>OCVV011161203.1_pt1 | contig 24308 bp, 25 predicted proteins | sample 1539721 | NCBI WGS metagenome assembly OCVV01 (sample SAMN02144230, study PRJEB22623) | gut metagenome | biome: sheep rumen | host: Ovis aries | place: New Zealand
GAAACAAGAGTTGCTATCTATAGAGTTGATGATCGTAGAGATTTAATTGATTTAATGTCTAACTATATTATACTCGCAGGTAACAATTGTTCACTTAATTGGATTGACGTTTCTAACGTTAAAGATATGAGTAGTATATTTTATAGAGATGAATTCAACGGAGACATCTCAAAATGGGACGTTAGTAAAGTGGAGAATATGAGGTATATGTTTGAAAACTCTATATTCAACGGTGACATATCAAGGTGGAACGTTAGTAATGTAAAGTATATGGGTTGTATGTTTGAAAACTCTAAATTCAACGGAGACATCTCCAAGTGGAACGTAAGTAAGGTAGAGAGTATGTGTGGAATGTTTTACCATTCTGAATTTAACAGTGATATCTCCAAGTGGAACGTTAGTAAAGTAAAGGATATGAGCTATATGTTTTGTGGTACTAAATTCAATGGTGATATCTCTAAGTGGGACGTTAGTAATGTAGAGGATATGAACGATATGTTTACAGGCTCTAAATTCAACAGAGACATCTCTAAGTGGGACGTTAGTAATGTAGAGAATATGAGAGATATGTTTTACGGTTCTAAATTCAACAGTGATATATCCAGATGGAACGTTAGTAATGTAAAAAGTATGGCTGGAATATTTACAAGTTGTCCTATAAAAGAAGAGTATAAGCCTAAATTTAAATAACGATATGAAAAGTTTAAGTGAATCACTGTTAGATGATGACGTCCAAGTACTAAGTAATAGTAATACCAAGAATATCATTCTTACACTGTTTAAGTCACTAGAAAATTTCGGTCTCACATGGGAACCTACAAGACGAATATATAATACAGATGTGGTAGGTGAGTTCTATTCGACACTAGGTAAGAACGTCAAAGATTATCACTGTAAAGATGTTGATATTAGACTAGCTCATAGCTTTTCGGTAATGTCCACAAAGAGATATATTTGGGATAAACTTGAACTGATTGTCCGCGAATTAGATATTAAAGGTATCAAAGCTAAGAGAAAGAATTACAGAAATACTCTTGTTCCTGAGGGATTTTATTGGACCACCGTATACGGACTATCGATACCTCAGCATGATATCGAGATATATACGTGGATAGATAATCCAGAAACAGTGTATTTTATATTTAAGTTACCTGATAAACAGTACTTTAAGATATTTGAAGAAAATTACGTAAAATAAAAAAGAGAAGCTTATGCTTCTCTTTTCTCATTCATACTGTTCATGTCAAGCATGTTGATGATACTGTTCATGTATTCGTATTTACTGACGTAGTCGCTATGTCGATAGGTGTCACCGATCATCGGATCATCCCAACATTCGTAATGACTGTTCCACCGTAGTATCACATGTTCGTTCATGTAACTGTCAAAACAAAGACGGAGAGTGTCTTTCTTCGGATAAGTACTCGAATCACTCTTGATAAACGTTCTCCATTTCATTACTCTTCAATAATTTTTAATAACCAGTCCTTATCTTTCATCAGTTCCTTAATCAGTGTATCAGCATAGGCTACTGCAGTCTCAGCATAGATCTTGTTTACTACAGGTTCTTCTAACACAGAATGTTTCGTAGTCTCGAGTAGAGAGTTGAGTATGCTGATCGATGCATCTATCCTTACTTGTCCCCAGTTTACGTTAGTATCCATACTATCTTCTCCATTCTTCTATTTTATCATAACAACTATCACAGACGTACATTATCCATCCACGTGTCACTTTCGTTGATGGTCGTCCACAGAATGCACAGATATCTCGACTTCGATGTATGTACTTCCGTATGATCTCTGAAGTAGCTTCGTTACCTCCTTCGTCGTACCAACACAACTCTCCAAACTTTTCTTTTACCTGTCGTATCTTATATTCTTTAAGATCTGATTTAGTGATTTCGTCTCTTAGTTCTTTACATAGTCTGATTCCGAAATCTTTCCTCCATGCATCAGGCATTCCGTCTAACCAAGTACTCTCATACTCGTATTTATAGTCTCGAGGCCAATAACGCATGTCGACGGTCCATCCACACTGCGGTTGTAAGAACGGAAATCTCTTGACCAGTATCCAATTACGGAGTCTATAATATAACTTTTTCATAAATCATAAAATGATGTAGTAGTGTCAAGTATAAAATCTATAGTTACTTCAAGAGTGTTATTAGTAGTGAGTAAACCACTCACTTTTACACCTCCATAGTCTACAAAGTAATCTTCATCTTTATCTCGATCTTGATCTTTTTTATATACGTCGTATAAAAATGTAACCACTTGGGTCACTTGATCTAATACTTGGGTCTTGAATCTTGCTACCGTTACTGGTTCATCTCTCCATGTCCAGTTACGTTCGTTCATGATGTCGACGATGTACTCTACATCTATTCTCGACTCTTTTACATTGATCAGGTCGTCGTATACACAGTTAATTATCTTTGATAGTGGTTCCTCTTCTTCAGGATCTGGCTCTTCTTCTTCAGGATCTCGATATGCTAGATTCTCGATACCTGACACTTGCTGAGAAGCTAATAACAAAGCTTGTTCAAATGTTATCTTACCCTGTTCAAACAAGGATTTGATTAGTTTATTTTTCTCTTCCATGATCTTGTATTTGTTGATTGATTATACGTTTTACTTCTTCATAACTTATAGGTCTATAGTTGTTGTTATCGACACCTACATCATACTGGGTGGGCATCAAATACCGAAGTCTATAAGTATCTTTACCAAGAATTTCTTTCACTTCTGGGTCATTTATATCATCAATATTATAATGTTGTGGTTGAGAATGAACATGTCCAAATAATTGCCATACTGCTTGCTCACCTCTATATGATCCACCATAACAAAGAAACGGATAATGATTCAAATAAACGGCGCGTCCATCAATATAAATATACATCTGAAATGCAACAGTTTCAAATTTTGAAATATATCCTTGACGAAGATTTTTCATATCATGGTTTCCAAGAATCAGATAGATGTGTCCGTTCAATCTATTAAGAACATTATTCCAAACTTCGGAACCGCCCCATGCAAAATCACCAAGATGAAAAACAATATCATCTGGTCCAACAACCGCATTCCAATTATCAATTAACGCTTCATCCATCTCATTAACGTTTTTAAATGGACGATTACAAAACTTTATAATATTCTCATGATGAAAATGTGTATCTGAGGTAAAGAATATTTTCACTTTAGATGAATCAAACTTCAAAATCTGTTTCTCAAAATATCTATTAACTTCACTCATATTTATTTTTCAGTTTTATTTTGTACAACAATTCTTGAGTATCAGATATATTTTCAATCTTCAATATATGGTTTTTTAACTATTAATTTACCAATCCTTCGTTGATTGCTTTCTGGTACAACATGTAAATAATTGAAATAATATTTCCACCATTCTTCAGAAAACCAAATGTTTTCAGGGATATCTCCGTATTCAAAGTCATCAGACCAATTTGTTTTTCCGGCGTTATCAAACATTTCAATCATTTCAATACCAGTGTAACCATTAAGAGATTTTTCAGACACATTACGATACGCAATTTTAAAATCTAAATTTGGATGTATTTTTGCACATTCATATAGTCTTTTGATATTCTCAATGATTTGTTCTTTTGAAATAGAACGATAACCGTTATTCTCTTTTACTCGTAAATCTTTTGTCGGAAGTGCGTATGCACGTCCTTGTAAACCTTCACCAATTCCATAAATTGCACCGAATTTTTCTACAGCAACTTTTGCAGCACCTGCTCCGTGTCTTCCTTCTGGATTTGAACCGAATACAAATATAGTGTTAGGTTCCGGCTCTATATTACCAGTGTAATGTTTCATATTTTAACTCGTTTTAAATCAATCAGACATTCATCTAATTCATTATCAACTGATATCACATATTCGTGTCTGCTGCTGACGTTTCATGTATTGATATATGAAAGTAATAGGACTAGTTTAGAACACGGTTTTATTATCAATTAACTTCATTAGTTCCTTACGAGATTCTTCGATTTTATTATGTAATAACCTTATACTATTCATTCGTTCCTCGGTCCACTCATCAGGTGCTCCTTCGCAGAAACTACTATAGTTCATGTAGTTTTTTCCTGTTAGTTCACGTACATCTAAAGCTTTCCAGTACCACTTTGCAAACATTTCTTCATCAATGTTATTATCTACGTCGTATCGGATATCTCCCATACTGATGAACATGTCGTTCACACAAATGACGGTACCCGGATCATTAGCTACCCAGAGATCAGGTTCATAGTTGTATTCATGTTTCTCACAGAATTCTTTAAGATATGAATTGCAGATGTCTCTCCACTTACCTTTCAACTCTTTCATGAGATTGATTTTTTATACGATTCTAAATAAGAAATGATGTTTTCTTTTCCGACCAAGTTACTCGAATGTACTTCGTACCCGGGTAACACGTCGTTCTTTTCAATAACGTAGTCAACTAGAAATTTTGCACAATCCAACCCTGTTTTCTCTTCACCTAGATCGTGATCAAAACAGACAAACGTCTCATTTTCGTCGAAACGATCAACACTGTGATATATTTCGTCAACGAACTCGTCGTAGTTCCGACACCAGACTATTTCAGTATCTTCTTCTAGACTACGTTTATAAAGATCCTGCGGAAGTACTGTCATGAATCTGACCATAAGCCTAGAGTTGGTTCCGGTACCAAACCTGACTGTTTGATTCGGATCTCTCATATCATCTATCCAAATGATTCTCATACAAACTTATCATTTATAATTTTAAACATCTTTAAGTCTTCTTTCGGAACAAGATCCTTATCCATGAATAGTCCTGTAAATATACCCTTATAGAATACACCGTAGTTTCCACGCTTTGTCGTGTGAATGGTCACGTTTTTGTAATCGCCTGAGACCTTCTTTCTGATATAAGAGTACTCATCTATTAGATCGATAACGTAGTTCTTCATATAGTCGTGTATTAGTTATTTTCTACACTTTTATATATGAAAACGTAATAAATCTTTAGTGTTGATTATCTCTCCACTCCCAGGTTCGACAGACTTTTATCAGTTCATCTTCTACTAGTTCATCTTCAATAATATCAGTCTTCGAAATATGTACTCCGGTACCATTATAATTTACTGATACTGAATAGTTATCACTGTACTGGTCTGTAAACAACTGTATACCTCCGGTATAGTTTTCGATTCCAGCTTCTTTTAATTTCTCGATCACTAATTGATGAGACTTGGTGATTATATTTATTTTTTCATCCATGTATAAATATAAAGAAAAAGGAGAGATGTTTAATCCCTCCTCTTTTCATTTATTTGTGACTACGATTAGGTTGCTGAACTGGTCATGCCACCTTTTCTGTAGATCGTCAACTCTTCTACCATCTTACCAGCACCGCGAGTAGGTTCGATCTCGGTACTCAACACGAGCATTTCGTTATCGATAACTTCGTCAGTGTTGTTAGACTCGTCACACGTGTTGCGGAATGCATAAACACCACCGTTACCTTGTACGTTGTCGAGTATTGTGTCTGCTTTAGCCTTCACATTATCTCTCAATGTCTGGGTGTTTAACTCCCACTGATATGACTGTAACATGTAAGCTATCTCATCTTGTAGGTAGATGACTAACTCACGTACGTTGACTGAGCTCAACGCTGTCTTAGGTGTCTGTTTTGCTGTCTGGTTACTGTTGATCAGGGTACCTCTACGTGGAACGTATACCATAGCATTGACACCGAACGGTTCAAGTAGATCTAAGTCTGAACGTGAATAGTTATAATCAGGACCAACAAGACCCGTTTCTACTATACGTCCGTAATTAGGTCCGGCTACTACATCATATGCATGTCTCATATTGTATTTCTCCATGAACAGGTTAGATACGAGAGCTGCACTCGGAACAACCGTTTTCACTGTACCGTCAGTAACCATGATAGGTGTGTAATAAGCAGCCCAAGAAGCACCGTTACTCTCGAGTGGTAGACTGAACAGACGACCAATAGGTTTACGTTTGTTACCACCGTCAACCACGTACTTCATCTTAAAGCCTTCGGTATCAGTAAATGAAGTGTACTTACAATCAACGAACGTCTTGATTGCTGGGAAGTTGATCAATGCAAGAGCATTATCTTTCTTACGGGTCAGATAAGTAAGTACTGACTTAAGTTCAGTATCTACAAAACTCTCGAACGTGTCAACTAACAGACGATACTCAACATCGGTGTTGTTTGTAAGAGCTTCAAACAGTCCCGGTTCTTCTTTAAGTACGTTCAGGATAGCTGTCTGCCACATCAGTTTGTCGTATTGATCAGTAGACTTAGGTCTGACCATTTCACTGTTCATGACGTAACCTTCGAGATAAGACCCACTCACGTTAATATCAAACACGTTATCAGTTGCTATGTGGTTACACTTAACAAATACCGGTGTCGAAACAATTTTACCTGTTATTATCACTGATTCTGATTCTTCGAACGATGTAGTACCTTCTACATCAACTTCTGCATCAACAGTTAAGTTCTTATTCTTTTGAGCTTCTGTTAAATTATAAGTACCGATGAATGCACCTTCTTCTGCATTCCAGGTAGCTGTTGCAGTTCCTGCTTCACCACCTTCAGCAGTTACAGTAAACGCGATTTCTTGTGTCGTATCAACCATTTCAGCATCAGCCTTGATCTTTATTTCTACAACATCTACTGAATCAACTTGGAACGTGTAACGTAAAGTAGAGCCGACGACAGACTTTTCACCAGTGACGGTCACGTACTTTGTTGTGTTGATAGTAGGTAACTCAGCATCAGCATCAGCGAACTGTACATCTAATCCGATAGGATCGTCTCCATTATATAATACTTCGTATTTAGCGAGATTAGATACCTTGAGTGTGTCGTTAACTTTAACTAAGAAACGATCACCCTCTTGCCATCCGAGATCGATATACTTAACAGGTAAGTTATTCAAGTCGATAGCATCTGCTGCATCATAAACAACAAAACTCGAATCATGTAGATAACCGTTACTGTCAACGTCTGTATAGTTCCACACGTCATCACTATCATCGTAACTAGCCTTGGTCACAGTAGGATTGATATTCATGTTTGAGCAGAAATCGTGTGCAAGTACTTTCTCTTCTCCATCACAGAACTTAGACAAGTCATTTTCGGTCCAACCATCCCAACCACGAGAAGTGATATCCATTACCGTGATCTCTTCATCATCAAGTAGTGAGTCATCAAATTTCATCAACATCTTGTGTATGTCGTTGTCACTATTGAATAATAGATCTAGTGATAGATACGAACCGTTAAGATCTTTGAAGTAGGGTAACATCACACCTTGATATTTCTGTATGAACCCTGAGTTCTCGTCAGCAGCTAGAGTGTCCAGTGTATCTATCTTGTCACCGAAAGCGTTTTTAAGAGAAGGGTTTAACATTACTTGATTATCAACTACTGTAAAGTAACGTTTCAACTCTTCTGTAGTAGCTAACTCAGGTGTGAATTTTCCGCGGAACACGTACACTTCAGCAAAGAAATCTGAAACTAACATGTTCTCGTACCCTTCTAAGTATGAAGGCATTTCTTCACCAGAAGTAGTGTACCAGGTCTTGAACGAGATGTCGTAACCTGTAGGTGCGAAACCACGAACAATGACTGTACATGATGTCTCTTTAGAGTCAGTAGATACGAGAGTAACATAACGTTTACCACCGATCTGTGAGTCTGTTTGTACCTGTTTCGGAAGCAGATCAGGATCAAGTGACCAGAAACGTGTCGTATCAAATACGTTCTTGATCGAAGTAGTATCAAGGATCATGTCAGTTGACGTGTTAGCTGGTGACCAGTTAGGATCAAAAGCCTTGTATGATACCTTTTCAGTACTGAACTTCTTGAGGTTTAAAGCAAGTATTGGACCTCCACGAAGAGCTTGAAGAGCCATACGGTGGAAGAATACACCACGTTTCTCCCATTTCTTACTGATGTCGCCGAATATCTTTATAAAGTCTGTTGATTTATCGATGTACACAGGAGTGTTGAAAGGACCTTTCTCCGAGTAACCTACTACAAGACGCAGTGTCTCAGCTCTTCCTGCAGGAACCTCAGATTTATCCCATATAAAGCGATAAATACCAGCAGATTTGATTTTCGCTAAATAATTTGGTAAACTCATATTAATATATATTATTTTAAGTTATAATAAGTGTTTTCTGGAACTAGCTATAATATAATTGTTAATCAATTAGTTACTTAGTTACTATCTCTCTTGCTACTCAGGAGTGTTTCTGTTATATCCAATACAGTACACTCCTTGAATACTGTGAAATATATTCTTACCTATTCATCTAATTTATAATAAGATGTTTACTTAAGAGATAGCTCGATTCTAACTTATTATTTCGTTATAAAAGTAATAACTATGAGTGTATGTAATCTTTTTAAGAAACTGTCTAAGGAGACTGGTAATTTTCTTATGTTTTCACAGTATACTGACGATCTAACGAGATATCTGGTACGTCACAATGATGCAAAAGCTATTCCGTCACGTTATATACTGATGAATGTCGACTATTCAAAGTTACCGAATAATACTTTTACTTCAGGAGACAAGAATGATATTTTTCCTAATCTACTACAGAACTATTACGAGAACGCATGTGCATTCTTTAGAGGTGGTAAACCAGATTCAGTAGATAATGATGTGTGGCCTGATTGGACACCTGAGCTGAGTAGAACTATTTTCTGGAACGTGTTTAAGAATTTACTGACTGCTGAAGATTTTGTAACTGATGCTAATTCAGATTCTATTCCGAAGCCTCAAACTGGATCAAAATACTTTACAGAAATAGTATATCGTGGTGACATAAACTTACAGAGTTATACTGAAGAGGACGGTATCGGTTATAACGAGATCTACTGTTATGTACCTAATGACGCTTGTCTGACACAATACTCAGTAATACTAAATGATGAAAGTAAAACAATAGACTATAATCGTAGTTATGTCATGGGATATAACGAAGGAGATGAAGGTTTTACTGGACTTCTTGATATAAAAATTCCTTCTAATACCAGTTATCAGACGAACGAATCCGTATCGTTTTATGACAATAACGACAATGACTTAGAAATTAAGCCGTTAAAAGATAGGAAGTTTTTTACATTTAATACTATCGTAGTACTGTACGATATCTATTCTAAGAACAGTTCTGGTGATGAGATACGTACTTCTAAAGATATACCTCTAGGATTATACATAACAGGTACTATCGATGTAACAGGTAAGGTGACCAATGAAGTAACCAAGTACGTAAGTAATGATGATATCTACGGTGCGGGTACTAGTTACGGACTACGTATCGCAACACGGTTTGCTGCAACACCTAACGCTACTGTGATTAAAGAGATCGTAGTAGACAACAGTGCTAACTACCCTGAGTTTACAAAAGTGATGAGTTCGTTTGCTCAGTCACAAGAAAAGATGAATGATGTACTCAAGACCGTGACCGAGAACAGTCTCGACATCAAGAACCATCTTAGTCAATTTAAGAACTATAGAACTAACATACCTTATATTGTTCGAGTAGGTGACCGCAGTTACTGGTTTGTTAACGGTAAGAACACGGGTCAGTACGTTACTGGTGAACGAGGAATACAGGGCGTCACAGGTGCACAGGGTGTAACTGGACCTCAAGGAGCTACGGGACCGAGTGGACCTCAGGGAATTGGTGGGTACAATACCTGTATAATCAGTTGGGATGAACTACTCGATGATCCGGAATACGACAATAAATTTGAAGATGTATACGGTACTCCCGTACTACGTAATATGAAAGATAGTTATATAGACACTTATAACTGGAGTGAACATAGTGTAGATAAAAGTATACTAGAATGGTACATAAACGATTTTGTAGGCGATATTAATTTACTTCCTGGAGTACTCAATCAAATAATGCAATATAAGTTTGATGCTAGTAACTTAGTTATCAATACTTTTCCGTGGGGTGACGTCTATTACTGGAACCCAGATAATAGGGACGAGGATCCAACGTTTATATACAATACCATAGCATTAGGTCCAACCGGTTCTACTGGACCTCAGGGTACTACAGGATTACAAGGTATACAAGGAGTCACAGGACCTCGGGGTCCTCAAGGTCCTCAAGGTGTTACAGGTGTACAGGGTGTAACCGGACCTCAGGGAATACGAGGTGTCACAGGTATACAAGGAACAACAGGACCGCGTGGACCTCAAGGAACCGGTGGATACAACACTTATGTGATTGGTTGGAATGAACTACTTGGCGAAGATCTAGATTACGACGTTTATTTCGAAGAGGTGTACGGTACCTCCGTACTACATGATATGAGAAATGATTATATAAGTCATTATAACTGGGGTAATCATAATATAAATACAAGTATACTAGAATGGTACATAAGAGACTACAAAGAATATGATATTAATTTACTTCCTGGAGTACTCAATCAAATAATACAACGTAAATTTGACGATAGTCACTTAATAATCAATACTTTTCCATGGGGTGATGTCTATTCTTGGAGTCCGGATCTAAATGAGAATCCGTCATTTGTATATAACACCATAACAATGGGTCCGACCGGTTCTACCGGACCTCAAGGTTTTCAAGGTGTCACAGGTATACAAGGAGTTACAGGATTACGCGGTCCTCAAGGTGTCGCAGGTATACAAGGTGTAACTGGTCCAGCAGGTCTTCAAGGAGTTACAGGTGAAACAGGACCTCAGGGTCCTCAAGGTGTCACAGGTATACAAGGTGTGACCGGACCTCAAGGAATACAGGGTGTTACGGGTATACAAGGTGTCACAGGTGCACAGGGTGTAACCGGACCTCAAGGTACGTCACTTACCGCAGGTACAAATATCGAGATTAAGAACGGTCAAATTAACGCTCTCGGATATCAGTATTCTCCTACAGAAACACAAATTGGTGGGCTACATGTATATGTCGATGATCCATTAGAAGGTACTAAAGTAACATGTGAACATGACTTCGTAGGTCAAGCAATAATAGGATTAACAGGTACATTTAATATGGTTAATGGTACAACTGGTAAATTTAGTAATTTATCATTTACCAATGCATTAACGAGTACTAGTGGTAGCATTAATATTGACAATTGTAGTCAGATAAATATTACCTCTAGTACTGGTTCAACGAGTACAATAACTAATCGAGGAACAATAAGTTTAATCAACGACCGTAATATCATACTCAATAACAACGGTACTATAACTTGTAGTGGTGGAACTTACATATTAACAGGTGAGCTAACTTATGAAGCTGCAGGAACAGGTAGAAACATTAATATTACACTAGGTACAGGATCTTCAGCCACAATAAATAATACAAATGTGGTCACATTTACAGGTGACGTAACAGCTAGAAACTTCAATAATTCTTCTGATATACGTAAGAAAAACGTAAAACGTGATCTTGAACTAGAACGCTGTTATGAACTTATTGATAAGTGTGATGAAATAATATATGAATGGAAAGATGATGTCACACATCGTGAAGAAATTGGTCTCATTGCACAACAGGTACAAGAAGTGTTTCCTGAACTGGTACGAGAAATGGATGACGGTTATCTCACATTAGACTATACCAAGTTAGTAGTCATCTGTTTGAGAGTACTGAAAGAACAACTAAAAGATAAACTCAAAAAAGATCCAATCAATTCAGATGATGATTCAGAAGTATCTCTATAAAATTTATATACTTTAGTTTTAACAAAAGATCTCGGCAAAGATAATTATTTATTAACCTTTACCGAGATCTTTTGTGAGATTAAAGGAAAAATATGGGAGAATTGATTCTAGGTAGCAGTACAGGTTTTAGAAATTGTATAAACAGATTTTTTGAAGTTGTTATCTTTATACTGAAGTTGTGTTTCGATAATTCCGTCAAAATTTTTATCTTCAAACTCAGTATGTGAGATGATAAACAGTGTTTGATTTTCCTTGATGTTGTTCTTGAGTACGGTACATATCAACTGTCGCATCTCCGAATCCATGTTACTTAACAGTTCATCTAGTAGACAGATATTAAAATTAGAGTTGTTAGTAATAACCTTGAGTACACCTAGAATGATACTGATATCAACAACTTTTAACTGACCAGTACTCAGACTATTGATGGATATGTTGTTGTCAACTCCGAAGAGACTGATTGAACACTTGAAGTTCTTGTCAAATTCTATGATGTAAGGTAACTTGAACTGTGTAGTGTATTCACGAATAGAACTGTTAAGTAATACTGTGAAAGATGAAAGAATGTTATTTCTTACATCTGTCGAGAGTATAGATGTGAGTTGTTCCCATTCAATCTCTTCTTTATTTAGTACATCTTTATTATGCTCCTGTTCTTTCAATCGTTTATCTAATTCTTCTATTTCTCCCCGGTTAATACAGAGTCGTTTCTCCTGCTCTTCTAACTGTGTGAGTATCTTTTGCTGTTCCTTGATCTGACGATTGTAATCACTTATGCTGATCTGAAACTGATTGAACACCTGTTTACGTTCTTCTTTTTTCTCGTTCAGTCTTATGTTCTCTTCTTTCCACTGTTTACTCAGTAACTCTTTTTCTTGTTTCTTGATCTCTAACTGTGACTGATCAATCCGTGCTCCACAGGTCGGACAAACACCTTTTTCGATAAATTTGATCTCTTTAGCCTTGTTAGATCCCAGGGTTTGAATCTGAGATAGGGTTTTTGTAATCTCATTTATTTGTTCTTCGTACGTCTTATCTTGTACTCGACACTCCTCCTGCAGTCGTTTGAGTTCAGTATTCAATTCATCAACCGTACTCTTGATAAGAGACTTGTCACCCTCTATCTTCTGAATGTTACTTAACTGACGAATTTTCTCTATCTGTGAGTTGATAGATTGTATGTTACTCTCAACTTTATTCTTCTGTTGCTTGACTTCACCTTTAAGTATCTTACACTTTTCCACGTAGTTGGTCAAGACATAAAAGCCAAAAATCTGATCAAGAAAAACTTTTGAATCGTACGTGTTTAGTGTGGCCAGTGACTTGAAGTTATTAAAACTGATGATACAAAGTAACTCTAGTGTTATTCTTGAAATGTCGTAATACTCTTGTTCCAGTTGTTGCTGAGCATTACGTTTGTTAGTAAACACTAATTCGTCTCCGTCTACTTCGACATAAATAGGTGAGGAGTTATAATAGTTCAATTCACGACGAATGTATAATTCGTGACCCTTGGTGTTACACCACAGTTCTATCATACAATGACGCTCACCCCAAGATATCAGGTCACGTGCATTCTTTCCTCTCACGTCACCATATAGTCCGTATATGATTGCTTCACCAATAGTAGTCTTACCTGCACCTACGGGTCCGTTGATTCTCCAGAATCCACGTATATCTTGAAAATCTAATTCTAAAGTGTCGTATATAGACTTGAAGTGATTAATCTTGATTTTTCTTACAAACATATATTAAGATAATTAACTACTTAGAATTATTTAGATTATTGTATATTATTGAATATGAGTAGCTTCTACATTCGAAACTATAAGAAACTTGATATGTCTATTTATCTTCTTTCTTATCACTGTACACATCAACTGTTTCATACCATCGTGTTTAGGATCAATCAATCCTCTATTATATTTGTCATATATTTCAGTACTCATTCTGTCCGGTTCACACTCTATCAATTCATCTATATATTCTATACAGTTATCGAGATAAAACGTGTCACCGAACTTAGAAAGTAAAATCAGAGTGTTCACTTCATCATCAGTACATAGATTGGAAAACCCGTTAACGTTTACGAAGTCACTCCGTTTCATGAAGAGAAATAAACTGTTCTTATTATTAACTGTTCCAGCACCAGTATTAACTTTATTAAAAGTTACATAAGGAGCATTATTACATTCGTAGACCTTAATCGGGTTGAACTTGGTGTTTACTCTTACGTTTTCATCAATGAACGCGATGTACTCCGTAGCACAGTGTTGAACAGCTATATTATAAAGTAAACATTTCGGTGTATCAGGATTACTGATAAAGAGAAAGTCCACTTTCTTGAAATAGTCAGAAAACATAGGTTTTAAGTTACCTACTATATCTGTACTCTTAGCATTAGCTATTATGAATGTTATATCTCTCATATTTTCAACATGTTACCTATTTTGATGTCGTCCTGTGGATCACTATACTTGAACCCGCAACCACCTGGAGTGAACGTCATCTCACCAAGATAGACTTGTCCATTGACTTCGTAAAAGTCTACTCTAACAAACTTAAATAATGAAGATAGTTTCTTAGCATAGTTTTTCATTAGTTCGAAATTTTTTGGTTTCTTGAAATCCTTAAATTTCTCCTTACCTACCCGGTACAGGTCTAGCATCTGATTATTTTGTACGTCATAGTACATGATGTCTCCGTGACCGTGACCGGCGTTCATGGTGTAAAGTTTAGGTACTCCATTCATGCACCAGAACTTATAGTCAATCAAAGACTCTTTCTGTGTCTCATCTTCAAGATACTGTTCAACCATGATCTTGGGTACAATATTTATATACTGTACCTCTCCGTGTATACCAATATTCTTGTTCAACCAGGTAGTTAATGTTTTATTTACATCATTTATATCAATCTTTTTCTTATCTTTTACATAGAGGTTCATTCTACTACCATGGTTACACTTGATGATGAACTTGTCAGGTAACTTGTTCCACTCGATATCCTGTGGTCGATCATATACAGCTATTATCGGTACACAAATATCTTGACCCAGTACTTCTTTACAGTAGTCATGTACTCGGATCTTATCTGCACAATCAGTCTTCAGTTTACTACACTCATTGATCATCAAATATGCTATCTTTTCCTGAATAGTTCTAGGATTGTCCAAGTTCATTCTCATTCTCTTCTTAGTAAACATTCTCTGAATAAAGTAATTCTTGACGTATTCCTTGTTAACTATCTCACCTCTATTGTTGAACACAGGACTAAACTCAGGTAGTTCTACATAGCCCCCAATCACAGTCTTTATCTTGAGATTCTTATGTGACTCGTGATTAATATAATCTTGATATTGTTTACGTAATTCGCTCTTGAAGCCGGTGTCAGCGGAACGTGTTAATGAGTCTGAGTGTACTCGACGCTTATATAATACCTTATTTATCAATGAGTATCGTACCTTGAGATATTTTCTTAGTCGGTAATATAACTCTGAATCAGCTCCACATTTCCAGGGCATGTATCCTCCTGAGATCTCGAATGCGTGCTTAGACATGACAAACACTCCCATAGCTAATTGTGGAACGTTTTCACAGTTTCTTAAATTCTCATCATAGTTATATAGTTTATATCGAACCAGATCATATTGACTACGTTTCATGATCTCTTCTATCAGTGTCGGTTCTAATACGTCATCACTGTCGACACGAGCAAGTGTGTTATACTGTGCTACACTCATCAAAGTGTTAGAAACGATGTAGGTACCATAATTCTTGTTCATCATGAGTACTCTCAAGTTCTTATACTTATACTTTACTGACTTGATGAAATCTAACAGTTCTTGATCACTATCGATACCTAACAGTATCTCATAGTTGTCGTGGTTCTTGATCCAGGTCTGATGTTGTATACTATCTAACAGTTCACATATGTATTTCTTTGTATGATAAGCTGTTATGCAAATACTTATACCTTCTTTATATTTCATATATAGATTTATTCGGAAACTTATTTTGTAAAACTTGTTCGACTACCTGTACATCTTTTGCAGTTGTCAACTCAGTATCATTAAGACATACAGCTTTCAGACGATCGTCGTCAAAGTACTTGATCTTAGATGCACTGAGTCTGGTCTTGGCATGTGGAAGAGCACGATTTCGTGACTTGAGTACTCTCAGTTGATAAACGGTATATAACCATTGTGAGAGATTTTTTGAGTCACGTACTCGTGTTATACTATCTCTCATCTGTCGACCGTAGATCTTGTAACAACTTTCCAGTGTCGATCTCAGGTACGGTATGAACACGTGTTGTAACCTATACACTTTCTTTTCGGTACTTCCGGTTACTAACTTATACACATTATATCTTATGTAATCAGCGGCCCAATTCTTATTAAAACTATCTTCTCGATATCCAAATATCGGTATATTTTCTTCGAAGAAGTCTTGTTCTATCATTGGATTGATAGCGTAAACGTCATCATTTGCATAGATAAATCTATTACTCAGGTCCGGGATATCTTTCATGAACATCTCAATGGTACAAGAATTGAACACGGGTAGATACTCCTTAGGAATGAACTGATCATGTGTTACGACATGTACTACGTCTCTATTCAGCCACTCGGGTACCTGAGACTCGGATGCGACTACAAGATGTATCTTTCTGATAAACTTCATGTACCGACTCACACCTCGAAAGAAATACTTAAAAAGATCGTAACTACGAAAACGTTCTTCATCACTACCGTATCCCAGATCTTTATTCACATATTTCTTATAGTTACTTATCCACTGTGGGTCTCGGTTGTCTACGTAAGGAACAACCAAGTCTATCGTTTTTTCTCTTAGGTTAGTTTTTAGTCCCTCTTTGATCATACTATAATAAACTTCATTATTTTCTGCATTATCATGTATACAAACCAGATCATAGTCTGAGACAGTAATCATATTGTACATCTTTTCAGGTGACACTTTACCGGTCTGTACATAAGCATAGTTCAACCTCTTGATGTTACACTGATTAGAATAATATAAGTAGTCAACAAACAAGTACTGATTGAGATTTATCGGTTCACGTTTCTTCGTAATTGAATCTCTCAACGTATGCTCAGCTCTTTTCCACACTTCTTCGTATACTTTCTTTGAATGAATCAGACAGATATGATCAGGCTTAACGTAAACATTCGTAACTTGTTGATTAAGAAGTACTCTTGCAAGATCAGCACAGTTCTTACACTGCATCCTATAGATGTTCTCAGGCCGAGAATCTAGAGTCTTGAAACATAGTACCGGTTTAGAATCAAAGAAACTGTCCTGACGACAGTAGTTAACTGGAAAAATGTCGTCATTGAAGTAGATAAAATAATCACTCAATCCAGGTATCTTGTGTAAGAACAGTTCTATAGTACATGAGTTGAACGTAGGTAAGTATTCTTTCGGAATGATCTGATCGTGGGTCACGACAATAGCCTGGTCTGTGGTAAGTTGTGACTTACTGCTCACAACAATGAATATCTTATCTACCCAGGGCATGTATTTTCGAATACTCGCAACTTGTAAGTCTATAGTACCGAATTCTTTATAACGTCTTGTTTCAGGTTCAGTATTAAAAGTTTCTTTATATTGTTTAATCCATACAGGATCATGCATGTTGACATACGTAATAACTACATCCATATTGATATAATATATAAGAAAAGGTAAGAATTATACTAAATAACTCTTACGGTTTGATATATCAATATATAAAATTTTTACATCATAATTTTAAAAACATAGATAATTATGACAAACACTTTAACAAAAACATTAAAAAGCCTTGCGGACAACGTTATTTATGCTGAAACTACATTATCAGAGTATTACAAAATCGGTTGCATCAAAGTTCGTTTTTCAGACCATATGGCAAATGATATGGACTGCGATTTAGCTATTTTTTGTAATACTATTCATAAACAAAACGTGTATGTCATTATTCCGATGATTGGATCGTATAAAGAAGTTCAGTGGTTTAGTAATGTAGCAGATGTCGTTGATTTTATTACACGGTTTGAATCAATGGCTCGTATTATGCTTAAGTCTCCAGTACCTGCAGACGATCAAGCCGAGCGTCGAGCATCTAATATTATTGCAAAACAAATGGCAGCAAGTGAAAAACTTAGTTATGATGATTGGGTTTCGAAACTTAATGGAACATATAAATGTAAAAAATATGATTTTAAAACATTGTTAGATGCAATTTATGTTATCGACCCATCTGTTAAAATGGCCGAAAAACTTAAAAAATATGCAGCTCTTAAAGCTAAATTGAAATATGATGCAATAATGGTAGTTTATAACAACATTAAAAAGAGTGATTTACAATAAAAATATGAATACAATGAAAGACTAAAAATATACAAAGAAAGAGATCAAGCAGCTGCTTGACCTCTTTTATCTTTTCTGATATACTATTTTATAAGATATAAGTCTTTTTCTTACCTATACTTACAATATGCATACCTGTACTAAGATTAACAGGTATCCAATTAGTTCCGCGTACATATAAGCTTTCGTTAAGTGCCTTCACAACATCTTCTTGTTTGAAACACTCCTGTATATGTCTCGCGTCACCGTCTGTGGTCAACACTCTTAATGATTCTGGTACTGCGGTACCAGCACAGGTGCAGCAGTCAGGACATTTCATTGCCTGAATCATCAACTCTTCTTCAGGTATTGGTTCGAGTACATATACGAGATCATAATTAAGTGTGTCGTAATGACCTTTTAGGTTATTATTAAAGAAGAACGTACAAGGAGCTTCCATACCTGAATCGATAAAGTTCATTGCTCCCCAACAGCTACTATATAAGAACTGATCAAAGAGACGTTTATTCTGTATAGCGTGTCCAGTGATCACGTAGCGTCCATCATCTAGCATACTCATGTGTGTGTCGTTTGCTAGAGAGTATACGTTATTATATACTCTACAGATAGGACACTGATTAGGTGTAGACTGTGCTATAGGAGTATAATGAAACTCAGCTACACCGTTTGCTATTAGTTCTGAAAACTTATTCACTTCACTACACCTTTATTAAGAATACCGATCAATGCACCCCAGTCATCTTTATCTACTAAATCTTTATGATCTTTTAGTATACCGTCAATCATGTCATTAGCCTTATCCTCATCGTAGTCATCACCAAAGACTTCTTTCAGTTTTGCTTCAGCATATTCACGAAATGCTTTCTCATCTTTAATTTCAGCTTCGTTGAGATCAGCTATCTGATTACTCATTTGTTCTTTAAGAAAAAGTGTTATGTCTTTCATTGTTTACTCTTTATTTAGTGTCTTGACTAACTCTTTGTTAGTCATCTTATAATGTTTGTTCGTTTCTTTTAGTAGTTCGTTCTCTTTTCGTAGATGATCAATCTTTTGATCTCTCAATAAGATTTCATTCTGTAAGCTGTCGACCTTCTTTATCTGTATATCTTTTTGATTGATAATAGAATCTATCTCGATACTTGAAGTATTCTTGTAATACTGTATTTGTTTATTACGTTGACAACTCTGACAGCTCTTAAATCCTAACAGAACTACCAATATAATAAATATCCAGAGTTGATGTTTATTGAAAAATTCTTTAATCTTTACCATACTATCTTATAATCAATTGAAATCTGAGATAACTTATTCATTTCATCTATCAGTGTTACGTCAGATACTCTGTTAAAATTCTCAGTAGGATATAATGAACTAAGGAAGAATATGATAATGTTCTTATGTTTCTTGTATGTATCGTCTATATAGCTGAATCCTTTCTGCAGACACTCAATCAAGTACTTGGCATCTTCAATGTTGAACTTATCTAGTGCACTGTGTATGGAATTGATAAAGACTTGTCTATTGTTCCATCTATTTAGTTCTTCCAGTAATATGAACATGTCGTCTGAGATGAGTGCTTCGTAGATAGCTTGTTTGTTATCCAGATAGATGAGTTCTTTCATTAGTGACTCACAGTAGATACGTCTCAGTGCTTCAGCTGCTTGTCTGGTCTTGGGATCATTAAGTATGTACTTGAGCATCCTGTTAAGTACAGAGTTACGTACGTTTCCTTCTGACATACCGTAAGACTTGGCAATGTCTTTGGATTTCTCTTTCTTACCCCAGAACTCTTTCAATCCAAAGAACCTATAGAATATGTTACAGTCACGAGACGAGAATTTCTTTTCTAATTCTTTGAACAACATCTCCCAGTACTCTTTCTCGGTCTTGGAGAGATCAACCCACTTCAGGTCATCTTCTACAGCAAGGAAAGCAAGACGGTCAGAATCAACTTCGTCGTCACCCAACTTCAGGTTATCGATAGATGTTGTATCTAAGTTCGACCCCTCTTTCTTGTACGCATACCAGTTCGTTCCTGATAGTGTATGCGAATTAGTATTCTCTTCATCTAATATAGATTGTAATATTCGATAGGATGCATAAGTCTTGAAAGATTGTTCACCAGCTTTCTCTTTATCAAACTCGTTAATAGCCTTAGCCAGACCTTCCATACCCGCTGAGATCAATTCTGCCTTGTCTAATCTACTCTTACCTTCTCTCTGTGACACGATCTTGTACACCATTGGTGTATAGAGTTTAGCTACTGCATTACGACCTGCTTCGGTCTCCAGGTCGATCACGAGATCGTCCATTGCTAGTTTACCTGCCATGACTTCTTCTCGTTCTTTCTTACTCTGATACTGTGGAAGAAGACGTATATTATTTTTTAGTGACTTGAGTTGTTTTTGTATATCTTCCAGATCAGCATATGCTATCCCGCGTTCATCACTGATAGACTGTAGTTCAGAACGCGATGCACTCTTGATGCGATCAAGAATGTTTCGATCCATGAGGTCGAACTTAGTCGTGAGATAAATTGTATCTTGAACGTTCTTGGGTAACTGTTTCTTGACTTTACTCATGAACGCATTTATTTCGGATGATAAGAGAGAATAAGAATCAAAATTCTTTCTTTCTCGTGCTTCAGTAACTAATTGACTAAAGTTTTGCATAGTAATCTATATTTTATAACTAAATAATAATAAGAATAATGATAATCTATAGGTTCATCAAGTATCTCATTCTTTATATTCAATATACAAGAGTGTTAAACAAAGTATATAAAGATGAAAACGTTGTACAAAAGTTATCTTCTTCTTTTGGTTCAGAGTTTAAGAAAGACTGGGTATGTAGGTTATATACTGTTTTTAACCCTAACTTGAAAAACGGACAGTTTGATCCTAGTAATCCGATCTACACGTATAACGAACAAGGATTAAATACTGATGAGTTCGTGAGGACCTATATCTTGACCAAACTCAGTGTCATAGAACACTACATCAAGACTATGAACTTGTTTGATCTAGTGACGTATGATATCAAACGACTGGACGAATATGATAATTTCTTGTTTGTGATCGAACCGTTACCGTGGAAAAATTTCGTCAAGTACTTAAAACTATTACCGATATCAATTATCATTATTGTAATTCTGATTACTGTATTAACAATAATACTATAAATATACATGTATATATGACAAAAGAATTCTTAAAAGAAAAATCCTTACAAGAGGTAGCTGCAGCCTTCGATGAAGAGCTGGAACAATACACCAAACAGGTCAACGCTGTAGAAGACGTAGAAGAGCTCAAAAAGATGGAAGAAGAAGTAATCAAAGAACAAGATAGCGTCAATGCTTATCTGAAAGATCTCAAGTATACACTTCAACCGGAAGTAGCGTTTGATGGTACTGTATATTCCTTGTCACAGATAGCTGGAAAGATCATCTATTTCCTCAACAAGAAAGAGGTTGAGTGGAAATACACTTACGGTCTGTACGAACTGGTGAAGTTCTGGAAATCCAACTCACCTACTGAGATTACCTATGGTGCTTATGACTCGACATTGAGACTACTCAACCAGGTCACTTTCCGCGGGTTCACTGAGTGGAAAGACATTCTTGCAATTAACGAATACATGAAGTCTTCACACGAGAACTACTCTAAAGATACGTCCTGGGTCATCTTCTGTAGTGAAAAACATAACGCGATACTGGATCGTATGAAACAGTTGGAACAAGTGAACAGTGAAGTAGAGTAAAAACTATAACATACAAAAAAGAGGAGTGATGATTCACTCCTTTTTCTATACTGGGTCAATTCTCATGTATGTGTAATAAAGGTTTATTTACATATTTTATTATATGAATAAATAAACTTTAATTATGTTACCGCACATTCAAAATTCGTTAGCCGGACGAGACCGGTTAGACCCTTTATATAAGAACATTTTTGAGGTGTATTTTACACTTCCTGAAGCCCTGAGAGAAGAGTTCGGACAAGATGAAGCACTTCTTACAGAACACGTCACTTCAATTGAAGGTCTAGAAGCACTAGATAAAGAACCTGAAGCTGCAGAACAACAGTTTATGGGTACTAGTCGTTCATATTTAAAATCGAAACTGGATAGTACACATGCAGATATTACTGTTCACTTTACACTTAACCTACGTAACGGTGTAGACAACTACATCTACAAATTGTTCAAAGCTTGGGGTAAGTTGAACTACGACATCGAAACTGGTGAGAAGTCCCTGAAAGTTGACTACACAGCTGACTGGATGAGAATTTCCGTTGGTAACCGTAGAGGAGACATCTATCGTGAAATAGTATTCAAGGATGTGATCATGAACGGTGGTGTTGATGGAATGAGTAGCTCATATAGTTATGATGAAGAGTCTGTATTTGATTTAACTGTTAAGTTCCGTTCTGACTGGTGGAAAGAGACTAACCTTTAATGGTGTTCTTATAAAATCGAAAGAGGCTTTAACGCCTCTTTTTCTTTGTTCTTACAAAGGGTAATTTCGTACATGATATATTAGTATAAAAAGAGGAGATCTTTTGATCTCCTCAATCTCTACTATGTGAAATCAGCTTTTACACCATTGCCACTTTACCGTTGATGGTAGTAGAAGAGAATATGTCACGATATTTAGCTACTACCTTCTTAAGTGATAAACGATAGTTAGGTAATTCACCACAATTCTTAAAACCGTACTTTCGTAATAACGGTCTCATGGATACGTCTAATGCTTCTTGCTGCTGAGGTGTCGAGTTATCGTATACGAACCTAGCATTATACATATCTTCTTTCAGGTAGTCAGGTAACACGTCTGCATATACGTTCTTAAAGATGTTATATACGTACGCTGCTAACTGATCATTGTTACTATTTACTGTCCAGTTAACAAGACTGTCAAATTCACTTTCTGTTGGAAGTTTCTTTCCACCATGGGCACAAATGACCATCTGTGCAAGTGGAAGTGCGACCTTTCTCAAGTCATTAGCAGAAATATTCAGTCCTTTACCATCATTCTTCCATACAGCTTCAACAGCTGCGTCGAAGTTACCGATTCTCTTGATAATGTTTAAGAACCCGTAGAACGCATCTACGGCACCAGCAGGTACATACTTGTTCAATACACGTTTCAAGATATGTTCAGGAATGTCGAGTAATGCAAAACCTTCTAGTTCACCAGTGTGATAACGGTTAGCTAACTCTTCCATCGCATTGGTCCATGCACGAGGTGTACACATGAGTTTGGTCTCTGAAGAATCACCTTCTAAGGTCTCGTTTGGATCCATGTAGAAGAATTTACCACCGGAGAACTCTTCTGTCTCAGGCATCGACAACCACTGCATCAACAGAGGAGAGATGTAACGTTGTTTCTCAGCCCAGTTCATCCATGTATGTACTGTAGGTTCATAATAGATGTGAGCAAATCGGTTAGAAAGAGCGTTACCGATAGATGTCTGACCTGCAAGTTCGTCTTCATCACGGTTAGAAGCACAGATGATTCTCCAACCTGATGCTAGTCTGAATCCGTTGAATATACGTTCGTTAACAAGTGGAAGAATGACGTTAAGTACTTGTGGAGTAGCACGTGATAACTCGTCGACGAATAATAGACCCTTGCCACATGCTTCATCAGCTTGACGATCTAAATTATCATCACCAGTAGGTTTATAAACGGGTAACCAAGTCTTTGGTATGTCTTCTGCTCGCTGACCGTTCTCTGTTGTTACGTAAGCAGGGAGTGTAAAGTTATCGGGTGTTTCATTAGATAAGGTTTTACAAATCAGCTTGTAGTCTTTGAACTCGTCATACTCTTTGAGTATCTGCATCAGGATAGCTGTCTTACCGATACCTGGAGCTCCCCAGATCATCAGAGGTGCACCTTTAGGATTAGTTAGAGCATACTTGATCTCATCTTTTAGTTCTTTATCATCACAGATCTTGTTGTACTTAGCCTGTGGATCATCAGAACCGATTTTTACTTCGTTAATTGGTCTACCAGCTTCTTGTGATTCTTTGATTAAACTGTTCCAGTACTGAATACTGTTACCTGAACCATACATCTTGAGTGCTTCTCTGGTACTGTTCTTGAGATTGGTTAGTCGTTCACCATCCTTATCCATGTGTACGAAAGTTGAACCTTTATCAATCATA
>OCVV011294418.1_pt1 | contig 24307 bp, 21 predicted proteins | sample 1539721 | NCBI WGS metagenome assembly OCVV01 (sample SAMN02144230, study PRJEB22623) | gut metagenome | biome: sheep rumen | host: Ovis aries | place: New Zealand
GAAAACGGCATTCCTAAAACGGCGGACGGACGTTTTGCAATCGCTCAAAAAATTCTCAATCGTGCGCTTGCACTTGGTATCCGCAAGGAAGACGTTTATATTGACTGCCTGACTTTGACCGCCTCCGCTGAACAAGAGGGAGTTATGGAAACCCTCAGAGCCGTGACAAGAGTCAAGCAAGAATTGGGACTGCATACGGTTTTGGGTGTATCCAATATTTCCTTTGGTCTGCCGAATCGTGAACTTGTTACCAGAAATTTCCTCACCATGGCTTTGTATGCTGGGCTTGACTTGCCTATCATCAACCCCAACACAGAAAGCATGGTTTCTTCCGTGCGGACATATAAATTATTAGCGAATATTGATAAAAATGCTGTTGACTTTATCGCTCACTATGGAAACGATACCGCACCAGCTCTCAAACCTCCCCCCTCTGCACAAAGTACCATGAGCCTTGAATCTGCTGTTACTGCCGGATTGAAAGCAGAAGCATCCGCCATTACAAAACAGCTCCTTGAAACCATTGACCCCATGGAAATTGTCAATACTCAACTCATTCCGGCATTGGATAAAGCTGGTTCAGATTTCGAAAAAGGAAAAATTTTCCTCCCTCAATTGATTTCTTCCGCTTCGGCCGCACAAGGAGCTTTTGAAGCCATCAAGACTTATTTATCTGAACACAGCACTGAAACCGTCAACCGTGGGACAATCGTTTTGGCGACTGTCAAGGGAGATATTCACGACATCGGCAAAAATATTGTCAAGGTACTTTTGGAGAATTACGGTTATCAGGTCATTGACCTTGGAAAAGACGTTCCCCTTGAATCCGTTGCAGAGGCGACAGAAAAATATCACGCTCCATTGGTTGGATTGTCTGCGCTCATGACAACAACTCTGCCATCTATGGAAGGAACTATCAAGCTCTTGAATGAGCGTTGCCCTTGGTGTCAGACTGTTGTCGGAGGAGCTGTCCTCACCGCCGATTATGCCGAAAAAATCGGGGCTGATTTCTATGCTAATGATGCAAAGGAAACTGTTGACATTGCGAAAAAAGTTTTCGGGAATTGATGTGATAAATCGAAATTTATAGGAGAAAAAATCTTATGATATTAGAGATTGAACATTATAAGCATGATACACGCTTGACTGGAAAAACAGAAGATATTTCAGAATTGAAAAGGCAACTAATGAAAACCGAAACTCTATATGATAAGGAAACCGACAATTTTACTCAGCTTTTTTGCAGAGTGTTTCATTGGAGTGTAACAGATACTGACGAACTTCCCGATTATGTTTATGATAGAGATACTAAATGCCTTTATAAGCCTGAATTCTGATTTAGAAATATTGATTTAAGATACAGGGGATGTATTGTTATTGAAAAAATTATAAGAAGGGAGAAACATCATGAATGTACTGGATTGGGCTATTTCGTTCGGAATTACTTTCGGTCTGACGTTTGCAGTTGCAAATTTTCTGCTTTCCAAAAAGAAAAAATAATTTTTGAATTATTATAAAAATAGAAAATAAAATTATTGATTTGTGCCTAAGGGAGGATATTATGAACAACAAACAACTTACAGCACTTTGTATTGGTGCTGTTCTGACAGCTGCGATTCTGACAGGATGCGCTTCGACGGAAAATCAAAACGGAAATAACAGCAGTGATGCCGGAAATTCGTCTTCTGCTGCGGAAAATGATGAAACTCCTGCTCCAACTATGGAAAATGTTTCCTATTCATGGAGTAATGTCGCCATTGGTGGCGGTGGTTATGTTACCGGAATGATTTACAGCGAGGCAGAGGAAAATTTAGTCTATGCAAGAACTGATATTGGCGGTGCGTATCGCTGGACAGAATCTGAAAAAAGATGGGTTGCCATTACTGACCATCTGGGTTCGGATAACTGGAATTTAATCGGCATTGAATCCATGGCGACTGACCCTGTGGATGCTGGCAGAGTGTACGCTCTTTGCGGGACTTACATGGGAAATCATGGTGCTGTCCTCTCGTCGGAGGATTACGGCACAACTTGGACACAAGTGGATATGCCTTTCGACTGTGGCGGTAATAATTCCGGTCGTGGAACTGGTGAAAGACTTATGGTCAACCCACAGGAAAATAATGTCATTTACATGGGCACAAGAAATGCTGGTCTCTGGAAATCTGAGGATTTCGGGAAATCTTGGAATGAAGTCGAAAGTTTCCCGACAAAAGGGGATTACTCTCAGGAAAATAATTCCATTGGTATCATGTGGGTGGAATTTGACCCTACTAATAATGATATTTATGTCGGGGTTGCCGATACGTCCGGAAATTGTATCTATCAATCTTCTGACAACGGCGCATCTTGGGAGGCACTCCCCACCAATGCACAAGGTTTTTACCCATTACAAGCCGATTTTTCCGCAGATGGTACGCTGTACCTTGCTTACTCTGATAACTGTGGCCCTAATTTAAGCCCTCAGGATGGTGCAGTCTATAAATACAAAGACGGCACTTTCACGGATATTACCCCCAGCCTTGATGACGGACGTTACGGCGGTTTCGGGGCGGTTTCTGTCGATAAACAAAACCCTGATACATTAGTCGTTTCGACATTGGGATTCTGGCACGATAACGGCGATAATATCTATCGTTCCACTGACGGCGGTAATTCATGGACTGCTATTTTCAACGGCAAGACCGGAGAAAAACATTACAAAATGGATGTCTCACAAGCAAACTGGCTTTCTTGGGGACGTGACGAAGCAAAAACAGGCTGGTGGACGGCTGACATCAATATCAATCCTTTCAATTCTGATGAAGTCATGTATGGAACTGGCGCAACAATTTACTGCACTCAGAATATGACAGCCCTTGATTCCGGCGGTGATGTGACAATTTCCTTTTCTGCTTATGGATTGGAAGAAACAGCAGTTTATCAGATGGTTTCACCCGATTACAAAGACGGCGAACCGGAATTATATTCTATTATGGGCGATTTGACCGGATTTTCTCACCTTGATGTGAAAACCTGCCCCGACGATAACCATTTTATGGGAAGCTCCTCCGGCGGAAATCCAACAGATTTGGACGTTGCCGGAAGTAATGCCAATGTCGCAGTTTATGCCATTCAGGACAAAATCAAAACCCTCTGGATGACCGACGACGGCGGTAATTCATGGAAAATGATTTCTAACCTCCCCGAAAAAGTCGAAGGCGGTAAAATCGCTGTCAATGCGGATGGTTCGGCTTTCCTCTGGACTCCTGCAAAGACTGGCAATTCCAACATCTACAAATATGATTTCACAAAGGAAAAATTTTACTATGCTGAGGGGCTGGGGTATGGTGCTGTGATTGCTGCGGACAGGGTGAACCCTGATAAATTCTATGCTGCCTACAATGGCATGTTCTACATTTCCACAAACGGCGGTACAAAATTTGAGCCTACTGGTCAGATGATAGCAGATAATTGCAGTATTCAGACTGTTGTCGGCAAAGAAGGAAATGTCTGGCTTTGCAGTGGTTCGCTTATCATGTATTCAGAAGACGGCGGTCAAAGTTTTAATACCATCAAGGACATCAATTTCAAGGCGATTGGGTTCGGCGCACCTGAAAAAGAAGGCGGTTATCCAGCTATCTATGCCATGGGTGAAACCGGCGGACAGGGCGACGGCATTTATCGTTCACTCGACAAGGGCGCAAGCTGGCAGAGAATCAACGATGATTCCCACCTTTTCGGAAATCTGACAGCTTATATCACTGGCGACAGCAAAGTTTTCGGGCGTGTATATTTTGCTACCAATGGTCGTGGCATTGTCATGGGTGAACCGTCTGCATGATGAAGGGTAGACGTGTTGCATTTGGCAGAATCCTCCTCTTCATTGTTCTGCCTATTATTTTAATTATTCTGGCTTTCAAGCTGATTTATATTGTAAGAATTTACAGCGGTGATATTCCGCCGGAAATGCCCGATTTCACAGAATATCCCGTCAAGGGTGTGGATGTTTCCCGATATCAGGGGAATATTGACTGGCATGTCCTCTCTGAACAGGATGTGACTTTTGCATTCATCAAGGCAACCGAGGGAAGCTCCTACCAAGACCCTTGTTTTACTTATAATTGGAAAGAATCACAAGATAATGGTGTTTATGTCGGCGCATATCACTTTTTCAGCTACGAAAGCAGTGGAGAAACTCAAGCTCAGAATTTTATTGAAACTGTCGGAGAACTTGACGGAAATTTACCGCCTGTCGTTGACCTTGAATTCTATGGGGAATATGTTTCTTCCCCCCTCTCCAGAGAGAAAACCCGTGCCATCCTCAACGAACTCCTCAAAAAGTTAGAAGAATATTATGGTGTCAAGCCCATCATTTACACCACTATCAAGGCATATTACAGCTATATTCTGGGGGGCGGATATGGGAAATATCCACTCTGGATGCGTGATACTTACCGTGAACCGCTGATTGACTGGGAATTCTGGCAGTATTCCGACCAAGGGGTTCTGGAAGGCTATGATGGTGTACAGACTGACCAGCAAGAAAGATACATTGACCTGAATGTCTATCATGGAAACCTTGAAACGTTTCTGAAAAAATATCAACTTTCCCAAAAAGGAGGGATTAACCAATGAAACCATTTCTGTTAAAACCAACTTGTAAAAATTACCTGTGGGGCGGTCAGAAATTACGGAATTACGGAAAAATTTCCGATTCTGACAAAATCGCTGAAAGCTGGGAGCTTTCCTGCCATCCGGACGGTGAAAGTATTATCGCTTCCGGAAGATTCAAAGGAATGCCGCTCTCCCAATTTCTTGAACAAAATCCGGATTCCCTTTACCTGCACCGGCAGGAAGAACATTTCCCCGTCCTTGTCAAGTTCATTGATGCATGTGAAAACCTCTCCATTCAAGTACACCCTGATGATGATTACGCTCTGTTCCATGAAAATGACACCGGAAAATCAGAAGTCTGGTATGTTGTGGAAGCTGAACCCGATGCAAGTATTATTTACGGATTCAAGGAAAAAATAACCCCTGAACAATTCCGTCTGGCGATTGAAAATGATACACTCCCCCAATATGTCAATATTGTTCCCATCAAAAAGGGAGATGTGATTTTCATTCCTGCCGGAACACTCCACTCTATCAATCATGGGGCTGTTGTTGTCGAAATTCAGCAAAATTCCAATACTACTTACAGAGTTTATGACTACCACCGCATTGACAGAAACGGCAATTTCAGAACGCTCCATGTCGAGAAAGCCATTGACGTTCTCAATTTCGAACCGTGCAAAGTTCCTGACACTCCACAATCTAATGAAATTGAAGAATGGTGTTATACTCCTCTTGCAAGTACGCCCTACTTTATCGCTACCCTCTGGAAAGCCAAGTACAAACACAGTGTTTTCTCGTTCGGCGGTTATCAGGGATTCGGAGATATTGACTGTTTCAGCCATATTCTTGTCATTGAGGGAGAGGGAATTGTGACACTGTACGACGGCGAAACTATCCCTCTCAAAAAGGGTGACAGCTTTTTCATTCCTGCTGATTCCATGCTGGGCGAAATTACCGGAAAATTAACTTTCATCTGTACAGATAATTATAATCCTGATGATGAATTCGAACTCGATTTCGATTTCTAAAACAGTTATCAACCGCTGATAAGCGGAGAAAATAGGAGGACTTTTATTATGAAGTATTACATTGGTATTGACCTCGGCGGTACGAATATCGTTGCCGCTGTCGTGGATGAGGAATACAACATCATCACCAAGGCAAGCACCAAAACAAACCGCCCCCGTCCGGCTGAGGCTATCGCTGATGATATGGCGGCTATGGCTATCAAGGCTGTGGAAGATGCAGGTCTGACCATGGAACAAATTGAGTGGGTCGGCGTGGGTACTCCCGGAATTGCCAACAGCCAGACTGGTATTATCGAATTTTCCAATAACCTCGGTTTCGAAAATACCCCCATGGCTGACCTCATCCGCAAGCACATTGACAAGCCGGTGTATATCGAAAATGATGCAAATGCTGCCGCTTATGGCGAATACGTCGCAGGTGCTGCAAAGGGTGCAAAAAATGCCGTTTGTATTACCCTCGGCACTGGTGTTGGCGGTGGTATCATCATCGACGGCAAAATTTATGCAGGTTCAAATTTCGGCGGTGCGGAAATCGGACATACAGTTATCAGCCTTGATGGTCCTCAGTGTTCCTGTGGCAGAAAGGGCTGTTTCGAGGTTTATTCCTCTGCGACTGGTTTAATTCGCATGACCAAAGAGAAAATGGACGAAGTACCCGACAGCAAACTGCACAAAATTACTGCTGAACGCAATGGAAAAGTTTCTGCACGGACTGCATTTGATGCAATGCGTCAGGGCGACAAAGCCGCCAAAGAAGTTGTTGATTTCTATATCAAGGCTCTGGCTGCTGGTATCACGAACACTATCAATATTTTCCAGCCGGATGTATTATGCATCGGCGGTGGTGTGTGCAACGAGGGAGACCCGCTTCTGTTGCCTATGAAAGAACTTGTCAAGAAGGAAGTTTACACCCGTAATTCTCCAAAAAATACAGAGATTGTCATTGCAAAGCTTGGAAATGATGCCGGCTTAATTGGTGCGGCGTTCCTCGGTGCAGCAGTCAAGTAATATTCCCCCAAAAAATCAGCCCCGCCTTTTAAAGACGGGGCTTTCATATTACTGTTTCGGGATTGTGTAAGTTGTGGGTGTTCCCTTTACGAGAGCACCGTTAAGCGTTGTCCAGAAAGGTGTAATTGTTATTTCCTTACCAAAATACTTCTTTGTGATGTTGTTCAATGTATAAACTGCCTTGCAGCCGTCATCCGCCATGAAAAGCTTATCAGCCTTGACTTTCTTGACGCTGTTGCCGATTTGGATTTCAAATCTTACTTCCTTGAAACTGCTGTCCGGAACGAGCGCAGAAATCTGGAGCGTTCCCTTTGAGCCGTTGGAGGAAAATACAGGTTCAGCGACTTTCAGCCACTTGTCAGCATCCAAAAATTTTGCATAAGCGACACCGTCAGTTCCTGTATATGGTTTTGTGCAGGTGCTGTCTGTGAAGTAGCCAGCAAATAATTTACCTTCCTTTGTGGGGGCAGTGGGCTGAATACGTTCAAAGCCCTCTTTCAGCTTGATTGCAAAATCTGCCGTTGCAGTCTGCGAATTGTAGTTTGTTTCATTTCTCAATTCCTCCTTGATTAAATTTACAACACAAAAAGCACACCCTGAAACGGTACACAAATACCGTTCAGAATGTGCAGATATGCTATATTAAATTCTGGGCATGACAAAAGAGCGCAGTTTAAGCTAAGCTGTGCTGTGCGCATTATATCACGATTCAGCATATTTGTCAAGCCCCTTTCTGAAAAATTTTATATTTCCAGTATATCATACAACAGCGGAAAAATCAAGAACATTTTGTGAACTTTTTGATTCAGAGGCATAGAAAAAATCGTGTGTGGTTTGGTGAAATGATACAAAAAGGACGGCATTTTTCACAAAAAAATGTACCGTCCTTTTACTTTTCAACAGTTGAAATGTTGAAAGATGATTTCTGATTCAGAGTAATGCCACATCCGCATAATTCATTTGCGGATGCAGGGCTAAATTGATTCCGCAGGCTAATAAATGTGCTGACTGTTCAATCAGCCTGTCCACATCCTGCGGTGTTACCATCATATCGGAAATTTCGGGGAAATCATTTTCTCCGGTCAAATCCTCTGCGATTGTCCGCATCCCGATAACAGTCGGCACACCAACCGCAATGACAGGAATCCCCATTAAATCCGCATTGAGTGCTTTTCGGTGATTATTGACACCGCTTCCGGGGGAAATGCCCGTATCCGAAATTTGAATTGTCGTCCCTAGCCGTTCCAACGAAGAACAGGCTAATGCATCTACCGCAATGACCGCAGAGGGCTTTATTTTTTCCACGATGGCAGACAATAACTCTGCTGATTCCATGCCGGTCTGACCCAATACCCCTCCCGAAATGACCGCAACGGAACGCAGGGACTTTAAAAATTCCTCGTCTTCTTTTTCGAGTTCTTTTTGTAAATGTCGGGTTGCAAGCACCTTTGAGGCGGTTTTGACCCCCAATGCATCAGGGGTGATTTCGGCATTTCCCAGCCCTGCCACCAGAATACAGCCCTCTTCTGGTAATAACTGCCGTAATTCTTCCGCTAATTCTTCCGCCATTGCTTCGTAATCATCTGAAAATCTGGACAGGGATTCCCCTTCTAATGTGATATACCGCCCTTTTCCCTTGTTGAGGGGTTTCCCGCTTTCGTCATCTTCAATATTGATTTCAGTAATCTGAAAGTATTTTCCTCGTTTGTGCTGGGTGATTCCTGCGGATACCTGAGCCGTATTCAGGCTTTCAAGGGCTAAATCTGTACGATACTGCATGAATGTACTCCTTCCTGACTTGACATTTATTCTATTTTGTGTTACAATGTTAGAAATATTACTCAGAAAGGTGATTTTTTATGAAAATCAAACATTTTCCGGCTTTCATCCTGTCTTTTGGGATGCTGTGCGCTGTTCCGATACCTGCACACGCTGAAACACCGACTGAACAAGTTTATTATGATTTTCAATATCTGGAATACTCTGACCATATCGAAATTACTGGTCTTTCGTCGGATACTCCCGAAACTTATGCTTTCCGGTCAATCATTGTTCCGGCTGAAATCGGAGATATCCCTGTCACAGTCATTAAAAATCGGGCTTTCGCTGGGGAGAAAATTTCTAAAATTCAGCTTCCGGAGGGAATTCATACCATTGAAGCAAATGCCTTTGAAGGGTGCTGGTATCTGGAAAATGTCAATATTCCTGATACTGTGACCGAAATCGGGAACTGTTGTTTCCAATATTGCTGGAGTCTGGAAAGTATCTGTATTCCCGATTCCGTCCGTACCATTGGGAACAGTCTCTTCCATGGCTGTCTCAACCTCGAAACAGTCCAGCTTTCCAGCCAGATAAATTCTCTCCCATTCAATACTTTTTCATTTACCGATGTCCGAAATGTTACCATTCCGGAACAAATTGACAGTATTGACTATTTTTCCCTCGGATGGTGCGAAAATCTCAAATCGGTTACATTCCTCAACCCTGACTGCAAAATTACTGACGACGGCAGTGTAATTTTTAATTCCGCTTATGACAATCAATTCCAATTCGGCGGTATCATTTACGGTTATGAAGGCTCAACCGCTCAGAAATACGCTCAAAAATACGGCTTGGAATTCCGTACCATCGGGACGGATTTCGTTTCCAATGTTGCCGGAGATGTCAGCGGTGACGGTAAACTTTCCATCATTGATGCAATTCAGGTCAAAAGATGTATTCACTCCCGAAAAGCCCTCCCTCAAATCGGCGACATGAACGGTGACAATGTGGTGAACGTCATTGACCTTGCATTGCTGAAACAGGCTTTGCTGAAACAAAAATAATTTCATCCATATTTTTCCAGCATAATCCCGAACATGCGGTGCATACTAACGTTGTGAGCTTGTTTTCACAAACTCTGCTCACAGAAAAGAGGGAAAATGTGATGAACCGTGTATGGGATAAAATTTTTCTGACACTGCTGATTATTGGCGGACTTAACTGGGGTCTGGTGGGTCTGTTTGAATTTGATTTAGTGGCATGGATGCTCGGCGGAGCAACTTCTGTACTGAGCCGGATTGTATATGTTCTTGTGGGAATTTCCGCAGTCTGGTGCAGTACGTTACTTTTCCGTCTTGCTGATGAACAACGTGAGGGAATGCACTCTCTTGGATAAGTAAAAAAATACTCCGCCTTGTGAGATAGGCGGAGTTGATTTTTTATGCACGGTTGCAAGCTCACGCATTCAGGAGCTTTGCAAGATGAGACTTCTTTCTTGCTGCGTTGTTCTTGTGCAGAAGATTGTGTGCACACGCTTGGTCAACACGCTTGATAGCAGCCTTCACAACAGCTTCCTTGTCAGGAGCATTGTTAGCAGCAGCCAGTTCAGCCTTCTTAATCATGGTCTTGAGATTAGACTTTCTAGCCTTGTTAGCAGCAGCCTTGGTCTTGTTTACCTTGACTCTCTTCTTTGCAGATTTAATATTCGGCATTCCGTTGCACCTCCTTTTTGAAAATGTCCGGCATCAAACAAGTAGAAACCAGCGAGACACGTTGCTGACTTCTGACGGTACGACCGCCCAATGTATCATATGCCGTTACGATACCCAATTTTTATTATACCATCTTTTGCAGGAAAATGCAAGCGATTTTCCAACGAAATTTTCACTAAAAATTTTCCACTTTTTTGGCATATCTTACAATTGTATCGTTGTTTTTTTGAACTTCACCTGTCAACAGAAAAATATATTGATTTCTCATTAAAATTATGGTATAATCAAAATATGGGAGGTTTTACTATGAAAGAAGATTTGAAAAAGAAACTGCTTACTCAAACAGCCGGTACAGCGGAATGGGTTGTCTTTGCAGTCTGGGTGATATTGGTCTGTGTGATTCGACATTTCCATGAACCTTGGTTTGATGAAACGCAAGCTTGGCAAATTGCAAAATTTGCCTCTATCAAAGAAATTCTTACAGATGTTGGACATTATGAAGGACATCCGCCATTATGGTATTTTGTTTTAATGCCCTTTGCAAGAATGGGACTGCCACATAAAATTACTATTTTTGTAATTACAATGGTATTCAATTGTATTTCTATGTATCTGTTATTATTTCGTTCGCCATTTCCACGATGGCTGAAATGTTATATCCCATTTACATTTTTTGTTTTTTACCTGCAAAGCGTTCATACAAGACCTTATTGCATGATGGGGCTTGCCATTTTCCTTTCTGCCATGTTCTATCGGGAAAGGAATTCCAAAACGGCACAATATGTTCTTTCATTGATATTTCTCTGCTTTACCAGTGCTTATGGTGTTTTGATTGCTGGAGGGCTTTGCATTGTGTGGACAGGGGAAATTCTCAGAGAATACTACCAGTCAAAACAATATCGTGACGTTTTGAAAGATAAGCGTTTTTGGTGGCTATGGGTAATTTTAATTTGTGCGTTGCTTTTGTATGTATGTTGTTCCCCTGCGAAAGATGTTTTCTTTGGGACATTTTCACGTGAAAATTTTACAAGTCTTCTCTTCTACTTTCCGCTGTTTATTTTTGACTCTACTTTTGGTACAATCATGCATGAAGATAATGCCTTGAATTTCAAAAATATGATTTATTTAGGTTGTGTGGCGGGGATTTTGATGTGGGTTGTATTCATTCCGCTTCTGCACCAAAATAAAAAATTGCTGGTGACAATGATTCCTTATCTGATGAGCACTACTTTTTCAGTGTTTGTATATTTTGAACTGCATAATTTAGGTGTTTTCACATTGTTCTTTATTTTCATTTTATGGATACTTTTTGATGATGATATGGAAATTCCTAACATTTATGGAGACTTATTGCAAAAAATTAACTCTGCTTTCATCAAAAAAATGGGAAAAACAATCATCACAGTGATATTTTGTATGCCGTTGTTTTATACCGCTGTCAGCTCCTATCTGGAAATTGTACATCCTTATGGACCTCAGGAAATTTTAGATTTTATCAAAGAAAATCATATTGAAAATCGAAAGATTCTTTTCAATTGGAAGTGGGAGAGTGATAATCCTATGCCTTGGGATGAAACTTTACCTATCACAGACGAGATGAACATTACCTTCAATCAGCCATTATGTATGGCACTGCCTGTAACAATTGAAGCTCTTGGCAATGACAATAATTGTTCTCCTTACTATAATACTTATCAAAATCAGGAACACTGGCTAATTTGGAAATATACCACTGATGAGGAAAATGCTAAAATATTCGAACAATGGCAAAAAATTGGATTGCCTGATTTGATTATTGGCACTTGCCCGATTGAACACGTATTTTCAGAAGAACAATTGGAAGGTGTCACTTATTATTGGATTGGCGATTACAATTACGGTAAAATATGGAAATTTAGTTATGCTGAAGGTTGGGAACATATTTACATCCGTTCTGATTTGCTTGAAGAGTATCCTCAATTTGAAATTCAAAAGTATGGTACAATTTTGACTGAACCTATCCAATCATGATAAAGAATGAAACAAATTCATAAATTCTATTGACTTTTTTCACGAAAAAAGGTATAATGAGTTTAGTATGTTACTCCCAAAAGGAAAATATTACAGAAAGAAGATGATGCTTTATGAAAAATTTAACCAGAATTTTCGCCGGAGTTCTCAGCCTGACAATGCTGTTTTCCATGACTGCTTGCGGTGGCAGTTCCGAAAATGGGGGCGGTGGCAGTAACGGCGGTGGCGGTTCGGCTTCCTCCGCTGAAGACAGCAGTCACTACAAGGAAAAAGACGACGTTTCCGTTGCAGAGGCAGAAGTCGAAAACGCTAAAGATTTGGGCGGAGAAACTATCTATTGGCTGGCAACTTACGACCTGAACCCGACTAATAATAATGACCGTTCTGTTGCAATGACTTTATTCGAAGACCAGTTCCATGGAAAAGTAGAATGGATTCAGTGCACTTCTGATGATAAGTTTGATACCCTGACAAACCGCATTCTTGGCGGCGACCCTGTGGATATGTTCCCTTATGAATGGGATGCACTCCCGAACGGTGTTTATAAAGACCAGTATCAGCCTTTAGATGATTATATCGACCTCGAAGATGAAGTATGGGACGGTATCAGAAGTGCAATTGATATGTATGAATACAATGGGAAACATTATGTTGTACCATATGCAATTTCTGACCCTCTGTTAATTACATACAGCCGTCAGATGTGCGAAGAAAACGGTCTTGACGACCCCTATGAACTCTATAAAAAAGATAAGTGGGACTGGGATGCTTTCATGGATATGATGAAAACTTTCGTCAAGAATGGTGACGGCAGTACCGAACGTTATGGAATTTGTGGCTGGTTCGGTCAGGCGGTTGTACAGTCTACTGGTAAGACAATCATCAATTTTGACGGTAAGCAATTCACCAATAATATTTCTGACCCCGACATTGAAGCCGCTGAAAATCTGCTTGCTGAAATGCAGAGTCTCAACCTTTATGACGGCACTTGGTACGGAAATTTCCCCGATACCGGAAATATCCTTTTCTATGGTATGGCTGACTGGGCTTTGAATGCCTCTAATGCAAAAAATCCTGATGCAGACTTGATGGTTGTACCATTCCCGAAGTCTCCCGATGCTGATGAGTATTACCTCTGCGGTAACTATGCGGCGAAAATGCTTGTTAAAAACTCCACAAAGGGCGATGCTGTCGGCACATATATTCTTTGTGAACGTCTGGCTGAAACCAATGACGAATACAGAGAAGCCGCTAAACAAAAGGCTTTAATTGAAGAAAAATCCGCTTCCGGTAATGTCCTTGGTTTCAGAACCGAAGAACAGTATGATGCTATCATGGATTACAAGGAAGATACTACCACTGTATTTGATTTCGGCTATGGCATGGGCTCAACTATGTACGGCGACGGCGATTATACTTATGAAACCCGTGGTATTATGAATAACCTCATGGATGCTTTGCTGTCTTATCCTGATTCTGTTGACAGCTGGGCTGTTCTGCGTGACAACTGGTCAGCGGCAATTGATGATGTTATCAAGACATATAACGCTGCAATCAAGTAATTTTATTCTCTGTTTCCCTGCTGGCTTTCCGGTAGGGAATACTTTTCCAAACAATCAGGAGGTTTAAAAATGGCGAAAAGACCTGCTTATTATATTTCTGACGGAAAAATCAGGGAATGGCTTTATTCCTTTGAATGGTTTTCTGGTTTTGCCCTCTCTCAAAAGCAAAAATCCATTGATTCACTTCATCAGGCAATTATTTCCGGAAATCCTGATGCTGTCCCGCTGGAAATCAGTACCAAAAGTAAAAAAACACTCGGTGTGAAACTGAGCGCATTCAATCTGAAATTGCAAGGCTATTACCTCGAAAATGTCTTTCAGAGTTCTAAAGTTTTCACGAATGGCGGTGCATATCGGGATTTGCTTCAGGTTCACCCCAAAGATGCAAAAAAAGACCAGCGTCTGAGAAATTCCGGCACATTGCAACATTTTGACCTCAATGGTGAAATATTCCCCTTAGAACCTAAAACATTATTCTATGATTACATCTATATCATGGCGGTTAGAGAATCCCTCTCACAGGACGAAATTCAGCAGATTACACAATATACCCATTTCACAGACATTGAATTCAATCCAGAAAAAAGTATCAATACACAAGCCAGAAGCGTGGCAATTATCCGGCTGTTGCTGGAAATGTACGGGGAAATTCCGGAACTTCACAGAGAGGACTTTTTGAAATTCCATCAGGCTTTTGTCATATCCCAAAAATAAATCATGTTATCGGGAGGAATTGAAATGAAAGAAAGAAAACAGGATATTCAGAATTCTTATCAGGATTTGGGGGGGAAATTTTCGTCATTTTATGACGGTCTTGTTACTTATTCCACCACTTCCGGAAAAATCGCAAATAAAATTATGTGGGGATTTGATGAGGAAAGCACTGCACGCTGGATGCAGTGTGCCATGTCAGGCATTCCAGAAAATTTTTCAGGGAAATTGCTGGAAATTCCGGTCGGTACTGGTGTATTGACAATGCCTTTGTATAAAAGCCTTCCTTTGGCAGATATTACCTGTATGGACTATTCCGCCGAAATGATGAGAAATGCCAGCTATCGTGCCGAGGCAATGGCTGTATCGAACATCAACTTTTTACAAGGGGATGTTGGGAATCTCCCATTTCCGGACGAAACTTTTGACATTGTGCTGTCACTCAATGGCTTTCATGCATTCCCCGACAAAGAATCTGCTTATCATGAGACTTACAGAGTTCTGAAAAAAGGCGGTATTTTCTGCGGATGCTTCTATATTCAGGGACAAATGAAACGGACAGATTTCGCTGTTAAACATCTTTTAGTCCCGAATCATTCCTTTACTCCGCCATTCGAAACAAGGGAATCCCTGCGTGAACGCCTGAACAGTATGTACCGCCGTGTCAAGATGGGCAATGTCTTGGCGGAAGGTGTTTTCTGCTGTCAGAAATAATGACTGCAAAAAATCATTCTTAAAAAATTTTTTTTAAAAATTTCAGAAAACTTTAAGGTTTGCCGTTTATAATAATATTGGATTTAAGAAATCCCCCAATTCCCCCATTATTATCATCTGGTCTCTTTTTTAGAAAACGGTACTTCTAGAAGTGCCGTTATTTTTTTTTGAAAGGAAATTATGATTATGGAAAAACAACTCATTGACCGCATTAACGAACTTGCAAGAAAGGCGAAATCCGAAGGTCTCACCAATGAGGAAAAAGCCGAACAGAAAAAACTCCGTGACCAGTATCGTTTTGAGTTCCGCCAAAGTTTACAGGTTCAGCTTGACCATACCTATATCATGGACGAAAACGGAAACAAGCGCAAACTGGGGAAATAATATTTTATCATGTATTTTCTGCTGATTGTGGTGATTTCCTATTCTGTGCCTTTCATAGTGTGGATGGTATGGAAGAAAAAAAGTTCAGCAAGGACTTTTCCGCTGATTGTGGGAATGATTGCCTATTTATTCATTTCCGTGTTTCGGGGGATTGCCCGTGCAATTGTCCTCAATGACAATGTGAAAGAAAATCCATGGTTATTCTATGTTCTTTCGGCTTTGCTGTCGGGGATATTCGAGGAAGTCGGGAGATATATTGTATTCCGGTGGTGCATTCCACATGATGACCAGTATCGGGACTGTGTTTCCTACGGAATCGGACATAGTGTCATGGAAAGTTTCGCCATTAGTCACGTTCTAGAAAATGATATTTATGACAGCTTTTTAGAAGCTGGTTCTTTTATGACTGGAATTTTGTTTTCGGTGGCAATGTCATTGCTGGTTTTCGTGGCAGTGCACAAACTGAAAGATAAAAAATATCTTGTCATTGCCGTTGGACTGCATACCATTATTGACATCATTCCGGCTTTGTATTTCTGTGAGGTTGTCGATATTGGAGATGAAATGCTGATAAGATTGCTGTATCTGGCAGGTGTGTGCTATTTTTCTTATACTGTTTACCGACATTCCCAAAATAATGCTTGACATTTCGAAGGTTCTGTGTTATAATAATGCTATGTATTTCAATATTAAAGATAAGGGGTGTACGAAATGGAACTTTATGAGATTATCTGTGGTGCGGTCGTACTGCTGATTGCGATTCTGGTTATTATTCTCTGCCTGATGCAGGATAATAAAAGTCAGGATAATATGACTTCTGCGCTGGGCGGTGGATTCAATGAATCTTTCTATGGGCAGAATGAAGGCAATACCAGAGAGGCAGCACTTGCTAAACTGACAAAGATTCTGGGGATTGTTGCATTTGTTCTCATTATCTGCATGAATGTTGTAATTCCCTATATTATGACATTCTTCCAGTCAGGTTCATAATTGGCTGAAAATATCGCTGAAGACGCTCCGGAGTTTGTCACTTCGGGGCTTTTTTACCCGAAAAAAGGAGGTTTTTTAATGGCTCGACACAATCGAAAACATGAACAACGGAAACAACATCACGGACATCAACCTAAAATTGTCGCTCGTCCTGTCAATCCCAAATTATTGGAAGAGTACACCCGAAAAATTCAGATTTTCCTCAAAACTGCCAACATGAACCGCATGAAAAAAAATGACCTCGCTAATAAATGCCGTTGGAAACGTTCGCCCTCTGCGTTTAATTCCGCATTGGAACAGTTAGTTCATGAAGGAGTCATCCGGAAAGAGAGAAATTTTTATTATCTCTGTCAAGACAGTTTTCGGGCGGAAACAGTGCGGATTCATTCAGGCTTTGGCTTTATTCGTGACGAAAAGGGAACAGAATATTTTGTAGCCGGAAAATATCTGCTTGGGAGTCTAGTCGGTGACAAGGTTCTTGCAAGAAGCATTCCCCCTCGTGTGGACGGCACAAAGGAAGCGGAAGTTCTCTCTATTCTGGAGGAATCCTCTCAGACAAGGCTTTCCGGTCGGATTGTCCTTTCAGAGGACGGCGAATTTCTGCGTTTCCTGCCTGACAACATGAATTTAACCATGCATATCAGTTACAAGGAAAGTGAAAACTATCACCTGAATGATAAAGTTATCTGTACGGTGATTTCCCGTGGAGAACGCCACAGAGACCACCTTGTTAAAGTCCTGATGAATTTCGGAAGTACCGACAGTGCCGAAAACTGTATGAATGCCAAAATCATGGCACAGAATATCCCTGTCGAATTCACTCCCGAAACCCTCAGACAAGCCGAAAAATTACAGCAAGACGGTATTACTGATTTTGACCTCGAAAACCGCCTTGATTTGCGAAATGAAATCATTTTCACCATTGACGGCGCACATTCCAAAGATTTGGACGATGCCGTTTCTGTTGAAAAAAAGCCCGACGGCGGTTATGTGTTAGGGGTGCACATTGCAGACGTTTCGCATTATGTCCGGAATGGTACTCCCCTCGATGCAGAAGCCTTTGAGCGTGGAACAAGCATTTACTATGCAGATAAAGTCATTCCCATGCTCCCGAAAGCCCTTTCCAATGGCATTTGTTCCCTCAATCCTGACGAAGACAGGCTGACGATTTCCTGCATTATGCAGATTTCCCCCGAAGGCGATTTATTGGAAGGAAAATTTTACAAGTCTGTGATTCGCTCTAAAGTACGTGGCGTTTATGATGAATGCAACCAAATTCTGGATGGTTCAGCTCCTGCCGGAATTCAGGAAAAATATGCTCCTGTTGCTGGTATGCTCCGACTGCTTGACGAACTTTCTACGAAATTGGAACACCTGCGAAAATTGAGAGGTGCGCCCGAACTCGAAAGCACAGAATCCGCCTTGATTCTGGACGAAAATGGTATTTGTGTGGGACTTGCCCCCATTGAAAGAGGTCGTTCAGAATGTATCATTGAATCCTGTATGCTTTCAGCAAATGAATGTTCTGCGAAGCTGGCGAGAGAAAATCATTTCCCCCTTGTTTACAGAGTGCATGAAAATCCCTCTCCGGAACGTATCGAAACACTGAAAAATATGCTCCTGCGCCTAGGGGCTGAACCGCCGAAATTTTCCGAAATTCAGCCGAAAGACATTCAACAGCTTTTGGATGAATGCAGAAATGAAACATGGTTTCCGGTCGTCAATTCCCTGACTTTGCGCTCCATGGCGAAAGCCAAATATTCCCATGAACCGCTTGGACATTTTGGTTTAGCATTGAAAGACTATGCACATTTTACGTCACCAATCCGCCGTTATCCGGATTTAGCCGTTCACAGAATCATTTCTGACTTTCTGGCTGGTGCAAGTTCTGACTGGTTGCAAAAACGCTATGCAAAATTCGCTGAAAATGCCGGTCTGCATTCCTCTGATACAGAATTGAGGGCGGTTCAGCTGGAACGTGAGGCAGATGCCTGCTATTCCGCAGAATATATGCAGTCCCATACTGGTGAAACTTTCCATGGCGTTATTACCAGCGTAACGGAATTCGGGTTATATGTCACACTTGAAAACAGGGCGGAAGGTCTGCTTCACGTCAATGATTTGCCCGAAGGTCAGTATGAAATTGAAGACGGCTGGTATATCAAGGATTCTTTGAGCGGAAGAGAATTTAAACTCGGAAATCTGCTTGATGTAGTCTGTGCCCGTGCGGACGTGAATTCCGGTCATATTGATTTAATATTAGCAGAATAAAAAAAAAGCGACTGGTTTCGTCAACCAGTCGCTTTTGATTATCCTTCTTCGGGCGGAACTTCGGGTGCATCATTATTACTATTGTCATCCTGACTGCTGTTGTTATTTTCAAAATTAGTGTTGGCATCTTCACCGCCGTTGTCAATAGGGGGGGCTTCGCCGTTATCATTTTCGCTGTTTTCGCCGTCGTCGTCTACTTCAGGAGCAGGCGGATTTTCAGGGGATGGCTGTGTTTCTACAACAGGTTGATTATTGGAGGAATTCTGCGGAGGGGTATAAACATCATTTTTTATTTCCTGTGGGGGATTATCTGCATAATAAATCATCAGGGTTTCTTCTGCGGTGAGGTCAAACATTTCACCAGCAGAACGGCTTAATCCTGTGACATAACCATTTTCATAATCATAATTTACAACGGATGCAGTATTATAATTTGTCAGACCAATTGCTTCCAATTCTGCTTCATAAGCTTTGAGGGTTTTTCCCTCGAAAGGCGGAAGCTGTACAGAAGAAGGGCCTTTGCTAACAACAACCGGAATCACTGAACCGCTTTTGAATAACTCGCCTGCCTGAATTCCCTGCGAGATAATCAATCCACTTTTATAGCGGTCACTGTATTCGTAGGTAGGCTCAAAATGCATCCAGCCGTCAGATTCAAACTGCTGTTTCACCTGTTCAAAATTTTTTGCAATCAGATTTGGCATCTGACTGTCTGCCACATTTTCGGAAACGGTTTCCTGCTCTGTCTCCGGTTCGGTGACAATATTGTCAGTCGTTTCCGCATAGTACATGGTGATGCTTTCGGTGGGGTCAGTCGAGACTGTCGAATTCATGTCAATCAAATTCATGACAACAATGGCAATCACCAGAAGCACACATACCAGCAATACTGCGATAATAATGGGAACTTTGATTCTGTCAATCACATTTTCGTGATTGTCTGCAATATAATCCTCTTTACCATAATTGGCAGTTTCAGGCTTTTTCTGCTTGGGTTTGGGAGTATTCTGCGGTTTTGGATTCTGAGGTTTAGAGGGTTGCTGTTTTTGGGGCTGTTGTCTGGGCTGTTGAGGTTTTGGGTTCTGCTGTCGTGGCTGTTGAGGGTTCGGGGGTGGGGGAAGTGTTTGCACAACGGGGATGGATTCTGTCGCCTCCTGTTCAAACAGCCTTGTGACAAGTTCCGTAATTGTCCGGATACGATTGTCAGAGGAAAGGCTCAAACCCTCCATAATGACCCTTGAAACGTGTTCAGGGACATTGGGGTTGGTCTCATGAGGAGGGCATAAATTATCCACTTTCATCCGGCTGGGTGCATCTGTGGGCTTGCATCCGGTCAGAATTCGATACAATACTGCAGAAATCCCATAAACATCTGTCCATGTGCCCTGTCGCATATTCGGAAAATACTGTTCGGGTGCAGAATATCCGTGAAACATCTCACAGGGTAATTCCGTGTCTGCTGTGCGTACCGCCGGAATGCTGAACCCACAAAGACGGAGTTCCCCTCTCTCCGTGACATAAATGGTTTCGGGACTGATTGCACGGTGTACAATGTTCTGATTGTGAATCAGGCTCAGACTCGTGAAAAATGGCGGAAACAGTTCAGAAACTTGTTTCCACGTCAATTCTCCTGCATTTTCATTGAGGTAATCAATGAGTTTGATTCCCTCCAGATATTCATAGACAGCATAGGCTGTATTGTTGGCTTCGAATAAATCCAACGTGGGATTGATATGGCTGATTGTCCGCATGTGTGCAAGCTTCCTGTTCAGTTCCTTGAATTCTTCCATCAGGGCTTTGTACTGCACAATGTGTTCAGGATTCACACTGATGGTCGCCCTGCCTTGTACACGTCTGCAAAGCACCTGTGGCATATACTCACGAATTAACACCTTGCTACTTAATGACTGGTTATATCCGATATAGGTCGCCCCTTCACTGTTATGACCGAGTTTAATTCCAACAGCATAACGGTCAACAAGCACTGTACCAGGGGCAATATAATCAGGGTCATACGGAGTGTTGTCTGCATAACCACAATTTGGGCATACTTTGTGATAATCCAGTTTCATTTCCATGCATCCATAACATAGTCTCCGTTCTCCCATGGGCATTCTCTCCTTTCTGATATCTTTTTCTGTAAACTGACAAAGGGGCACAATCCACCCTTGTCAGAACTACCCTTTATTATTTTACCAGTTTCTGCGGAGAATGTCAACTATATTTCTGATTTGAAACGATTTTCATTTAAAAATTGTATTTGTTTTGTAACATTCTTTCATTTTTTCTTCATTTTATTCCATATATTGGAACATATCAGCGTATTTCCCCAAATATAAAGAGAACTTCTCATTTCTGAAAAGTTCTCATCAAGTCATCAGAAAATATTGTGGTCGAATACCCACACAATATAGCCCTCAATTGCAAATTCTTCAATTTTCTGCGACATGAGCGGATTATTGGAATTTACCATTGTGTCACGTTCTCCGGCATCCATCAGCAGGAAATACTTGTCAACGCCTTCCTGCTTGTCAAACCAGCTGTTACAACTTTGATAGGTGTATTTCCAGACGTTATTTTCATCAATATTGACACTGCGCACCTTGACAGCAGAATCAGAAACAACCGTTACACCGTTTGCCCTCCAGAATGTTGCATAGCCATATGTCAGACCATGTTCTTTCAGACCGTTGGCGAGGGTGTACAGAATATTATCTCCGGTATTGTCTGCCGGCATTTTTACAATGTTCACTGCTGTGATACAGCAAACCAGCATCACCGGAATCGCAAGCAGTGAAATGACTCTCCTCATATTCACTTGCGAAACCGCCCATTTCAGAAATGCAATGGACACCACGGCGGACATTGCCACAATCGGCGAAAGTCTCCAGTTGGCACTGGAAAGCTTGCCCATGATATAGCCCATCATAATCAGCATTGTCATGAAAATATACGTCAGTAACAAAATACGGAATTTTCTGTCCTCAATCTTGTTGTAGAAAAACAATGCAACTACAGGCAATGCAAGGAGAATAACCCCCACAATGACAATTAAAAGCCCTTTCACGCTGTCCACACTCATGAGCTTGTCACCGTCATGAACGGTATTTCCTAACAGGGTGAACCATGCACGTGGGAATGTCTGCAAATTCTCTACCCATTTTTCAATGGCGGAATAATTGGAATATGCGCCTTCATAACCTGCCACAATGTCCTTGGCGAGTACGTTTGTAATCAGGTATCCTGCCACCATCCCTGCGCCCATAATCACAAATAATACCAATGCTTGCACATTCTTTTTGGAAAAGGGCTTTGCATTGCTGTCAAGCCATCTTTCACAGAATACCGCTCCCATGACAGGCAATGCGAAAATGGTAATGGAAATAATCTGATTCATGCACGTTAAAATGAACCAGACACACAGCAGAACAATGCAAACTATCATTCTGGTGTTGGCTTTTTTCAATTCCTCTGCACCTGACGGAGCATCTTTCGTTTTCAGTGCATCCAGTATGATGAATAATAATGCCAGACCTACAAAAATAAAAAGCGTCCCAAGACTATAATAAATGGTGTGACCCCAGAAAATTTCTCTCAGCTTTTCACTGCCGGAACAAATCATCAGTTCCGTGAACACTGCCACAGAAACCCATCCCCAGCTCCAATGCATTTTTCTGAGCATCCATATGAGCGAAGCCGTGAACAGAATGAAAAATATCAGCATCCCCAGAACATGCGTTGTCATCGTCACCCCGAAAATGGGGATGAGTGCCTGCATTATCAGGGATGTGCCAAAGGGTAAAATACACGCATAATTATAATCGGTATTGAATAATTTTCCGGCATCATGGGAAGCCTGCGCCCACATCAGGGTATCTGTCGTATCAGAATGAAAATACCCTCTTGACGGGAACACCGTGTAATACCCAATCAGAATCACACTGAATGCCAACAGGGCAATCCAACTGTATTTCGAGAGAAAATCCCGAATCAAAAAAAATACTTCCTTGACAGTGCGGTCATGCAATGGAACAGTTTCTGTTTTGGTGGCGGTCTGTGTGACCGTAGTCGTTGCGGAGGATTCTGTTGGTGTTCCGTCCGCAGAATTCACCGGAGCGGAAACATCTATCTCCGGTGAATTGTTCATATCCTTTTCGGGTGAAATCTGCGGTTCTGAACTCATTGTTCAGCACCTTCATTTTTTGCAGTTTCGTGGTATTCCTTTTCGGTGTTGACATTCCATACATTGGTCTTGTCAGTGCTTCCGGCAAGAATATTCTTGACAGCCTCGAAAGATGTTGCCATAGAATGGTCCATGTTGTTGTATCTGTGCTGACCGTTTCTGCCGACACACCAGAGATTTCCGAACTTGTTCAGGTAATCAATCAGAATGTCAATGTCTTCATAGGTATCGAAGTAAGCCGGATAAGCCTTCTTGACTCTCTCTCTGTGACCGTCGAAAATACGGACATCAGGAGCGATAACACCCATTTTCTTGAGTTCGTGAATACCGAAGTTAATCCACTGGTCTTCTGTCATGTTCCAATACTTGTCGCCCTCGTTGCAGAAGTATTCCAGACCAATCCAGACTCTTCTGTCAGCATGTTTCACCATGTAGGGAGACCAGTTATTGAAAATCTGGATACGCCCCATCTTGATGCCGGTATCCTGCACATAAATCCAGCAGTCTGGTACAATGTCGCCCAGTGTACGGATGTCAGTTTCATTTTTCAGAGCCAGTTTTTCTACCAGCAAACCAACCGTTACAAAGTCACGGTAAGGCAGACCCTGTGCAATTTTAGCTTCCACTTCCGGAACGTCATTCATACCAGCAACTAAATCCTTCAAAGGCATGGAAGAGAAGAAAATATCTCCCTTGATTTCCTGTTCTGCGCCGTCCTTTTCAATGGTGATGCTTTCAACAGTATCTGTGCCGTTGGTGTTGATTTTTGCAACTTTGGCATTCATTACGATAGTTCCGCCGAGTTTCTCGAATTCCTTTGCAGTGGTTTCCCAAAGCTGACCAGGACCGTATTTCGGATAATAGAATTCCTCAATCAAAGAAGTTTCTACCTTGTCGCTCTTGATGCCTGTTACCTTGCCGAACATATCCTTCAATACGCCCATGATGGACAGACCCTTGACACGCTGTGCGCCCCAGTCTGCGGAAATGTCACGAGGATGACGACCCCACAATTTTTCTGTGTATCCCTCAAAGAACATGGAATACAGCTTTCTTCCGAAACGGTTAATATAGAAGTTTTCGAGAGAATCTTCCGGCAGTTTTGCAACGGTTGCGCCCATGTAGCTGAAGCCGGCTTCCATTGTGGTTGCAAAGCCCATATTTTTGATGGTATCCCATTTCAGGGAGACAGGATAATCAAAAAACTTTTTCTTATAATAGATACGGGAAACACGGTTTCTTACCAGCATCACTCTGTCAACCTTTTCAGGGTCAGGGCCATTTTCGGCGAGATTCTTCACTCTGCCCAGCTGAATATCATCAAAAGAGGGTTCACCCTGACGAGGCATCATGTCCTGCCACCAGTCCATTACC
>OCVV011248593.1_pt1 | contig 24306 bp, 9 predicted proteins | sample 1539721 | NCBI WGS metagenome assembly OCVV01 (sample SAMN02144230, study PRJEB22623) | gut metagenome | biome: sheep rumen | host: Ovis aries | place: New Zealand
TGGAACCACGGTGTATTCCTTGGATCTATCGTAGGTTCAGAAATCACTGCTGCTTCTACTATTGATGCAAGCCAGGTTGGTAAGATTCGCCGTGACCCATTTGCTATTCTCCCATTCTGTGGATATAACATGGGTGACTACTTCCAGCACTGGATCGATGTTGGTGCTAAGGCTGATCAGGACAAGCTTCCTAAGATCTTCTACGTTAACTGGTTCCGCAAGGACGAAAACAACAAGGATCTCCCAGGTGGATTCATGTGGCCAGGATACGGTGACAACAGCCGCGTTCTCCAGTGGATTTTCGACCGCTGTGACGGTGTTGATAACTGTGTTGATACTCCAATCGGATATATGCCAAAAGAAGGCGCTATCAATACTGATGGTCTTGCTGACTGCTACAAGAAGACTCTCCCAGAAATCCTCAAGGTTGATGTTGAAGGATGGAAGAAAGAAGTTAAGGATATTCGTGAAAACCACTATCCTAAGTTCGGTAAGCACCTTCCAAAAGAATTGACTGCAATTCTTGATGATTTGGAAGCACGCCTTAACAAGGCTTAGTTGTGGCAAGTTTGCCGATAGGCAAACTTGGTAAGCAGCCGCAAGGCTGCGACATGACCTCGAGAGCCGCTTGAATAAGGCATAAAATTCCTCACAGAGGAACAGAGGACACAGAGTTGTTATGAAAATAAAAATCTCTGTGTGCTCCGTGGGCTCTGTGAGAGACTTGTAACGCACTCAAGTGTGTACAGATCCCGCTCAATTTTGGGCGGGATTTTTTATGTCCAAAATATTTTTCATTTAAACACTTAAATTAAACCTCATTTTATTGTATAATTTTGAAATAAAATATGTAAAATGGAGTTTTTCCAATGGACGAAAATTCAGTTACAGTTAAAAAAGAAGATGACGAAATCAGCCTTATAGATTTACTGGCAGTGCTTTTACACCGCAAATGGATGATAATTGGAATTTGTATTGCAGCAATGATTGTCGCCGTTGCAGTTTCGGTTATATCAATTAAACTTCCTCCTGAAAAATCTTTTTTACCAAATGAATATACACCAAAAGCTCAGATGCTCATAAATAATGAGTCTAATTCAAGTAGTGGCCTTTCTTCTATGATTAGTTCAAGCGGTCTTGGAAGTCTTGCAAATCTTGCTGGTGTTAATGTAAGCGGCGGTTCTTCTAATAGTGCTTTGGCTGGGTACCTTGTAGGCAGCAATACTATTCAGGATGCTGTTGTAGATAAATTTAATCTTATTGAACGTTATAAAATCGAAAAGTATCCACGTGCTTCCAGTCGTGAAGCTCTTAAGAAAAAGCTGTCATCTAATTATGATGAAGATACAGGTGTTTTCACTGTAAGTTTCACAGATATTGATCCGGAATTTGCACGTGATGTTGTAAATTATGTTGTCAGCCTGTTAGAAAATCGTTTCCTTGAACTTGGAATTGACCAGAATAAGCTTTCAGAAGCAAATCTTAAAGAAAATATTCAGAATTCATATGATAATATTTTGAGCCTTCAAAAGCAGATTCAGACTCTCGAAGGTTCTGTTGCAAATATTTATAATCCAAATGCTGCTCCATCCATCATGCTTGATTCAACTCTTTTAAAAATGGAGCTTAATGTTCAGGAACAGATTTATGCTCAGCTAAAGGCACAGTATGAATCACTGAAAGTTACAATGGCAAGTGAACAGCCTGTATTCCAGATTCTTGAATATGCTGAAGTTCCAGACAGAAAATCTGGTCCAAGTCGAGGAAAACTTTGTATCATAATTACTTTTGCAGCATTCTTCCTTTCTGTGTTCTTGGCTTTTGCTTTGAATGCAGTAGAAAACATCAAAAATGATTCGGAAGCTATGAGTAAACTAAAAAGAAAGAAAAATAAATAAGAATCCGGGAATTATCTGAATCCGAAACTGTTTGCCTGATAGCGCAGGTTTGGATAAGATAAAACTGATTTTTCATTTATACAAAGTTGGGTTGAACCGCCGCCATCAAATTCGAGTGCGTCGGAGCAGCCCAATTTTTTTAGGACTTTTGCGCATTGCTGAAATGAAAGTCCTTCGCTTTTCAGTGGATTTTCGCCTTCTACGGTTAGGACAAAAAGATATTTTCCATCAGATGAAATACCGGCTGCACTTCTTGAGTCATGATTTGCTGCTTTAAAGGGCTGTTCTTCGCCATTTTCGAGAATTACATAAAAGCCGCCGAAGGCATAATCGCTGTTTTCGAAAGCTTGTTGCGTTTGCGATTTTATTACTTTAGCCTCCCAACCATTTTCATTTCTGGTGAACGAGAGGGCCGCATATCTTGGGTTTGGAGGAGAAAGCTGTTCTCCATTAACAATATGAATGCCAACAATTTGACGTAATGAACCAAGTTTTGCAGCTAAATCCCATTTTCCGCTTTTGCCGCAAAAAGGTGATGCGTTTATTGCAACTACACAATCAGTTTTCTGAGCAAATGCTAAGGTTCGCTGGCTTTTGAATAGGGAAGGGATATCAGATGAGCCAGGAAATGCTTCTATTTGAAGGTTTTCATCCTCCAGATTGATTTTTACCACATGATAGATTATTGGAAAATCTGGATTTATGAACTTAAAATATTCTATGTCATGATTTTCTGAAACGTTTTCCCAAATAACATTCTCTGGAATATAATATTCCTCTGGGTATAAAACTATTTCCTGATCTGGTTGTATATAAGGATGGCTAACACATGAGCCGAAGCTCAGTGTTAGTATAAGAAGAAAACTAACTTTAAATATGATTGACTTTTTTTGATGATTAGGCTGTCTCACTTGCACAGTTACAGTTGTAGAGATAAAAGAGTGTTAACTGAAATATCTCTTCTGGGGAGCCACAGTTTGAAATTAACTTTTTGATATAGTTTTTCATTTGTGGTGGATAATTGGTGTTGTCAACAGCGGAGTAATAAGCTTCTTTTTGCTTAAGTAATGTTGGCATAGATCTCTCCTCGATAGCGATGCTATCAAATCCTTTATCTATATAATATATCGAAAAAAGTGTGAAAATGCAAGAGTTAAAGTTAGTTAAAGTTATTAAATTTAAATTATTTGGTATGAATCCACGTCAATTCGTGCTTATTATAATTTAAATGCACAATACGGCTACCAGGAATGTCGGCAAATTGCTGAATGAGCGGCCAGTTGATTTCACCCTGCATTTTGATTGTGCAGATCATATTAAGGTCTGGTTTATAGGCAAGCCATTTATTAATCCATTCCAAAAGGCGTTCAGGATAACAGATAACATCAGAAAATACCCAGTCTACAGGGCCGAGTTCTTCAGGCTTTAAGGTAAACGCATCATGGGCCTGAAAGGTCACGAGAGGATTATTCATAAGTGAATCTGCGAGAGGAGCCCTGTCTACTGCATGGACTTTTGCTCCAAGTCCTGCGAGTACCCAGGTCCATCCACCAGGGCAGGCACCTGCTTCAAAGCATTTTTGACCTTCATGCGGGAGTTCTGTTCCATTCAAAAGGTTTGCCATTGTGAGCGATTCCTGAATTTTGAGATAGGCTCGGCTCGGCGGATTTTCGTGATCTTCTATAAAATGAAGTGTGCCGGCAGGAAGTGTGCTTGTAGTGGCTGCGCTGGCTATCATTGTGTGTTCATCAATTAGAGTATAAAGTCCCATTGGAGAATCAGGGATTTTTACAGGAAAAGTACGGTCTTTTAAGTTGATGTAAGGAAGCTTTTCCTGAATCAGATTTGCACGACGAAAGCAGGTGTATTGATACGGTGCCCAATTGCGCTGGATTTTTTTGAGTTCTCCAGCTGCTTCACCAATAGAATTGAATTTTATGTAGCATGGTTCAAGCATAACGGTACGAGCCCAATATGGCATTGCAGGGAGCTCAAGAGCTTCATAATAGAGAAGGTCGCCGTAGCGTTCATCTGGTTTGCGGGTAATTCCAAAACGGCCGGCAAGTTCTGAAATCAGAAGTTCTGCCATCTCTGGAAATGCAAGAAATGCAAGATTTTTAGTGCTCATAATTAAACAATATCAGGAAAATCATCCTTAGAGATTGACTCAAGATGTTTTATAAATTCTTCAAGTCTGTGGGCATCTGGAGAGTAGTTGATTTTAAAGCCAATATAAGTATTTCCGCCATGCTCATTTGCCCACTGCGGGATACAAATTAAATTTAATGGAGAACTGTTTGCACCATGCAGGGGAGAAAGTTTGATTTCATATTCAGTTTCCAAGTCTACAACGACAGGGAATGTATAGTGAATCTTACATCCTTCTGAACTGATGTCATCGAGTATACCCGGGAGCGCACAAAGTTCTGGTGCCGTAACGCGACCGATTTCTTCGTAACGTATGTGCTGGCGGTTTTCCTGTTCCATTGTTACAGTATAGAGGAAATTGAGACTGTCGGCAAGCACAGCTTTACTTAACTACCATAACCTTGCGGGTTTCGTCAAAATCAGCTCCTGTAACGCGAATAAAGTACATTCCCCGCGCAACAAGATTACCATTGCGGTTTTTACCATCCCAGGTAAAATAATTTTCGCCGGCCTTTGCATTTCCTCGATGAAGGTAGGTGATGATATTTCCGTCCAATGTCATAACCATTACGTTGAGCCGACCTTCTGTTGGAACATCAACTTTAAGAACCGTTTTCTCGCCGTTAGATACATTAATTACGTTGTTGAGAATGGTTACGCCGCCGCGCTGAGTTGTAATTCCTTTTAATCGGAATGACCAGAGATCGAGGCTTCCGATGTCAGTTACGTCGTGCATACGGAGAGCGTAGAGTGGGACGGCAGTACTGAGTGCAAAATCATAACGTTTGAGTTCAGTATCGTAGTATGGACTGTTGTAAATCTTAACTGGAGAACCATCGCTTTCTGTGATTCCGAACATAAAGCTTATCTGATCTCCACTCTTCCAGGTATTTATCATTTCAAGAGGAATATTGAAAATCAGATTATTTAAGTTTCCTTCTTCAAGCGGTTCACTGTCAAGGAAACTCCAGTTACTATTGTTCTTTGCAGAGAGAGCGCGGAAAATACCGTCAGTCAAATCAGGGAGCCAGACTCTGAGTGAAGTACCAAAATCTTTATTAAACTGAGTAGAAACAGAGCCCTTATCTGGAGAATTAGAAAGATAGATACGTATATTTTCCGGAAGTTCTGAGCCGTCTTCAGTTCCATCAACCTGCTGAGTTACGATTGCTGCAGAATGTGCGGCTGGGAGAGTACCATAATTTTTCTGCTCGGCATTCCAGTCGTGGACAGCCCAGCTGCCTTCGTTGTGAAGCCCGTTCATTACAGGTTCATCATTTTCTGTAATATCAGAAGAGTAGGCATAAAGCGGATTCACAAGTCCAATTGCAAAATCTGAAAGAGCGTGAGCTGAATACATCTGCATGTAGTTTCCAAGTTCATCCTGAATGAAGGTTACACGAGCATTGTTGTTGCTTGTCCATGGATCAGGTGAAGTTTCTTTATAAACAGGGTGATAATAATCAGGATGATAAGAAAGCTGAAGATAAAGATTCTTAACATTCTCAGTTGTGATTATTTTATTAAGAGTGAGACAAATACAGGTAAAATGATTGTCAGAATAGCGTTCGACAATGGTGGCCGGAATATCTGTATCAATCTGAAGGTCTGTGCTTTCTGAGTAACTGCCATCAGAATTGATGGAAATAATACGAAAGCATGATGGTAGCATTTCGAGGAAGTTTACAGTGGTTGGTTTCTCTGCAACATTATATTCTTTTCCAGTTTCAGGATCGCGGTAATCAATTTTATTCGAATCTGTGACAATTTTTTTTACAAAAACAATGTAAATCTTATTCTGATTTACAGGACTTAATATGATATCGAAAGATGGAGGCGTACGATCAATAGTTTTTGAAGTCTTGCTACGCAGTCTGTTACCGGCAAGGTCTGTAAGGTAAGCCATTGAGTCGTCGTATTTAAATGCAAAACTAGTTTCAACTGGCAGTGTGGTATCAGTAATTCCAATTCCAAGATAAAGTCCGTCTGGATCATTTGCAGCATGCTGAGGTTCTGAAGAACCTGTGAAGAGCTGAGAGATTACGGTTGAGTGAATATTTTCAATTCCTGTTGCAAATGGAGTTGCTGGATTTGTTTCGTATGTGTCTGTTGAATATTTAAATCCGTTTGCTGCTCCAAGTTTTGTAGAAAGTCTGATTCCACCAGAGGTCCTACGGTAGTTTTCTGTGTCGGACTCGCTTATTGGGTCGAATTGGCGGGCACCACCAATAATATCTGCGGCGTAAGTATAGCTGGCATAAAGATAATCTTTGGTTCCTTCACTACCTAGGACACACCAACCGCTTTCTGTAAACCATTCAGCTGGGTCGCTGTCATCGTAAGCAGGAGTATTATCAAAGAAGTGGAAGTCAATTCGGTCGAGGGTTGAACCTGAACCGTTTGTGTTTCCTATGGCTTCAGAGAAGTCTTCATTGCCCCATTCTGTTTCTGCAGAGAAGCGGAGTGGAGTAAATACTGGTTCAGAAGTATCCCAAGAACTGTAAAGGTCTGGGGTTGCTGGTAGCAGGGCAGAAGAATTCTCTGATGTTGAATCTGAATAAACTGTTGGTTCAATCTTATTTACTGCATACTCAATCTGAGAGTTGCCTGCAAGGTCTTTGATAAGATCGTTTGGCGTAGTTGCAGTGGTAACAGGTGCGGCTGTTGCTCTAGTAAATTGAGATGCGTGTTCTATGTAGCCAGTCCAGTTCTTATAGGTGTTTCCGCTGTAATCTGAAACAGTGCCATCTGTCCAGCCTGCAATCGAGAGGCGGAGAGAGTATTCGTCGGTGCGGTAAAGAGCATTTACATATTTATCGGGGCTGCCGTTTTTACCGGTGTAGAGCTGTAATGAACTGTCACTGCTTGCTGTGAGTTTTGCAATACCGGCAAAGGTGAGGCTAGAGGCTTCCTGTCTGATATCATATTCTTTGATTGCTCCAAATGTGTCTGTTACCTGAATGTTTTCTGTGACAGCAGGATCGAGTGGTGTAAACTCTACAGGTTCTGAGTAACGGAACTCCAGAAAGTTGTGAGCGTCATATGAGTGCTGTCCTGCTTCACTGGCGGCAGCGCTGTAAGCGGTGTGCATCTCCTGTCCTGTGCGAACAGTCCACATTACAGGACCTGTGCTGTCGGTAACTATGAAACTGGCATCTGATGAGTTTGCAGAACCGTAAGCGGCTTCTGCAGTGGTACCTTTTGGAACACGGCGGCTATAGTTGTTCAAACGCTTACCCCAGATGTCAGTAATTATGAATGAAAGATTTTTTGTAGTTCCGTTGCCTGAGAGAGCGCGAGGGAAGTCGAGACATGGAAGAGCAGTATGATGTATGCCGTGGCGGTCTGAGCTTTTTCCGTCTGATGCGCCTGAAGTTTTTCCTGTTGCGTCTGTGTTCCATGCTCCGGTTGATGCTGAGTCTTGAGGTTCAGCTTTTATAAAGAAGTAGTAATAGGTTTTGCCATCAGCTTCGTCTGTGTAGTGCTGAGTGATGTCGGATGTGAGCTTGTGCTGACAGTCTGGATCTTCGTAGAAACCTGTAAAGTTTGTAGTTGAGGTTACGGCATCTGAACTGTTGTGGAATTTCAATGAGTCGATTGTTGTAGAGTGATATCGGATTGGCTGATTGAATTCTACGCGAATTGCGTTATCACGGACTGTGTAAGCCTTTGTGATTTTGAAGTCTTCGAATTCAACATTTATATTTGGTGTAGAAGTTCCGTCACCAGCGTCTGTACATTCGAGTGCAGTGAGACGAGACTTTAATCCATTTTCAGTTCCATCATTACAAATTACCTTACAACCAGAAACTACCGAATGGTAGGCTTCTGCGAAACCATTTGCAGGATTTGTAAGATCTGGGAGTTTGAGGTTCCACTGACCGATTGTGCCGTTTGTTGAAAGTTCTGTTCCGTTTGCATAGAAGTTTATTCCGGCAGAAATTTCTTTGCCTGCTGAGACCAAAAGGATGGCACTGTAATTTGGCGCGTCTGGTACAACACTTCCATCCGGTAATGTTGTTTCTTCATAATTTGGCTGACTCCAGTCTGAGTGACGAGGAGTCTTATATGCATATTCATTTGTGATTCCGGTAGTGGTGTCTGTTTCAGAATATCCGCTTCCTAAAATTACAATGTCTTGTCCAGCAGAAATATCAGCATTTGCAATAACAGGACTGTTATAGAGAACGAGGTTTTCTTCTATGCTGAGATTACTCTTTATAGTGAGATTATCAGTTGTGTCTCTGTTGATTATCAAATTTTGGCCAATCGAAATATTTTTGCCTGAAGTTCCAAAGTCTGCCTGAGCGCTTCCATAAAGCTGAAGGTTTGTCGCAAAGCTTGCGCTGCCGTTTCCTGTGAAGTTGCCACCGAGAACTGTGTTTCCTTCACCAAGCTGCTCAAAACTTGAAGTGTAGGTGAGGGAGTTACCATCAAGGGTTTTAAAGAGTCCGCTGTTGTTGAATTTCATTGGACCGCCTTGGGTATCTGCGAGTGTAAGGTTTGCTGTATTAAGTGTGCCAGTTATGCTTGTTTCACCGTCGATATGAATGAGATCTGCAAAGGTTTCGTCCGAACCGAAAGTCATGATATCTGCCGCAGTGTCACCGAGAGTGAGGATACCGCTTGTCAGGAAAACTGTGCCTGTCGGATCAGAAATAGATCCACCTGCGTTGAACGTTATGTTGCCTGCGGTTGCTTCGTCAGTGAATGAAGAAATAGTTACCAAGTCATCAAATGTTGTATTTGCAGCCTGTTTGATTTCGAAAGCATCGGCCTTTACTGATTCGCTAAAGCTTACGTTTCCGGCCTGAGCAATTGTTACAGACGGAATGTTAGTGTCGCCTACCTTGCCGGCAACTGTAATTGTGTTTGTTGTTCCGTCAGGAACTCTTAAGGTCAGCAGATGTTCGCCATCAATAGTAGAATCAAAAGTAAGATTTCCAGAAGTGGAAGTCAGGTGCGAATCAGAAGTAAAGATGATGGCGTTCTTATAATGCTGATTTCCACTTGTTGTAATTTCTGTACAAGCCACAGTAGCTGGGCCGGTAACCTCGAGAGAAGAAAGACTTGTGTTTGAGCCGACCTTTGCGCCAAAGCTTGTGCCAGCACTTGTGACGAGGGCGAGATCTGAATCGCCGTCGATAGTTGAGGCTGCGTCGAAGGTAATTGTTTCTGCGGTCAAAGTGTGTGGTGTCGGAGTTGTGGTGAGAGTGACTGCTCCACTGAAGCTCTGAGGGCCCGAAGTGAAAATATTTGAAGAGCCGATTGTTGCAGGGCCTGTTATGGTGAGGCTTGTCAGTTTTGTTGTAGAAGTTCCGGCATCTGCGCCAAAGCTTGTGTCTGTGCTTGAGTCAGCTGATAATGCATTTGCGCCGGTGATTGTCGAATCAAAAGTAATTGTGCTGTTATCAGATTTGAGAGCCAGGTCGTTTGTGAGTTCCACAGTGCCGTCATACTGCTGGTAGTCTGTAGTAGTGATGAGGCCTTCTGCTTCGAGATTGCCTGTGGTAAGGCTCTCTGCGTTAATTGTGCCAGAAATAATTCTGGTGAGAGCTGTGTTTGTGTCACCAAGAGTAATAGCCTTTGCATGGAGTTTGCCGGTTATTGTTGTTGGACCAGCGATGTGGGTGAAATCAACCTTTGCTGAATCAGTGCCAAATAACATTTCATCTTCTGAAGTGTCACCGATTGTGAGGGCGTCTATCGTGTAGAACTCAGTTGCAGTTGCGATGGTGCCCCCGTTTTTAAAATTAATTTCTCCGCTATTAGCAGTATCTGTGAAGTTTGTGATATTCACTGTGTCTGCAAAAGTGGTTTCCTCTGCAGAAGTAATTGTCATATTTGTTGTCTGAGTGGTACCGGTGAAGGTTGTTGCCTTACCGGAGTTGATTGTAAAGTTTTCTACTTTTATATTTCCGCTAATTTCAAGAGGATTTGCAGATATGTTTTCTATATTCTTATATGTGCTTGTGCCTGGGGTAAAAGTTTGAGCCTCGCTTCCTGTAAATTGCAGGAGTCCAATGTCAGTGTATGTGCCCTGGTCTGTAAAGTTTTTCGTTACTGCAATTGTGCCGGCGTTTGAGATGGTGCAAGCTGCATTGTTCTTGAGATTACTGCTTGTGATTGTATTGCTGTCTGGAATAGTGAGAGTTCCGCTTGTTATTTCCAGGTTAGTGAAAAGCAAATCAGAACTTGTGGTCTGTGCGTATGAACTACTCTTATTTATATATACTTTTCCAAGATCGCTTAGTGTAGTATTTGTATTGGAAATTTCTCCATTTTCAGTTGTGTCAGCATCTGGAGTTGTCTTATCAAGACCAAGAATCAGTTCTTTGTTATTGTGAGTGTATAGGCCCTCAATAATTAAATTCTTTCTGATTCTGATTGAGCCGCCGTTTGTGATGGTAATACCGTCATTAATTTTTAGATTCCAGAAAACACCACTAATTGTGTTATCAGCTGAAAGGTCAATATTTTTTTTGTTGTAGTTTATATGGAGACCATCACCTTCTGTTACAGTGCCATTAATTGCCAGAGTACCACCATCATTGTTAGAATCCCAGATAAGACTACCGTTCGTTAGTGATAAGTTATTTACAGAGTCATCAGCTGTACCTGTCTGAGTAAAGTTTCCGCCTGAAACAATAAGATTGCCGATATTAAAACCGCCATTTTCAATTGTTACACTTCCAGAGTTTATTGTGAATGAAGCATTCTGTTCCTGCTTGAATGCATTATCTCCTAGATTGAGTGTTATTGTATCACTCGTAATATTTTCATATTCAGAGTTACCTGGAATGAAGTTAGTAGTGCTTCCAGATTCTCCAGTAAAGATGAAATCAATATTTGTAACTGTTGAGGTCGCTATTGGATTAGTGAGTATGTTACAATTTGAAAGGGTTAGGGCATAGGCTGATTCTGTTGTACTTGTAAGACCTGTGTAGAAAGTCAAATCATCGGTTGTGATAGTGATGTTTTTGTTAATCTGTGCTGGACCAGTTACTGCGAGAGTTTTGAGTTTTGTTATCTGTCCAATATTTCCACCGAAGGTTATGTTATAAGTTGAGGAATTAAGTTCAAGAGTATCGTTGAGGTCTGGATTTGTTACCTTTCCATTTATAGTTCCATTATAAACTTGTGTACCTTTTGTTATTATATTTGCAGTTCCATCAATAACAAGATTGTTCAGCTGGAGAGATAATGCTTCAAGTATGCCAGTCAGACTTACATTGCCTGTTGTGTGGAGCTGAGTTGCAGTAGAAATTTTGCCACCGTTTTTGAAGGTGATGGTTCCATTGTGAGTATCACTATCTGAAAGACTTGCCAGTTCTATAGCTTTATTAAAGAGTGTGCTTGTTGCCTTTGTGATTGTAAAAGTATCTGCCTTTACGGTTTCTGCAAAGTTTACATCTCCGGCCTGTGTAATTGTAATTGAAGGCTTTGTCGTGTTTCCGACTTTGCCAGTGAAGGTTGCAGTTCGTGCTGCAGGAATATTCAGAGTAAGTAAATGAGTTTCACCGACTTTAGAATCAAGAGTTGAATTAAAGCTGATGTTACCGTCAGTCGTATCAGTAGTACTTAATGTTGTATCAGCATTAAGAGTAACTGCCCTATCAAAGGTCTGAGCACCAATGGTGTAAATATTTGAACAGCCGATAGTTGCAGGACCTGTAATTGAGAGAGATGTTAGTGGGGTGCTTGCTGTTCCGACATTGCCTTCAAAACTTGTGCCTGTGGCGGTGTTTGCAGTTAATACTTTTGCGCCTGTAATTGTTGACGCAAATGTAATAGAGCTTGTTTTTGATTCAAGAGAGAGGTCATCAGTAAGTTCGACTGTGCCATTATATTTCTGCTCACCAGAAGTTGTGATCGATCCTTCGGAGTTGAGATTTCCAGTTTCGATTTTTGAAGCGGTTATTGCTCCGCTTGAAATTGTTGTAGTTCCTGAACTTGTTCCAAGTTTAATTTCTTCGGCATTGAGAGTTCCGGTAATGTTTGTATCACCTGTTTCGTGGGTAAGATTTGCATAAGTAGAAGCGGTTCCTATGCTCATAGACCCAGTGATTGAAACGCCGCTTGTTGTGTTAAATGTTACTGCATCGTTAATGCTTCCACCTTTTGAGAAGGTAATTGTTCCATTATCAGTTTTATCAAGATCATCATCAGTAAAGGTTGTTATTGTAACTGAATCATCGAATGTAGTGCTGTTAGCCTTTGTGATATTAAAGATTGAAGCTGTTACTGTTTCCTTGAATTCAACAGCAGCAGCTTGTGTTATTTCGAATGCGTTAGTAAGGACTGCTTTATTAAAAGTGACATTTTCAGATTGTGCAATGGTTATAGATGGTTGTGCACTTTCACCAATTTTACCATTAATTGTAATTCCGTTTGATGTCGGAGTTGTAAGTGTTAAGAGCTTTGTGCCGTTGATTGTCGAAGCAAAGTAGATGTCTCCATTTGATGTGGAACTCAAAGCGGTGTCACCATTAAGCTGGAATGCGCCTGTATAAGATTGATCGCCAGTAGTTGAAATACTCGTGTTTGTACCGTTTGTTGTCACTGCCCCAGCAGAAAGACTGGTGCCAGAAATCGTTCCACTTATGATTTCAACATCCCCCAGTTGAATTGCTGCAGCGTTGATAGTTCCTGTTATATTTGTATAACCTGTTGTATGAGAAAGATTAGAATAATCAGGATTAACTCCAATGCTCATTGGTCCGATTATTGATACTGTACTTGTTGTATAAAATGTGACTGCATCAGTAATGCTTCCACCTTCTGAGAATGTAATTGTTCCATTATCAGTTTTATCAACATCATCATCTGTAAACGTTGTGATATTTACTGCTTTATCAAAAGTTGTACTTATTGCTTTTGTAATGGTAAAAGTGTTTGCCTTTACAGTTTTTCCAAAGCTTACATTTCCGGCCTGTGCAATTGTTATTGATGGTTTTGCAGTTTCACCAACCTTACCATTAACCCTAATTTCTTTTGACGTTGGAGTTGTAAGAGTTAACAGATTTGCACCGTTAATAGTTGAATCAAAACTGATATCACCATTTGCTGTATCAAATGATGCATTTTCGCCTAGAGTAATAGTTCCTGTGTAACTCTGGGATCCTGTTGTAGAAATTCTAGAACATTTGATATTAATGTTTGTTGTTTGAACAGAGAGTGAATTATTTCCATAAACATTGTCATTGAAAGAAATTGTTTTATCGTTTTGTGTTGTTAGGACAGTTGCGCCATTCAATTTTACTGTATTTTTATAAGTTTGATTTCCGCTTGTTGTTACATTCTGAAGTTTTACAGCACTTTGTACCTCAAGACTGTCAGCATAAGCGTTATTTTCAAGAGTGATTTCAGCCCTTGCCTTTAAGGTAACTACGCCTGCATATGGAGTTGCAGCTACAGAATCACCAATAGATATAGTTCCGACGAAATTATTTCCATCATTATTAATGCTTACTGTTTTTCCTTCTGTTTCTGTAGCGATTGTTGTTGTTTTTAAAATAGTAAGAGCAATATCATGCAAGTCTGCGGCCTTTTTTATAATTAAATTTTGATATTCAGGACCCCAGGAAAGAGTTGATGAATTAAGTTGCGAAGTATTATCATAATATTCTACTGTTGAATTATTTCCATTTGAAACTGTTCCAACAATCTGACTAGATTCACCTTTAAGACGTACAAGTCCGTTGTTTGTAATTGTTCCGACAGTTAGAGTTTTGTCTGACAAATCAAGATTTCCACCGTCTTCAATAGTTATGCTTCCTGCATATGTGTCGTTATATTTTAAGTCTAGAGTATCAGTCAAGACAGGATAAGAAGATTTTCCTGCTGGTATTGTTACAATACTTCCTTTTCCTGGAATTGAATCTGGAGACCAATAAGAATCTGTTCCCCAGGTTGTGGCAGACGCATCAGCTCCACCTAACCAGGTATAAGACATTCCGGGGAAATTCCAGTTTGTGTTTTTACCACTGTCTTTACTGTGAATTGCAAATATGCTTTGTGTAGACATTGAATTAATAACATCTACATAAGAAATCGTTGAATTTGAGCATGTAAGTGTCCAGACACCGCTTGTTCCACTTCCTTCATCTTTAAGCGTTAATAATGAACCGTCAGCTCCAGAAAGTGAAAGCAGACCATTTATGATTTGAGTTTTTCCAACTTCAAATGAAATAGATTTTCCACCCATGTTAGTGTTTGCGGTAAAATCATGGAATGTGTTGTCTCCAAGTATTTTGAGTGAACGTGAGGTTTTGAAGTCATAGAAGGTTGCAGGGCCTCTAATCGTTACAGGGGCTTCTGAAGTTCCTCCAATCTGAATAGTGCAAGTGTCGCCAGAATGTGAGAAAGTTGTTCCAAACAAATCCAGGTCTGATTCGAAAATTGTTGTTCCATTTGAAAGAGTAAGCCTTGCCCCGGTGCCTGAATAAGAGTCCTTAAAGGTAGCTGCGCCGTTACAGGAAATTGTACCCCTATTAACTAACGCAGGAGCAAGTGTAATTTCGTTTGCTAGAACTACTTCTGAACCTGAAGACAAGGCAATTGTTTTTCCATTTCCACTTATATAAGAAACATTAAAAATTAGCTTTTTTGTATTGGTTTGAATTGTAGTTGTTGCTGCAGCGAAGTCAATTTCATTAAGAGTTATGATATTATCCACTGTGGCAGCGCTTTTAAAAATAGGAGTGTTGACTGTAAGCTTTTTACTGCCACTTATGGTGTTTGCAAAATCAATCTCTTTATTTGATTGTATTGTTGTAGCACTGTCGATTTGAATAGTGCCGTTATAGGTTTGTGTACTAGATGTTGTAATGCCTGTACAGTTTATTATAGTAGGACCTGTAACTGTTAGGGAAGCAAGAGGTGTTGAACCTCCGACAATTCCAGCAAAGGTTATATTAGATGTTCCAGAATCAAGAGTAAGTGTATCTGTTGTTACAGTTCCATTTATCGTACCATTATAGTTTTGAGGGCCGCTTGTAGTTGTAATATTGACCGAACCACTTATAGTTGTGTCTTTGAGTGTGACAGAAGCAGCTGATATTTTGCCGCTTATTTGAGTTGTGCCGCCAGAATTGCGTGTAAAGGCACTGGTAATATTTGCCCCGTTGCTAAAAATAAGATTTCCGCTTGTTGCTGTGTCTGTATAATTTATAATTACTGGTTTACCTGCAAAAGTTATGCTTTTTCCTTTCACAATCGTAAGATTAGACAAGTTACAATTATCGGTTATGGTAAGATTTCCGCTGTCTGAATCTTTATTTACCTTGACTTTTGAGTAGGTATTGGTTCCTGCATTAAAATTTATGTCACCTGTTCCTTCAAAAATCAGTTCTCCATCGCCGCTGATATTTTTATTCGCAGTAACTGTATTTTTTACTGTTATATCACGATTCAAAGTTACAGGGGCGTGAAAATTAAGCTTATATTCAAAAGAATCAAAGGTGTCAGAGGTAGAAAAAATAATACTGTTGGTAGATTCGTTTCCTAGTTGCAGTGTTCCTTCTGCAGAAAATGCGATCTTAGAATCAATACCAGAAGGGACTGTTAAATCACCAGTAGCCGTATAAGGAAGAAGAGTAAGATCTGCTGATGCATTAATATTTTTATTTGTAACACTTCCATTAAAAGTAAAGTTTTGAGCCCTTAGACTTGTAGGGCTGTCGACTATACAGTTCGCACCGTCTTCAATAGTTATTGACTGCATCTTAAGTGTGCCGGCGAGCTTCCAGCCTGTTCCGGAAATTAATAAATTGCAGTAATCATCTGTGTCTGCATCGTCAGAAAAGTCAGTGACATTTCCTGCTGTTCCACCTGCAGCATATTCTACGGTACCATGCAATGTATCGTTTATTAGATTTGTTCCATTTGAAATTCGGCCTGTACCTGTATAAATAATAGTTCCATTATTTGTAAGAATTGTACCTGTAGAGGTTCCTTCTTTTCCTGATAAGATAAGATTAGCTGTGCCTAACTTAATGGAAGCTCCATTTGCAATAGATATGGTTCCTCCATAACAAACTGTGTCAGGGAGTATTGGTATTGGTTTTTCTGTTGTTTTTGGAATAATGATTTTACAATCAGCAGCTGGTATATAACCAATATCCCAGTTCGATTCTTTTTTCCAGACGGCATCGGAGTCTCCTGTCCAGGTATAGGTAAAGGTTGATAAGTCTCTGATTTTCCAGCCATTATTAATAACTTTAATCCAGTTTGCTTGAATTGTTGAATCAGCGGTTGGTCGGCAATTTGAAATTGCTGTGGTGTAGTTAGCAAGTTCAATATATGAATCTATAGAAAGATATTCTGCTGTAAGTGAACTTGTATTAAACTCATGATTTGTTCCAGATCCTGCAAGTAAGAGATTTGAACCCGACTCTCCGGAAAGAGAAATCGCGTCTGCAGTAATAATTGCATTGTCCAGAGTGAGAGACTTACTGCTCATGTTTGTGATGGCATTAAAATTTGAAAGCGTGAAATTTCCTGAAATTGTTGAAGATGTATTTGATAAGACAATTTTATTTTGTTCTGCGGCATCTGCTACATTTAATGCTGTTGTTCCGCCGATAAGATTAATTGTTCCGCTGCCAGAAATTTTATCTGCAGTCAAAGAACTGGAAGAGACGGTTAAGGTTCCGTCATTTTTTATTACAGGTGCATTAGCAATATTACCGCTAATAGAAAGCTGAGCTCCACTTTCTATAGTTATTGAGTTTAACAAGTCTGATAATGATGACAGCTCAGGATAATGAGAACAGCCGTTAGGAATTATAACCTTCATCCCATTAGCAGGAATACCATTATTCCAGTTTGAAACAAGATTCCAGACACTTGTGTTTCCTGTCCAGGTTGTGGAATCGTTTTGGGTATAAGAAACTGCCAGTTTTACAAGGGTTAATTCATCATTATCGGAATATATTGAAAATGTAATTCCATTACCAGCAGCAATTGCTTCTGGAAAAGTTAATGTGATAGAAGCAGAGGCTGTTCCGTTAGTTGAAAATGAAGTAATGGTATTGTCTGATTCAGATAGAGTAGTGGTGGAATTAAAAGTGTACTCTTCGTTTCCTGTAATATCTGCTTTATAGAAGATTTGAGAGAAAACAGCAGAAGCATTAATTGAGATTGTGATTGTTTTGCCAGGTCCTGGTGTGCCAGCGGTTTGAACTTGGAATAATGTCTGTCCATATTGTCCAACAGCCATTTCTCCCTGAAATTCTACAACAGACCCCCCAGCGTAATTTACTTCATGGTGAGCAAAAGAGCTTGAAGCATCGCCGGTAATGATTGTATGGCCTGAGCCGTTTACCCAATAGTTATCACTGATTTCACAAGAAATTTTTTGTAATTCAAGATAATTTTCTCCTGCATCGCGAATGTCAAAAGTATTTATTGAAACTGTGGCATTTCCTGCAGTACCTGAAGAGATTATCAGTTTTCCCTGCATTTCATTGTAGTTATCTGAAGGTTCATTAGTACCTGTACCAAGATTCAGGGTATTTGTTATTGAGAGCGAATAGCCATCCAAATTTAAGGTTGCTGTCGCATCATTATTTGCAATATTAAGATTTTGAATTGTTGTTGCGGATGTAAGAGTTATTGTGGAACCATCAATTATCCAGACTTTATCAGTTGATTCTGGCCCTCCAGAAGGAGCGTTGCTTCCACTTCCATCTGGTTCGGTATTCCAATTGCTGCCATCTGTCCAGTTTCCATCACTCCCAACCCAATAGTACGTCTCCGCCCACGCCCCCACAAAAAGCGTTAAAAATACAAAAATCGAGGCTAAAATTTTGCGAATTCGAGATGTCGGCATTTTCAGACAGTTACACATATCCATTTTCATTATCGGCATATAATTTTACCACGCTTAGGGGATTTTTCTACAATAAAAAAGAGAGGTTTCTTCTATAGAAAAATGATGTAGTTTGGTAGTATTCTAGAATTGTGGATTGCTTCGCTTGTGGCTCGCAATGACTCTGGCGATCACACAAAATGCCGGCTATTCGGCGATTATTAAGGAATGTTTTATGGCTACACGAATTATTAATCCAATTCTTTCTGGTTTTTATCCGGACCCTTCCATTTGTGAAGCTGGCGGATATTACTATCTTGTTTGTTCTTCTTTTTCGTATGTTCCGGGGCTGCCGATTTTCAGAAGCCGCAATCTTGTTACCTGGGAGCAGATTGGTAATGTAATTGATCGCCCTGAGCAGCTAGATTTTACTGGAGCTGGTGTTTCGCGCGGACTTTTTGCGCCAACAATCCGCTATCACGAGGGTAAGTTTTACTGCATTTGTACTCAGGTAGATAAAATCGGAAACTTTTTTGTTACTGCTGATAATCCGGAAGGTCCCTGGTCGAATCCGGTCGTCATTGAGGGCGCAGAAGGAATTGACCCTTCGCTCTTTTTTGATGATGACGGCACTGCCTGGTATATTGGAACTCGTCCTGCGCCAGAAGGTCCAAAGTATAACGGCAACTGGGAAATCTGGATTCAGAGAATTGACCTCGAACAGGGAAAACTTCTTGGCGAGTCTAAAGGTATCTGGCGTGGTGCACTCCGCAATTGTGTATGGCCGGAAGGTCCGCATATCTACAAAATAAACGGAATGTACTATTTAATACATGCAGAAGGCGGTACTGGTCCAGACCATGCTGTGTGTGTTGCCCGCTGTGAAACTATTGACGGCGAGTGGGTAGGTAAGCCTGCCAACCCGATTCTCACTCACAGACATCTGGGACGTTCAGCTGGCATTCGTAATGTAGGTCACGCAGATCTGGTTTGTTCTGACGGTAAATGGTGGATGTGCTGCCTTGCTTCTCGTCCTTACGGAGACCCGGATCACCGTGTATGTAATATGGGTCGAGAGACTTTCCTTGTTCCTGTAAAATGGGAAGATGACTGGCCGGTTGTAAGCTGGGAAACTGGTTTAATTGAAAATGCTTACAGTTTAAGCGGTAAGGTTGTTAAGCGTGATGCTGGTGATGCTGATGCAGTTTCGTTCCCTGCAATTGATGATTTTAATTCTGATGAACTCGGTTCATACTGGCTTAGTTTGAGAAAACGTGACCGTGCATATATCAACTGTAAGGAAGAGTCTGGGGTACTCCGTATTTATGGCGGCGAGTCAACTTCTGGCGAGGGGAATGTGTCTATGGTTTTGCGCCGCCAGACTGGCTTTAGTTTTGAAGCGAGTACAAAAGTTGTAATCCATTTTGATACTAATGAAGATGCTGCGGGGCTTATCTGCTATCAGAATGAAAAATATAATTACCGTTTGCAGGCTGTGCTTCACGGAAAGATTATTGTTCTTCAACTGGTGAAAACTGAAAATGGAGAAGAGTCTGTTCTTGCAGAAGAGGTAATGACTGGTGGTCGTAAAACTATGCCGATTGTTTTGCGTGTAGTTGCTGAGCATCAGAAACTGCGCTTTGAGTATGGACCTGATGAACGCAATATGTACGTGCTTACAGATAATATTGATGCCAGTATTTTGAGTACCGATGTAGCCGGCGGATTTGTTGGCACTGTTGTTGGCATGTTTGCTACTGCCGGAGGAGATTATCTTGAACGAAAGTTTTTTGCAGATTTTGACTGGTTTAGGTACGAAAATAGTGGCAGAGAATGGATTTGTTGAGTATTATAATAATGTAGGAGAAATCAAATTATGAAAGGTACATTTAAAATTAAAGGAATCATGGGCTCTGGGATGGTTCTGCAGCGAAACAAAATTAACTGTGTTTACGGAACTGCAGAAGTTTATTCTGATGTAATTATGGAATTCCGGGGCACAACTTCAATTACTCAGGCAGATGAAGACGGTAAATGGAAAATTGAATTCAGTCCTGGTGAAGCTGGTGGACCTTTCACAATGATAATTAAATGCGATGAGCACCGGGTTGAATTCACTGATATTTATGTCGGTGAAGTTTGGGTAAGCTCAGGTCAGTCTAATGCTCAGCTTCCTATGGAACGCATGAAGTTTTCTTATCCGGAAGAATTTGCGCAGCCTCGTAATGAAAGAATCCGCATGATTACCATTCCTATTAACTGGTCTCTTGATGGTGAAAAAGACGAAATTGTTGATGTAGGCTGGCAGTCTAATGCTGATGAAGGTACCAAAGCAGACAATATGTCTTCTGGTGTAAAATGGGTTTGTGCTTCTCCTGAAACTCTTGGCGGAATGTCTGGTACCGGCTATTTCTTTGCAAAACGTCTTTCAAAAGAACTCGATGTTCCTGTAGGAATTATTAATGCAAGTCAGGGTGGTTCTCCAATTGCTTCATGGCTTAGCCGTCAGGCTCTCGAAGAAATGGGCGATAAAAAGGCCTACCTGAATCAGACTATTGAATATCTTGCTGAAGGCCGTGCCGCTGCTAAACAGAAGGAAATGGCTGAAAATCAAAAGGCCTGGAATGACGAACTTTATGGTGCTGCTAAGGCTCCGGAAACATATTTTGATGAAGCAACTGATGGCTGGGATAATGTTCAGATTCCTGCAAACTTCCCTGTAGAAAGTGCCGGCTTCTTCTGGTTTAAGAAAATAATTGAATTGACTGCTGAGCAGGTTGAACATTTTAATACATTCAAGACCTGGCTCTGGATGGGTACAATTGTTGATGCTGATACTGCATGGGTAAATGGTGTAAAGGTTGGTGAAACTCCTTACTGTTATCCTCCACGTCGTTATCCTGTTCCAAAGGGAACTTTGCATGAAGGCAAAAACATTATTGCTCTTCGTGTTCAGAAAAACAGCAAAAATGGTCCGCTCCGTTTCTTTACAGAAAAACCATACTACCTGTTTACAGATAATACTTTTGTTGCTCCTTGCGTTTACAGAAATCTCGAAGAGCGAACTGAATCTTTGTATCCGCTTGATGGCGAACGAATTGATTTGAGTGGCGACTGGCTGATGAAGGTTGATGCTCAGGTTAGTGACTGTCCTGCCGGAATGTTCTTTGAGTGGCTTCCAACTGCTTTGTACAATTCTATGCTTGCCCCTTGTTTCAGACATGCGGTTTCTGGTGTGCTCTGGTATCAGGGTGAATCTGATGCTATGCATCCTCAGGAATACAAGGGTATGCTGGTTAAGATGATTGATTTGTGGCGGCACAAGTTTGTTTATGGATCTAAAGAGCTGCCGTTCGTAATTGTTCAGCTTCCAAACTGGAGCGATGGCTGGAATGAAGATTCTGTAAGTAAAGATGGCGGATGGGCTGTTACACGCCAGGTTCAGGCTGATGCTGCTGAAATTGCAGGTCATACAGGACTTGTTGTTTCTATTGATGCTGGGGAATGGAATGATTTGCATCCGGAAAAGAAAAAGACTGTAGGTTATCGCGCTGCTAAAGAAGCTTTGCGTGTAGCTTATGGAAAGAACTTTATTTCTCCTTCTCCTAAGGCTGATGTTTGTGAATTCAAGAAAGGCCGTTTCCTTGTTCATTTTGACTGTGGAAACTCTTCTCTTGTTGCATGCAAGGTTAATGGAAAGAGTGTAGATTTGAATCTTGAAAGCAAAGATAAAAAGGTTTACGGTTTTAGTCTCTTGTGCAGCAAAAAAGGTGAAGAAAGCGTAATTCCTGCTTCAGCTGAATTGATTGATGACAAGACTGTTTCAGTTGATGTTCCGCACGGTGTAGGCGATGTAAAAGAACTCCGCTACCTGTGGGCAGACAGTCCGGCACCGGTGAATTTGTATTCACGAAATTCTTTACCAGCTGCGCCATTTATGATAAAGAATAATTAAATCTTAAACACAGTTATAAAAACTGATGGACGCGATACAGCGGGAGTCCATCAGTTTTTATGAGACTTTAATTATTGTTAAATTATTCTTTACCATTCCAGCAGTAAGTACATAACTTTTCGTGAGGAAGGCCTGTGCTGTCGAGCATATCGTCTAGGCGGTGGAAGCGCAGAGTTGTAAAGTGCAGCTGCTTGCGGATTTCTTCTACCATCTTTGCGTATTCCGGGGTGTCAGGATCGCAGTATTTTGTGAGAACTTCATCGCTTACGTTTTCACCTTCAAAGTCGCGGATAATGCGGCGGGTAATCAAATCCATTTCGCTCTTAGAACGGCTGAAGTTCAAATATTTACAACCAAATACAAGAGGAGGACATGCAGGACGGATATGTACTTCCTTAGCACCGCTCTTGTAAAGATAATCTGTAGTTTCACGAAGCTGAGTTCCACGAACAATTGAGTCATCAATCAAAAGAATCTTTTTTCCTTTAATCAAATCCTGAATAGGAATGAGCTTCATGTGTGCAACCTGATTTCTTATTTCCTGATTTGTAGGCATGAATGAGCGTGACCAGGTTGGAGTGTATTTAATGAACGGACGTGTAAATGGAATTCCGGCTTCGTTAGCATAACCAACGGCATGAGCGGTTCCCGAATCAGGAACACCTGCAACAGCATCCGGATGAACAGAATCCTTGTCGCGCCGTGCGAGGAAACGTCCACAGTTGTAACGCATTGCTTCAACATTTACGCCTTCGTAACATGCAGTAGGGTAGCCGTAGTAAATCCAGAGGAAGGTACAAATCTTCATCTCTTTACCAGGCTGCTGGAGAATCTCCATCTTATCAGCATTAAAGAAAACAATTTCAGCAGGACCAAGTTCATGGTAATCAGTGTAGCCAAGATTAGCATAAGCAAAGTTTTCAAAACTTGCGCAGTAAGCTCCATCTTTATGACCAATTTCAATAGGAGTACGACCAAGTCGGTCGCGGGCTGCATAAATACCATCCTGTGTCAAAATCAGCATGGAAATTGAACCCTTGATTTTTTCCTGAACAAACTTAATACCTTCGACAATTGTCTTTTTATGGTTGATCAGGGCAACAATAAGTTCGGTCTGGTTGATTTCGCCACCGCTCATTTCGAGGAAGTGTGTATATCCGGAATCCAGAACTTCTTTTACAAGCTCGTCTTTATTTGTAACGATTCCAACTGTAGTGATTGCAAAATTTCCAAGATGAGAGTGCACGAGCAGTGGCTGAGGCTCGTAATCAGAAATACAGCCAATACCCATTTTGCCGTGCAAATCTTCCATATCGTTTTCGAACTTAGTACGGAACGGTGAGTTCTGAATATTATGAATGGAGCGCGAAAAGTGCCCGTCCGAGTTTACAACCGCAATACCTCCGCGGCGTGTTCCTAAGTGCGAGTGATAGTCCACTCCAAAAAACAAATCCAACGAACAGTCGTCTTTAGACGCAACACCAAAATATCCGCCCATTTTTTTCCTCTTATAAAACCCGCGTCTAGTGCGGTTTAAAAATATGCGGATAGTATAGTGATTTTAGCGGTGAAATTCAATTAATAGTATTCTACAAGTTTTATTTGTTTTATTCAGAAATCTACTATATAATATAATGTGACGCTAAACAGTTATACAAAATCAGGAGATAGATATGAATGTACATAACCTTTTGGAAGATGTTGTAATAAAAGCAGTAAACACACTTTATGATAGAGTAAAAGGCGAAAATGTTTCGTGGCTTACCTGCGATTGTGAAAACTGCAGACTCGATACAATCAGTTATGTACTTAATCGACTCCCTCCAAAATATGTAGTTTCTGGCCGTGGTGTTACTCACAATGCAGAGTATCTGGCAAGTTCCCAACTTCAGGCCGATATTGATTCTCTTGGAATGGAAGGAATGCGGATTGTAAGTACCACAAAGCGTCCATTCCACGAAGCCAACAGAAAAGATTCTGCTAAAAAAGAATTCAAACCAACCTTCAATTTTTTTACCTTTACAGGTGCCGTACTCGACGGAAATACCTTTGAACCAGTTACAGATGCAACTGTTACTCTTAAACTGGACGGTAAGCTTGCTGAGATGTTCGATGCCAGCTGGCCAAATCCTTTTAAGACAGTAAAAAGCACAAAGGGCGTTTATTCCTTCTGGGTAAAACCTGTGCCTGCAGAAAAAGCTGGAATCGCAAAGAACTTTCCGCTTTGTATAGAAGTAAAGGCAGAAGGCTACACAGATGCAGTTTATCATTTTGAAGCACCAATTATGAGTGAAGATTCTGTAAGAACAGAGCTTGATTCAACCTACACCCTAAAGATAAACGATATGGTAATCTTTAAGAAATAAGGTCAGGTTTCTTTTCTTTACCTTAATTTCATTTTTCAACAATTTGAACACAATCTTAGAGATTCATTCAACAAAAATCTCCTTTTATGCCTCAAAATTAAATTGCGTTTTTATTAATTGTGATAT
>OCVV011192573.1_pt1 | contig 24305 bp, 26 predicted proteins | sample 1539721 | NCBI WGS metagenome assembly OCVV01 (sample SAMN02144230, study PRJEB22623) | gut metagenome | biome: sheep rumen | host: Ovis aries | place: New Zealand
TGGAAGAAGTAAGATACAAATTATAAATGATAATTGTAATAGTTGGGGTAGTCCATTAATAGCAAGTACTCAAGTTGGTAGTGATGGAGATTTAATTGTTGAACCAATTTCTTTCTCTACTGATAGTTGGAGTACTATAAGATATGCTGTTAAAAATAATAAGACTGATGTATATAATATTGGTGATAAAAGAATGATTGATATGGGATCATTTGGAATACATGAAGTAAGACTAGCAAATATAACTAAATGTCAGTCCAATGATATGTCTGAGTCTTCTTGCGGATTTATTGTTGAATTTACTGAATTTGTTACATTAAAAAATATGGATTCTAGACTATCAAATAGTAATTCTAATCCTGGAGGTTGGACTAATTCTGAACTTAGAAGTTTTTTAAATAATGATATTTATAATTCTTTACCTAATGATTTAAAAATTGTTATTATTGACACAAAAGTTATTTCTGGTCATTGCCGTGGAGTTGATAATAACTTGGTATCAAATGACAAATTATACTTATTTTCTGAAAAAGAATTAGGAATTAATTCAAGTCTAGATAGCTCTAAGGATAATACAAGAACAGTTGATTATTATATAGCTCATAATAGTACTGCCGATAGATATAAAAAAGTTTCTGATAATGATTATTGGGTTAGGACTTGTGCTTCAAATTCTCTCAATAATGAATTTGGTATTATTTATTCTGGATGGGACTATACTAGACCCGCAGGTAATACTTATGGTGTTACGCCTTCATTTAGAATTGGTTAAAAAAAGATTCATTTTATTTATGAATCTTTTTAAATACCTAAAACTAAAAGTATTATTATTCCTATTGATGTAATAGCTATTCCTAAGTATTTAGTTAAACTTAATCTTTCTTTTAAGAATATACTTGATAAGAGTAGGGACAATATGAAATATGATCCAATTACTGTTGCTCCGATTACTGAGTCATTTGACATTGCAAATACATAGAAAAATTGTCCTGCTGTTTCAAGTATTGCTGCAATTAGTTTACTTCCATCTCCTTTAACAATTAATTTATCTTTTTTAAATGATAAGAATATATAATTTATAATTCCATAAATAAAGAATGTATATTCATATGAAAGTAGGGCAGAGTCTTCACTTATAAGTTCCATTTTATCAAGATATATTCCATCTAAAAAAGTTCCAAGTCCATCAAGAATGCAATACATTAATGGAAGTATTATTGCAAGAAGTGTTATTTTCTTCTTATAGATTTTTAAATCAAAGTTCCTATTTTCTTTATATTCTTTAATGGATATTATTATAATTCCAATAAATACTAATAGAATTCCTATATATGCTGGCAAATCATAACTTTCCTTAAAGAATAAAATTAATAAAATTGCTGTTATAACTCCTGATGTATTTTGTATTGGACTTGCAATTGATAGTTCAATATATTTAAGACCTTTATATCCTATTACCATACTTGCTATATAGCAAAGTGATACAGGTAGATATTTTAACATATCTAAAAAATTGATTTCTAGATTGTTTAAAATCATGTAAAGTGTAGCATGAATACCCATTACGTATCCGACAATTACTCCAGTTTTTAAATGAGAGTATTTGTCTTTTTCATTATTATTTCCAATTTTATAAAATAAATCTGCTATTCCCCAACATAGGAAACTTAATAAACAATATAACATCAAATCACCTAGTAATATTATTGTAAAAGTGTTATTTTTTGTCAATATTTTAATTTTTTTTGATATACTAATTAATATGGGTAGGAGGATATATGAAGTTAGAAAAGTTATTGGAATATTTAAAAAAAATAGGAGAACTTAATTATGTTGTTACTACTTTAAGATGGGAAATGGATACAGTTGCTCCAAAGAAAAGTTTTGATTATTTAATAAATGTAAGTACTAAATATGAAATGGAATCATTTGATTTAGTTACTAGTAATGAATATATATCTTTAATAGAAGATTTAATTAATAGTGATGAGTTTAATTCTTTAAGTAAAGAAGAACAAATTTATATATTAGATTTAAAAGATGATTATTATAAATTTAAGAAGGTACCAAAAGATTTTTATGAAGAGTTTTGCAAGCTTAGAAGTAATTCTTTAAATTGTTGGGTATCTGCTAAAGAAAATGATGATTATGAAAGCTTCAAACCTTATTTGAAAGAAGTTATTGAATCTGTTAAAAAGTATTATCGTTATATGTATCCTGATGCAGATAATTTATATGATTGTATGCTTAATGATTATGAAAAAGGTATTACTAGTAGTTTTATTGATAAATTATTTGAAGATTTAAAGAAAGGATTAATTCCTTTAGTTAAAAATTTAAAAGAGAATAATAGTAAAAAAATAGAATGTCATCTTGATGATAGTAAATTTATTTCATTTGCTAAGTTTTTACTTGATTATATAGGATTTGATAATAGTCGTGGTGCACTTGGAATTTATACACATGGATATACAATTAAGTTAAATAAAAATGATGAGAGAATTACTTTTTCAAATAGAGATAAACCAATTGATTCAATAAGTACTATTGTACATGAAGGTGGACACGGTATTTTTGATCAAAATATAGGAGATAATCTATCTAGATTTGAAACATATGAGGTAAGTAAATATGCTTTACATGAATCTCAATCAAGATTTTATGAAAATATCTTAGGTAGAAGAAAAAGTTTCTTTGTTCCAATTTATGAAGATATAAAGAAATATTTAAATATTGATTTATCTCTTGATGATTTTGTATCTTGTTTTAATAATGCTAAAGCATCTTTAGTAAGAACTGAAGCAGATGAGCTTACATATTGTCTTCATATTATTATTAGATATGAAATTGAGCGAGATATATTTAATGGTTCTCTTGATTTAGATAAATTACCTGAAATATGGAATAATAAGTATATGGAGTATTTAGGTGTATCAAGTAATAATTATAAAGAAGGAATATTACAAGATATGCATTGGTCAGATGGATCATTTGGTTACTTTCCTTCATATTTATTAGGATCAATATTTGATGGAATGCTTCTTGAAGTTGTAAATAAAAAAGTTGGAGATGTTGATACTTTATTAAGAGAAGGAAGAATTAAAGAAATTACTAAGTTTTTAAATAATAATATTCATAGGTATGGTGGAGCTTATAACGTTAATGAAGTTGCTACAAGATTATGTGGTAGAGAACTTGATGTTAAACCATTATTGAATTATTTTAAGGATAAATATGAGTAGTTTGGACTTTGAAAAAAAGTCCTTTTTTGTTATTATTATTTAGGAGTGATTTTTATGGTATTGATGGTAAGTGGAAGAACTGATGTACCAGCTTTTTATTCAAATTGGTTTATTAATAGATATAGAGATGGCTTTTTAGATGTTAGAAATCCTTTTAATCCTAAACTAGTTAATAGAATAAATTTTTCTAATGTCGATTTGATTATGTTTTGTAGTAAAAATCCAGAACCAATAATTAAATATTTAACTGAGATTAATAAACCAATTTTATTTCATATTACTTTAACTCCTTATGAAAAAGATATTGAACCAAATGTTCCTTTAAAAGGAAAGATAATTGAATCAATAAAGAAAATATCTAATATTTTAGGAAAAGAAAATGTTGTTGTAAGATATGATCCTATTTTATTAAGTGAAAAATATACTTTGGAATACCATATTAAAATGTTTGATGATTTATGTAAGAGACTAGATGGTTTTATTGAAAAAATTATTATTTCTTTTTTAGATGAATATAAAAATGTAATTAAGAATAAAAAGTATTTAAAATATAGAGAGTTTACTTTAAATGACTTTGAGAGTATTGGTAAGAACTTTTCGAAATCTGCAAAAGAACATAATATTTCTGTTCAAACTTGTTTTGAAGATTTTAATCTTGTTGAGTATGGCTTTATTAAGGGAGAATGTTTATCTCATGAGCTTGCTTATAAATTAACTGGTAAAAAATATAAAGATTGGAAAGCAAGAGGTAAAGGCAATTGTCATTGTGTTTCTATGGTTGATGTTGGTTCTTATAATACTTGTAAACATATGTGTAGATATTGTTATGCTAATTTTGATGAAAAGAAAGTAAATGAGAATAATTTAAAACATAATCCAAAAAGTTCTTTATTAATTGGAGAATTACTAAAAGATGATATAATTAAAGAAAGAGTAAAGTAAATTATAATTATTAGAAGGAGAGTTTTATGAAAATTGAATTTGAAAAATGCAGTGGTACTAAAGAAGACTTTAAATTTTTTAATGAAATTTATGGAATTGATATGCTCCGTAAAAAGTTTTTGGACAATCCTTCTAGAAAAGCAGTTCCTATTTTAACTAAGTATGTTCAATATTTTTTGTTTTGTTTATTATTTTTTATTATCTTTTTATTTTTATATTTAAATGAAAAGAGTGTTTTATATCTTATAGTAACAATTTTTTATGGTATTTTAGTTGTTTTATCTTTAACTTTTTATATTGCTATTAAATTTGTTATAAAAAGTAGAGTTAAAGAACAAGTAGATAGTGTTATAAATGTTGATAATGAAAAGATAATTTATTCTTCTAAAAAGAATAATGATTCAAGGAAGATTACAATATTATGGGATAGTATACAATATGTACTTGTTAATAAGCACTCAATATACTTTTTTCCTAAAACAAAAGAGACTTCAAGCTTTGCTTGTTCTATTGACAATAAAGATAAAATTATTAAGATGTTAGATAAGTTTGATAAGAATGATTTAATTGTAGATAATACTAGTCTTTATTAGGAGGATTAAAATGACAGAGAAAGAGAAAATGTTAGCAGGATTAATGTATAATGCTAATTATGATAAAGAATTAATTGAAGAAAGAACAAAGACTCAGGATTTATGTTATAAATATAATAATATAATTCCTAGTAACTTTGATGAAAGGAAAAAAATATTAAAAGAGATTTTAGGAAATACTAAAGAAAACTTTTTAATAGAACAACCATTTTATTGTGATTATGGATATAATGTTACTTTGGGAGAAAACTTTTATGCTAACCATAATTTAGTTATTCTTGATCCTGGTAAAGTAACTATTGGTGATGATGTTTTTATAGGACCTAATTGTGGTATTTATACAGCAGGTCATCCTTTAGAATATTTAGAAAGAAATAAAGGGCTTGAGTATGCAAAAGAAGTAAATATTGGAAATAATGTATGGATTGGTGGCAATGTAGTAATTTTACCTGGTGTTACTATTGGAGATAATGTTGTTATTGGTGCTGGTAGCGTAGTAAATAAAGATATTCCATCAAATTCTCTTGCCGTAGGAAATCCATGTAAAGTTATAAAAAAACTTAATCCATCAGGAGTAAAAGAAGTGTCTATATAAGAGGTATTATTATGAATATAATTGAAGTTAAAAATTTAACAAAAGAATATAAAAATATTAAAGCAGTAGATAATCTTTCTTTCTTTGTTAAAGAAGGAGAAATACTTGGACTATTAGGTCCAAATGGAAGTGGTAAATCAACTACTATTAATTCAATATTATCTTTACTTAATTATAGTAAAGGTACAATTAAAATATTTGGAAAGGAAATGAACCCTAATTCTTATGATATTAAATCAAAAATAGGTGTAGTTTTTCAAGAAATAGCTCTTTTTGATGAGTTAACAGTTTATGATAATATTGATTATTTTTGTGGTTTATATATTGATGATAAAGCTACAAGAGAAAAGTATGTTGATGATGCAATTGAACTTGTTGGACTTACTGACTTTAAAAAGTTTTATCCTAAACAATTATCTGGTGGATTATTAAGAAGGCTTAATATTGCATGTGGTATTGCTCATAAACCTATTTTAATATTTCTTGATGAACCAACTGTTGCAGTTGATCCTCAAAGTAGAAATAGTATTCTAGATGGAATTAAAAAGCTAAGAGACAATGGTGCAACAATTGTTTATACTACTCATTATATGGAAGAAGTTGAAATACTTTGCGATAGAATAATAATTCTTGATAAAGGTACTATAATTGCAGAAGGAACTGTTGATGAATTAAAAAAACTTGCAAAAGTTGAAGAGAAGATAACTGTTGAAACAAGTGAGTTAAGTGAAAAAGTATTGCATGAAATAAGTTCTTTAAAAAATGTATTAGAAGTAACATATAGTCAAGGCGTGCTTAGAATATGTTTTGGTAAGGGTAAAAACAATTTAATAGAAATAATAGAATTTTTAAAAAATAATAGAATTGAATATAGTAAAATTTTCTCAGAAAGACCTACTTTAAATGATGTATTTTTAGATTTAACTGGAAGGGAACTTAGGGACTAATGTTTAATAGACTATTTGTTAATTCATTAAAAATTCTATTTAAAAATAAAAGTTTAGTATTTTGGACATTTGTTTTTCCTATACTTTTAGGTACATTTTTTAATATGGCATTTTCTAATATTGAAAATGAAGAAAAGTTAAGTGTAATAGATATTGGTGTTGTATATGATGATAATTTTAAATCTGATGTTATTCTTGATACTTCCCTTAAGTATTTAGGTAATGTTGATGATGAGAATAGACTTTTTAATATCTTTTATGGAAGCCTTGATGAGAATAAAGATAAACTTGAAGATAACTCTATTGTGGGGTACTTATATATTGATAATGGAGCTCATGTTGTTATTGAAAAAAATGGTATAGATCAGTCAATTTTTAAATATGTCATTGAAGAAATATCATACTTACCAAAAGATTTTAATTATGATGACATAGAACTAATAAATAGAGAAGTTAAAGTAAATAATTTAACTAGTGAACATATGAGTTATACGATGATTGAATTTTATAGTTTGATTGCAATGACTTGTTTATATGGTGCAATACTTAGTATGTATTCTTTAAATCAGATTTTACCAAATATGTCTAATAAGGGAAAAAGAGTAAGTATTTCTCCAGTTCCAAAGTTAAAATTAATTCTTTCTAGTTTATTATCTAGTTATGTAGTTCAAGTAATTGGAGTATTATTATTGTTTATTTATACAATATTCGTTTTAAAAGTTGATTATGGTAATAATCTATTATTAGTTATATTACTTACTTTAGTTGGTTCTTTAGCTGGCTTATCTCTTGGAGTTTTTGTGTCAACTATTTTTAAAAGTAATGAAAATACTAAGATGGGAATTATTATTTCTATTACTATGTTATTTTCATTTTTTGCCGGTATGATGGGAATTACTATGAAATATACGATTGATAAAAATATACCAGTTTTAAATATGATTAATCCAGTTAATATGATAACTGATGGATTATATTCTTTGTATTATTATGATACTTTAAATAGATATTTGATGAATTTAATTAGTTTAATATTATTTTCATTTATTTTAATTATTGTATCATTTATATTTTTAAGGAGAGAGAAATATGACAGTATTTAAGGCTTTTCTAAAAATTTTAAATAAAAATAAAGGAACAATTATTTTATATACTGTTATTTTATTTTCTATTAGTATATTTAATATGCAAAATAATGAATCTTCTATTAATTTTGTTTCATCTAAACCAGATATATATGTTATAGATAATGATAAATCAGTAATTAGTACTGACTTTGTAAATTATTTAAAAGAAAATTCTAATTTTGTTGAAATAAAAGAAAATGAAGATTCTTTGATGGATGCTATTTTTTATAGAGATGTAAATTATATAATTACAATTCCAGAAAATTATTTTGAAGATTTATTGAATAATAATGATGCTGTATTAGATATTAGAACAACTAATGATTATTTAGCTAAACTTGCTGAAATGATTTCTAGTAGATATATTAAGCTCGTAGAGTATTTTAAGCGTAGTAATACTTCTTTTGAAGATATTGTGTTAAATGTAAGAAAAACTCTTGAAAATAGCGTAGATGTTTCTCTTACTTCTAGACTTGATACTAATTCACTTTCTAAAATGTCTACATATTTTAATTTTTCAAATTATACAATACTTGCTTCGCTAGTATTTGTTTTATGTATAATTTTAAATTCATTTAAAAATGAAAATGTTGCAAAGAGAATAGTTGTTAGTGGAATGAATTATAAGAAGTTTAATAGATATTTATTGTTATCATCTATTTGTTTTTCTTTCGTTTTATTTTTAATATATGTTCTATTTTCATTCATTATTATTGGAAATAATATGATTTCTATAAATGGTATTATTTGTATAATTAATATGCTTATTTTTATAATTTGTTCTACTGCATTTGCTTTTTTACTTAGTAGTTTTATAAATAATAAAGATGCGTTAGGTGGTATTGTTAACACCATTGCTTTAGGAAGTAGCTTTTTGTGTGGAGCATTTGTTCCTCAAAGATGGCTTCCAGATTCTGTTTTGTTTTTAGGACATATCTTTCCATCTTATTATTTTATAAAATCAAATGAACTTGCAATAGAAATAGAGAATTTAGGAAATAGTAATTTTTATTCAATTATAATTAATAACTGTATTTTGATTTGTTTTACTATTGTGTTTATTTTATTAAAAAAATATATAGATAAGAGAAATAGAGTCTTTCATTGATTTTTTTATAGTAATATGGTATAATATGAGCGCAATTTTGAGGAAGTTATATCATATAAATAATATTTTATGTAGGTGATTTAATGAAATTAATTGTAGGAGAGTATTCTGGATTTTGTTCTGGTGTTAATTACACGTATTTAAGAGCAAAAAAAGAATTAGAAAAAGGTAGTATTTATTGTTTAGGTGAAATTATACATAATGACTTTGTTATAAAGGAATTAGAGAGCTTTGGTATGATTACTGTTACTTCCTTAGATGATGTTAAAAAAGGGTCAAAAGTAATATTTAGGGCTCATGGTGAACCACTTGAAAGATATAATAGTGCTAAAGAGCGTGATATAGAAGTTGTTGATTTGACTTGTCCAAAAGTTAAGTTAATTCATGAAAAAGTTTTAAATGCTAATGATGATTCTTTTATTTTAATTATTGGTAAGAAAAATCATCCTGAAATAGTTGCAACTTCTGGGTTTGCAAAAGACTTTTATATAATTGAAAGTGAAAAAGATTTAGACAATTTAGAAAAGATAGTTAAAAAGTCTAATAAAAATAAAGTTTTAATTATTTCTCAAACTACATTTTCGAGCTCTTTATTTGATTTGTTAGTTCTTAAAATTAAAGAGGTATTAAGTAAATATTTTATTGAGGTAGATAAAACAATATGTGATGCTACTGAGAAAAGACAATTAGAATGTGAGAATATTAGTAAAAAAGTAAATACAATGATTGTTATTGGTGGGAAAAACAGTTCTAATACAAAAGAATTATATAAAATATCTAAAAGAAATTGTAATAATGTTTTGTTCGCAGAGTCATGTGATGATATAAAGTTATTTGAATTTGATAAAAATAGTGTTATTGGTATTGTTGCTGGTGCATCAACACCTAAATATTTAATTGATGAGATAGCTAGTTACATTTATTCTAAATATAGTTTATAATTAGTTTAAAAATAGTAGGAGGTAGTATGCAAAAGGAATTAGAGAAGGGAAGTTTCATTCTTTTAGAATCAGGACAAGAAGTTGAATATACAACGTTACTTACTTTTTATAGTGAAGAGTTTAATAAGAATTATGTTATTTATACTGATAATAGTGATACTTCTGATGGTGAGTTAACTACATATGCTTCTTCTTATAATCCAGATTCTAGTGATTTTGAGTTATACCCAATTGAAACAGAAGAAGAATGGATAAATATAGAACAAGTATTAAAAGAAAATGGTTTTGGTGGTGAAGAAAATGAGTAAGAAAAATATGGTTACTTATGTTAATAAGGAAGCATTAATTAAGAATGGAAAAGAACAAAAATCTTTTAAAGATGTTGTAAATATGTACAAAGGTGGAATTGTTCCTGTTGTTACTTTTTTAGCTACTAATAAAGCTGCTGTGTTTTTAGGTGGTGTAGGACAAGATGGTTTTATGTTTTGGCTAGGTGAGCAATCAGTAAAATATCCTGCTTTATCAGGAATTATTAAAACTGTAGGTGGTGCAGTATCAGTTGCATGGAATTTATTAGTAGCAGATCCTATGTTATGTTCTGTTGTTGTTAGTGCATTAGTAGCATTTGGAGCAACTGTTGTCTGGGGATTTAAAAAGGCAAAATTGCATCATGATATTAAAAAAGGCAAAGTAATTGTTGGAAAAGCTAATGTAAAATAAATACTTATTTAAGTATTTTTTTTAATAATGAGGGATTTATGAAATCAAATATATATAAAGTAGATAATAGCATTGAAAGAGTAATTAATAATAGGCCAACTTTATTCCTTGATCAAAAAGAATTTAAAGAGATATCAAATAAATTAAAAAGATATGATTTTAATGTTTATTATCCTTATTGTGATAGTGAAAAACTAATTATTTATAAAGATATTTTGCCTTCTGTTTCACTATTTAAAATCAATTCTTTTGAAAAGCTAAGGCATCAAGATATTCTAGGAAGTATTTTATCTTTAAATATATCCTCTGATTATATTGGAGATATTATTGTTGATGATAATAATTATTATTTTTATATATTGGATGAGTTGTCAGACTTTATAAAAAATAATTTGACTACTATTGGTAATAAAAAAGTTTCTCTTGAAAAAATAGATTTATCTTTACTTGAAAATTATAAAAGGAAATATGAAGAAAATGATGTTATAGTATCTAGTTTAAGAATTGATAATGTTTTATCAAAAATAATTGGTACAAATAGAGATGGGATAATTGAAAAAATAAAAAATAAAGAAGTCATGTTAAATTATGAAGTATTAAATAGAAATACATATATTTTAAAAGAAAATGATGTATTTAGTGTTAGAAAATATGGTAAATATAAATATGTTGGTATAGAAAAGCATACAAAAAAGGATAATTTAATAATTAAATATCAAAAATATATATAAATTCCTTATAAAATAAGGGTAGAGACTTGATATTTTTTTTTAAAGTGTTATACTCTTGGTGAAAGGACGGAATATGAGAAATATTAGTTTTTATTTTCCTAATCTTGACGAAAAATATCTTAGTAATGGTATCTATAAAATAACACACAATGATCTTGGTGCTTATAGTTATTTTAAAGCAGAATATAGTAGAGCTGTTCCATATGACCCTGAGAGAATTTTAATGGAATGTGAAACTAAGAGTAGAACTAAAGAATTATTGCAAAAATTAAAAAGCTTTTTATTAAGGGAAAAAGCAGTTGCAATAGCTCCTAATTCTAGTTCATATTTGTATTTTAAAAGCGAATTTAAAGATGAGCCATTTTCACAAGATTGCAATAAAAATATTTTGATTCCAAATGAATCATTAAAAAAAGTTAAGAGTAGGCGATAGAGAAAAGCATTTATATGCTTTTTCTTTTTTTATACATAGAATTATGTTATACTTAATTTATAAGGAGAATTGTATGAAATATGAAGATTTAAGTTTTACTATTACTGATGATAATGGTGAGGAAGTTACATGTGATATTATATCTGTTGTGCCTAATGAATTAGATAGCGAAAAGCCTTATGTTGTATTTACTGATTATATGTTAGATGAAAATGATGAATTTGTTATGCAATATGGACAGCTAGTTAAGGAAAATGATGAGTATACTTTAGTGAGAGTAGATGATCCAAAGATAGTTGATTTAATTAAAGATTCACTTAATGATGATATTGTTTCTTATGTAAATAAAGCAGTACAGGATAATTTGTCATAATGAGTGATAATAAAGAATTATTAGCTAAGTTAGAATTAAATGAAGCAAAAGGTAACTATGAAGAAGTAATTAATGATTTAGAAAATATTAGAGTTTCATTAAGAAATGAGATGAATAAATGTAGTGATGATAAGCTTCGTTTAATTTTAGATAAAACTTACAAATTATATACAATTAGATTATATGATAATAAGATTAAAACTGCTAAAACGAAAGAAAACGAATTTTATTTTAGAGGAAAATTAATTAAATTACTTAAGGATTATAAAAATACAGCAACTAAAGATGAAATTAACTTTATTAGAGCTAAGTTAGATAAAGAATTAGTTAATCATAAAGAACTGTCAAAAAGTATTAGATTGTCTAAGAAAGACTCTATTAAACTTAGTGATAAAATAGGATTAAAAATTCAAGAGATAAGTAACACTATTCAGGTATTCTTGTCTAAACATGACGTAATTAATAAAATTAAAAATTCATTTAAATCTACTATTTTTGGAGGAAGTTTTACAATAGGTATGGAGGCAGTTGTTTCACTTCTTATTGGTGGTGGATTATCTTCGACATTCTTAATCGGAGCCTTACCTATACTTGGCTATATTGGTATTTCAAGTTTAGTCAAGAATATTTTTACAAAATCTTCTTATCAAAAATTTACTTTTAAGAATAGTGATGAGTATATTGACTCTGTTAAAAATATTCCTGTTGATTTTAAGGAGGAATTTATTTCTTTAAATAAACTTCTTGAAGAAAAAAATAATGCTGATAATTACGAGAAAACTAAAATTAATCAAAAATTAATTAATTTATATGATGAAGTTATTAATAAAACCAAAGTAGATGAATTGAAGAAAACTTTTAAATTAGAAAAGCATAATTTATTACTTGAAAATAAAAAAGTATATGAAAATATGATTGATAAACATATAAAAAATCAATCAATTTTATCAAAAAAACTATATCAAGAAATTGTAAAAAATAATTTAAAAAATGATATTTCAATATTCGAAAGTGAAAATTCTATTAAAGAAGCTACTTCTATTTTTGCAAAAAAGAGTGGTTTAGATATTGTTACATTAGTAATTTCACGTATTATTGCAAGTGCTGTAATTCCTGGATATGCACTAACTTCTATCAAAGATTTATTAATTCCACTTGGGTTTATGATCTCTAATAATCTAATAGAAATAATAAATTATAAAGATAAATTAATTAATAGTAAATATAATAATAAAAAAGTTAAAATTAATGATTTGGAAAAATTTGAGAAGATAGCAAAAGTAAATAATAATATATTAAGTTTAGCTACTTCATAGGAGGATATGTGAAAGAAACATTTATAAGAAAAAATGATATTGGTGTTGATATTGAATATACTATTGTGGGGCGATTTAATACAGATAACAGGGAGTATATTATTTATACTGACTTTGTAAGTGATAAAGAGTATGGTCTTAGACTTTTTGTTGATATGAAAACATCTGATAAATATATACCATTGTCTTATACTGGTAGAAATATAGTATTAGAACAATACAAAAATGAAATAAAAAAATATATTAGTTCATTATAAAAGGGAGAATGGATATGGAAGATGAAGAGTTAAAAAAGATATCTGAAATTGAATCTAAAATTCAAGAAAAAATAGCTTTATTATCGAAAATTGCTAATGTTGAGGAAAATCAAATAACACCTGAGAAGACAAAAGCAATAATTAAAGATTTACATGTTGAACGTGGAAGATTAATAAAATATTATAAAAGTAATAAGAAGTATATAGAAGAATTATATTCTAAATATGATTTATATTTAAATGTACTAGATATTTTAAATAGAGAAGAAAACGAAAATTATACGATGTCTGATAAGATGAATGATATAAAAAACGTAGCTATTGCAAATAATTATTCTCCATTTGAAAATAAATTATTAGGTATTATTAATGATAATTTAGGTGATTTGAATGCTTTAAAAAGTAAATTACTTGAGCTTGATTCTAATGGTGGAATTAGGAAGTTAGGTAGTCTTAAAGAATGTTATGCTGATCAATTAAATAAGCATAAAGATAATATTAATAGTAGATATAGTAGTGAATTTATTCATAAAAAAGCTACAATTCCTTCTTTAATTACAGTACTTCCAAAAGCAGTAGCGCTTGCAGTTAAAAAAGTTGCAGTATGTATAGATGAAAGAAAAGAAGCAAAAACAAATAAAGAGAAGTTAAATAAATTTGGTAAGATTCTTTCTTCAATTGGACAATTAATTGCGACTCCAGTTATTTATGCAGGTAAGTTTGTAATAGATCATTGGTATTTATTATTACTTTTACTTATGTGGTTTCCAAATTTATTTCCATTTTTTAAGGGAAAAAATAAGGATAAAAATAAGGAAAGTCAAGAAATGGAAGAACAACATCAGGAACAAGAAGCAACAGAGGCTGAAGCAGAATATTCATATGCTACTAATCCTGAAACATCATTAGTTGGTGAGCCAGTTATCGAAAATAATCCGGAATTAGTACCAAAGAAAGCACCAGTAAATACACCAGTTAAAAAGCCTATTTCAAGAGCAGTTGCTTTGGAGGGGGAAGAGCCTGTTTCTGTAAGAGATGGTTCTCCTGCAGTGCTTAAAAAGGCGGTTAGTCCTAGTGTTGTTAGAGATGCTACTGTTCATACTAGTGAAATAAATCTTCCTGTTGAACAACAAAAAGAGGTATCAAATTTATTTTATGATACATTACGTAGATTTAATGAAAGATCAAATGGCCAGTTTTATGTTAGTGAAATAGACGGAGTAGTAAGAGATGAACCATTGATTGTTTGTCGTACTCCAATGGATTATCTTAAAGAATTGTGTAAATGGTGCAATGTTGATATTGGAGATTTTGTAGATAGTAATAATAATATTACTAAAACGGGATATGAATTTATGTTAGAGCGAAATATTGGAAGAGTTTGTCAAGATACTAGAATTGATTCTATTATTTTTGAAGATCCATCTGGACAATATTTGAGTGAATTTAATAATGCACTTGGGCAAGACGTATCAGATATGTACGATAGATTTACAACTGTGCGATGTTTTGATACGATTGAGGATTTTAGTAATGCTTTAGCTAGTGATAATACAATTTATAATGGATTACGTAATGAATTTGTTCGTGAATTGAATGTTTCTGAAAGTCAAGATGCTATAGAATGTCTAAAAGCATTTGGTTTTGTTGTTGGTACAGGAGGATTATTAGAATTAGGAGCTTCTAGTTTACCAGCTATTGCTTCATCACCTGCTTTAATTGAGGCTTTCCAAAAATTAGTAACGTTTTTACATTCTAGTCCTTCATATAGTTATTCACTTGATAATGTTTTGAAAATGACTCGTTAAAGATAATTTTAAACTTTTGATAGTTTATAATTTGATATTTGCATTTCTTGAATTTTGTTTTATAATTAGTATGAGGTGATAAGATGAGTAAGCAGATTACTGGTGATGAATTTAAAAAAGAAGTTCTTACGAGTAATGAAGTTGTATTGGTTGATTTTTATGCTGATTGGTGTGGACCTTGTAAGATGCTTTCTCCAATAATGGAAGAAGTAAGTAAAGATTATAAAGTATATAAGATTAATGTTGATTCTGAAGAAGATTTAGCATATGAATATAGAATTATGAGTATTCCATGTGTCATAGCATTTAAAGATGGAAAAGAAATAAAAAGAAGCGTTGGTTTAGTTGATAAAGAAACAATATTAAATATGGTTAAGTAGAAAGGAACATTTATTTTATTTGGGGGATTTTTAGCTTTTAATTATTTTATTTGCTTTTAGTCTTGCATTCATTTATAATAAATGATTGAGGTGATATGATGAATACAATCTTTAAAAGAATATTAATAGGGGCATTGGCAGTAACTATACCTGTGGGAGGATCAATTTTTTATTTTACTAATAAGGCAGAAGAAAAAGAAAAAAATGAAGAAATAGTAGATAAGGTTGATGATAAAACCAATGATAAAGATAAAAAAGATGATAATGTAAAGCATCCTGGAACAGATGCTAAAATATCAAATCCTCATAAAGAAAATATAGAAAATAAGAAAAAAGAATATAATAATTCTGAAGTTGTTGGAGTATTGAGTATTCCAGGAACTGATATTAATACTGTTATTGTTCAACATGATGACAATGAGTATTATTTAGATCATAATGCTTCTCTTGAGGAAGATGTTGCTGGAGCTTTATTTTTAGATTACAGAGTTGAAATAAATAGCGGTAGAAAAAACATTATTTATGGACATAATGGTGATAGTAATTTATTAAATGTTCCATTTACTGAATTAGAAAAATATTATGATGAAGAATATTTTAAAAATCATAAGTATATCACTTTAGAGGATAAGGATGGCGTTGGTACATATGAAATCTTTTCTGTTTTTGTTGAAACAAGGGAACCTAATTATATGTATTTAAATTTTAAGAATGATTCATCATGGAATGAACATATTAACTATTTAAAAAATAAATCAATGTATGCTACTTATGTAGATGTAGACTCATCTGATGATATTTTGATTCTTCAAACTTGTTCTCATAGAGAAGAATATTCGAAATATAAAGATAGATATTTACTTGTTGTAGCAAAAAGAGTTAATTATGAATAATTGAGAAGGTTACTTCTCTTTTTTTTTGAAAAAAGCTTGACTAAATATATTAAGATGTTTACTATATAATTTGTAAATTGAGTTCTATAAATGCCGGTTTCTAGAATTTATTTACCTTTAATAAAATTCAGGGGGATTTTAATAATTTTTTGGATTTTATTAACGTATTATGCTTTCATATATATTAATTAAATGCTAATAATGGAAAGTATTAAACTTATTTCGGATATATTGGATTTATATTTGGAATATATAAGCTAGCGTATATTTCTTTATAAAGACTCTAAAACTTGTTTTGTAATATTTGCTATAAGAGATGCAAAATTATAGTGAATAGCTCGAACATTATTAAGGTATTTTGAGTATTTTTTGTGCTTTTTATTTATTCGTTAAAGGTCTTTTAGATTAAATTTTCTTAATATGTGTGTAGCAGGTATATTTATAATGTTTTATGATTTATTTCAATATTTTGCAAATGCCGGTAATTTATTGATATGATGAAATATTATTGTTATATTTATATTTTTTAAAACTCCTTTTTTGGAGTTTTTTTCTTTTTCTGTAAATTTTTGTTATAATTATATTGTTTTGTAATTTTTATGGAGGTATTATATGAAAGTTTGTTTTGTTCTTGAAGGTGGAGCTTTAAGAGGAATGTATACTTGCGGTGTTTTGGATTACTTATTTGATAAAAAATTAAATATAGATTGTATTATTGGGGTAAGTGCTGGAGCATTATTTGGAGTTAACTATTTTTCTAATCAAAAGGGAAGAGGAATACGATATAATAGAAAATATTGTAATGATAAAAGATATATGAGTCTAAGATCTTTAATTTTAACTGGTAATATTGTTAATAAAAAATTTGCATATTATAAAGTTACTAAAGAGTTAGATCCATTTGATGAAGAAGCATTTGAAAAGAGTAAAAAAGACTTTTATGCAGTTGCAACTAATCTTGAGACTGGTGAAGCAGAATATTTAAAAATTGAAAAGCCTATTGAGCAACTTGAAGAATTAAGAGCAACTTCTGCTATGCCTCTTTTGTCTAGAATTGTTAAGGTAAATGGGAAGAAGTATTTGGATGGTGCAGTATCTGATAGTATTCCAGTAAAGAAAGCAATTGAAATGGGATATGATAGGGTGGTTGTAGTTACAACACAGCCTTTGGGTTATAAGAAAAGAGATTTAACAGAAAAGGAAATAAAAAAGCATAATAAAAGGTATAAGAACTATCCTAATTTTATTAAGACAAGTATAAATAGACCTAAAGAATATAATAAAACTTTAGAATATATAAAGAAACTTGAAGATAAAAAGAAAATATTTGTTATAAGACCTTCAGAAAATATTGAAATTAATCCTTTGAAGAAAACTGTTGATGATTTAGATAAAATTTATAATTTAGGAATAGATGATACTAAGAAAGAATATAAAGATTTAATAGAATTTTTAAAATAATTATTTCATATATTTGAATGAATTATATATTGTGGTATAATAACTTAGGAGCTTATAAATGAAAGAAGTGTATATATGAGTAAAATTAAGGATACATTGTTTTATAAACTTATTAGACCAATTACTAATACTATTTTTAGGATATTATATAGGCCAAAAATTATTGGTAAAGAAAATATTCCTAAGAATGGTGGCATAGTTCTTGCTGGTAATCATAAGCATAATTTTGATTGTGCTATGATGATGTGTAGTACAAGAAGGCCAATTCATTTTTTAGCAAAGGAAGAGTTATTTAAAAGTAAATTTGGTTGGTTTTTTAAATTTATGGGACTTATTCCCGTGAAAAGGAAAACGCATGATGGTAAAGCTTTGCCACTTGCTGTTTCTTATTTAGAAAATGGAAAAGTAATTGGAATTTTTCCTGAGGGAACTCATAATAGGACACAAGATGTTATATTACCGTTTAAAATAGGTGCTGTTAAAATGGCACATGACGCTAAATGCAAAATAGTTCCTTTTGTTATTAAAGGAAAGTATAGAAAGTTCCACAAAGGGCCAAGAATCATTTTTTTTGAGCCTATAGAAATAAATACAGATAATTTAGATGAAGCAAATCAAATGCTTATGGATTTAATTAGTGAAAAGTTAACTGATAGTGAGGTATAGTTATGGGGATTTTTGACTTTATTAATTTTAAAAAGAAAGAAAAAACGGTATGGAATGAGATATATAAAAAAGAAAAAATTAAATTTAAAGTTCCTGAAGGAACAATTTATAGTTTAATTAAAGATCAGGTTAAAGAACGCGATGGGATGTATGCTTACTCATATTATGGACATTCAGTTACATATAAAGAGTTTATGAAGCAAATTGATAGTGCAGCAAAGGCCTTTAGGAGTCAAGGAATAAGAAAAGGTGATGTTGTTACTATTTGTATGCCTAATACACCTGAAGCAGTTATTAGCTTTTATGCTCTTAATAAAATAGGTGCTATTGCTAGTATGATTCATCCATTATCAAGCGAACAAGAAATTAAAAATTATTTAATTAATACTGGTAGTGTTATGATGGTAATGATTGATTTATGCTATGAAAAAGCAGCTGGTGTAATTAAAGAAACAGATGTATATAAAACTATTTTAGTTTCTGCTGGTAGTTCTATGTCAATTCCTATGAAACTTGGTTATATTTTCACAAAGAGCTATAAGATTAAAAAACCTTATTTTAAAGGTGAATACTTACATTGGAAAGATTTTATAGCAAAAGGAAGTAATTACCATGGTAAAGTTGAATCTGAATGTGATAAAGATACTCCTGCTGTTATATTACATAGTGGAGGTACTACTGGAACTCCTAAGGGAATTGTTTTATCAAATGGAAACTTTAATTCTCAAGCAGAGCAAATTAAAATGTTATTTACAAAGCTTGAACCAAATGATAAAGTGTTGGCAATTATGCCAGTGTTCCATGCTTTTGGATTAGGTGTATCAATTCATGCAGTTTTACATATTGGTGCTTGTGTAGATTTGATTCCACAATTTGATGCTAAACATTTTGATAAGTTATTGATTCAACACGAACCAAGTATAATTGTAGGTGTTCCAACTTTGTTTGAAGCTTTACTTAATACTAATAATAAAAAGTTAAATTTATCTAAATTAAAATATGTAATAAGTGGTGGGGATTCGCTTACAGAATCTTTAGGAAGTAAAGTTAATGAATTTTTACTTAATCACAAAGCAGATGCTCAGGTAATGCAAGGTTATGGATTATCTGAAGCATGTGGTGCAGCAATACTTGCATATGGAGATTATAATGTTTTAGGAAGTATTGGAATACCTTTCCCTGGAAATAGTGTTAAAATTGTAAGACCTCATACTCAGGATGAGTTAGGACCTGGAGAAAACGGTGAAATATGTATTTCTGGACCTTGTGTTATGATGGGATATTATAATAATGAGAAAGAGACTAATGATGTTTTGCAAATTCACAAAGATAAAAAACTATGGCTTCATACTGGTGATATGGGATACATTAGAGAAGATGGTGTAATATTCTACCAAAGCAGATTAAAAAGAATGATAATTTCTTCTGGATATAATGTTTATCCTCAACAAATTGAAAGTGTTATTGAATCTCATGAAGCAGTTATGAAATGTACTGTAATAGGAATTCCACATAAATATAAAGTACAAGTTGCTAAAGCTATAATTGTACTTAAATCAGGATATAATGATACTTCAAGTGTTAAAAAAAGCATCAAAGAATTATGTGAAAAGAATTTATCTAGATTTTCTTTACCTTATGAATATGAATTTAGAGAATCTTTACCTAAAACTTTAATTGGTAAAGTTGATTTTAAAAAATTGGCTGAAGAAGAAGAGGAGAAGAGAAAATAAATGGCAAAGGATAAGAAAAAAAAGTTACCTGAGAGAGGCTATAAATTTTTACGTGCAGTTTTAGGATGGTTTTTTAAATTTTGGTATAATCCTAAGGTATATGGAAAGGAGAATATTCCTAAGGAAGGATCAATATTAATTACTGCAAATCATAAACACGTAATGGATCAATGTGCTATTATTGTATCTACAAAAAGAGTAATACATTATATGGCAAAGAAAGAATACTTTGATGGAAGACATGCTTGGTTTTTTAAAATGGCAGGATGTATTAGTGTTAATAGAAGTATTCATGATGAAGATGCTAAAAATGCTGCTCTTGATGTTTTGAATGATGACGGTGCTATTGGACTATTTCCTGAAGGAACTCGTAATAAGACAGATGCATTTCTTTTACCATTTAAGTTTGGTGCCGTTTCTATGGCTCAGAAAACTGATTCTTATTTAGTCCCTGTAGGTATAAGTGGTGACTATAAGTTTAGAAGTAAAAATCTAAGATTTTATATAGGAAAGCCTTTTAAGGTTAATGATATGACTTTAGAAAAAGCTAATGAAAAACTTGCGAAAGAAATTGGTAAATTGATGAAACAGGGCCAAAAAGAAAATAAGAAAAATAAGAAAAAATAAAAAGCTCTAAATTAATGAGCTTTTTTAGTTTAAGAATTTATTTTGATTTATTGGTTGTGCATTTGTTTCTTGTTGTTCGGATTGTACTTGCTGAATTTGTTCAGTAGTAGAATTAACTATATTTTCCTGTTGTGGTAATTGTTGCTGAGTTTCTACTTGAACTGGTGAAACTTGTTGTACAGCTTCATTATTTTGCTGTGGGGTTGTAGGTATTGTTTCATTTATTACTGGCCCTGAAATAGGAAGTACAGCTTCTAAATTACTATTTGTTGACAAATTTATATCTTCAGCTTTTGAACTAACTGCACCAACATTACTTTCAATTCCAAGTTGTGTGTTTATATTCATTATTCCTGCTTCTTGCGGTACTATATTCTGTAATGGAGTTTTTACTTCTTCTTGTTTTGGAAAAGTATGCTGTTGTTGATTCATTAAATTTGCTAATTGATTTGCTTCTTCTTTTACTGCATCATAATTTATATTATCTGCTTCTATGTCTATTTTCTCACTAAAAGCATAATTGGTTGTAAATAATAATAGAATAGAAAATACTTCACATACAACTGATATTTGATATATTTTATTTGCTAAGTTTTGAGTTTCTACAAGTGAAGCAAAATTAAATCCTTTTCCATCATATCCTTCATAATTATATACATTTGGTAATGTTTCTTCCATTTTTCCCTTTATATAGATCCAACCTGTAAGCAAAACATTTATTACTATTAATATGTATGCAGCTCTTTTTAAAATAATAGATATTTGGTTGTTTGGTTTTATTATAAATAATAATGATATTAATGCAAGACATCCATGTGCTTCACCTAATATACTTTTTATTTGTAGTAGGATAGATGCGAATCCATTAACTCCACTTGTATTATTTTTTAAAGCTTTACTGTATAGATCTTTACTTAAATTATACATTGTATAATCTTTTTCAAAGAAAAACACTACTATTATTGATAGGAAAATTGATATACACATATATACAGGTATAATTCTTGCAAAGTAGTTATCATCATTTCTTTCTAAACAGTAACAACATAATGCTATTGCTATTATCGGTAATATGTTTTCACTTAGAACCATTATAACTTTTGCAAAAAAATTTAATGTTCCACTATCAATATTAGTTATTATTAGTGGAACAATCATTGAAATCATTGCAATTACTAAAAAAACTGATACAACTCTCATCAAATTTTTCATATTTTACACACCTTCTATTTTCTACTTAAATTTATCATATTTATTAAAAAAAAACAATAAATCTTTTAGTGTGTGTTATAATTATTTGTGGTGATTGACATGAAAGTAAAATATGATTTAATACACGAAGAAAAAAATACAAAAGCTCGATTGGGCTTAATTCATACAAATTATGGGACTTATGAAACTCCTATGTTTATGCCTGTAGGGACTCAAGCTACTGTAAAGACATTGTCTCCTGAAGAGCTGCATGAAGTGAATTCTGGAATAATTCTTTCTAATACATATCATTTGTGGCTACGCCCTGGGGAAGATGTGGTTGATAAAGCAGGTGGATTGCATAAATTTATGAATTGGGATGGTCCAATTTTAACTGACTCTGGAGGATTTCAAGTTTTTTCTTTAGCAAAACCTAAAGATATTACAGAAGAAGGTGTTAAGTTTAAGAACCAATATAATGGTGATAATTTATTGCTTACTCCTGAAAAATCAATTGAGATTCAAAACAAGTTAGATAGTGATATTGCTATGTCATTTGATGAGTGTGTAGGTTTTCCTCATACTAGGGAATATGTAGAAAAGAGTGTAGAAAGAACACTTAGATGGGCAAAAAGAGGGAAGGATGTTCATAACAATCCTAGACAATCATTGTTTGGAATAGTACAAGGTGCAGAATTCGAGGATTTAAGGAAACATTGTGTTGAAGAGCTTGTTAAAATGGATTTTGATGGTTATTCAATTGGTGGCACTGCTGTTGGCGAACCTAAAGATATTCAGTATTTACAAGTAGAGTATTCCACTAAGTATTTACCAAAAGATAAGGTAAGATATTTAATGGGAGTAGGGGATCCTATTGACATAATTGAAAATGTTATAAGAGGAGTAGACATTTTTGATTGTGTAAGTCCAACAAGACTTGCAAGACATGGCCATGCTTTAACTAAGTATGGGAAAATAAATTTAAAGAATGCAAAATATAAAGAAGATTTTACACCAATAGATGATAATTGCGATTGTTATGCTTGTAAACATTATACTAAGGCATATATAAAGCATTTGATAAATGCCGAAGAAACTTTTGGTGCAAGATTACTTTCTATTCATAATATTAGATATTTAATTAGACTTACCGAAGAGTTAAGAGAAGCAATTAAAAATGATTCAATACTTGAATATAGAAAAGAATTTATTAAAAACTATTATGGAAAAGAAGAGAAATAATAATGAAAAAAGTAGTTAATAGTGTTATATTTAAAGCAATTGTTTTATTACTTACTATTTGTGTTATGGCTATAATTGTTTGGTTTGTTTATGATTATTACAATGATTTAGCAAAAAAAGGTAGTCCTTCTAATAGTCGATCATCAAATAATAATAGTGAATCTAATGATGAAAAACAAAAAATAGATGATAATGACAATAAAAGTGATGAAGAAGCTGTATTTTTAGAATATGATTCAAATCGTACTAGAGTTTATATTAATGGAAAAAGTTATATTTTAAATGTAGTTGATACAGATGCTGGAAGAGTTTTATCTATTGGTGAAAAGGCATTACTTGATTATGATAGTAGCTATGAATATAGTTATCTTGTTTTTGATAGTATATTTGTTTTGCGTTATAATAAGAATGACAATAGGGGAGATAATTATATAATTGTAGATGATAATCTTAATGATATTTGTTCTTTTAAGCCTATTAAGAAAGATAATTATTTATATGTTATTTCAAAGCCAATATTTGATGAGTTTAATGAAGATTTTCTAATTAAAGATGGTAATATTTATGTGACGTATGTAATGGATAGTGTTGATGATAATGTTAAAACTTATATAGATAGTAAGTCTTATGTTCAATTTACGTATGAAGTTAATTATAAAGAGAGTAATAATTTTAATATTATTTCATCATATAATTTTTCAGATTATTTAAAAAATAAATATTAAAAAAACTTATTGTTGTTTAATAAGTTTCTAGACTATGACACATAGTCTTTTTTTATAAAATTAATTCTTTAGCTTTTTCGGTATAATAGAAATTATTATAATTGAAATATAATATATTATTTTTTGTATTGTTATCCTTTTTAAAAATAATATATTAATAATTAATGAAGTTAGTATTATTATAGTTCCAAGAATTATACTATTTAAGCTTTTCTTCTTTTTATTTTGTGATATTTTGATTGATGCACATATTA
>OCVV012877068.1_pt1 | contig 24301 bp, 19 predicted proteins | sample 1539721 | NCBI WGS metagenome assembly OCVV01 (sample SAMN02144230, study PRJEB22623) | gut metagenome | biome: sheep rumen | host: Ovis aries | place: New Zealand
GCGCGGTGCGAGGATGAATTTTTGCGAAGCGGAGCTTGCCCCGCGAGAGCAAAAATTCTTTCCTTGCGCCTTTGCCGCCCGGGAGCCCCGATAGGGGCGAGAGGCAAATCCGAGGGGGTGTCCGCGAGGGGGACGTGTCCCCTTCGCGAGCTATTTGATAGACCCATCGACCATGCCCTGCACGATGTACTTCTGCGCGAACAGGTACAGGATGATGATCGGCAGCATGGCCAGCAGGGTGGACACCATGATCAGGTTCCACTGCTTGACGTAAGCGCCGTTGAAGCCCTGCACCGCCAGCGGGATCGTGCGGATCGTGCCGCTGGAGCCCAGCAGCAGCAGCGGGAGCAGATAGTCGTTCCAGATCCACAGACCGTTCAACACCAGGACGGTGACGAACACCGGCTGAATCAGGGGCAGGACGATCCTGAAGAAGGTGCCCGCCCGGCTGCAGCCGTCAATATCCGCCGCTTCTTCCAGTTCCAGCGGAACGCCCTTGATGAAGCCGTGGAAGATGAAGATGGACATGGCCTCGCCGAAGCCCAGGTAAGCGAAGATGATGCCCTGGTAGCTGCGCAGCAGGGGAATGTGGATGAAGTCGCCCACGGTTTTGAACCAGGTGATCAGCGGGAACATGACGACCTGGAAGGGAATGACCATGGCCGCCACGTACATCATGAACAGGAACCTGGACCACTTGGTCTTGTTGCGGACCAGCACCCAGGCCGCCATGGAAGAAAAGATGGAGATGACCGCCAGGCTCAGCACGGTGATGATCACGCTGTCCTTCAGTGCCGAGAGGAAGTTGAAGTTCGGGTTGTTCCATACATCCGAGATATTGGTCCACAGCTGGCCGACGTTCTGCGGGAGTCCAACCGGTTCGTTGATGATTTCCGCGTTGGTGCGCATGGAGTTGAGCACAACGATGAGAAAGGGCATCATGAACAGGATGAACAGCAGCAGCGTCACGATTTCCAGCGCGATTTTACGCCCTTTATGGGGCTTGCTGCCCGCCATGCGTTCAATAACTACTGCTTGCTTTGCCATTATGCCTCAATCTCCTTACTCTTATTATATGATACCTGGATGATGGAGAAAATGGTCAGCACCACAAAGAAGATCACGGCCTTGGCCTGGCCCTGCGCCATGTTGTTGTACTTGAACGCCGTCTGATAGATGTTCAGCGCCAGCAGCTCGGAAGCCTGCACAGGCTTTCTCATGAACACCGCGGTCGGGCCGCCGTTGGTCAGGGCCACGTTCACGTCGTACATCTTGAAGGAGTTGGTCAGCGTCAGGAACAGGGAAATGGTGAAGGCGTTCGCCATCAGCGGAATCTGGATCCGGGTGATCCGCTTCCAGTAGGTCGCCCCGTCCACCTCGGCCGCCTCCAGGACGGACTTGGAAATACCCTGGATCGAAGCGACGTAGATCAGCATGATGTAGCCGGCGTACTGCCAGGTATTGACGATGACCATGGTGGCCATGACAGTGTCCTTGTTGCTGATCAGGGACTTGCTCAGCAGTTTGGAGCCGATGGCCGTGCCGATCTGGGGCAAGATGTTGGAGAAAATGAACTGCCAGACCAGGCCCAGCACGATGCCGCCGATCAGGTTGGGGACAAAGAAGCCCGCCCGGTACACGTTCCGCCCGCGGATCTCGCTGGTGACCAGGAGGGAAATAACGAAGGCCACCACGTTAACCGAGATCACGTTGAGCACGGTGAACAGCAGCGTCACCAGGAAGGAGTGCAGGAAGGCCGGCTCCTGGAAAATGGCCTTGTAATTGTCCAGCCCGACCCAGGCGGTCGCCGCGCCCGTGCCCTGCCAGTTGGTAAAGGAATAATAAATACCGTAAATGAAGGGGATGATGATTACCATCACAAACGCCAACAGCGTCGGCAGCAGGAACAGCGCCTCCGTCAGCTTGCGCTTTTGTTTGCTGGTCATAAGGACCCTCCCGATTGTGCAGTCAGCGGTCCGCCGATGGCGGTTCCGCCGCGGACAGTGAAGAAAAGGGGGGATGGCGTTTCGGGACGCGTCCCGCTTGCTGCCATCCCCCTTGCGGAATGGATTGAATTACTTGGCGATGGAGGCGATCGCGTCGATCATCATCGCTTCGAAGGTGTCCACGTCGATGGCGCCGGAAGCGAGCAGTTCATAGATCGCGCCCAGGGTGCCCATGCCGAAGCCGTCCGGGAGCTTGTACTGCTGCCAGTCATAGGTCTTGCCGGCGGCGTTCCATTCCATGACGGACTTGGACAGAGGCGTGGTCGGGGCCAGGGTCACGTTGGTGAAAGCGGGCACCATGGCCGCCTTGTTGACCATGTAATCCGCGCCCTCTTCAGAGGTGGCCAGGAAGTTCAGGAAGGCAATCGCTTCGTCCTTGTTGCCGTTCTCGTTGACCACGTACCAGGACGGAGGATTGACCAGGATGCCGTCGGTGTCTTCATGCAGGAAGGCGTGCGGCGCATAGGCGATTTCAAAGGAGGGATTCAGCTGCACCAGGGAAGGATCCATCCAGTTGCCCTGATGATAGAAGGCGGCCTTGCCGTTGGCGAAAGCGGCCAGCTGGCTGTCCTGGGTGCCGTTGATCAGCATGTCAGGATCGGAATACTTGAACAGCAGGGCCACATACTGGCAGTACTGATGGAAGCGCTCCGCGTCCACCTTGCCGGCCAGAACCTGGTCGATGTAGGTGGTGTCATTGCGCTTGTTGCCCACGGTCAGGTAGACGTTGAAGTTATGGAGACCCGTGACCCAGGTCATGCCAGTGGTGGTGCCGGCGACCATGGAGACGACCATATCCAGGCCCAGTTCAGCCTTCATGGAATCCAGCTTTTCAAAAGCGGCGGCGTAGGCGTCATAGTTGGTCAGGGTAGCGGGATCGATACCGGCCTTCGCCAGGATGTCGGCGTTGTAAGCCAGGCCGTAGCCTTCCACGGCGACCGGGAAGCCGACGACTTTGTCGCCGTCCATGTAGGCGGCGGCGGTGTACTTGGTCCATTCGGCGCCGGCCTGGTCGGCGATCTTGTCCGCCCAGAGCTCATAGCCGGTCGGGCCTTCGATGACCCAGATGTCAGGTTCACGGCCGGACTGCATTTCGGCCTTCAGGACGGTGTTGTAGTCAGAGGAACCGCCGCCGGTGATGACCTTGACGGGCACGCCGGTCTTCGCTTCATAAACCTTGGCAAATTCTTCCAGGGCAGCGGTGATTTCGACTTTGTTCTGGCAGATCACGATGTCGGCCAGGGCGCCGGTGGCGGCCAGGACCATCATCGCGGCAAGAAGCAGGGCTACCAATTTCTTCATAAGGATAACCTCCGATAGTTTTTTCAGACGGCAATAAAAGAGCGGCTATCCCACCGCCTGTTTCCGCCTGTTGACGGGTATATTTTACCCAATATCCGGCGGAATGTCAACCGGATTTTTCATGTTTTGCATTGATTCCGTTTTTTGCTGATCCATCACGGCAGGAGGGCCTGCGGCGCGCTTGCTCCGAATCTGCTGCAAGAACAGGGGCTGCCGCATCTCCGCGGCAGCCCCATATAAAAGCCTTATATAAGAAAAAAGATCACGCTTCCGGCTGCTTTTTGCTGAGCCAGCCGCGGAAGATGCCGCCCTGCAGCACGGAGATAATAATAAAGAAGATGTCCGCGAACAGGATGAAAAGAAAGGAGGGAACCATGATCCGGGTGTAACGCTTCCCGCTGTCACTGCCTTTTCGGATACAGCGGGCCATGCGGATCAGGTAAAACAGGACTCCCACGTTTAAAAACAGGAGGATCCCGGCGTTTTCCAAAAAGCTTGACCAGGCGGCCGCCGGAAAGAAGTCGCCTGTCTTTACCGCGCTTAAGACTGTATTGAGGAGCAGCAGCCCCACCTGCACCACAAACAGAATCCGCGTCACGTTCAGCATCACGCCGCCGCCCACACCGACCCCGCCGCAGAAGGAAAGCCCGGCCCGGGCGCAGAAATGCCCGAACAGCTGCATCAGCGGCTCGTTCTGCTTTCCTTCGATGAAGCCGTTGTTGGCGATCACGTAAACGTTCAGGCGCAGCTCCTTTTTCCGGCAGAAGGCTTCCATTTTTTCAAGAAAGCTGAGCACATGGGACGGAATCCCGTCCACATAGAGCGGCACGCCGAACACGACGGTCTGGGCGTCCTGAAGCTGAGCTAAAATCCGGTCATGATCCGCCTTAGTGCGCAGATTTTCCCGGACCTTTTCCCCGCGCAGAAACAGACCTTCCAGGAACAAAAAATACGAGGAGGCGCAGAAGCGCTTTTTCGGGCTGCAGTTGATGAATACCGTTTTCACAGCGACGCCTCCAGTCCTTCCAGGTTTTCCAGAAATACCGCCTCGGACCGCTCAAACCCGTCGTTGAGGGCGTTGCGCTGAGCCAGCAGGCGGAAGGTTTCTCGTTCCTCCCCGGTGATGTCTCCGTAGACGACCACTTTCCACAGGCCGTGCTTTCCGTAGCGCAGGGTGTGGTGCATCTGGCCGCCCCGGTAGGTGCTGAGGGGCGTGGAGGTCCCGATGGACCGGTCCAGGACGTTTTTGACGGCGGCGCTGTAGCCGCCGTAGAGGTTTTTCGTGACGATCACCAGCTCGTCCGCCTGGCCGATGACCCGGCAGACCTGGCGGAGCCCATCCTTCATAAAGCACTCCGCGGGGTGGCTGGTCCAGCAGCCAAAACAGCCCTGGCACGGGGCGTAACGTCCGTCCGCCGCGATCACGCGGTCGCAGTGTTCCCGGATCAGGCCGTCATAGCGGCTCTCCAGGTCGTGAATGATCACTTTCATCGTCGTTCTCCTGTCTCGCGGCGAGCACCGCCCCCGTCCAGGCGAGCGTCAGATGCTCCGCGATCAGTGTTTCGTCAAAGGTAAGCCCGTTGTTGGCGATGATGCTGGCATAGCCGTGGGCGAACATCGCCACCGTCAGGAACACCGCCCGGGTCTGTTCCGCGTCGAGGCCGGCGCTTTCCCGCATAACGGCCAGGACCGGCTCCAGGGCTTCGGAGCGGATCATGTCCATCAGGCTGTTTTCCTGCACGAAGCCGGACTGAAACAGAAAGCGGAACAGCTGCGGCTCCTCCACCGCGAAACGGATGTACTGAAGGCCGATGCTCAATACCGGATCCACGCCCGGCGAAACCCTCATCAGGTATTCCCCGTGCAGCTGGTCCGCCCGCGCAAAGGCGGCCCGCTTCAGGCTGTCGATGGTGGAAAAATGGTACATCACCGGCTGGGTGGAACAGCCGAGCTCTTTGGCAACCGTTCTGGCGTTGATCTGCTCGTATCCGTCCCGCCGGGCGACCCGCACGGCGGCTTCGATGATCATGTCCTCGGTGATCCTGGTTTTCGGCGGCATACTGCCTCCATTTCTTTACATAATCTACGTTATGTAACGTTTGTTATATTAACTCGTTTTGACCGAACTGTCAATAGGCGCTGGGCGTCCGATCCGTTTTTTTCTGATGGACCGGCTGTTTTTTCTCACGGCTCCTGGACGGGGACCACGGTAGTTTCGCGCAAGGCGACGGAATAAATGAGCGCCTCTCTGACCTTCCGGCCCGTCAGCCTTTCCAGCGCCCGGCGGTACCAGTTGAGCTGGGCTGCGTAGCGGGCCAGCAGGGTATCCATTTCCTGCACATAGTCCGTCTTGTAATCGACCAGCACCCACTCGTCTCCTTCCAGGAAGCACAGGTCCAGAACGCCCTGCACCATGGTGTCCTCGCCCGTCATCAGGTTAAACGACCACTCGCGGCGCACCAGCGGGGACGAAAGGGCCCTTTTTCCGGCAGGGGACGCAAAGAAGGCCGCCAGGTCCTCCTGGCGAAGGACCGCCCGCTCGGCCTGGGTAAGCTGCTGGTTTTGAAGTATCCGGTCCAGTTCCCCGGCGATCAGGGCGGGGGAAGGGACCTCCTGCGCCCGAAGGACCCCGTAGTCGATCAGGCCGAGGGCCTTGTGCACGGTGGTGCCCTTTTCGGCCGCCGTCATCGAACGGTCCTGCATGAAGCGGGGACGGTCCTCCATTTGGACCCGGACGGGGTTCCGCTTGGTTTCGGGCGTCTCCTCTTCGTCTTCCATTTCCGGCTGTTTTTTGGGCTGGTTTTTCGCAATGGCGCTGACCGACACCTTGAAGGGCCGGCTCTCCGGCAGGGTCCGGGACAGGAGCTTTTCCGTCCGCTCCGAATAGGGCCCCTCGTCAAGAGCCGGGGCGGGCGGGGCCTTTTGCCCCTCCGCATCCGCAAGCTCCGCGGCGTTCTCCCGATAGACGCGGAAGACGGCCCCGTTCTCCGTCTGGTAGGGCGCGCCGTTTTCCATGTTCAGGGCAGGCTCCACGGTCTGCATCACCCAGTCCATCATACAGCCCGCCCCGGCGACGGCGGCGTCTCCCGCCGGCAGCCTCCAGGTTTCCCGGCTGCGGCTGATCAGGGCGGGGGAACCGTAGAGGATCAGCAGATGCTTGGCCCGGGTCATGGCCACGTAAAGCAGGCGGGCCTCCTCCGCCCGGTTCCGGTCCGTCAGGCTGATCTCGATGGCCGTCTCCGTCATCGTGGTCCGCTTGATCCGCGATTCCGGGTCCACCAGGGACATCGAAATTCCTAAATCCCGGTCCATCTTGACGGCCTCGCCCGACACCGAGCGGAAGGACCGGCACAGGCCCGTCAAGAAGACCACCGGAAATTCCAGGCCCTTGGACTTGTGCATCGTCATGATCCGGACGACGTCTTCCTGGTCGCTCAGGGTCTTGGCCGTCCTACTGTCGTCGGTGGAGCGGGCGCGCTGGGCGTGGGTCAGGAAGTCCGCGATACTCGCGCTTCCCTCCGCCTTTTCAGACAGCAAGCGCAGGTTGGCCTGGCGGGAGGCCCCGTCCTCCGCCGCGCCGGCCCGCATGTAGATGCCCGTCTCGTCCGCCAGCTGGCGGATCAGGTCCTCCGGCCGCATGACGCGGGAGAGCATCCGCCAGTGGGCCAGCCTGTCCAGGGCGGCCCGGGCCTTGGCCCCCAGCGGGCTTTCCTGGTCGGCCAGCTCCGCAAATACCTGGTGGAAGGGCAGGCTGGACTGGTTGTTCACCAGCCGGGCCCGGGCCAGCTCCTCGTCCGTAAAGCCGAAGGCCGGGCAGCGCAGGATGGCCAGCAGGGGAAAGTCCTGGAGGGGGTTGTCCAGGATCTCCAATAGGTGGATCATGTCGCTGACCTCGGGGAGGTCAAAATACCGGCTGTCCACGTCCGAATAAACCGGGATGCCCCGGGCCTGGAGGGTTTCCGCGAAGAGGGCGGCGTACCCGGCAGCGTTGCGCATCAGGATCACGATGTCACGGAAGCGGAGGGGCCGCAGCTCCCCGTGGTCCCGGATCTCGGTCTTGCCCGCCAGCCGCAGGATGTGCCTGGCTACGGCCTCCGCCTCGGCCCCCGCCGACCCGGTCAGGCGGACCGCCTCGCCGGTCTCCGGGTCGATCTCCTCCAGCAGGTGGATTTCCGCCGCGGGCCCGGGCTGGGTGTCCGGGCCGGGCTTCAGCATGGCTTCTTCATCATAGTCGATTTCGGTGACGGACCTGCGCATGACCAGAGCAAACACGTGGTTCACCGCGGACAGGACGTTCTGGTCGGACCGGAAATTGTTCTGCAGGAGGATTTTCCGCTCCGCCGCGTTTTCCGCAAAGGAAAAATCCCGGTACTTGCGCAGGAACAGGGAGGGGTCCGCCTGGCGGAAGGCGTAGATGCTCTGCTTGACGTCGCCCACCAGGAAGAGGGTATTGTTCTCGTGCACGGCCTGAATGATGCTCTCCTGGATTGCGGAAACGTCCTGATACTCGTCCACGAAGATCGTGTCAAAGCTCCCGGCGACCGCCTGGCGGACCGCCTCGCTGCGCAGGGCCTTCAGACAGAAATGCTCCAGGTCGCTGTAATCGAAGAGGTTCTTTTCACTCTTGTAGGCCTGATAGCGCTCCTCCACCTGCCGGAGGGTCTGCACCAGGCCCCGGACGATCAGCAGGACGTCCCGGCTGTCCGCCAGAGCTTCATCCTCATAAGCTGGCAGCAGGCCGACGGCCTCCTGCGCGGCGGCCTTGAAGCTGTCCCGGGCGGCCTTGAACTGCTCGACGACCTCCGGGTCCTCCTGGTCGGCCTCTCCCTTTTTCGCCCGGGGGAGGACGGGGAAGGTCAGCTTCCCGCCCCGGAGGGTTCCGTCCTCCGCGGCCGAAATGGCGCTCTCCAGCACCTGCTCGTCCGCCCGGACGGTATCGGCGTAGCGCAGCGGAGCGCCCGGCATCAAGAGAATATCAAAGCACCTCTCAAGCAGAGGGCGGGCCGTCTCCAGCTGGCGGCGGCAGGCCTGCAGCAGCACCCGGTAGGCCGGATGGCCGGACAGGGGGCCGTCGTAGTTCTTCAGCTTTTCTTCGGCCCAGTCCCAGGGGTCCGGCAGGCTCAGGAGGAACTGGCGGAGCTTCTCCGTCATGTTCATGATGTCCTCCGCCGGATAGCACTGGTACAACAGGTTCTGCTCGTAGGTGGGATGCTCCGCGATCTCCCCGAAGGCGTCCTCGTAGGCCCGGCTTTTGAGCCGGTCCAGCTGGCTTTCTTCCCCGACGGAGGCCATGGGGTCCGTCCCCAGGGCCTCGAAATGCTCCCGGATTACCCGCTGGCAGAAGGTGTGCAGGGTCGAGATCTGGGCGGCGTCGATCCTCAGGCGCTGGCGGTACACGTGGGCGTCGCGGCTCTCCTTTTCCAGGGCCGCGGCGATCCGCTCCCGCATTTCCGCGGCCGCCGCCCGGGTAAAGGTGACGATCAGCATCCGGGAGATGTCTCCGCCCTCCCGGATCAGCCGGGTCACCCGCTCCACCAGCACGGCGGTTTTGCCCGACCCCGCCGCCGCGCTGACCAGCACCGTCTGATTATCCGCCTGGATGGCCGCCGCCTGTTCCTTCGTCCAGTTCATATGTCCTCCGCCCGTTCCGGGACTCCGGCAAATGTTTCACGTGAAACATTTAGGGAGCCCCGGAAAGAATTCTGATTTCGTCCTATTATCTCACACGGGACAGGCTTTTACAAGCGCCCCGCCCGGACAAAAGATAAAGAGGCCTTTCAACATAAAGCAGCCCCGGGATCCTTTGACGGATCCCGGGGGCTGCTGTTGCTGTTTTGCTTTTACGCGTCGCCCTGCACCGGAAGATACACCTGCTCCGCGATGGCGGTCAGGTCCAGGCCGTTCAGGTCCTTCGAGTAGACGGACAGGCAACCGGCGATCCCCGGCGCTGCATCGTACCAGAGGACCCGCTCCACCCAGTCTTCAGTGCCGCACTGGGCCTGGCCGATGGTCCCCTTGCAGTGGTGGACGGTAACTTCCTCCACATTGTCCCAGGCAAAGTACATGCCGGAGATTTCAAGGAATTCACCCTCCTTCAAATCGGCGGGCTGCAGGCGGGCGGTGAATTCGTCTTCGTTTATAGTGAACTGCATTTCCGCCAGCTTTTCGCTCTCCAGCCAGCGGAAGATGACATTCTCCGCTCCCTCAGGCACATGGAAGGTCAGGCCGGAGCGTTCCTCCAGTTCCTTTGCGCTCAGTTCCTCCCAGGGGTTGGCCAGGGCCGGCTCATAGGGAGGAAGGCCCACGAAGCCGCTCTCGTTGTTCCTGCTGCTCAGGAACCAGGTCTCCAGGGCTTCCGGCGGGTTTTCCTGCTCCAGCACGTGGGCCCAGAAAAGCTGCTCTTCTGAAAGAATCTTCACCGGGGTCCCCGGACGGTACAGGAGCATTTCGTCCCCCTCGCTCAGGCCGTAGGGCTGGACGGTCACGTACCGGACACCGTCTTCGATGGCTTCCTTCACCTGTCCCTCGTCCATGGTCAGGCTGTCCACGCGGATCTTCCAGGAATATTCGTCCGCCTGACCGGCCAGGGACAGTTTGCCATGAAACAGGCAGCCGTAGACGGTACCGTCCGGATAGGTGTCCCCGGTTTCTCCCATTTCGCTGTCGTGGTATTCCCCGGCAAAGGAGCCGTCCGGCTGGATCCGGAGCTCCGAAGACCAGGCGCCCACGCCGCTGGAAAAGGACCATTCAAGCCCCGCCATCGTCTCCAGAACCGGCTCGCCGCTCTCGGCGCACGCGCCCACCGCGGACAGGATCAGGGTCAGGCTCAGGAGCCCAATCAACCATTTTTTCATAAAACAATTTCTCCTTTCATCACAGGGCCTTTCGCAGACCCCGCACATATATATACGAATCGGAAGGGCAAAATGTTTCACGTGAAACAAATTTACAGGCAACAAAATTGTAACATTTTTTCCGGCCCGTTTCTTTTCCACGGTGCAAGTGATACAATAGGACAAACCCTTCAAAGGAGGAGCCGGCCTTGCAAACCTATCAGGACAACAGCGGCCTGCAGCCGCTGGTCTACAGCCTGCAGCAAAATATCCGGAAAGTGATGGTGGGGAAGGACGACGTCATCGAACTGATGCTGACGGCCCTGCTCTGCCGCGGCCATATCCTGATGGAGGACGTGCCCGGCGTCGGCAAGACGACCCTGGCCTCCGCCCTGGCCCGTTCCGTCTCCTGTTCGTTCAGCCGCATCCAGTTTACCCCGGACGTCACCCCTTCGGACGTCACCGGCTATACGATGATGAACCTCAAAACCGGCGCGATGGAATACAAGGCCGGTTCGGTCATGAGCCAGATCGTCCTAGCGGACGAGATCAACCGCACCTCGCCCAAGACCCAGTCCGCCCTTCTGGAGGCCATGGAGGAGGGTCAGGTCACCGTGGACGGGGAAACCCACGCCCTGCCGCGGCCCTTTATGGTATTGGCCACCCAGAACCCCATTGACTTTGTCGGCACCTATGACCTGCCCGAGGCGCAGATGGACCGTTTCCTGATGCGGCTTCGGATCGGCTATCCTTCGGTGGAGGAGGAGGCCGATGTGCTGGAGCGCTATTCCGGCCAGCACCCGCCCATGGCGGCCGTCGGCCCCGTCTGCACGGCGGAGGACATCCTGCGCATGCAGGAGGAGGTAGGGACGGTCTATTCCTCCCCGGAGGTTCGTGTCTATATCGCCCAGCTGTCCGCCGCCAGCCGGGAGCATCCCGCCCTGCAGCTGGGCATCTCCCCCCGCGGCTCCATCGCCCTGCTGAAGGCCGCCCAGGCCACCGCCCTGCTCTTTGGCCGGGATTACGTGCTGCCGGACGACATCCGCAGGATGGCCCTGCCCGTCCTGTCCCACCGCCTGGTGCTCAAGCCCGAGGCCCGGATGAAGGGCGCTTCGGCGGAGCAGATCGTGCAGGAGCTGGTCGCCCATTTACCGGTGCCGGTCAAGAGGCGGGTATGACGATCCGGGGAATGATGTTTGTCCTGTCCGGCGCGCTGCTGGCCGCCCTGGCCGCGGCGCTGAACGTCCGGATGCTGTCCTTTCTGAGCGCCGTCATCGGGGTCGTCCTGGTGTACGGCCTTTTGAGCGTGTGGCTGGCGCGGAAAACGACCCGCCTGTACGTGACCCTGGAAGAAAGCCAGGTGCTCCGGGGAGAGCAGAACGCCCTCCGGCTCAAGGCCGTCCGCAGGTCCTTCCTTCCGGCCGGTGGCGTCACCATCCGCTGGCGGGACGGGGAGAGCGCCCGGGAAACGGTCCTCTGGCCCGGCCTTAAGAAGGCCGCCCAGACTTCCCTGCCCTTAAACACCGCCCACGTAGGCACCTTTGAGCTGCAGGTGGAGTCCGTCCGCTGGGACGATCTCTACGGCCTGTTCAGCCTTCGGAAAAGAGGCTTTAAATCCGAGGAAACGCTGGTGCTGCCCCGGCCCTTTGATATTGAAAAACCCACCTTCTCCGTCAGCGAGGAGGGCATCGCCGCCCTGAAGCGGGCCAGCGAGGATTATAACGCTCCGGACGACCTGCGGGCCTTCCAGCCCGGGGACGCGATGAAGCGCGTCCAGTGGAAACATTACGCCCGCAGGGGGGAACTGCTGGTCCGCCAGTACGAAAGCCCCATGCCGCCGGATACCCTGATCCTCCTGGACTGCGGGAAGACCCGGGGAGCGTCGCCCGAGCTTTCGGCCAAGCTCCAGGACGCCCTGTGCGAAACCGCCGTAGCCGTGGCCGACCTGCAGATGAAGGACGGGCAGAAGGTCCGCATGCCCCTCTACGGGCGGGAAGCCAACGAGTTCGCCTCCGACCGCCGGGACCACCTGCTGATCCTGCAGCGGATGCTGGCCGCCCAGAGCTTCGGCACCGAGGAAAACTTCGCCCGGGTCGTCCGGGAGGAAATGAAGCGGGTGCGCCGCAGCGGGGCGGTGGTGGCCCTGACCACGCGGTTCACCGCCGACGTGACCGACGCCCTGTGCGACCTGCGCCGCCTGGGCCCGAACGTGCGCTGCTATCTGGTCACCGAGCAGATGGAACGGGAGGAGGACCTGCCCTACATCGGCCAGCTCCAGAACCATCTGGTGGAGGTTTGCTATGTTACGCCGGCTTAAAAGCGACGCGGCGCTGACCGCGGTCCGGGCGCTGACGATCTTCGTCTGCGCGTTCGGCGTTTCCGCCGGCCTGTGCGGGGCCCTGTTCCCGATGACGAACCTGGGGCTGCTGGCGCTTGTCTGCGGGGTGATCTCCCTTTCCTTCGCGTGCGCCGCCGCCGTGACCGAATATTGGCTCATCCTCTTCCTGCCCCTGATCGGCTCCCTCATCTGGGCCGCCCTGGGCGGGGGGCCCCTGCATGGGGCCTTCAACGGGGCTTTGGCCGCCTTGCTGTATCCCACCCAGTCCGCCGGAGCGATGCTCCTGTACCGGGGGGACCTGACGCTGGCCATCGGGACCCTTGCTTCGTTTCTCTGCGCCGCCGTCTGCCTGACGGACGCCCCCTTCCTGATGGGGCTCGTGGCCGTGGCCGCCCTGGTCCCGGCCTATTTAAGCGCCCCGGCCCTTTCCGTCCTCTGGGCGGCCCTGGCCTTTGCGGGCATCCTGCTGATGCTGGCAGCGCCCCGGCCCGGCCTGGCCCGGTTCGGCGCCGTGCTTGTCACCGCCGCGCTGATCGTCCTGTCCCTGGCGGCCGCCCCGAAAAAGCCGCCCGAAAACCCCGCCCTCCGCGAAGCGGCGGAATCGGCCTACGAAGTCCTGGAGGCCTACCTCCCCGCGCGGGACAGCGGCTACCGGGAAGGCTATTCCCTGCGGGGGGACGGCTACCTGCCCCTGGCGGATGATTTTAACGACCTTCTCGGCGGCTCCGCCCAGCCGGAAAACGCCCCGGTCATGGAGGTCTGGACCGACCAAACCGTCTACCTCCGCGGCTCGCCCCGAAACGCCTATACGGGGCTGAGCTGGCAGGACACCCTGACCTCCCAGCGCATCCTCTACGCCGACGTTTTCCAGACCGCGGCCCGGAAAACCCTTTTGAACCAGGAGATTCCGGCGGGGGCGGAGGAAGAGCCCCTGCACAATGTCCACGTGCGGATCGTCCGGGACGCCGCCACCACCCTGTTTGCGCCGGATCGCACCCAGGAGCTCACCATGGGCGATGCCTCCATGGTGCCCTATTACAACGCCTCCTCGGAGATCTTCCTGAGCCGGAACCTCCGGGCAGGGGACAGCTATACCCTGACCTACCTGCCTGTCACCGCCGACCGGGCCCGGACCCGCGCCTGGGTGGAAGCCGCCCGGAACCGGGACGATCCCCAGTACCCGGACATTTTGGACCACTATCTGTCCGTCCCGGAACAGCTGCGGATGAACCGTGCGGTCACGGACCTTTCCTCCCGGGCCGCCGGCGGAGAGGAAGACCTCTTTGACCGGGCCATGGCCATCCGCGACTGGCTGCGGGAGACCTATCCCTACACCCTGGACGTGGACGACCCGCCGCCCAACACCGATTTTGTGAGCTGGTTCCTGCTGGGCGAGCGGAAGGGCTACTGCACCTACTTCGCCAGTGCCATGACCCTGCTGTGCCGTCTCCAGGGCATTCCCGCCCGCTTCGTCGCCGGCTACCTCGTCCGCCCGGACGCGGACGGCTACGCCGTCGTCACCGGGAAGATGGGCCACGCCTGGACGGAAATCTATCTGAAGGGCTTCGGCTGGCTGACGATGGACGCTACCCCCGGCACCGACGAAACCATCCTGGACGACGAGGGAGAGAACAGCAGCCCTTCCCCCGACAACGACCCGCCGGAAGAGCCCGAGGAGGACCCCGGCGAAGACCACCTCCCCACCATCCCCCCGGTAACGGAAGAGGACGACGGGATGGAAACCCCCGCTCCCTCGGAATCCCCGGACAATACCCCTGAGCCGCCCTCCGGCCCGACCCCCACCCCCGAGCCCGGCGCAACGCCGAACCCTTCCGAAACGCCGGACAGTGCGCCGCCGGAAACGGCCCCGCCCGCCCGCTTCCTGCCCCTGCTGCTGCTGATCCCGCTCCTCCTGTTCGCCCTTTTTGCAGCCCGCCTTTATTGGACCGAGCCGGTCCGGGCCGCCAGAAGGCAGCCCCGGCAGGCCGCCCGCATCCTGTTTAACGCCATCGAAGCGGCCCTTTCGCAGGCCGGCCATCCGCGCTCCTCCCTGGAAACGCTGGATGAATACGCCCACCGGGTCAGCCGCAGCTATCCCCATCTCCCGATCGCCCGGGCCTTTGACGCCTACAGCGCCGAAACCTACGGCGAGCACGCCATGAACCCCTCCCTGTTTATCCCCATCTGGAAGGGCCTGATGAAAACCCTGTCTCCCTGGGACAGGCTGAAGGTCCGTATTCATCTGTCAACTAAATAAACTTTCGGGGGGCTGCTAAAACAGCCCCCCGCGATCATCTTCAGAATGCTCCGTCAGCCCGCATGTCCCGGATCACATCGTAGGTCAGCCTGCGGCCATAGCCGGTTCCGTCGTTACTATAACATGTAAACACAGCAACAACATAATCTTCCTCACCCATCACCACAGGTCCTCCGCCGGTGCCGGAAAGCTTTCCGTCCCAGTAAAGCTCCCGGCTGCTGTAGACTTTTTCAACCGTAAACAAACTTCTCATATGACGATTTGCATCGTAGTTATACAGGTTCATGTATTCCCAGTCCAGATCCCTGTCACTGCCTGCCCAAGAACCGAACCAGCCGGTCGTATCACCCACAGGATTGTTAAAGATGATATAGCCAATGTCGTTTTCGGAATGATAACCGTTGGCAAAGGTATCATAAACTCGGTAAGAAAACCTTCCGGTATGATGATACCAGCTGCAGCAAGGGGTCTGCGCGCCGAAGTAGAAATCGCAGGTTTTGAGGGGCTTTCCGTGATACGGACAATAAAGATTGTGCCCCGCTGTAACCATCCCATACCTGCCGATCATCGCTCCGGTTCCCCCACGGGTGCAACCGCAGGTAAAACGGACGGCCAGGTAAGCCAGTGCGTGGTTTGGGTTAAAGGTCGCTGCCTTAGAAACGAGGGGACTGAACATCATCACGGCCGCCAGAACGAGAGCTAACATGCGCTTTTTCATTATTTTGTCCTCCTGTACTTTTCTGTCAGTGTTCAGGCACCGGGCACCGTGTCCGCCGCTCCGTTCACCGTTTACATTAGTAATATCCGCATGTAGCTCAAAGGTTACAGGACCTAACGTCTTTTTTAAATAAATATTTTACAACAAAAATCCGGGCATCTTCCGTTTTGGATGTTCCAAACGGAATTGCCCGGGTATATTTGCTTTTTGTAATATCAGCGTTTCTTTACGCCTTTCTTCTTTTCCTTTCCGGATCCGGTAGTGTCTTTTTCATCCCATCGGGTGCTTTCGCCGGCGCCTGAGGCTGGGGAGCCGCGTTCTGCGCCGCGATCCCGGAGTTCAAAAACAGAACGATCCAGCGGGAGCAGCCGCGAATATCCTGGATGACGCCGTTGAACAGGCCGTTGCGCCAGGCGGTCTGCAGGACCACCATCAGGATCGGGGCCAGGGTGAGGCCCACCACGCCGAAGGTCTGCAGGCCGATGTACATGCTCAGCAGGGACAGCACGGGGTTCAGGCCCATCTGCTTGTTCATCATCCTGGGCTCGGTCACCTTCCGGGTGAGATAGAGGATCAGGTGAACGCCCAGGGTGACAAAGGCCGTCCGGTACTCGCCTAAAAGGAAGCAGACGAGGATCATCGGCACATACAGGGTGCCGTTGCCGAACAGGGGCAGGAATTCCAGCAGGGCCGCCAGGCTGGACCAGAGAAAGCTGTAGGGGACGCCGAAGGCCGTCAGCCCTACGGCGGAAACCACCAGCACAAAGATGGTGTAGATCACCTGCATCCGAAGATAGCCCGCGACCGCCTCCGCCGCCGTCCGCTGCATCTGCATGATCTGGGACAGCCGCCCGTCCGCTGGCTTTTTCCGTTTCCCAAAGGGAAAGTCCCGCGTCAGGAAGTAGGAGCTCAGGATCAGGAAGTTGGCAAAAATCAGGATGTTGGGCACGGAAACGGCGAAATTGACCGTCTGGCCGACCAGGCTGCCGGCTGTGTCCGTCGCCCAGGCGGTCAGCTGCTGGTAGGCCTTGCTCATCATATTGTCCAGCCGCTGGACGTTCTTGCTGTCCTCAAACAGGCCGGCGATCCGCTGGCGGAAGCCGCTGTACACCTCGTTGATCCCTTCGATCCACTGGGGGGCGTTCTGCAGGGCGTTGATGGCCTGGGTCACCACGAAGGACAGGAACCAGTAGGTCAGCAGGGCGAACAAGGCGTAGACCACCACCAGCAGGAGCAGGGCGGAAATGCCCCGCTTGATGCCGGCGCGCTGCATCAGCCGGACCGCCGGCTGCAGGGCCGAGGCGATGATCAGGCCGATCAGGAAGGGGCCGAGGATCTTCCATAAAAATGGCACCCAGTACACCAGCGCTGTGATGGCGCAGACCGCCAGCACCAGCCGCAGGGCCATCCGCTGCCACATGAGCTTACTGTCGTTGTGTTCGATCATCTGTCCCCGGCTTTCCGTAAACCATTATTATAATTTTGGTTTACAATCAGATTATTTGGGAGTATAATGAGCAGGAAATCAACATCTTTGGAGGTGCTTATGCGTCCGTTTTCCGTTCGCTCCCTGGTGCTTGCCGCCCTTTTCGCCGCCCTGCTGGCCGTTTGCAGCTGGATTTCCATCCCGGCGGCGGTGCCCTTCACCCTGCAGACCTTCGCCGTTTTCCTGACCCTGCTGCTCCTGCCCGCCCGGGAGGGAATTCTGGCCATCGCGGTGTATCTCCTGCTCGGGGCGGTGGGGCTTCCGGTGTTTTCCGGCTTCCGGGGCGGACCCTCGGCCCTGTTTGGCCCGACGGGCGGCTATCTGACGGGCTTCCTCTTAACCGGGCTGGTGGCCCTGGTCTTTGAAAAGCTCCGCTGGACCAGCTTCCCGCTCAAGCTCTGCGGGCTTGCTTTGGGCCTTCTTTTGTGCTATACCGCCGGAACCGTCTGGTTCGTCGTGACCTATACCGCCGGGCCGATGACCGTCGGCAAGGCCCTTTCCCTGTGCGTCCTGCCCTTCCTGATCCCGGACGGGATCAAGCTGGCCCTGGCCGCCCTGATCGCCCGGCGGACGGCCCCGCTGATCGAGAAGCTCCGCTGAGCCGCCGCTGCAGCGGCCGTTCAAACAGATACGTCACCGCGATCGAAATCAGCAGCGATATCCCAAAGCACAACAGCACATACGGCCACTGCCAGGACAGCTCCCCGTCCATCCACGGCTGCACGCTTTTTGACGGCGGGATGCCCCACTCCTTTAAGTGCAGGGTCACCATCTGGTGCCACATATAAAAAGCATAGCTGACGGAGGACAGGAAGGCCATCACCCGGTTTCCGAACAGAAACCGCAGCGCCGGCAGGGAAAAGCACAGGCCGACCGACATCAGGCTGAACCCGACCCCCAGCACGAAGCGCCGGTCCATCTGGCCCAGGCGGATCGCCTCGATGGAAGGAGATGCGGCCTGCGCCTGCATCGACCGGACGATCAGCAGACAGCCGACCGCGGCCAGGCCGCTGAAAAAGCACTTTTCCGCCCACGTTTCCCCCCGGAGCCGGGTCAGCATCGCCCGGATCACCGTGGCGGAAAAAAAGCCCAGGGCATAGATGTCCAGGAAGGCCGGCAGCTGGTTGATGTACAGGGACGTATCCTGGAACCTGCCCACATACGCCCGGTACAGAAACGCCAGCGCCCCCATGCACCCCGCCGTCCAGGCGGGGTGTTTCTGATACAGCCGCCCCACCAGCGGGAACAGCAGGTAAAACTGCACCTCCACCGACAGCGTCCACAGCACGCCGTTGAGCGGCGAGCCGGTATAGGAAAAGGGAAAGAGGCTGTGGGTAAAGGTCAGATGGGCCAGCAGGTCCCGAATCATCTCCCAGGTGTTCCGGTAGGCCCCTTTGCTCAGCGCGTCCGCCAGGGACACCGCCACCACCAGCAGATACCCGGGCACGATGCGGATGAGCCTTTTTTTGTAAAACGGCCAGGCCGCCGGCGCGCCCGCCCCCGCCTTCGTAAAGGGAAACATCATCAGCAGGCCGCTCAGGAAGATCAGCCCGTCCACCATCATATAGCCCGTGCGCGGGATAAAATCAAGGTTCACGACGGTGCCGCCCATGAAAAAGATCGGCATCAGCCAGCTTTGCTGCCAGATATGGAACCAGCTGACCACAAACATCAGGCACACCCGGAACCCGTCCAGCACGTCCAGATAGCGGCTGTCGATATCCCGCGTAAACCGGATCAGCCCGGAATTTTTCAGACCGGCTTGCTGCATGAAAGCCCCCAATCAGAAAGGTAGGAAGGAGGAGGTAGGAGGTAGGAGGTGAATGGTATTATGAAAGGCTGCCTCCGCTTGGAATGATTATATCATGATTCGCCGGCAGGGGCAAAGGAATTTTTAACGCCGGTTTATCAGAAAGCCGCCGTCCCGAAGGGCGGCGGCGTGGTTTTTTTGATACCTGTTAAGCGGCGGAAGCTTCGGCCTCGGTGGCGGGAGCTTCTTCCACAGCGGCAGGAGCTTCTTCAGCAGCAGGGGCTTCCTCAGCGGCGGGAGCTTCTTCTACAGCGGGAGCTTCCGCTTCGGCGGGGACTTCTTCCTCAGCGGCAGGCGCTTCTTCCTCGGCAGCGGGGGCTTCCTCGACCGCCGGGGCCTTCTCAACGTAGGGCTCCGTCATCTGCTGGGGGAGCATCATCTGCAGCATGGCCTGCAGGGTGTCAGCGTCCAGCCAGTTCACGGTGCTCGGGTCGATGGCGGAACCGCTCTTGGCCACGGCGCCGACGGTCAGCTGGGCCATCGTCATTTCGGTTTCGCCCGGGATCACGACGGACACAGCCAGCACTTCGGGCTCGCTCGCCGTTTCGGGATCCATCGGCACGATGCTGACCTTCACATCCACCGCCTGGGTCTGGCCGTCCTGCTCGATGTTCGCGTGGAGCACCCAGTTGTTGACGTCCACTTCTTCGCCCCAGAAGCTCGCGCCCACGGTCTGTTCGCCCATGGTGGCGGCGAAGTTCAGAACAGTGCCGTCAAAGGTGATGTTCGCGACGAACACGTCATCAGGATCGCCGGTGAGCACGCCCATCTGAATCTTTTCAGCAATTTCAAAGGTGAAGTTGGACCAGTTGACCCAGCCCTTGATATCCGCCAGAGGCTCTCCGTTCAGCGTGAGCGTCTGGTCGACATGGACGGTGCTGTCCTCGGTGTCGATCCGGTAAGAGGCGTTCGCTTCGAAGGTCTGGCCCTGAACGGTGATCGACTCGTTGATGTCCACGCCGTTCTCCACCATGGCGAAATTCGCGGAAGCGTCCACGAGCTTTTCGTCCGGATTCTTCGCGCTCGTCACGCTGCAAACAGCGCTGCCGTAGGTAAAGTTCGCCGCCAGAACGCCTTCGGAGGTGATCACGGCCTTGTCGTCCACATCGGCCGGGATCGCGCAGACAAACTGATAAGCGTTCTCTTGTTCGTCGCTGCGCAGGGTCAGTTCCATTTCCGTCTGAGCCAGCACCGCGGCGATCTGAGGTTTCAGGGCTTCCCAGGTGTCCTTGATCGTATCCGCGGTCAGCGGGGGCAGCTCCTGGCCGGAACTTTGGGCGACCTTGGCCAGGATGCCGTAATACCGGTCAAACATCTTGACAAAGGCTTCGTCCGCCAGCAGCTCGTCGATTCCGGCGACATAGGCTTCGGCAAACGCGGCAGAATCAACCGTCACTTTGCGCTCGGTCTCGCTGACCTGCACGACGGAGAAAGCGGGCTTCACTTTTTCAGCCAGTTTGTTGCCCCAGACCAGCACCTGCGCCATGTCTTCCATGACCTGCTCGGAGGTCAGGCCCAGGTCTGCCATAGAGGTGGACTGGCCGCTAAACTTCTCCAGCAGCTTGCGCACCTCTTCGGGCTTAACGCCGTAGGTCGTGCTGCCGTCGGACAGGTACAGGCCGTCGTTGTCGGCCTGCAGCAGGCCCATCAGGGCGCCGCCGCTCAGGAGCTTGGCGAAGAAGCCGCCCTCCACGTTGCCCACCACGGCGGTATAGGCCTGACCCATCGCCGCGACGTCCAGCTGAAGGTCGTTCTCTTCCAGGTTGAGGGAATTGGCATAGGCCTGCAGATGCTCTACAAAGCTGCCGTAAGCGGGCGCTTCGGCGGCGCGGTCTTCCGTTCCTTCCTCTTCGTTCAGGCCGGAAAGGGCTTCCGTCAGCAGCTTGGTCAAAAGCTCTGTCTTCTGTTCTTCCGTCAAGCCTTCCAGGATTTCGTCGACGCCCGTCGTCTCTTCCGCGAACGCACCGGCGGTCAGGGACAGCGCCATCATCAGGGCCAGCAGGAGAGAGATCATTTTTTTCATGGCAATACTTCCTTTCATAAATATTCCGATATGGCCGGACCCACGTCCGGCCCAATATCCTTGAGAGCGGAAAACCGCCCTTCTCACATATAAGAGTATAGCACAAACCCCCGCCCTTTTCCACCCGTTTTTGGGCGGTGACACAGTAATGACAAAGAATTTACAATAAAAAACCGCGGCGTGAAAGATCTTCTCACACCGCGGACTTCTGGAGGCGCCATCCGGATTCGGACCGGAGCATAAAGGTTTTGCAGACCTTCGCCTTACCACTTGGCTATGGCGCCTTATAAAATGGAGCGGTAGACGAGGCTCGGACTCGCGACCTCCACCTTGGCAAGGTGGCGCTCTACCAACTGAGCTACTACCGCAACATGGTGCCTTGGGGCGGAATCGAACCACCGACACGCAGATTTTCAGTCTGCTGCTCTACCGACTGAGCTACCAAGGCGAATATGGCGACCCGAATGGGGCTCGAACCCATGACCTCCAGCGTGACAGGCTGGCGTTCTAACCAACTGAACTACCGGGCCAATAATGGTGGGAACAACAGGGCTCGAACCTGTGACCCTCTGCTTGTAAGGCAGATGCTCTCCCAGCTGAGCTATGCTCCCCCGCCGTACCTGCGCCGGGTTTTCAGCCGGCGCGAAAAATATTATACCGGATTCATCCTCCTTTGTCAAGCACGAATTTTCCTTTGATTTGGGAAGCTCTGTCCGCCCGGAAAGACGCCCCGGACGGCTTTCCCCGCGATTTTTGCTTGCATTTTTAACAAAAAATTTATATAATAAGCAAGGACCGAAAACATTTCTGTAACAAATCCGCAAAAAGCCGGCCGGTCTTGCCGCGCGGACTGCGGTAAGGAACCATCTATGAACACCATCAAACGCTACACCTTCTGCATCTTTCTGACGGGCCTGCTGCTCCTGGCCCTCCCGGCCTTGGGCGAAACCGCGCGGGACATTACCGCGGACGCCACCATCACCGCTTCCACCCACCTCCCCAGCTCCGTCCGCGTTTCGGACCGGGATTTCGGGACCATCTGGAACAGCCTGAAGGGCCGGCGGGAAAACCTGGAAATCACGACGGCCGAGCCCTGCTACGGCGTCTATCTCTGCTCCGGCATGGAAAAGCTCCGCCCCTGGATCGTCGAGGTGCAGGAGGGCAAAAACTGGACGGAGGTCGCCCGAGCTGAAGGCCGCTACGGCCACGAATATCTCCCGCTGGACGGGCTGACCCATTTCCGCGTGCGTCTGGAGGGCACCGCCCAGCAGATTTTCTCCGTCAACGAAATCTTCCTTTTAAGCGAGGGCGATCTGCCGGACTGGGTGCAGCTCTGGCAGCCCACGGTGGAAAAGGCCGACCTGATGATCCTGGCGGCCCATCCCGACGATGAAATCCTGTTCTTCGGCGGCATGATCCCGACCTACGCCGGAGAGCTTCAAAAGAACGTGGTCGTCTGCTACATGACCTGCGGGACGCCCGGCCGGCGCAGCGAGCTGCTCAACGGCCTCTGGTACTGCGGAGTGCGGACCTATCCCGACATCGGCGCCTTCTGGGACAAGTATCACCAGCGGCTGGACCGTCAGTACAACACCTGGGGCCAGAATACCATCTGGAAATATGTAACCGCCCTGTTTCGCCGCTACAAGCCCGAAGTGGTCGCCACCCACGACGTGAACGGCGAGTACGGCCACGGGGCGCACCGGGTCTGCGCGGACGCCTGCCTGCACTGCGTGACGGCCGCCGCCGACGCCTCCAAATACAAGGACAGCGCGAAAACCTACGGGGCCTGGCAGGTCAAAAAGCTGTACATCCACCTGTCCCCCGAAAACCAGACGGAGTTCGACTGGGATGTCCCTCTTTCAAGTCAGGGCGGAAAAACCGGCTTTGAAACTGCGGTGGAGGCCTACAAGCTCTACGTCTCCCAGCAGAAATCCGGCCAGAAAAACGAGGCCACCGGCGAGTTTGAATATTTCAACGTAGAGCCGCGGGACAGCGACATCAGCAGCTACCGCTTCGGCCTGGCCTACACGGCGGTCGGCCCGGACACCGGCACAAAAGATCTCTTTGAAAATATCCCTTCGGAATGAGCCCCGTGCGGCGAAAACGTAAACAAGCGGAGGAATGACAAGATGAAAAAGTTTTTAAGCGTCTGTCTGGTATTGGGGCTGCTCCTTTCCCTGCTGCCCGCCGCCCTGGCCGCGAGCACAGGGCCCATGTATATCCGGACCCTGCAGTCCTACAATTCCCGCGTCAAGCTCCGGGCCGCCCCCACCACCAGCGCCGAGATTATCGGCCAGTATTACGCCGGGACGACGGTCTACGTGCTGGACTATAACGCCATCTATGAGGGCGAGTTCATGGATGAATGGGCCCGGGTCACCATCGGCGGCCGCACCGGCTACATGATGAACGAGTACCTGGTCTCCTACTCGGACGAAAGCACCCCGGGCGAGGTCTTCCCCCTCCATGGGGAGGAAGCCGTCCTGATGAACGAAAAGGGCGAGACCATCGACACCGTCTCCGGCGGGGAGATCCAGGTGCTGGGCACCACCGGCTACGACACCGTCCACGCGGCGGTGGTCCTGGAGGACGGCCTGATCGAATACGGCTATCTGTACGCCGACGAGGTCCTCTGGACGGGCGAACATCAGAAGGCCCGGGTGCGGGCGATCCAGTCCCGGGACTCCGTGCCGGTATACAAGGAACCGAACGCCGCGGGCGGCACCGTCTGCTCCCTGTATCCCGGAACTGAGGTACAGATCCTGTTCAGCAATGACGTCGCGACCTCCGGCTGGACGAGAATCCGCATCGACAACGTGACCGGCTATATGCCCGATCCCTATCTGGACCATTCCTCCGGCGATTTTCCCTTCTACCGCCCCCAGCCCGCGGAGCTCAAAATCCCCGTCGCGCCCGTCTACGGCGGCAAGATGAAAACCGTTACCCGGGAGGACATCCTCTTTGTCCTGGGCAAGCGGACGGTCCCGGCGGAGGAATACCTGGTGCTCTTCGGCGCCTGGGATGAGGACGGCTCTCTGTACAAGCTGTATACCGGCTTCGTCCCCATGTCCTTCATCACGCTTAAAAAACCCGGCGGCGTTTCCGCCCGGGGCATGCTCAGAAAGAGCTCCTATATCTACCAGATCAGCAGCGCCGGCGAAATGATTCCCGTCACCGACCGGCAGGGCTCTCCCATCCTCTATCCGATGGGCACCGAATTCCAGATCGCCTACGGTCTGGACACGGCCCTGCAGGAGGAAGGCGGCCTGCTGACCGGCTACCTGACGCAGGACACCGTCTGGGTCTTCGTCGAGCTCCGGGTCCCGGAGGAATACAAGGGCATCCAGGGCTATCTGCCCCTCAAAGTGATCCGTTTCGATCAGCGGCTGATGCTCCCTGGGAACAAAACAGGCGGTTGACAGCCTCGATGGGGGGACACGTCCCCCCATCGGGACCCCCCTCGGATTTGCCTCTCGCCCTTTCAGGGCTCCCGGGCGGCAAATCCGCAAGCCTGCAAATAAAAAG
>OCVV011263682.1_pt1 | contig 24282 bp, 21 predicted proteins | sample 1539721 | NCBI WGS metagenome assembly OCVV01 (sample SAMN02144230, study PRJEB22623) | gut metagenome | biome: sheep rumen | host: Ovis aries | place: New Zealand
CACCCGCCAGATCGCTGACATGCAGCAGAATTTCGCGCTCCAGTCTCAGCTGGCTCAGTGCTGCTGTGACAACAGAGCCGCGACTGCAGACCTGAAATATACAGTAGCAACCGAAAATTGCGCGGACAGAACGCAGGCAATGCAGAACACCAGGGATATCATCGACAGCCAGACGCGCAGCACACAGGCGATCCTGGACAAACTGTGCGCACTGGAACTGGATGGCGTGAAGGGTCAGCTGGCCGCTGCACAGCGTGAGAACGTCGGCCTGCAGAATCAGCTGAATATGGCTGCTCTGCGGGAGAGCCAGACGGCACAGAACGCTTTCATCTCTCAGGGCTTTGCCAACGAGGTGGATGCGCTGTACAACCGCCTGAAGAATTGCCCGGTCGGAACTTATCCTGTTTGCAACCCTCTTTCCTCGCCTAACTACGGTTGTGGCTGTGGAGTGTAAGGGGTGAACGGCATGGCAGAATATCTTGCGAATGCTGTTCAGAATGTAGCTCTGAATCAGCCGATCATCTTTACCGGTTCCATTCCCTGCAACAAGGGATATGTATACCACGAGGACGAGACCGGTAATTTTATTCTCCGTGGCTGTACCCCGAACTGTTTCGCCCGGTATCAGATCACATACAACGGGAACGTGGCCGTCCCGACCGGAGGGGCCGTCGCTCCTGTAGCCGTGGCGATCAGTGTAAACGGGGATGTACGTCCTACGAGCCGGGCGATCTACACGCCTGCTGCTGTGGATACGTACGGCAATGTAACCAGTACAGCGATCATCACCGTTCCGAAAAACTGCTGCTTCAACTGCTCAGTGCGGTACGTAGCGGCGGATGAAGATCCTGCCACAACGCCGACGCCAGCGATTGAGGTACAGAACAGCAACCTGGTTATCACACGGATCGCGTGAGGAAAGGAGAATAAAAATGTTTGATGGAATTTGTGAAGCCCTGCACCGGGAAATGGATCAGCTTGATGAGAAGTTCGCCGGTGGCGCTCAGATGAGCGGGCAGGAACTGGAGCACATCGACAAGATGGCTCACGCCCTGAAAAGCCTAGAAACCTACAAGGCGATGAAGGGCAACAGCGAATACGATGGCGGATCATACGCCCGTGGACGCAGCCGGATGACCGGTCGCTATATCAGTCGCGATGAACGGCCCGGATATAACAACAGCGGATATAACCCCCAGGATCCTGATGGCTACAGCCGCAGGTACTACTGACAACAGCGTGTCACCTCAAACTGAGGTGGCACGTTTTATATAGATTCCCCTACCCGCTCTGCGGGTTTTTATTTACAGAGAGGAGTGTAATCAGATGGCAGCAAAAACCAAGGTGGAAGTGGACAACCAGAGCACAAGGGATCGTCTCTGGGAGGCGCTTGATTACGCATACGGAAAGAAACGGGATGCGTCAAACAAGGCATACAATCAGGCGTACTCCCAGGCTGACCGGCAAATGCTGGGCCGAGGAATGCAGCGCTCCTCCTACGGGGCACAGACGCTGGCCAATGTCGATCAGCGAAAGATTGACGCGGCGAATGATATCTGGAGTGAACAGATCGCGGACTACCAGAACAGGCTATACCAGCTGGAACGTGATGAGAAGGCCGATGATCAGTGGGAGCGACAGTTCGGTGAAGGACAGCGTCAGTTCGATCTGAAACTCGGATTCCAGAGAGAGCAGGCAGACACCGCCAAGGATCAGTGGCAGAAGAGCTTTGACGAAGGTCAGCGCCAGTTCAACGTAAATCTGGACTACCAGAAAGAACGTGCGGCTGCGGCTGATGATCAGTGGGCAAAGCAGTTCGGAGAAAATCAGAGGCAGTTTAACGAAAACCTTGGTTTTCAGAAAGAACGTGCAGCTGTTCAGGATACGCAGTGGGGAAAGCAGTTTGCTGAAGGCCAGCGGCAGTTCGATACCAACATCGATTTCAACCGCAGCGAGAATGCCCTTAACCGTCAGCATCAGACGAGTGAGCGGGAGGCGACTCAGGCGTGGCAGAGCAGTGAGAATGCATTGGCCAGAGCCTTCCAGACCAGCGAACGGGAAGCGACCCAGCGGTACAACACCAGTGAGCGCGAGGCCACGCAGGCCTGGCAGAGCGGCGAGAACGCGGCACAGCGGAACTGGCAGAGCGGCGAGAATGCCCTCAGTCGGGCGTTTACCACCAGTGAACGGGAAGCGACCCAGAACTGGCAGGCAACCCAGAACGAACTGGCCCGGGCTTTCCAGACCAGTGAGCGCGAGGCAAGTCAGGCATATAACACCAGTGAACGGGAGGCCTCGCAGGCATTCACTGCTAGCCAGAATCAGGCCAGCCGGGATGCTGCGGAAAGTCAGTTCGCCAGACAGCTGGCAGAGGATCGGCGGCAGTTCGATATTCGGTACGGCGGCGTTGGCGTGACCGGCAGTTCCGGATCTGGCGCTGGCGGAAACGGTGGAAACACGAATCCTGGAAGAACTAATCCCGGAAACACCAATCCCGGCAAAAAGAATCAGACTCCGTCCGATGCGGCGTTTGATGCTTTTGTTAAGGCATCCAATAAATGGACATCCGATCCCGGAACGGCTGCATTGCTTGGCGTCAACTATGTTCCACTGTCCACGACAACGAGTAAGAAGAAAACGCCTCCCAGTAAGAACTCTGCAAAAAAGCCAAGTCAGAAGGAAACCAAATCAGCGAAATAACGCCATAGTTTGGAACAATCTATAAGGAGGAGAGTCATCTCATGGCCTTTAAAAATAAATCACTTGTCGGTTTTGTCAATGCCACATCGATGGACGATCTGCTTAAAAAGACAGAGGCGAAAGCCAAAGCGCAGTCCACCATGAATTTATATAATGATGTGATGGATCTGTATAATCGTTCCGGAGAAGAACAACTTCGTATTCAGAACGAACGCAGACAGCAGCAGAAGACTGCGTATCAGCAAAACGTTTCCAGTCCTGTGGCGCAGGAGTGGTCTGTCGGGATGACTCCCTCCACCTATGGTCAGGCACTGGCCAATGTTCATAATCTACTTCGGACAAATCCGGCCGCAGCCAAAGACGCATACACCCAGCTCTATATGCTTCGTTCTCAGCCCGGAAGTCAGTATTACGACAACTACGCCAGAACGACAAACAAGGCCGTCAGTAATCTGAATGACCTGGGTTTTGACACCAGCGTACTGAATTCAGAGTGGTTTGACAACAACTATGACTGGCAGAACTATCTGATTTACAACGGCACCACCAACACCCCCAGCAAGCCTGGAAAGAAGGCGAGCTGGGAGGAAAATGTTGCATACGAGCTGTTCCAATATCAAAAGGCCAACAAGGATACGGACGCCATGAACAAAGAGTGGGCAGCTCTTCAGCAGGAACTGTCCTACTGGGCCAACCGGAAGGATCTGAATCTATCTGATGATGAAATCATTGGAAAGATTAACTGGAAGAACTATAAGACACTGGAAAACATCGATGCTACCAGAACCAGTGCGCAGCCTATGGAATTAAACACCCCGGTCACGTATTCTCAGGAGGCTATGCGCGGCGCTATCTGGGCTGCCCGGAATGGCGGCAGCACCGGAAATAGCGACATGGATATCGCCAACTATTACCTGAAGAGCGGCAACACCTACAAGGCCAATGCAGATGTCCGGGCAAAGCGGGATATCACGAATAAGGACACCTTCAGCTATTCCGCCGGGATGATGGGCGATGACCTGAACGATGCCGGTCTGTACTTTGACCGGGCCACCTTCGATCAGCAGTGGATTGACGATAACCGGGGCATTCTGGCGGGGAATGACGCCACTGCCATCAAGAACTACAAGGCTGTTGTGAAGGCCGAGCAGAACACCCAGCAGGCCGAGAGCGAGGCCGCACAGCTGAAGGAAGCCCTCGACAAAAAGCTGGCGCGGTACGCCGGTCAGAAGGATGGCCTCGACAAGGCGATGGCGTGGCTCGACAGCGCCCTGAAGAGCGGCGACTACAAGATGCTGCAGAAGATGGACAGCAGCATCGATTCCGGTATTGACATCGTCAGCACCACCCGGGGCGTGGACTATGCCGGTCGGGACATGAAGAAGTATGTGCAGGACTTCTTCGACGCCCTCCCGCAGCAGAGCACAGGCAATGATGTTGTGACCTCTGCCACCAGCGGAGTGCCGACGGTGACCGGGGCCATGCAGAACCGTGGACAGAACATCATGCATTCTGATCCTTCCGCTCGTTCCAATGTTATTTTCAACGGTGACGGAACCGTTACTATTGATGATCATGGCGCTGTCGATTATTCGCTTACTGTAATTCCAGAAGATCCTCGCGTACAAGATCCTGGCGCTGTAATGGAAAATCTTCCGGTTGCACGTACGGGGGATGACCTGATTAAGGAATACGTAAAATCCAGACGCGCCAGCGCCGTCCAGAAGGACGCCACCAAATCCGCGAACGATGCAGACGATGCGCTGAATGCCAAGGTCATGGGAACCTATGACGCCATTGAGCCGCAGATGACTGACGGCGAGCAGCGGTACATCAACAACGTCCCCGGCGTGGAGTACGGTAGGGTGTTCACTCAGCTGAAGGAAAACATGCAGAACATGATGAACATGCTGGCCAGCGGCAGCGCCAAGGGGCTGGCGGACAAGGCACTGACTTCTGCTGAGGACAATTACCGGAAGACTGCACTGGACTCCGCTGCCAACCGGAAACGCTTTGAGGCACTGCAGGCAGAGCGCGACAAGCTGTATAAAGAGGTTTCCGACGCTGAGAGCGCTCCGGATCTTGGCAACCAGGTGTCCCGAACGATCAACGGCGTGGAAGTCGCGTTCGAGAAGGATCGGAACGGTCAGTATACCATGATCGGCAACCCGGCAAACATCGAGAAGGCTGGTGTCAGCAAGGAAGACTGGCAGAAGGAACAGCGGAAGCTGAATATGCAGTCTTCCTACAGTCACGCTGCGGAGATCGCCAGCATCGATATGCCGGAGAACATTCAGATGGACATCGATGACGGAACCCATGAAGGTGCCAGGCTGTACTTTGTGTTCGATCCGGAAGAGGGCGAATACGTCCGGGATGAGATGAACATGTCCACCGGCAGCTTCTATCAGGGCAAGCCCGGCGGCATTCCGGAATCTGTATACGGCCCGTATCTGGATCGGATCAATGAGCAATATCGGGATGTTGTCGCGGCACGGGAGATCGTTGGCGACCTGACGGATGAGCAGCGGCAGAGCCTGAGCGAGCTGACGGAAAAGCAGGCACAGCTGGATCAGCTGGAACGTGAATATTCCGCCGGTCTGGATGAGTACAATCAGCAGATGAACGCGCTGAACGCTGCCGAAAAACGGTACGGCATTGCGGGACGGCTGTCCCACATCACCGGCGGGCGGGCCGCTGACAGGGCTGCTGATGACACCATGATCAACTTTGTTTCCAACCTGATGGACTTCGAGACGCCGGAGGCCACTGCTACCAGTGTGGCGGAATACATGGATCAGCAGCGGAAGGAATATCAGATCCAGCACAGCAGCGAGAACGCTTCCGCCCGCATGGTCAAGGAAGCAAACGAATACATTGCCCAGAACAACGAAGCCATCAAGGATGCGCAGTATGTGCTGCAGCAGCTTGGCAGCGCTGCGGAAGGCAATGACGCCGGTGTTCAGCGGTATATCCAGTACCTTGAAAAACAGAACAGCGACCTGGCCGACTTTGTCTTCTCCCAGAGTGAAGGCTTTGCGGATCTGGCTGCAGATGGCAGGCGGATCGCTCAGTGGGAAACCTATGGCGGCACGGCGGAGGAACAGACCCTGGCATTCCAGGTCATGGATGATTACGAGAAGGATCTGTACTACGCGCACTTGGCACAGGACGGGGCGGAAGGAGCCTCTGCCTATTTCCAGCGCATCGACGGCACCCTGCTGGCCCGCGCCCAGGGAAACATCCAGAGCAACGCAGAGGAACGCGTCCAGAGCGGCATTGGCGGTCGCATCCTGAATGAACTTGCCGGGATCGGTATCTCTTCCCTCTCTGTTATCTCCAGTCTGGGATATGTCGGCGACAGCATCATTTCGGGCAAAAGCGGTTCCAAGTGGTGGCAGTTGCCGAGCCTCGTGAGCAGAACAACTCATTCCGAGGACATCAAAGCAATCCGGGAAACGTACGGCGATGGCATCAAAGGACAGATCATCGAAGGCGTTTACGACATTCTCTATAACCGTGGACGGAGTGCCATGGTCGCAACAACCTTCGGCGGTCTCTTCCCCAAAGGAACCAGCGAGATCTTTCAGGCGATGCCGATTGCCGCTACCGCCATGGCGGACTCAATGGAAAAGGCATTTGACAGCAACGCTTCCCTCGCCCAGGCTCTGGGCATCGGCGCGGCGACATTTCTTGCTGAATCCGTCACTGAAGGCATCGAACTGAAGAATATTAAAAACGCATTCGGTGTCGGAAAGAACCTGACCGGAAACGTGGTCAAGGAATTCCTCCGTGACTACATTCCAAACGCCTTGCCGGAGGTAGTGGGTGAAAGCCTGAACGACATTATCGAAAACGCCGCCGACAGATTCATCATGGGCGACAAGGGCGAACATGCCGCAGCGGTGCAGTCATACATCGACAACGGATACAGTCCGGATGACGCGGAAGCCATGGCCACCAGAGACGAGCTGGGCGGTGTACTGCATACCGCACTGATCAGCTTCTTCAGTCCCGGCGCGGACATTGTCGCTGTGGGCGCGGGTGCCTTGCAGAGCCATCTGTATTACGCCAATCAGGCACGGAGCATCAACAACCTGACAGGTGCAAACTTTTCCGCCCGCGATCTCCGGTTGGCTGCCGAACGGCAGCACCGTCAGATGGTCGAGGCGCAGGACGCCGCCGCTGTCACCTTTGGCCGCAACGCTGCGCAAACGCAGCAGAATCCGCAGAATACTGCGCAGACGCAGCAGGAGGAGTCTGCCCTGACGGCGGAAGCTCCGGCAGCTCCGCAGGCATCCGCAACGGATGCGGACATTGCCACTCTGGAGAACGCCAGAGGTGCGAACCAGACGGCGGTCGCCGCATCCATTGCCAGCGTACTGGCAACCGATGCCCCCGGCAGCGAGCATGCCGCGATGGCCGCTGCTTCCTTTTTCCGTGAGCAGGACATCGACACCATCGAGCAAGTGCTGGATGGAGCACAGGAATCCGGAATCAACCCGAACACCGTCAAGACCGGCATCCAGTATGCCGCGATGTCTGCGGACAGCGCGAGCTTTGCTGTGATGGCCTCTGCGGAATTCGAGCAGGCTGACAGCCAGGGCAAGGCCCGGATGATCAGCGAGGCACTGGTGCAGGATCTGAACAACCCTGACATCCGGAAGCAGGTGACGGACACCATCCATCAAGCCCGGGTCGCGGAGCAGGAGAAGGCATTGATGGCCAATGCCAATGAATCGATCATGGGCGAACAGCAGAAGGTGACGGATGCGCAGAATGCCGCGCAGAACGCACAGAGCGATCTGGACACCGCAAACAAGAACCTCAGTGACGCCCAGGAAGCACTGACCGCTGCGAACCATGAGTATCAGGAATCCCTGAATGATCCGACCGCCGATAATGCGCAGTCCCATAATGAAAAGGTGGTCAACGAGGCACTGAACAAGGTAACCAACGCCGTCAGCGAAACCAATGCCGCACAGGGCCGGTTGGATCAGGCACAGGCGAATCTGCAGCAGGTGCAGAGCAAAGCCGATCAGGTGATCAACGATCAGCGGATTGCTATCCATGATCAGGCCGAGCAGATCGTCGCGGAGCAGGAAGCCGCAGAAGCGCAGGCGCGGCAGGAAGCGGAAGCGGTAGCAGCAGAAGAAAACCGCGTCAATCAGGAGACCTCCAATGTGGCCAACCTGAGTGCCGAGGACTTCATCACACAGGCCTTCCCGACCGCAACCCCCGAGGAGCGGGAGTACGTCCGGCAGCGGATGCAGGAGATGTATCGGAGCCGGAATCAGACGCTGGCAGCCCAGCAGCAGCCCGTTCAGCCTGGGATGGCCAACCCGGAGGACATTGCCCGGCGCGATGACTTTGCAAGACGGCTGTCCAGCAAATTCGGCGTGAACATTCGGATCGCTGACACCACTGAAGGCGGAGCAAAAGAACGGCAGAACGGGTTCTGGAATCCAAACACGAACACGATCACGCTGGACAGCAGCGCCACGCAGCGGGATATCGTGGTTCATACGCTGATCCACGAGCTGACACACACCGCGCAGCAGAGTGAAACCTACGGAGCACTGGCGGATGCCCTGCTCAAACTTCGGTACGGCAACGATGTCGGAAGTCTGGCCGAACTGGCTGCATTGGCAGAAAAGGGCGACCTGGCTAACAAGGCCGTTTCCGACATCTATCATCGTATGCAGCGGTACAACCGTTTCCTGAGTCAGGTTGGAGAAAGTCCGATTGACGGTACCGGAGCCGCGCAAGAGGTGGTCGCCGATATCATGGGCGACCTGCTGCAGGGTGATCAGTCTCTGGTTGATCGGTTTGTTGATAACGAACCCAGCGTGGCTCGCCGGATCATGGAGGCGATCAAGAGCTTCCTGAAGAAGATGGTTGGCATTGAGGATGAGTCCATTGATCAGGCAAGGCACCTTGTAGACATGCTGGATGCGTCGTTGAGATTGAGGACTCTTCAGCAAACTCAGCAAGGTCAGAATATCCAGCATTCACTTGAAGCGCAGCCCATCGTTCAGAACAATAATGGAGATACTCTGGTTGACGAGCTGCCTGGCGGTACTGTCTCTAATGTTCAGTATAGTCTGCGGACGTGGACTGACGAGGAACAAGAGAAGGTTAAGGATCAACTTGTCAACAGTGGAAGGTTTACCGAATCCGATGTCACGAAATGGATCAATGATGTCAATGGCATCGCGAGCGTTATTGCCGCTGACAGAGCAAGACTTGACTTCGATGTCAATAAGGACGAAGCGGGAAACAATGTCCATCGCTTCCTGAAACCGAACCAGGATTACGAATACACTCTTGACGCATCCACACTGTGCGCAAAGCGTCTTCTGTATCAGGGAACGTTCAACGCAGTTCAGCACATGATGCCGGATACTCCGTTCATGCCGGAGGATCTGATCGACCTGGTCAACATCATGCGCGAGATGGGCTATGAAACGCCCTGCGGAATCTGTTATGTTGAGAGCCGCAGACGGTGGCTGGATACATATGCACAAGATTGGTTGGATAAATTCAAAGGCGAAAATAAGCCGACTATTGATCAGCTGACCACCAGTGATGGCTTGGAAGAACTGAGAAGGAACGACTTTGCAACCTATCAGAAATTCGTCAAAGCAATGAATGCAAAGGGTTCTGCTAATCCAAAGGTTGTTCAGCTTCGGACGGAATATGCTGGAGATATCAGATCGCTGACAAAAAAAGATATTCAGAAAGTAAAAGACATCGGCGGTCTGCGCGTACAGAGCTTTAGCGACTTTGAAACACCTCACCTGTTGGATATGGTGCAGGCTGTTTATGACATGGCCTCTGTTGGCCTGACCTCTCAGGCATACACCAAGGTGCCAAACTTTGCCTGGGTATTTGGAGATACCGGGATTAAGATCAACCTGAGTCTGATCGGCAAAGGCAAAGGCGTTGACGAAAATGGTGAGCTTGTTTTCGACAACACTGAAGGCATGAACTTTAATGATGCCATGAAAATCCGCGAACGTTACGGTGAAAACGTCGGCACCATTCTGGTTGGTATCAACGATGAACACATCATCGCTGCCATGGGTGATCCCAGAATTGACTTTATCATTCCTTTCCACAAGAGTGGCTGGAGCCAAGAAGAACTCCGCAAAGTCGGCACACTGAACGGCTATGCCGACTTCACTGACTTCCAGAATGAGCGTGTGATTCTCGGAAGAGAAGAGACGGAAATGACCTTCTCTGAAAAAGCAAAAGCATCCGGAGAAGTTGAAAAATGGATTCGTAATCAACGCGGTAGCGGCAAAACCACCTTTACCATCAAAGAGGAAAACGGTAAAACAGTTGTGCATGCATCCGGCTACAAAATCGAGTCCTTTACTTCTGAAGGAAAGCGCCTCGGAATTCCGGAAAGCGAGCAACGCAAGAATTTTGAGCCCGTCGGAAAGAATCAGTATTGGAACTTTGACGAATCAGGCGAATGGAATGCAATGCACTATCTTGAAATGTGTGCCAAAGACGGCAGAATGCCAAAGTTCTGGAAGTATCTTGTAGACAACGGGGACGGAAGCTTCTCTCTTCCTGAAGGAACGGATAAGCAGAGTACAGCCATCCGCGAAGGTTACTGGAAGACCCTTACGGATTTCAAGATGTACGAAAACGACAGCTACGGAAGAACTGTACAGAACGAAGATGGAACCACAACCAGAACGGTGGTTAAGGGTGCTCCGCAGCGCGAAGTCACTCCTAACATCAATATGACTGAGGCGTATCGCGTTCTGGATCAGTACAAGCTCGGACGTCAGATGCCTGACAGGCCTGACGGTACCAAAGGGCCTTTCGTTCCGATGGAAAGCAACAATTCCCTGCCAGTAGCCATGCCTGCTGCTGAATTGTTCGTTGAACACATGAAGGCAAAGCAAGCAAGACGTGAAGCTGAAGCTCAGTCAGACGTCATAGAAGTTAAGCCGCTTACAAAAGCACAGCGGGCGCTTCGTGAAGAGCAGATCAATCTGCAAATGCTGAACGCAAGACTCGCTACAGCTGGATATGCTGGCGATCTGACCCTCGGAAACACTCAGAGCGAAGCGACGGAATATGAACCGCAGGCCAGGAACGCCATGGCGATTGATCCTGAAACCGGCAATTCTGTAAGAGTATCTTACAGTCTGCCGGTAACGGACGAGGAAACCCTCAGTTTCCTGAACGATCAGGAAGAAAAAGGGGAAGTTACCACAACCTACAGAACCATGAAACTGCTTGACGGCAAGCTGGTCTCTCCGAAGGCCTCGTTAATCAACGGCAAGGTCGAAGGTGATACGCAGCTGGGTCAGTGGGAAGAGGCTGTGGAGCATCCAGAACTCATTCAGTTTGACGAGAATGGGAAGCCGTACTTCGAGCTCGAGGAAAAGGGCCGCAAGACAAGAGCAAGGTATAACCCCTATATGCATTCCAGCAATCTGATGCTGAATGACCAGTTTACAGGAGCATATCAGTATTCAGGTAATGATAAAAAGCTTGGCAAATTCGTCACAGTCGAATGCATTGTGCCGAACAGCGAAGCAGCCAGCGGCTACCAGGCACAGTATGCCAAAGATCCGGTTGGCTGGACTGACTGGAAATCTGGCGGTGTGGCTCAGGAGGTCGAGCGGCAAGGCGGTGAAGCCAGGAGAGTATTCCTGAGCCGGTGGATAAAGCCTATTCGGATCGTTTCTGATCAGGAAGTCGCGCAGCATTACAAAAAGGTTCTCGGAGACAGAGACATCGAAATTCCTGCCAACGTTGTGACTCCCGGACTTCTGAGCGAGCTTGAAAAGGTCGGCGTCAAGATTGGCGCACCGACTTCTCAGCAGGCAAAAAAGTATCGGAAAATGATGGGAAACAAATATTCTCTTCCTTCTGACGCCCCCTACCTATCTGCTGTGGAGCGCGGAGAAATGGATGATGCGCAGCAGATGGTCGATGAAGCGGCACGGGAAGCCGGATACACAACAAAAGCATATACATCTGACGATTATGTTCAGAACAATAATAGATACAGCTTGTCAGATGTTGATGCAGAATATGATGAAGCTCTGGCTGAAGGCAATGAAGACTGGCAAAAGCAGATTGCAGTTGGTGCTGCTTATGACAACGGTTATACAACCGGAGCATATCATGGAAGTCCAAACACAGACATTACTGAATTTAATACCAGAAGCAATGAATCAAACAAACAGAAGCTTCAGCTTTTGTTTGGGACTCATTTCACACAGAATAGAAGTTTCGCAGAAATCTATGCTAAAAAAGCAAAGAATTCAAAAGGGACTTCAAGAATGACCAGTCACTTCGGGAAAGTATATGATGTAGCGCTTGATCTTGGTAAATCGCTCGATCTAAGAACTGCGGCGAATTACACTCCAGATACTGAGATGTATCATCTTTACAGTGATCTTCCGGCGAATATCAGGAAGAAACACAAACCGTATACATTCTCTGCGTATGATACCGAAATGGGTCTTGGCAGTGGCGAATTCATTACAGCCCGACAGATAGAGGAATCGCTTCAGGACATGAGTCCGAAGGATGCTACAGAGTTCCTTGTTAGCCATGGGTACAACAGTGTTCTTTACAACGCGAACTACAACGTTGGAATGGCGAACAATGCATTTGGTCGCGATCCTTCTATTATCATGTTGGATCCTGAAAGGATTAAGTCTACAGATCCTGTTACGTATGATGACCAAGGAAACGTAATCCCACTTTCTGAACGTTTTAACCGTGGAAGCAAAGACATCCGCTACAGCCTCCCCTCTCAGGATGAGCTGGACGCCAGGATCATGGAGTACCTGGCGAATGGAGGCATGGTCCAGGAAGATCCGACAGTGAATCTGGAGGGCAGGAATCCTGCCGCCACTACCGCAGGCGGCGAAGCGCAGCGGGCGTTCGGTCAGGGCATGCTGCAGGACAACGACGAGATGGATGCCTTCGTGAAGCGGTACGTGGCCAATCAGAACGGCTACACTCCCGACTCGAACGGCGCCCAGATCGACAGAGCCATCCAGTGGATCAGAGGCAACAAGGCAAGCAGCACTTCGGACGGTCTGTATGAATCCCTCGAAAAGGTTACGAGTAACCACTTCGATTACCGCTCCGCTGACGGTCAGGCCCGGATGGTCGCTCTGATGGGCATGGCTGCCTACAAGAACGACGTGATGGCCCAGGTCAGCCTGGCTGACGCTTTCAACCGGCAGGGCACCGACCTTGGTCGTGCGCTGCAGGCCCGGAAGCTGTTCCGCCTGATGACCCCCGAGGGCCGGATCGGAACGCTGCGGCGGATGATGGAACAGACCCAGCAGGAGACCGGCAACGAGGATCTGAAGTTCTCTGAATGGATCTACCGCGCTGCGGCAGCCGCTGAGACTGAAGATGACTTCAAGAAAGTTCAAAAAGCCGCCGCCAAGGAACTGGCAGAACAGCTGCCGGTGAGCTGGAAGGACAGGCTGCAGGCGATCCGGATGCTCTCCATGCTGGCTAACCCAAGGACGCACGTCCGGAACATCATCGGTAACAGCGTATTCATCCCGGCAGTCGGGCTGAAGAACAAACTGGCCGCAGTGATGGAGCTTGGCATGGATCAGGGCCAGCGGACGAAGACACTCTCCCCCATCCTGTCGAGGGATGCGAGAGAGTTCGCCAGACGCGATGCTTTGGCCATGAAGGACGTTCTGACGGGTGAGGCGAAGTACAATGAGGACAACGCCGTAAAACGCGAGCAGAAGCCGTTTAAGGGCGTTTTACAGATGCTCATGGACTTCAACAGTAATGCACTGGAAGGTGAAGACTGGTTCTTCCTGAAGGGGCATTACCGCCGGGCCTTGGGCAGCTGGATGATGGCCAACGGGTACAGTTCAGCGCAGCTCGAGGCGAATCCTCAACTACTGGAAGCCGGACGGGCGTATGCCGTCGAAGAAGCCCAGAAGGCGACCTACCGTGACTTCAGCCAGATTGCCTCCACCCTCAACCAGGTGAGCCGGAAGGGTGGCGTGGCCGGGTTCGTCGTAGACGCGGCACTGCCGTTCAAAAAGACCCCGGCGAACATCTTGAAGCGTGGCCTGGAATACAGCCCCTTCGGGATCGCCAAGGCTCTGACGGCTGACGCAAAGCATCTGCATGACTATCTGAAGTATCAGAGCGGAAAAACAAAGATCATGCCGGAAGACGCGATCACTCCGACGCAGTTTATCGACCATCTGTGCGCCGGCCTGAGCGGCACAGCCATCATGGCAATCGGTGCGCTGCTGGGCCATATGGGCATGGCCTCCTGCGGGCTGGACGATGATGATGACAAGCTCCAGACCATGCAGGGCGAGCAGCCTTATGCGCTGAACATCCGGAACATCGTCAACGGCATTGCCGGGTTTGAGCTGATGGGCGAAAACGTGACCTACACCGTGGACTGGGCGGCCCCGATGAGCATGCCTTTCTTCGTTGGCGTAGCCATCATGGAACAGCTCGAGCGGGAGCGTGGTGACTTTGACATCGGTGAGATGATCAACGCTGCCGGTGCCATCGCGGAACCTGTGTTCAACCTGTCCATGCTCGACGGCGTGAACTCCCTGTTCGAGACCAGCCAGTACGACGATACGAACACGATCACCCAGATCGGTGCGAAGATCGCAACGAATTACCTGTCCAGCTATGTTCCCTCTGTTGTCGGCGCTGTTACCCGGAGCTTCGTTGACCCGATCCGCAGGAAGGCCTACGTCAGAAGCGGAGAAGGAACCGGAATCATGGGTACCGCCAGATATGCCTGGGAACAGTTCGAGAACAAGATCCCTGGCCTCTCTGAGAGCAACATCCCCTACCGGGATGCCTGGGGCGAGTACAAGGACGAGGGAGTGCTGAAGAAGGCCTTCGAGAACTTCCTGAGTCCTGGCTACCTCTCCATCACGGAGGAGGACGGTGTGGTCGATGAGCTGGCACGGCTGTACGAATCCACCGGAGACGCCAAGATGATTCCGGAAATGCCGGGCAAAAAAATCAAGGATATGGCTCTTTCCGCTGAACAGTACGACCAGCTGACGGTGGAGCGCGGCCAGATGGCCAAGAGCTTGCTGACAGATCTGATGACCACCGGGTATTACCAGAACGCAGCGGATGAGGACAAGGCCTCGATGGTGCGGGATGTGTGGACTTACGCCAACCAGAATGCCAACCACAGCATCAATGAGGACGTGAAGCTCGACAGCTGGGTGCTGAATTCCCGGAGCAATCCTGTGCAGGGAATCATCAACCGGTCTGCGTCTACTATCGGAAAGGAAACCGCCAACGGGTACGTCAACGCCGGTGTGGAAGCCGTGCAGAAGGGCGACTGGGATTCCCTGGATGTCTGTCTGGAAAAACTGGCAGAGCTGAAAGCGGAAGGCATCACCCCAGGGAAAACCATCAGGGCCAAGGTGACCGAGATCTACAAACCCGAGTACGTCCGGGCCTATCAGGATGACGATTACGCCAGGATGGAAGAGATCGAGGAGACCCTGACGGACAGCGAGCTGGGCTATAAGGAAAGCGATTTCACCAAGTGGATCAATGCGACTGATGCACAGGTGAGCAGTGATAACGACTATTCCGACAGCGGAGACACCACTGGCCGGTACGGTCGCGGCAACATTGACCTGAACAACCGCCAGGTAGTCCAGAACGCAGATGGATCCATCAGCACAGAAAGATCCTTCTCTGTGGAGATTGACGGTCAGGAAGTCCTCCTTCCGACCGTGATCAACGGCAGAATCGTCAGCGAGGACGAGGCCATCGACCACTACTACCAGACTGGCGAGTACCTGGGCAAATTCGATACCCCGGAAGAGGCTGACGAATACGCTGACATGCTCCACAACCGGCAGAACTGGTACTACAATCGGTAACAAAAAAATATTTTTCCCAAACGACAACCCCGGGGATTTTCCCCGGGGTTTTTTGCATATCGTTTTGCATATTTAAGGTGTCCGAAAAAGAGTGTTTTTGTACCTTTTTGTCCCCTCTTCTGAGGATAAGAAAAACCCGGGAGCCTTTGATTTTCAAGGCTTCCGGGTAGTGGCTCAAATAGGACTCGAACCTATGACACTCCGGGTATGAATCCAGACGTTCAAAGAATTGCAGTCCCTTTATTTTCAAGGCCGTCAGGATCTGGTTTTTGCATCTGCATATCGTTTTGCATATTTAGCATTTGGTTTAGGCGCTCTGCCTGTATGGCGCTGCGGTCATCAGACACCTCATCATAGACCTTCAGGATCATCTGGGCGTCTGAGTGCCCCATCCAGTGAATGCAGCAATTCAGTTCCACCCCGTTGTCGCGGCACCAGCGGCAAAATGCCTTTCGCAAAGTATAGGGGGTGATGTCGAATTCGATCCATTTCGGCAGCTCTTTTTTGGCAGCCAGGAGTGCCTGGTGTTCCTTCGTCTTCCCGTACCACCGCTTGTGGCAGCCGTTGATGGCTGTTTCCATAGAGTTTTTGTAGGAATTCCACGCTACCTTCCACGTCTGGATCGTGACCTTCTCCCCGTGGGCGGACGTGATCAGATAGCCTTTCTTGCCCTTCAGCGCGTCCTTCAGTGGCTTGAACAGCGGAATGGTACGCGGAGCCCAGTCGTTTTTCCCGGTGTCTGTATAGGCGTATTTCTGGCCGTTCTCGATGTCTATATGGGCAAACTCCTGCAGGGTGATCAGGTCGTTGTCGAAATCAATGTCTCTCTCGATCTTCAGGGCCTTGGCTTCCGGCGGGCGGAGACCGGCGTACAGCATGGCCATCACAACCGCGTGGCAGCGGTGATCGGTACACAGGGTCTCGATCCATTGCCGGTGCTGCGGGGTGAATTTCTTTTCCCTGACAGCCTTCCCCTTGCTGGGCGCGGCAGCCTTGTCCCGGGCCGGATTGGAACGGCAGTAACCGTCAGCCACTGCGGCATCGAACATGGAGCAGAACAGCTGCCTGCCTGCCTTAATATAGGAATTGGAACAGCCGTGATACTTTTCCGCATAGATCCGCTTGACCATCGTGGGGGTCACGCCGTTCAGCTTTTCCATGCCGATCACGTCCACCAGCTTCTGGATGTGGGTCGCGTTCCCCCGGTAGGTGTTGGGCCGCACCTCCGGAAACGCGATGGGCAGCCAGGTCGCTGCGTACTCCCTGAGCGTCATGACCTTTCCGATGCCTTCCTGTTCTTTCCTTTTATAGGCATCCCGCAGGGCCAGCGCTTCATCGCTGGTGTTGCCCATGAACTGGATCCCTTTATAGACGGCACAATACCGGCCATCCTTGCGCTGCTTCAGCTGCTGTTTCTTCTGGCGGGGCATCAGTATTCACCTCCAAGGTCTTCTATCTGATCCCGCATCTCTTCTATCTGCTCTCGATATTCAATAGCTTCCTCTTCAAGCCTTGATACTTCAAGCTCCAGATCTTCGATCCGTTTGTGCTGTTTGTTTTCTGACTGATACCAGAAGAACAATATCGCCGCCACCACGACGAGCATCAGCTTCAAGATAGTGCTTGCTCCGTCACTGTTCTGCATGTTTCCTCCTCATTTATACACCCTCGTATATCCGACCACCTTGCCCAGCACCCGGATGTTATCGTATTCCGGCCAGGTGCAGATCATCGGCGGGTAGGCCGGATTGTCGCTGACCAGCTGCACCCCGTTCGGGATGTAGTAAACATGCTTAAGGCAGGCATCGTTATCCAACAGGACAACCGCGACCGTTCCCTCCGGGACGCTCTCCACCATTCGGATATACACCACGTCGCCGTCCAGATAGGTCGGGCTCATGCTGTCACCCTTCACCCGCAGCGCATAGTCGGCCTTCACCGGAGAGTCCACGTAGACGTCGTAGGACTCCTCTGCTGTGATCGGCTGGCCAGCGGCAACCTCTCCGATCAAGGGGATGTGCTGCGGCTTCATATCGACCGTGCTCATCACGCTTTGCGGAAGAACTGCAGCATCATCTGTCAACAGAGCAACCAGAGGAACATTGAAGACGTCAGCCAGCGCTTCCAGAACCTCAAATTCCGGTTCTCTTCTCCCTGTTTCATACATTGTTATACTGGAGGCAGACTGCCCGATTGCCTTAGCCAGATCTGCCTGCGTCATTTTTCTGCTCAGGCGCATTGTTCTGATCCTGAGGCCAACGTCTTCCTTCTTTCCCATTTTTCCGCTCCTTTCCTATAATGTTGGGATAAAATACTATCACGAAACGTGAAAAAACACAACACCATTTTCACATTTCGTGAAAAAATAGGGGTGTTTTTCACACGTTCTGTGAAAATTGTGTCACAAATCTTCACGTAACGTGTTGACACAGGCGAAGAGTTTTGCTATAATCATCACGATTCGTGAGGAAAGGAGGTCGAGAAAATGAATTACGCCAGTTTTGATCCATCGCAAATCGGAATCATAATGAAGGGCCTTAGAGAACAAAAAGGCGAAACGTTAGCCGAAGCTGCGGAGTCCATTGGCATCAGCCAGAGTGCAATTGCCATGTATGAGAGCGGTGCGCGAGTCCCCCGGGATGAAATCAAGATTCGCATCGCCAAACATTACGGACTCACAGTGGAGGCTATTTTTTATCCACAAGAACAACACGTTTCGTGTTATTTCGGCCCTGAGACGGCCACTGTACAGATTCCCAGGATCATTCCGGATCCGCTGGCCTGAAAGGAGTGCGCACCATGGAGGAAAACGTATTGCGCAGCAAGGTGTTCGGCAGGTACGACAGCATCTCAGCCTTTGCCAGGGCGATCCGGTGGGACAGGAAGAAGGCCAGCCGGATCGTCAACGGCCAGCAGCTGCCGACCAGCAAGGAGATCAGGGAGATGACGATTGTACTGCGGATCAGCTCTGCGAGGGAGTTCATCAGGGTATTCTTCCCGGAGCTTATGCCGAAGGGAGAGAATGAAGGAGGAGACCATGGAACGGCTGCTGACTGTTAAAGGCAGCAATGTTGTTCAGGAGAAGTGCAAATGAAAGCGGTACCGATTGATTTGAAAGAATGCCAGGAATACATCAACCGGCTTCACCGGCACCACACTGCGTCAGTCAGGGACAAGTTCCGAATCGGCGTAGTGAACGATGACGGGAAACTGATCGGTGTCGCACAGTGCGGAAGACCCGTAGCGCGGCATTTGAATGACGGAAAGACGATTGAAGTGACACGGCTATGCACGGACGGAACCGAAAACGCATGCTCATTCCTTTATTCCAGATGTGCCAGAATCGCAAAGGAAATGGGATATGAAAAGATTATCACGTACATCCTTGAAACGGAAAACGGGGCCAGCCTGAGGGCCAGCGGATGGCATATGGAAGCGGATCATGTAGGTGGGGCTACGTGGGAAAACTGTATGCGAACAAAGCAGCGACCCGTTCAGATGTCTTTGCTTGAAAGCAAGCAGAAATATCCTGTAGGCATTGAAAAACAACGGTGGTGCAAAGAACTGTGAAGATCAGACTGACAAGGAGAGAGAAAGGAGGCGACTATGGATCGACTGTTGACTGTTAAGGACATTGCCACGCGGTACGGCAAGAGCGAGAAAACCGCCAGCCGGTACATGCGGCAGATGGAGCACATGGAAAAGCCGCTCCGGGTGACGGAGAGCGCCCTGGTCGCGTGGGAGGTTTCGCGGACGTACGAGCCGCTGCAAACCATCACAGAGCAGAAAGCCCGGGCGAAAGGAAAACGGATGCAGATGCACCCGGTTCCCACCGGCGGCAGATTCATCATTCCAAAGGTCAGGCCAAAGATAGGAGGATGAGCATGGAAGGCGTGAAGCGGTTCAGGACGGCGGATGGCCGGGTGATCCGGGTGCGGATGACGGAGGCGGAACAGGATGAGCAGTGGCTGTTCAGCGTGGTGCGGATCGCGCTGCCGGTGGCCAGTTTCTTCATCCTGGTGGCCGCCGCCGGGATCCACTGAAAGGAGGTGAATGGAATGGATCGGCCCAAGATCATCGGCACACCTGCGGTGATCGGATACGACGGAGACGGCTGCAAGTACCCCGGCATGATCCGGGTGTGCTTCGAGGATGGCCACACCGTGCGGTACAGCGCATATGACAGCGTGGCCCCGCATATCTGGAAGAGCATCGAGATCATCCGGCGGATGGAAACCGGATACCCGCCGCAGCGGAAAAGAAAATACCGGCGCTGACGGGATGATGAAGAGGGTCAGCACCGGCAAAGAGTGGAGGATACGTGCTCATTGTAGCACAGAAAGGGAGAAAAGAAAATGGAGGACAAGTTTTATTTCCCGCATGAGTTCAGAGAGATCGTGCAGCAGGTGTTGTTCGACGAGGTCAGCATGATCATCCACGCAGCCGCTCCTTACTGGGAGGAGGCTTCGGCAGAGGTGAAGATCGCCACCATCGAGGGTATGTACATTCTGGCAGGAGCCATTGACCGGCATTTCGCCGGATCCGGCGATGAGAAGAAGGAGGAAGAATAATGGGCATTCCGGTTCTGATTCTGGGCGAAAGCGGCAGCGGCAAGACCACCGCGATTCGCACGATGGATCCTGACAGCACGGCCATCTTCATGGTTGAGAAGCAGCGGCTCCCCTTCCGGACGAAGTTCCCGAAGGTGGTGCCCCAGGCGACATACGGCCACATCACGAAGGCCCTGCAGGAGCACAAGCTGAAAAGGTACGTGATCGATGACAGCCAGTACCTGCTGGTGAACGAGTTCTTCGACCGGGCCAACGAGAAGGGATACGACAAATTTACGCAAATCGCGTTGAATTTCAGAAACCTGATCCACTGGGTGAACATCGGATGCCCGGGTGACGTGATCGTCTACTTCCTGCACCATACGCAGACCGATGACGTGACCGGCAGGCTGAAGGCAAAAACCATCGGGCGGATGCTGGACGAGAAACTGACAGTCGAGGGGTGCTTCGACATCGTGATGAAAACGGAGCACAACCAGGAGGGCTGGTGGTTCCGGACGCACAGCACCGGCAACGACCCGGTGAAAACTCCCATGGAGATGTTCAGCGATGACCTGATCCCGAACGATCTGGCCCTGGTGGACAGGACGATCCGGGAATACTACGGACTGGAGGCGTAAACAATGTACGGGATTCCGCTCGATCAGCTGACGGATACGGATCTGGCTGAGATGACATATGAAAACTACAAGCAGGAAGACCTCGGCGGGGAGGACGATCCGGACTGGGACGCGATGGACATGATGAAGGAGGCGGAGGGCAGCCTGGCAGCTGCCTACGACCGGATGAAGGATGCCTTCGAGGACTGCTCGCCGGAGTTTGCCCGGCAGTACGAGGACGTCTTCGGGATGATCGAGGACGCCATGAAGGAATTCGAGCGGAAAAACAAGGAAGTCGAACACGGATGGGCATTCGAGTGAGGAGGTGATGACGGATGCCAAGACCGCCCGGAACGGGAAAGTGCCTCGAATACGAGGACTATGAGATCACGGTGCAGCTGCACTTCCCGAAGGGGAAGGTAAGCTGCGCGTACTGCGAGTTCAGCCACGCAGAGAACGCCGGGAGCCGGATGCGCTGCAACCTGACAGCGGAACTGCTCCCCTACTGGAAGGAAACCATCGGACAGCGGTGCCCGCTGCCGATCCACCAACAAATTATTGAAAGCGAGGAAAACGAAAATGATCCATTATGACGGAATGAAAGCAGAAGAACAGAAGAGCGAGAGCTACCCGCAGCTGCCGGAGGGGCCGTACATCGCCCAGATCAACAACGTGAAAATTGACGGGACGGAGCCGGATCAGACGCTGATCCTGCGGATCGAGGTAACGGAGGGCGAATACGCCGGATACTTCACCAAGCGGTACCAGCACGACAGCGAGCGCGGCGGCCAGTTTGCCGTCAAGTACAAGGGCGACTACCGGCTGCGCATCCCCCACCCCAACAGCAGCAGCCAGTACCCCGACAGCGACAAGAAGCGGTTCAACGACATGATTTTCCGGGTTGAGAAGAGCAATCCGGACTTCCACTGGGACGGCGACGAGACCAAGCTGAAGGGCAAGGCCATCGGCATCAACATGCAGAAGGACACCTACAACGGCAACGAGTTCACCCGGATCGGGCGGCTGGAAACCGTCAGCGAGATCCGGGCCGGGAACGTCAAGGCCATGAAGCCCCGGAAGCCCCGCGAGGACAGCCAGACCACGGAGGCGGCCCCGACTTTTACGCCGGTCGAGAACGTGGAGCTGCCCTTCTGATGGTTCTGTTCGAGGACACCCGGAACCAGATCGGAAAGCACCAGAACATCCACGCCTACTGCGAGAAGCGGGGCATCGAGATCATCCGGCAGGCGATGTGCGTAGGAGACTACGCTATCGCCAACCGGCATGATATCTGCATCGACACCAAGATGGACGTCAAGGAGCTGGCGATGGATGTATTCCAGGAGCACGAGCGGTTCCGGGACGAATGCGAACGGGCGCAGCGCTGCGGCATTCAGCTGATCGTCCTGGTGGAGGAGGCGCTGCCGCACGGGCGGCTGGATCTATGGCGGTCTCCGGTGAAGAAGGACGGCACCCCGATGTGCCTTTTTGATCCGAAGATTCTGCGCAAGGCCATGTACACCATGCAGGACAAGTACGGCGTGATGTTCCGGTTCTGCGACAGCCGGAGCACCGGAAAACAATTGCTCGAATACCTGGAGGGAAAGAGAACATGACAAACCTGTCACCGAACGAGCGGAAGATCTGGGAGGAGGCGTATCTCCTCTACGAAAAGTATCGCAACATGAAGGGCAGCCCGCAGGAGTGGACGGAGTTCGCCCGGGACGTCAGCGAGACAGGAGCCAGGTACGAGGGCCGCGATCTGGAGCTGGCCCAGTGCCTGTTCCTGGCGGTGATGGACTGGTTCGGGGACGCACAGAGACGCCGGGAGGAGGCCGCCCGGGCGGAGCCGGAGCAGATGACCATGGGGGCGATCCCGTGGACATAAGGGAAGCCGCCCAGATCATCCGGGACACCGTCAGCATGGACGCCGTCCTGGGCTTCTACGGATACACAACGCGGCACGGATTCATGCCCTGCCCGTTCCACGGCGACCGAAACGCCAGCCTGAAGGTATACCCGAAGGACGGCGGCTGGCACTGCTTCGGATGCGGGCGGGGCGGCAGCGTGATCGACTTTGTGATGGAGCATGAGGGCTGCGGATTCACCACCGCCGTAAAGGCCATTGACGCGGTCATGAACATGGGTCTCATGATTCCTGAAGATCCACTGGAGGAGAGCAGCAGACGCGCCCTGACGGCCAATTTGGACGGCATAGAGAGTGCGATGCTGGAATACATTCAGAAGGAGCAGGAAACGAACGAATACATGATCACCTACTGGTTCCATGAGCTGCAGAAAGCAGAGGAAAAACCCAAGGAAAAACGCACCGCGCAGGAATGGACGCGGATCCAGATGATCACCGACAGCCTGGAACGGCTGGAGGATGAGCAGAGGGAATATGAAACCATCAGAGAGGGGGTGATAGAGTGGCGAAAGAGGTCCCGTTCGAGGATGAGCAACCGCGCAAGAAAAGCCAGGCCAGCATGTCCGCCGGACTCCAGGCAGCACAGAAGCCGCGCATCGACCTATTTGTTAACCTGATGGAGGAAACATACGGCGAGCGGCTGCGGCTGAACGAGATGACCGGCAGGCAGGAATGGTGGCGATCACAGGACAAGACCTGGGTGCAGTGGACAGACGTCAACGACGCCCAGATGACGGCATTCTTTCAGCAGAACTACGGGCTGTATAACCCGAAGATGCTGGAAGCAGCGAGTCGGATCTATTTCAGCAATCAGCGCGTGAACCCGCTGACTGATCTGCTGGAGAGCCTGAAGTGGGATGGCGTCAGCCGGATCGAGCACTTTCTCCGGTACGCGGTGAAGTGCGATGACAACGACTACACCCGGGAGGTGTCCAGGCTGATCTTTGCCGGAGGGATCCACCGGGCATACCGACCTGGCTGCAAATATGACGATATGGTGGTGTTAGTGGGCCGCCAGGGCGGCGGGAAAAGCACCCTGGTGCGGTGGCTGAACATCGATGACCAGTTCTTCCGCGAGATCAAAACCATCAGCGGGAAGGAGGGCATCGAGACACTTCGGGGCGTATGGATCGGCGAGGTCGCCGAGCTGATGGCCATGACGCGGGTCAAGGAAGCAGAGGCCGTCAAGGCGTACATCACCGCCCAGGAGGACAACTACCGCGCCCCGTACAGCCGCCATGTGGAGACCATCCCCCGGCGCTGCATCTTTATCGGAACGACCAACAATCCGCAGTTTCTCAGCGACAAGACGGGAAACCGGAGGTTCTACCCCATCCAGTGCGCGGAGGACGGATACGACCTGCTTGGCCGGGAAACGGAACTGCGGGAGTATATCCGCCAGTGCTGGGCGGAGGCGCTGGCCCGGTACAAGGCCGGAGACCTGAAACCGTACGCCCGGTACGATCTGCTGTCAGTGATCCGGGAGGCACAGAACAACGCCGAAGAGGATGACTGGCGGGTGGGTGCAATCCAGCAGTACCTGGACGATGTGAAACGCGAGGAGGGATCCGCCGTATGCG
>OCVV012867699.1_pt1 | contig 24276 bp, 24 predicted proteins | sample 1539721 | NCBI WGS metagenome assembly OCVV01 (sample SAMN02144230, study PRJEB22623) | gut metagenome | biome: sheep rumen | host: Ovis aries | place: New Zealand
TCTCTTCATTACCTTTATCTTATTGTTGATTCCTTCCAGCATTGCGTTTGTTACAGGGGCATCATACCATGCCAATATGCCCGTTCTTCTGGCCATTAGCGTATTGGCCACTTTGATGAAAGGCTTCAGTTTGGTCTCCCTGGCCCTTTCACACCAATAGGCAAGTTGCCTCTCTGCTTCTTCCTTACTGTCTTGCATCCATATCTGGTCGAGGACTGAAAACAGGCAACACCTGAAAAAACGCATTGAAGGCGCTTCATTTCACAATGAAACGCCTTCGTCCTTTGTTAGTAAGGTACTAGTTTTTTAAGGTAAAAAGATTGTTTTCAGGATAACGATGGCAAAGTTAATGGATATTTTTGAATTTGAAGAAGGAAAGAAATGTGTTTTTTAACATAAATTGCGGTTTTTCTTCATTTTTATCCACGAACATGATTCAAACAAAGAAAAATCTTCGTAATTTTGCACGCTGTAATCGGCTTGTGAAGGACTCTGCACGGTGAGTCTGTCGCTGCCAGGAACGATTCAATCACATATTTATATAATAGTATAAAAGAAAAACATGAGCGTAGAAATATCAGAAGAGATAAAGGCTGAAGAAAGCAAGAAGGAGTCTCTCAACTTTATCGAAGAACAACTGGTGAAGGATTTGGCCGAAGGCAAGAATGGGGGAAGAATGCAGACGCGTTTTCCGCCCGAACCCAACGGCTATCTGCATATAGGCCATGCAAAGGCTATTGCCCTCGACTTCGGCATGGCCAAGAAGTATGGTGGTGTGTGTAACCTGCGCATGGATGACACCAATCCGCAAAAGGAGGACACCGAATATGTGGAAGCCATCAAGCGCGACATTGAGTGGCTGGGCTTCAAGTGGGGCAACATCTACTATGCCAGCGACTACTTCCAGCAACTGTGGGACTTTGCCGTGGCTCTCATCAAGCAGGGTAGGGCCTACATCGACGAGCAGACCTCTGAGCAGATTGCCGCCCAAAAGGGTACACCCACGCAGCCTGGCACCAACTCGCCCTATCGCGACCGCCCCGTGGAGGAGAACCTCCGACTCTTTGAGGAGATGAACTCTGGCCAGATGGAACCGGGCAAGATGGTGTTGAGAGCCAAGATTGACATGGCCAGCCCCAACATGCACTTCCGTGACCCCATCATGTATCGTGTGCTCAATATGCCACACTGGCGCACGGGCAACAAGTGGAACGCCTACCCGATGTATGACTTCACGCATGGCCAGTGTGACTACTGGGAGGGCGTGACCCACTCATGGTGTACGCTGGAGTTTGTCAGCCATCGCCCTCTCTACGACCTCTTTGTCGATTGGGCCAAAGAGACCGACGGTACAGACCATCCGATAGATGACAACCGGCCTCGACAGACTGAGTTCAACAAACTCAATCTTACGCATATCCTGCTCTCGAAGCGCAACCTGCTCATTCTGGTGGAGGAAGGTGTGGTGAACGGATGGGACGACCCCCGCATGCCCACCATCTGCGGTTTCCGCCGTCGCGGTTGCAGCCCAGAAGGCATCCTCGCCTTTATCGACAAGATTGGCTACACGAAGTTTGACGCACTCAACCAGATGTCGCTCTTCGAGGCCGCCATCCGCGACGACCTCAACAAGCGCGCCCAGCGAGTGAGTGCGGTCATCAACCCGGTCAAACTCGTCATCGACAACTTCCCCGAAGGCGAGGTGGAGACTTATACTGCTATCAACAATCCTGAGAATGAGGCTGATGGCACTCACGAAATTGAGTTCAGTCGCGAACTGTGGATAGAGCGTGAGGACTTCATGGAAGATGCACCCAAGAAGTTCTTCCGGCTGGGTCCGGGCAAACAGGTTCGTCTGAAGAACTCCTACATCATCGAGTGTTCGGAGAATCCCGACGAATGTGTACGTAAGGATGCCGAGGGCAATATCGTGGAAATCCATGCCAACCTCATTCCCGACACGAAGACGGGACAGGCCAATAGCAACATGAAAATCAAGGGAAAGACCATACACTGGGTGAGTTGCAACCACTGTATCGAGGCCGAGGTGAGAAACTACGACCGCCTCTGGATGGTGGAGAATCCGCGCGACGAAGTGGCAGCCTACTCAAAGGAGCATGGCGATGTGCGTGGCATTGAAGCGATGCGCCCATTCCTCAATCCCAACAGTCTCGAAATCAAGAAGGCATACGTGGAGAAATGGCTTGCCACCCGCAAGCCTATGGACTACTTGCAGTTCCAGCGTATCGGCTACTATAATGTCGATCCCGATTCCACTCCTGAGCATCTGGTGTTCAACCGCACTGTGGGGTTGACCGATGCCTGGAAAAAAATCAATAAATAACTCTTCTTTGAGTACTGCTTGCCAGTTTTCTGTTTGGCTCATCTGTCTTTATATCAATCATCTCTCTTTGTTTAATCCTCTTTTCGCTCATGGCAAAAGACTATTTTCAGTCACAGGAATTCATCGAACTGCTGCAATCTTATGAAGAGCAGCAGAAGAAAGGAGAAAGTGTCTATCTAGATGCCGACGACTTTGCCGATATTGCAGACTACTATCTCAATATCGACCATCCTGAACAGTCGATGAAGACGATAGAGGAGGGGCTTGCCATGCACCCAGACGACGAGGTGCTGCTCATTGTGAAGAGTGCAGCCTATGTCTATCAACGGAAGTTTGACGATGCCGAGAGGGTGCTGAAGACATTGGATGACCAAAATTCAGATGTGCAATACCAACTCGCCCAAATCGAATATGCTAAATACCATAACTCGGAAGAGGCAGAGAAGATATGGCGGAATTGGATGGAACTTGAGAATGGGAGTAATCCTTCGGAAGAACTGAAACGCGAGAGTTATATACACATCATTTCCTCGATGACGGAACTGCTGCCTGAGTCGGAATGTGACTTGGAGGCTGTCCGCAAATGGATAAGCGAATACATCGAGAACTTCCAACCGCTGGGCCAATATGATGAAGATGTACAACTGGCCGACATTTGTCGTGAGAACGAACTGACCGACCTGATGTGTGAGGTGCTGAGTCAGGTGCTGGAGGAGCAACCCTATTTGCCCAGAGGATGGTCCAACCTTGCCTTGGCACAGTATGTGCAGCAACACTACGACCAGGCATTGGAGTCGTGCGATTTCGCTTTGGCGGTTAATCCTCAAGACCTCGATGCGATGCTGACCAAAGCACATTCGCTGTTTGCAATGGGCGAAAAGAGTGCTTCCAAGCCTTGCTTCAAAGAGTATCTGGAGAGGGGAGGGGATGTCGTGCAGACCATTCCCTATGCAGAAACTCTCTTTCTCGACGGAGAGAAAGAAGAGGCTCGGAAACAACTGGACGAACTCTTTGTACACTTCGAGACGAAGCGGGTGGCGATGATGGAAGAACTGGCGAACCTGTCTGTCGAAAAGGCACGGAAAAAGCGTAGAGAATTTGACGAGTTGCGCGACCTTTATAAAAAGGTGCTGACCGATATTAGTGACCTCTATCATCAGTACGGGCTCTTCGAGGATAGCATCAAAATCAATGAGCAGTTGACAAAAGTGTTCTATTACGACTCGGAAGCGTATTTCATGTTGGGTGTCAACCATTTGGCTCTGTCTCAATATGAGGAGGCCTCGCAGAATTTCGCCAATGCACTTCAGTATGCCGACGACCAAGTGATGATGGGGCTTGACATTGCTCTCACTTTTGTGTTCAATGGTTTTGACAAGTTTGCCCTCGAAGTGCTGAATGCCGTCAGCAAGGTGGCCAAAGGCAGCGACAGCCCTTTTGTCAAAAACATTCCGGCGGCCAAATCGCTCGCCTATCTGAAGTTGGGCTATACCGACCTGTTCCTAAAGAACTTCAAGATAGCCTGCAAAGAAACTCCTCAACTCGTTGAGTCTGTTTATGAAGGATACTTCCCGGAAAACCTTCCCGTGAGCCAATGGAGCGACTATGCAGAGAGGGAAGTGGATGCGTTAATGGCAAAATTTTCCTCTTTTTGAGTCACCTTTCACATAATTTTATTACCTTTGCACCCGAAAAGAACAATAGAACACGTTTTCATCATTATATGGTACACAACAAATTCAAAGGATTGGGCATCGCGCTCATCACTCCATTCACAAAAGATGGGCAAGTTGATTTCACCGCACTTCGTCGTTTGCTCGACTATCAACTGTCCAATGGCATTGACTTCATCTGCCTGTTGGGCACTACGGCAGAAACTCCAACACTGTCAGCCGAGGAACGTCAGCAGGTGAAAGACCTCGTAGTAGAGAAAGTGAACGGACAAGTGCCCATTCTCATGGGGTGTGGAGGCAACAACACGGCTGCTGTGGTGGAACAGATTCAGACAGGCGACTTTAAGGGCATTGAGGGTATTCTCAGTGTTTGTCCCTATTATAATAAGCCATCGCAAGAAGGTCTCTATCAGCACTTTAAGGCTATCGCTGCCGCTGCTGCCACACGAAACCTCTCTGTTGTGCTTTATAATGTGCCTGGTCGCGTGGGTGTCAACATGACGGCAGAGACGACCCTCCGACTTGCCAACGAATGCGAGAACATTGTGGCCATCAAAGAGGCTTCGGGCAACTTCACCCAGATTGACGATATAATCAAGAACAAACCTAAGAATTTTGATGTCATCTCTGGCGATGATGGCATCACTTTCCCACTCATCACGTTGGGAGCAGTAGGAGTCATTTCTGTAATTGGAAATGCTTTGCCCAAAGAGTTCAGTCGCATGGTACGTCTTGCCCTTCATGGTGACTATCAGAATGCACTGACCATTCATCACCAGTTCACCGAACTCTTCAAGTTACTTTTTGTCGATGGTAATCCTGCAGGTGTCAAGGCGATGCTCAATGCAATGGGATTGATAGAGAACGAACTTCGCTTGCCTCTTGTGCCATCGCGCATCTCCACGATGGAAAAAATTTCGGCCATAGTGAAGGAACTAAACATCAAATGCTAAGCCATAATTTGCATTTGTACAACTAAAGTCGAAGGGACGAAAGACTAAATCAATCTCTTTTTCTTTGTTTTCTGCACTTTCTGTGTGGGAGAAGAGGGTTATTGGCATTTAGGACAAATGCCTTTGACGATGTATTCCACTTCATGCGTCTTGAATCCATCGGGCAGGGTGACGAGGGGAATGGTGTGGTCTTCAAGGCAGTAGGTCTTTCCGCAGCGTGTGCAGGCGAAGTGGACATGATTGAGATGCAGACTTCCTTCGCAGCGGCAGACACAATATTTCTCCACCCCTGAACCATCATCTATCTCATGCAGGATTTGGTGTTCTGCAAAAAGCCGAAGTGTGCGGAAAATGCTGGAACGGTCCATTTCTGGCAACCAGTTTTCCACATCGGCAAGAGAGAACGCTTCTGAACGATGGTGAATCGTTCGGAAAACAAGAATCCGTACAGCCGTAGGACGGATGCCATGATGTATGAGAGTCTGTTCTGTGTCTTTCTCCATCATTTCTGGAAGTGTTGATAGTCTTTCACGGTGCGCCATGCTCCTCCCCAGGTGAATCCGTGCTGGACGAAGAGTCGGTAGCAGAGGTCTTGTGTGTCGATGATGGGCACTTTCACTCCTTTGAGTTGAGTGCGGTTGTAGGCGTATGGTTTTCCAGTGGCCGGCTCCACCTTCCCGTTGTTCAGGTGAATGTAAGGGTTGTAGAGCGGATTCACATCAATGGCCAGTCCTTGCGAGTGCTTGGAAAGTTTTGTGGTTCCCGACACTACACGGAAGTTGAAGCAAGAGGTGTTGTTGGCCCGCATCGACATCTCATCGTCGGCACCATATTCGTCGATGAGCACCATACGCTCTATCTTGTAGTCCGCCTCATAGAGTTTGCGGAAAATGTCGAGCAGGTCGGCGGCAATCGACTGATTGCAGACGAGTTCGCCCAGTTGTGTCTTGCCCTCCACATTGCGGTGCAGCACACGCAGATAGCGCAACGAACTTCGCGGTATGGTGCAGTTCTCCTTGAACGACTTGCCCTTCATGCGGCAGAAGATAGCATCGCTGATGGGGTAGGCACGAAAGCAGGAGTCTATGCCATAAGATTCTACGGCTTCTTCGCTGACAACAGCAGCGGGAGTCCATTCGCGAAGCGTTTCTTTCTCGTCGGCGAACGGGAGCAATCCCCAAAGGAGGGAAATCACATATATTAATAATGTGTTCATTATATGACTTTTTTCAAGTTGTGGCAAAATTAAGGAAAAGAACGTGAATAACGGCATAAATCGGCTGTTTATTCACATTTTCTCCACAAAAGTTTGGCGAAAGGAAGTAAAATCAACAAGTTTTTTCTCTTTTGTGACGATTCTTTGAAAGAAAAACCTTAACTTTGCAGCCGAAAACATGAAACCTATTAGGTTGACAGCATGATTTCATCAGTTTTCTCGACAAAACTGTACCAGCCCCAAAAGAATGGAAAAGGACTTGGAACAGGCAAAGCAAGGCGAGGGAGTTTCTGCAGAACAGCATAAACACCTTGCCGGAGGCATACCCGAACGACATTGGAACTTAGCACTGGTCAGACGCACCCAAGAGCGTGTCTGCCGCGAGCAAGTGCAAGAATTAGGATGGGAGGCATACGTGGCCAGTCAGAAAGAGACACACGTCTATGCCAGCCGCAATCGGCGTGAAGTCGAACACATCCTCATCCCCAACATCGTCTTCATCCGTCTCGCCAACACCGAACGAGTCACCCTGATGAAGCAATGCCCCCTCATCTACAAGTTCATGACCAACAAGGCCGGCATTGCCAATGAGTTTGGCCGCCAGCCCTATGCTCTGGTCACCGACCGCGAGATGGAGCAACTGCAATACATGCTCTACCATGCCGACAGCCCCGTCAACTTCACCGACCACCCCCTTCGCAAAGGCGACACCATCCGTGTAGTTCGTGGCAAACTCAAAGGTCTCGAAGGAAACTATCTGCGCGAAGGCAAAAATGCCTACATCGTCATCTCCATCGGTTCCCTCGGCTGCGCCATGGCCAACGTCTCCATTGGCGACATCGAACGTGTGAACTGAAACAAAAATTCCTCCAGCGCGTAAGTCGTCCCATTCATCTTAACGCGAGTTCAGTGTAAGAAGCCACTGTGCAACATCTTATGCGTAAACACCGCAAGCATAACACCACGAACACTTACCAACATCCTTCTAAGAAGCGACAACGCTTCTCCCATCGTCTTTAGCCCGCTTCCTCCATAAAACATAAGTTACAATTCATGAACCATAAGTTATATTCCATGAAATATAACTTACAATTCACGAACCATAACTTATATTTTATGGAAGATATGTAACAAACAACGAGGAGAATACCCCATACGCCCATCTGCGTATATTCCACACATTCCTCATTCCTAACTTCTCATTCCTAATAATTGCCTTCTCCCAACTTGATTTCGTCTCAAATGCAGTTTTGTGGCAGGGTTCGGATGCTTACGGGTAAAAAATAATTTGCGATTTTCTTGCAAAATTCAATCAAACTCTTTACATTTGTACCGTGAATCATTAAATGATTGTATTATGTTAGGTATTGACAGCAAAGAAACACCAATAGTAACAGGTACTTACGCAGATAATCTCCGTGAGGCTTTACGCCGTGTTCGTCTGGGTCAGTATAATGATACAGACCAAAAGATTGCTGCTCGTTCGGCAAGTGTGAAGCATGAATACGATGCGGTCTGGAAATAAATCAGATTTGCCTATACAATTATCATTCGAGAGAACAATGGATGCCAGCGTCCTCTCTGATTTTTCGTGTGGAATAAGTTCCATGGATGACTTTATTCATCACGAATTACAAAAATACATTTGGATGGGCAGTTGCCAAATGTACGTCATCCGTGAAGGCAATGAGATTATAGCCATGTTTTGTCTTGACAAACATAATCTTTGCCTTTCAGAAGTAGCCAAAGAAAAAATGCAAGAAGGCACAAAGCCCTGTCCCATCAGCAGCCCAGATGCTGACAGCCCCTATTGGTATAGAACATTTTATGACGCTGTTGAGATTACCTATCTTGCCGTGATTAAGGGAAGGCAGCATCAACATATTGGTTCTTTCATCATTGAGCGCATCATGGATAAAGTGGCTCATGACGCAGACTTCAATTGCGATTTCGTTACAGTTCGTGCACTCAAGCACGATGGCTATACTGCTGTTCCTTTTTATCAAAAATGCGGTTTCTATCCAGCAGAGAAAGAGGTGGATGGTCGTAACCTCTTTATGTATCGCATAGTTACTCACTAAATTTTCTCTTCTACAACTGATGGGGCATCTTTTCTCAAAGATGGCCGTCTGTTACATTGTGTTTTATGCGGCTCAGTAGATATTTCATAGGGATAAATGCCTCCGATCCTTTTTATAGGTAGTGGCCGGTCAATGCAAGTCTGTTGTTGATGTGGCAGAACAAATTATAAGCATAATCTGAGAACTTGCTCTCAAAAAATAACAGAGTGACCTGTCTGCTGACCTCATATGTGTTTGAGTCTAAAATCAGGATACCAACCTGCCTCATTCCTCATTCCTAACTCCTCATTCCTAACTCCTAACCAATATACCGCCAACGATACTACATCTTCCTTTTAACTATTCCTACAAGATGCAAGTCCGCGGCTTTTCAAGAAATAATCACAAACAAATAAATATTATGCGAGTAATCATTGAACCCAATTATGCCACCATGTCAAAATGGGCGGCAAACTATGTGGCTAACAGAATCATTGAAGCCAATCCAACAGCTGAGAAACCATTTGTATTGGGATGTCCCACAGGTTCCTCCCCGCTTGGTCTATACAGGGAACTTATCCAGATGAACAAGGAAGGCAAGATCTCCTTCCAGAATGTCATTACCTTCAATATGGATGAGTATGTCAATCTTCCCGAGGAACATCCGGAGTCCTACCATTCTTTCATGTGGAACAACTTCTTCAGTCATATCGATATCAAACCAGAGAATGTACACATCCTCAATGGCAATGCCAAAGACTTGAAGAAGGAGTGCGAGGATTATGAGAAGGCCATCTTGCTAGCAGGAGGTATCGACCTGTTCATGGGCGGCATCGGTCCTGACGGTCACCTGGCATTCAACGAACCAGGTTCATCTTTGTCTTCACGCACTCGTATCAAGACACTGACCACCGACACCATTCATGCCAACAGTCGCTTCTTTGAAGGTAACCTTGCTCTTGTTCCCAAGCAGGCACTGACAGTGGGTATCGGTACAGTGATGGATGCCAAGGAAGTGCTCCTTGTCTGCAATGGCCATAACAAGGCACGCGCCCTCAAGCACTGCATCGATGGTGACATCAGCCACAAGTGGACATCCTCCATGCTTCAGATGCATCCTCATGCCATCGTGGTATGCGATGAAGCAGCCTGTGATGAACTGAGCGTCGGCACTTACAAATACTATCTGGATAAGGAAAGAGGAAACCTGTAGTTTGGAATCTTCTACCAAAATTCTGGCAAGCGAGTTGTGAGACACTTTCTTTTGAACACTATTCCTTTATGCCTCCACTCCTTGTCAGAATAAAAAGTGAAATAATCGATAATGTCCCTAGATACTTCTACAAATAACAAACGCATAGCAAAGAACACATTGTATTTATATGCCCGGATGCTTGTTACGATGCTCGTTTCCCTGTTCACGACAAGAATCAACTTTCAGGCACTTGGCATTGACAATTTTGGAATCTACAATGTTGTTGGGAGCATTATAGTCTTTTTTACGTTCATCAACTCAGGGTTGACAACCGCCACCAGAAGGTATATCACAGCAGAATTAGCCCAAGGAGATGAGGAAAGTCAACGTAATGTTTTTAATCTATCCCAGTTAGCACATGTTTTTATTTCGTTGATCATTGTAGTATTGGGAGAAACAGTAGGATTGTGGGCTGTCAATGATTTTTTGAATCTGCCACAGGACAGGATGTTTGCAGCCAATGTGGTTTATCAGCTTTCCATATTCACGGCAGTCTTAAATGTGATGCAGGCACCTTATACTGCTGCAATCACAGCTCATGAACGGATGAACATTTATGCTTATATTTCCATCTTTGATATTTTTGCAAAATTAGCGGTCGCATTGGGCGTCCTCTACCTTGTTGGTGATAAGCTAATAATCTATGCAGTGTTGTTAACGGTCTCAAGTGCTATTGTGATTATCATCAACAGAATATATTGTTACCGTAGTTTTTCCATGTGTAAATACCAAAAGCCACATAATAAAGGCCTTCTCAAAGACATGTTCGGCTATATGGGATGGAATCTCACGGGTCAGGCTATGGTTGTTTTGACGAATCAAGGGGTAACGGTGTTGGTCAACACATTTTTCACGGTTGCAGCCAATGCTGCCATGGGAGTTAGTAATCAGATAACACATATAGTCAATGGGTTTGTTACAAATTTTCAAGTGGCTTTCAATCCCCCAATAACTAAATTATATGTGTCGAGAAACTTTAACGAGTTGATTGGACTAGCCAATCGGTCTTCAAGAATATCGAGTTATCTTGTACTGGTTTTTATTGTCCCCATTTGTTTCCAGATAAAGAATTTTCTTTCCTTATGGTTGGGGGATTATCCTGAATATGCAGTTGAATTTTGTGTATACACATTAATTGCCATTTTTATTGATGCAATATCTGCTCCGCTGTGGATGATCTTAGCATCAGATAAAAATATAAAGAAATATCAGATTGTCCTAACAACGATTTATTTCTTGAACTTTATTGGAGGTTTAATAGCTCTACAATTAGGGTGTCCTCCATATAGCGTTATTATTGTAAGAATTATCGTGTATATATGTGCTGTAACAGCCAGGCTTTGGTTGGTTAAAGAGAAAATTGTATCCTTTTCATGTACAAAATGGTTGAGTAGCGTTTTGGGAGGGAATATAAAGGTTTTGATTATTCCTATACTATGCATCTCCATAATGATGCTTTTCCCCTTAAATAATTTAATGTTGGAATTTATCATTTATGGGTTAATCGCATTTATTTCAGTTTGTCTATCGATCTACCTCATTGGACTCACTCAAAAGGAACGTGTGGTTATTAATAATAAGTTGGAATCCGTTTTATTCAAAAGATAGGAATACATGATATTGGGGAAAATAAAGAGCTTTTTAAAGCGTATTACAGACCGAAGACCTGTAATTAAATGTGAGATAACTGCATTGCAGCCAAGTGAATTGTTAAAGGGACGTTGTGCCCTTATTACAGGTGGTACAAGTGGCATCGGTTACTCTATTGCGGAGGCATTCCTTAATGCAGGTGCAGAGGTTATCCTCACAGGACGGAGCATGGAAAGATTAACAAACACATGTGAGAAACTATCAGAAAAAGGAAAAATTCGTGGTTTTGTACTTGACAACACAAATGTTTCTACATTTGAGGAGGTTTTGTCAACGATGTTGGCAGGAGACCGAAAAATAGACATTCTTGTAAACAACGCAGGTGTGAATTATCAAGGAATGCCCAATGTTGTTGAGGAGGAATACGATCAAGTGCTTGATACAAACTTAAAAGGTACCTTCTTTCTCTCTCAGTTGTTTGGAAAGTATATGGTTGCCAATGAGATCAAAGGCAACATCTTGAATATATGCTCGGCATCAAGCCTCCGTCCTGCAAATTCTCCCTATACATTAAGTAAATGGGGATATGGGGATTACGTACATTGACTCTTGGGTTGGCTAAATCTTTGGTTATGCATGGAATTGTGCTTAATGGCCTGGCTCCAGGTGCAACAGCTACCCCAATGCTACATAAAAGTGGTAAATCTGACCTGTACTTCTCTAACAGCCCTATAGGACGTTATATACTGCCAGAAGAAATAGCCAATATGGCTGTGTTTCTTGTTTGCAATATGGGGCGAAGTATTGTTGGAGATATTGTTTATATGACAGGAGGGCAGGGCATAATTACTTATGATGATATGAATTATAATGTTTTTGCGAGATGAAAGAGAATAGGTATTATACTGTTGAAAGGGCTCAGCAGATACTTATTATGGTATTGAAGGCAAATGGTGTCAAAAAAGTGGTTGCAAGCCCTGGGACTGCATCTATGTCATTGATTACCAGTATGGAGCATGATGGCTCGTTTGAAATGTTTTCTTCCATAGATGAGCGTTCAGCAGCCTATATGGCATGCGGCTTGGCTGCTGAGGCAGATGAACCGGTTGTATTGGTGTGTACTGAGGCCACAGCTTCGCGAAATTATATGCCAGGATTAACGGAAGCGTACTATAGAAAATTGCCAATACTTGCGGTTACAGGATCTCATGGTGAACACTTGATTGGTCATCTCAAACCTCAAATAATTGACCGTAGATCCCTCCCAAACGATGTGGCAAATCTTGACGTGCGTGTTCATATGGTGAAAGATTCTGAGGATGAGTGGTTGACGAATTTGAAGATAAATCAAGCGGTTCTGGAATTGACACGTCGAGGGGGAGGACCTGTACATCTTGATATTGAGACTCATGGCGGTCGTGACTTCTCAGTCAAGGATATTGCTCCAGTGAAAATAGTCCGTCGTTATACTTTAAAAGAAGAACTGCCTGATTTACCCAAAGGTATGATAGGTGTTTATGTTGGCGCTCATAATAAGTTCACAGAAGCATTGACGTTGGCTGTGGATGATTTCTGTGCTGCTCATGATGCGGTTGTCTTTTGTGATCAAACAAGTAATTATTATGGCCGTTATAGGGTTAATTACTCTATCGTCGCTGCTCAAGAAAAATATATAAATGAGCGAAGAACACCTGATTTGATTATTCATATAGGGGAAGTTTCTGGAGAATATTGGCATGTCGGTTCGAAATGCACTTGGAGGGTAAATGAAGACGGCATGTTACGTGATACATTTAAAGGAAGTTTGTCTGCTGTATTTGAAATGTCAGAAATGGATTTCTTCAAGCATTATATTCCTACTACATATGAACCCAAAGACAGCCTCTTAAACAAATATAAAGAAGATATTTCATTAGCCCAAAGAAATCTTCCGGAACTTCCATTCTCAAATGCATGGATAGCCCAAACCTTACATGATAAGATGCCCGCAGATGCTTATTTGCATTTTGCCATCTTGAACAGTCTGCGAGCCTGGAATTTTTTTGACACGCCGCAGGTGGCTATGGGTTGTTGCAATGTGGGAGGCTTTGGAATAGACGGATGTCTTTCTACTGTTTTGGGGGCATCGTTGGCCCATCCTGACAAATTGCATTTTGCTTTTACTGGCGATCTCGCCTTTTTTTATGACATGAATGCTTTGGGTAATCGACATGTCAACAATAATTTGCGAATTATAGTGATAAATAATGGCAAGGGAACTGAATTCAGAATGTATTGGCATCCTGCTTTTCAGTTCGGTGACGATGCAGACAGATATGTAGCGGCTGGCGGACATTTTGGTAACAAATCTCCTCAAGTCATAAAAGCATATGTGGAAGCTCTGGGTTTTGAATATATGACAGCTTCATCTAAAGAAGAATTTCTTGCTGTTTGTAATCATTTCATCTCAGTTGATAAACAGGATAGACCTATTGTTTTAGAAGTGTTTACAAATAATGATGATGAAAGTAAGGCTGTATATGACATTCGGCATGTTTTGGAAGATGAAGGATATAAAGTATGTGCAACTAAAAAACACATAAAATCTGTTGCAAAATCCTTTTTAGGGGGTGTAAAGGACATCATAAAATAAGGGAATAGAATTTATGTCAATAAGTAAGATGATAAAGAAATACCGCATTAAGTATCTACGCTGGCTGTATTCGCCCATTACTGATTATATAAAGAAACAAGTTAAATATCAGTATAGGCGATCTGAATGTGCAAGGATTGGAGCCTTGCGATTAGGTGTTAAGCGCGTGTTTTATCTTGGAATCACAGAGCATTCCAATCTTGGCGATATGGCTCAGCATTACTGTATCAAGAAATGGATAGGAGAAAACTATCCTGATCGAGAACTGGTGATGGTGGAAAGCACTGTAATTACAGACCCTGTTTTCACTGAAACATTCTTTCGCAATTTGAAGAAGGTTTTTGGTAAAGAAGATGTCATTGTCTTCCAAAGTGGCTATTGTACACAGGATTTGGGAGGGGACCATCCATTAATGCATCGTCTTGTATGTGATTATATCCCAGATGCCCCCATGTTGATGATGCCGCAGACCATTTTCTTTCAGTGTGAAGAGAACCGCCGCTTGTGTGCAGAGAATCATAATAAAGCAAAGAACATGCTTTTCCTTGCCCGTGATTTTGTGAGTTTTGAACAAGCCAAGCAAATGTTCACGAAAATCAGGGTGGAAGCATTCCCTGATATTGTAACCACGCTTATAGGTACTTTGTGTTTTAATCATCAACGTAAAGGAATATGCTTGTGTACTCGTAATGATGGTGAAAAACTGTACACAAAAGAACAGATTGATCAATTGGAACAACGGTTCGAATCCCAAGGGATATATGTTCAACAAAAGGACACAAAAGGGATGGGGACTATCAAAGAGATAAGAAGAAATCTCCAGCGATTTATAGAAGAAGAAATAGAGAGTTACTCTTATTTTAAAGTGACAATTACGGATCGATATCACGGCACAATCTTTTCTCTTTGTGCAGGTACTCCTGTTATCATCATTAAGACGACAGACCATAAAGTGACAACTGGTGCAGATTGGTTTAAAGGAGTCTATGACGACTATGTATATGTAGCCAAAGATTTGAATGATGCATATCAGAAGGCCATCCATATCTGCCATAATTTTAATTATACGAACCTGCATCCTTACTTTAAGGCAGAATACTATGATAAATTGAAAACCCTTTTCGAAAACCAGTGATAAGGATGCATGTGTAGAAAGTTATTGTTTACTATTTCAATAGTTTAGTGTTTTCATGACACGAATTCATCCAAATTGACAGAATTATCGGAATGAACATTATTCTTCTAATTAGATCGTTAAAACCGACCAGAATTGAACATTATTTGCTCCTAAGTATACTGTTATATCAACTCGGAGATTTCTTGGGGTATAATGTGGCAACAACATTAGGACGTACGATCAGCCTTATTGGTTTTTTGATGTTTGTATGCCTTCTTTTATTTAAGAAAAAGCACCTGCCCATGCGTGGTAGGCTCATGTTTTTATTCTCTCTTCTTTTGGTTTGGATTGTATGGATTACGGTATATACGTTTTTTTTTAGTGAATATAATGTGCCAGGTAAAAGCATCTATGAGAAAATGATGAGTATATATACTTCTTACTATTTCTTCCCTTCGATAATGCCGTTTATGCTTTTACTGTTCAGTAGAAGGACGTGTGTTGACATGAGATATTTTGTCCGCTTAATGACGCTATTGTCATTAATATATGTTATCATTTATCCATTTGCATTTTATAACATGCTCAACTACCAATATGATCAAACGGCAGCTTGGGGAGATGAAGGTGGATATGGCGATTTTATCAACAACTCGAATTATCACATACCCCTTCTTGCCGTACCCGCCATTTTATATTATTTCCGTAGATATATACCCAATAAGTTGTGGTGGCTGTTTTTCGCGGTGTCGATAGGTGAATTATTAATAGGACTATATACTGCACGTCGTGGAAGGACTGTTACATTTTTATTATATTATGTATTATGCTTCTTATTATATTATTTCAATAAAAATACTTCGAAAATACAGATGCTTATAGCGGGAGTTTTAGTGCTATATTTAGGATATCTTATTGTAATGGGAAGTTCTGGAGGCTTTTTATCACTTTTGATTGAACGTGGAGTAGCAGACTCTCGTACAGAGGTGGAAAATAGTTTTTATGCATCAATGGATGTCCGTAGTTGGATTTGGGGTAGAGGTTGGTTCGGACAATACTATGATTATATCTTCAAAGACTATAGATCTTCCATAGAAACGGGGTATCTGGCATTGATTCTTCGTGGAGGGATTATATATCTTATCTTATATGTTTTTATATTTCTTTATTCAGGAATTCGTGGTTTATTCTTTTCCAATAGCGTCTTTGTTAAAGCATTTGCCATCATGCTTCTGATGAATATATTTGAACTATATCCTTGGGGGTGGCCGCTGTTTAATTTTAAATTTTTCGTTATGTGGATTGGAGTATATATATGCAATAACCCTTTTTATTTGAGCCTAAACGACAAAAAGGTGAAAACCATCTTTGCAATCAATAATTAAATGAACGTAATAATGAATAAGATGAGAGTATTGTGGTTTTCTCTTTCTCCATGTGGTAGTATGAGGCGTGATAACACGTGCCGTGTAATTCAAGGTTGGTTAATATCGCTGGAAGATGAGTTAAAAAAAAATCCGATGGTAGATTTGCATGTGGCCTATTTTGCTTCACAAAAAGAGAAGCCTTTTGTATATGATGGAGTTACATATTATCCAATTGGATATGATAAGAGACCTAATCCCATCAAGAGATTTGTAAATTCAAGGAGAACAATTGCAGAAGTTGATAAAGAACGTATTCCTTGGATGCTGAATGTTATTGAGCAATGTCAGCCAGATATTATTCACATACATGGGAGTGAAGAGAGCTTTATCAGCATATTACCTTATGTAAAAAGAATCCCCATAGTCGTGTCTATTCAGGGCATGATAGCTCCTATAAGTGAGAAATATTTTTCAGGAATACCAAAGAATCAAGCCTTTAGATGGGATACGATTAGCGAACGCCTTCATCGGACTGGTATTCGTGATCAATGGTGTCTTTTTCAACAACGTGCAGAACGTGAGCGCAAATATTTATCTCAAGCGAAATATATTATTGGGCGAACTTTCTGGGATTATGATTGTACCTTGGCTTTAAATCCTAAACGGCGCTATTATACGATTAATGAAATATTACGATCTCCTTTTTATACAACACATTGGAAAGGGTATATAGATAATCATAATGTCAAATTTATAAGTACGCTATCTGGAGGTATTTTCAAGGGAATGGAAACCGTGTTAAAGACATCCCATATCTTATCTCAGTACTCACAGCAGAAATATGAATGGCATATCGCAGGATATGATAAAAATAATAAATTGTTACGTGTAGCTGAAGCTGTTGCTGGTGTTAGACATGCAGATGTTCATGTTATATTACATGGACAACTTGAAGCAGAAAAATTATCGGAATTATTATCAGAATCTGACGTTTTTGTTCAGGTTAGTCATATTGAAAACTCCCCTAATGCTTTATGTGAGGCACTTCTTGTTGGTATTCCCTGCATTGCATCATATGCAGGAGGAACTGCCTCTATGTTAGCAAATGATGTTGGCATTCTTGTGCAAGATGGAGATCCTTATGTTCTTGCAGGGGCCATATTAAATATTATCCAAAATTCTGAAACTGCAGCGAGATTGGCAAAGTCTGCACAAAACATTGCATGTAAGAGGCATAATAGGAAAGATATCGTTGAAAGTTTAATAAAATGTTATCAGGATATTATTAATGATTTCCGTGTCTTATGAAATACGATTTTGTTCTTTTTGAATGTTTTTATACTAGCATCAACCACTTAAAAGACCTCTGTGCAATTGCGAGAATGTTGAAGGATAATGGATATAGTGTGGCTATTGCTGATGTTTTTCACGAGTCTCAATATTGCCAAGTAGAAGGTGTTCCTCATATACAAATTAAATCAAAATGTCGTGCGTCATTGGTATATAGTCAAAGCAAATGGTCTTTTGTCCGTGTTTTATATATGAACTGGAATAAGTTTCTGATTGATTTATATTTAATGGATGTCATAAATGAATTAAAGTCCGTTAGTAAACATTTCTATGCGGGAACGATGCAGATGTGGATGCCTGTTTTGTGGATTAAACGTATCCCCAATGATTGTTTATGTTTTTTTTGGGGACTTCGTAGTTATCACCTTTGCTTTTATAAGAATAAAAGGCTAAAAGAAGAAACTTGGGCCACATGGTATCTAAACAAAAGATTGAATTCACAAAAGAATATTAAATTGTTTGTTTCAGATGACATTATAAAACAAGAATATGTCAATTTGGGAATTGACATAAATAGATTGGTTTTACGGCCAGAAAGAACCATTGATGAATATTCTCCGGTTAAAATGAAAAAGCCGAACAATAAAGTTCGATTCTTAATTATAGGTTCATTACGTGGGTCTAAACGTGTTGATTTGATAATAGATGCTTATAAAGAGATAAAAAATACACAATGCGAATTGATAATAGCTGGCAAAGCTTCTGAAGATAAAGGATTTAATAAACGTGTAGGCTTTTGGACGAATAATGTGCCTGGCTTAGTTAGAATTGACAAACGTTTATCGGATGAAGAGTATAATCAGCTGATTATAGATTGTGATTATTTAATACTCTGTGACGAACAGGATTTTTCATGTGCTACAAATGGTACAATGAATGATGCATTATTGATGGGTAGACCAATAATTGCTCCTAATTATAATCCTTATAGAAACATTATAGAGGAACATCACGTAGGGATGCTTTATAATTTATATTCTAAAGATTCTATAAAAAATGTATTCGAACATGCCTCAACAAACGAAACAAATAGTTACGTATCTTCGATACATTCTTATCAGAAACATTTTTTATATCGTACAGTAATGAAAGACTTTGGAAACCAAATAAGAAAACAAACACAAGAATACAATTAATAAAATGAATACACCCCAAATCATTCATTTACCCAAATTTCTCGATTCACGGGGAAATCTTTCTTTTATAGAACAAGAAAATCATATACCTTTTGTGATTCGGCGTACTTATTGGCTGTATGATGTGCCAGGTGGCGAATCACGTGGAGGTCATGCGTATCGAGAAAATCAGGAGTTTATTGTCGCACTGTCAGGATCCTTTGATGTGATACTCGATGATGGTATAGAAAAGCAGACTTTTACACTCAATCGTTCATACGATGGATTGTATGTACCAAAAGGCTTGTGGCGTGAAATGGAGAACTTTTCCACCAATTCACTTGCATTGATACTGTCTTCAACAGACTATAATGCCAATGATTACATACGTGATTACGATGAATTCATAAAACTGAAGAAAGATGGCAAGATATAGTGTATATGACTGCACAATCATAGAATTGGACAAACATCACAGTGACCGCAAGGGTAACATATCAGTGGTGCAGAACGGCGCAACAATTCCTTTTGATGTGAAACGGGTGTATTATCTTTATGATGTACCAGGAGGAGAGTCTCGCGGCGCCCATGCTCATAAGGAATTGAGCCAACTCATAGTGGCAGCCAGTGGCTCGTTCAGAGTTACACTTGATGATGGCAATGTTAAACGCTCATTTGTCCTTAATCGTCCCTATCAGGCTTTGTATGTCAAGCCAGGTATTTGGCGTGACCTTGACGATTTTTCCTCTGGCGCAGTCTGCATGGTAATGGCCTCAGATGTTTATCTGGTTGAGGATTATATTCGTGACTATGATGAATTTCTGAATTTCAGACAAGCGTAATTAAGAAATGATACATAAGTTGGCAGACTGCATGAATCCGAATGTACCGGATTCCACAAACATATGGCAATATTGTGTCATCTTCCCAGAGGCAAAAATCGGTGAGAATTGTAACATTTGTGCCAATGTTTTGATAGAGAACGATGCCGTAATCGGTAACAATGTTACAATAAAATGTAACGTACAAGTGTGGGATGGCATTACATTAGAGGACAATGTGATGGTAGGTGCAAATGTGACATTTACCAATGACATGTATCCCCGCTCTAAAAATAAGGAGTGGAAACTCTTGAAAACAAAAGTGTGCAAAGGGGCTTCCATTGGAGCAGGCTCCGTAATCCTTCCAGGACTGACGATAGGAGAAGGCGCCATGATTGGAGCCGGTTCTGTTGTGACTAAAGATGTCCCGGCAGGAGAGTTGTGGATGGGGAACCCTGCAAGATTTTACAGAAAAATCGAAGACTAAATAATTCTTGCTGTTGAAAGTGAAAGGCATAGTGTTAGCAGGTGATTCAGGCAATAGACTACATCCGTTAACTCATGGAATACCCACGCAGTTGCTACCCATCTATGATGTCCCTATGATTTATTATCCAATAGAATTGTTGGTGAAATCAGGGATAAAAGATATACTGATTATTACATCAAAGGAGCATGAAAAGATGTTTGAGGAGAATTTAGGCGATGGCTCAAAGTGGAATACGTCATTCAGTTATGCTTGTCAGACATCTCCAGATGGAATAGCCCAAGCCATCAACATAGCCCAATCCTTCATCGGCAAGGAATCCGTTTGCTTAATCACAGGAGACACCATCATTGACGGGGATGGCTTTGAGAATATGTTGAGAAAGGCTGTCAAGGCCGCAGATAAAAGCGCCAATGCAACCGTCTTCGTGGATCATGAATATGAGACCGACCAGTATGGCAGGGTGCTTCTTGATGAGAAAGGAGCATTTAGATCCATCGTCGGTACTTCAGAGGATAGCAGGTATTATTCCATAACAGGCATATACGTGTTTCCTAACAGCGTCTTGAAACATATCGGGAAAGTGACCTTGTCCGAAAGGAACAAGTTTGAAATCACATCTGTCAGTCAGTTCTTCCATGAGGAGGACAAATTGCAGATTCAGAGAATACCGAATGATAGTATATGGTTTGACACCAATACGCCAGATAATATACTCAAGTGCAGTATATACATGCAAAAGAAATCAAAAAGTAAAATATGATTCCGTTTTTATCATTAAAGGACGTGACCGCTCTGCATGGTTCAGAAATAAATGAGGCTGTAAGCCGTGTGGTCAATGGAGGATGGTACCTTCAGGGAAAAGAGAATGAGCAGTTCGAAAAGCACTACTCAGAGTTTATAGGCACAAAATACGCCATTGGTTGTGCCAATGGCTTGGATGCCCTTATCTGGATATTCCGTGCATATGTCGAAATGGGCGTGATGCAGCCAGGTGACGAGGTGATTGTACCGGCAAACACCTACATAGCCACTATCTTGTCAATTACGGAGAATGGTCTGAAGCCAGTTCTTTGTGAACCCAAGCCCAACACACTGGAGATTGACGATGAATTGATTGAAGGTTTGATAACCCCAAAGACGAAAGCAATAGCTATCGTTCATCTTTATGGACGTATCGCCTATACAGAAAAAATAGGTCAACTTTGCAAAAAGTACAACTTGAAACTTATCGAAGATAATGCTCAAGCCCATGGATGCAAGTTCACGGATGGCAGAATGACTGGATCGATTGGTGATGCCGCTGGTCATAGTTTTTATCCCGGCAAGAACCTTGGCGCATTAGGTGATGGCGGTGCAGTAACCACAAACGACCAAAAATTGGCTGCAGCGGTACGTGCTTTGGCAAATTATGGTTCCCAAAAGAAGTATGTATTCAAGTATGCTGGTCGTAACAGCCGTTTGGATGAGATACAGGCTGCAGTACTCGATGTAAAGTTGAAGTATCTTGTGGAAGACAACCAACATCGAAAGGATGTTGCTCATTATTACTACGAGCACATCAATAATCCGCTGATTACACTGCCAGACCTTTTGCCTGATGAACAGAATGCATACCATTTATTCCCAATCCTGGTAAGAGAGGGAAAACGAGATTCTTTACATGATTACTTGGAACAAAATGGGGTTGGCACCGTGTGCCATTATCCCATAGCACCTCATAAACAGGAGTGTTATGCTAAGGCAGGCTGGAATATGCCACAATTGAGCCTGCCTATCACAGAACGTTTGGCAGATGAAGAATTGAGTTTGCCTATAGGACCGACAATAAAAAAAGATGAAGTTAAAGAGGTTGTCCGTCTGATAAATGAATTCAAGTAGATGAAAAATATACTACTAATCTCTGAGTTGTATCCGCTTCCAAGCAAGGAAAACAAGAGTACCAGTGTATGCCATTTTTATACAAAAGAATGGGTACAGATGGGATATAACGTTGTGGTCATTCATTTTCAACCTGTTCATTGCTGGCTATGGCATCTTGCAGTAAGATTTTTCGGGGATTATATGAAGAATCGATTAGGGGGAATCTATTATGCTCGTAAGATAAACGATACAGAGCATTATGTAATGGATGGCGTTCAAGTATATAGAATCCCCATCTATAATTCCATACCGTATGGGAGATATAAGAAACATGCATTAAGTCAATTTATTGAAAAAGTCTATAGGGTATTCGATAGTGCTCACTTTATCCCTGATGTAATTACAGGACACATGATGCCCATTGAGGTGATTCCAGCCATCAATGAAAGATATCGTGCAAAAACTTGTATGGTCGCACATGGTGTATCTAGGAAGATTAAACAAAGATACACAAATTATCAAGAACTGATAGATAGTTATGATCTATGGGGCTTTCGTGCTAAACCAATCAAGGAAAATTTTTTTGCCGTTTATGGCGAGCCCAATAACTGGTTTTATTGCCTATCTGGAATACCCCAGGATTTCATTGCTGAGATAAATCCTCATTATTATAATAAAGCTCTTACGAGTTTTGTATATGTAGGTGATTTAATAGAAAGAAAACACCCTGATGCACTCTTGAAAGCCATCCCACAAGCATGTGATAATCATTTTTCGATTACGTATATAGGGGAAGGTCCAGAAAGGACAAAACTAGATGCAATCATAAAATCGGATAGATTAGAAGGTAAGGTTGCTTTTACGGGTAAGATTAAAAGAACGGATATACACTCTTATTTTGATAAATCGGACTGCATGATTATGATTAGTCATGGAGAGGCTTATGGATTAGTCTATTTGGAAGCTATGGCCCGGGGATGTATTACTATTGCATCAAGAAATGAGGGATTTGATGGTATTATAATCGATGGAGAGAATGGCTTTCTTTGTAAAGCAGGAGACTCCAAAGAATTAGCTTCTATTATCAAGCGAATCAATAATATGTCTGCAGTTGAGAAACAACGTATCTCGGATAAAGCTCTTCAGACAGCAAAAAAACTTACAGATGAGTTGGCTGCCAAGGCATATGCCACAGAACTCGAAAAACTTTAAAATATATGGGTAAAAGCAGTGTGCCGAAGATTTCTGTATTGGTCATTACATACAATCAAGAGAATGTTATTCGTCGAGCATTAGATTCTTTAATATCTCAAAAAGATTATCTTTATGAGATATGCATAAACGACGATTGTTCTACAGACAATACATGGAATATCCTTCAAGAATATGAGGCAAAATATCCAGATTTGGTGAAGCCTATAAAGAATGAACAGAACCTTTTCATTTTTGCAAACGAGGAGGCAACATGGAAACGACCCACTGGTAATTTGATTTATAAATTATCTGGGGATGATGAAGCCTCCGCAGACTATTTTCGCCATGTATGTGAATTTGTTCAGCAGCAGCATCTTGATTGCGAACATGATAAGTTTTGTATCTATGGGGATTATGAACAACGAGAACCTTCTGGTTTGAGTTTTGTGTTTAAGAATGATATGGTGTTAAAACACGATCCGATAAAGTTAAAGATTAGAGGGCTTATCTGTAATCGAAGTACATGTTTTAGCATCAATGTGTTGAGATGCTTTGTTCCTGTAAGCGAAGGTCGGTCATATGCTGTAGAAAGTGCGCAAGATATACAGCTTCAGATTTTTTCTGACAAGAACTATTATATTCCGTATTTAGGTAATATTTATTATTCAAGTATAGGTGTAAGTGCACGGCTTAATGTTTCTTCGGAAGCTGCGCTTGAACGTCTGAATTCGATTGATAAGAAAACAGAAGAGTTCTTAAATACAAATGGAGTGGATTTGGGTAAATGCACTCTTCATTATACAAGATTTATAAAAACTTATAAGACTTTTCATTTTACTCAGAACTACTTGTTAATTTTCTTAATGTTATATCATTATATATTATCATTGGATTTTTCCTTAGGTGTGAAAACATTCTTGATAGATCGATTAATTTGTATACAAAAGAAAAAGGCTTGGCGAAAAAGGAACTGAAATAGTATTCAACACAAAACATATTATTTGATTCCGTTTGTATACAGATTTTTTTCAACAGCAGAAAAATGCTGAGGTTCGATTTTCCATTATTTTGTGTATGGTCATCCGGGAAATAATTCATACCATTATCGCCAGATTCATAATACATTGAAATGGAGACATGAGATTATTTACTAAAGTTTCGCAAGTGATGGCGCACCTGCATAATTTAACATAAAATAGGAATAAAAAAGGCTTCGAAGTTTGTATAACTCACAGAAAA
>OCVV010948194.1_pt1 | contig 24275 bp, 15 predicted proteins | sample 1539721 | NCBI WGS metagenome assembly OCVV01 (sample SAMN02144230, study PRJEB22623) | gut metagenome | biome: sheep rumen | host: Ovis aries | place: New Zealand
TATAATATTTATAATTTATATAAAATATTATTGCAAATATTGCATATATATAATATAATACCTTCGTAAGTAACTACGGAGGTATTTTTATTTATGACATTAAAAGAATTAAGAAAAGTATGTGGATTAACTCAAAAAGAAGCTAGTGAGATTACTAAAACTTCACTCAGAAGTTATTGTACATATGAAGCGGATGAAGATTCTGCTGATCAATTAAAGTTACAAAGAATTAAAGAATTATTAGAAGAATATGCTGATAAGAATGTAGATATATTAAAAGATAAAGTTTTATTAATTACTGGTGGTACTGGATCTTTTGGTAATGCTGTATTAAATAGATTCTTAACTACTGATATTGGAGAAATAAGAATATTCTCTAGAGATGAAAAGAAACAAGATGATATGAGGCATGAATATCAAGCTAAATATCCTCTATATTTTCAAAAGATTAAATTCTATATTGGAGATGTAAGAAGTCTAGAATCTTGTAGAAGTGTAATGAAAGGAGTAGATTATATATTCCATGCTGCCGCTTTAAAACAGGTGCCATCGTGCGAATTCTTCCCAATGGAAGCTGTTAAAACAAATGTAATTGGTACAGATAACGTTTTAACTGCTGCGATTGAAGAGAATGTTAAATGTGTTATTTGTTTATCTACAGATAAAGCCGCATATCCTATTAATGCGATGGGTATAACTAAAGCTATTGAAGAAAAAGTAGCTGTTGCTAAATCTAGATACAGTGGTAATACTAGAATTTGTTGTACTAGATATGGTAATGTAATGTGCTCTAGAGGATCTGTTATTCCTTTATGGATAGATCAGATTAAACAAGGATTACCAATCACATTAACAGAACCATCTATGACTAGATTTATAATGAGTTTAGAAGAAGCTGTAGATTTAGTATTATTTGCGTTTAAACATGGTCAAAATGGAGATATATTAGTACAAAAAGCTCCTGCTTGTACTATAGGTATGCAAGCAGAAGCTGTTTGTGAAATATTTGGTGGTAAAAAAGAAGATATCAAAGTTATTGGTATTAGACATGGTGAAAAGATGTATGAAACACTATTAACTAAAGAAGAATGTGCTAAAGCAGTAGACTTAGGTAATTTCTATAGAGTACCAGCTGATAATAGAGGATTAAATTATGATAAATACTTTACTGATGGTAATAAGAAAGCAGTAAAGATTGAAGAATTTAATTCTAATAATACTAAGAGATTAAATAAGAAAGAGATTATAGAAACAATGATGAAGCTTTCTTATATAAAAGAGAGATTAGCAGAATAATTTATAAAAAATAGGATATAATATTATTTTCGTGCAAAAAATATGCACAAAAATAAAAATAATGGTAAAATAATAGTGGGAGATGGCTATTATGTTATTAAATTATAAAATTAAAAATTTTAAGACATTTAAAGATGAAATAGATATTTCTTTTATAGCAGATATGCATATAAAGAAATTATTATCTAACACTATTGATGTTAATAATCAACCATTACTAAAAGTAGTTGGTGTATATGGACCAAATAACACAGGAAAAAGTTGTTTGATTCAAGCATTATATGCATTAAGGCTTATAATGCTTAATGAACAACATATAGAATTCTATAATTCATTCTTTGATAATCATATTACTGAAATAGAAGCGACTTATGAAGTAGATAAAAGAATATATAGATATACAATAAAATATGATTCAAAAAATAAATTATTTTTATATGAAAAATTAGAATATTTAAAATTAAGTAAAAATAATAATTTAATATCTGAAAAAATATTCTTAAGAGATTCAAGTTCTATTGTCATAAAAATGGATAAAACAAAGAATTTTCCAACTAATTTAATAAGCCATAATTTGCCATTATTTATGATATTTAAATTTGAAAACACCTCCTTAGAACAAGCACAACAAGACTATATTAAGTTTGCTAAGTCTATTGATATGGTGGATATGAATTCAAATATGTCTGTTAAAAGATCACTATATCTTATTCAAAATGATGAAAAAGCAAAAAGCTTTATTACATCATTTGCTAGAAATTGTGATATCAACATTGAAGACTTTGGCTATTCAGATAATGTAGTAAGTGATGTTGATATCAACAATTTAATATCTGAATATGATAAATATGATATAAACAGTAAAGAAATATTAAAGATATGGTCTAAACATCACGGAAGTATAGTTCCTAGTGTTCTATTCGATTCAATAGGAACTAGGAAATTAATATCACTAGCTGGATATATATATGATTCATTAATAGAAGGAAAATTATTATTAATTGATGAACTAGATAGTTCACTTCATCATATAATAACTAGAGCGATAATATCTTTATTTAACAATGAATTAAATAATAAATCACAACTTGTGTTTTCTACTCACGATGTATTAACTATGGATTTAAGAAGATTATTTAGAAAAGATCAAATATATTTAACTGATATTGATAAAGATGGAAATAACAAGTTAATTCATTTATCTAAGAACTATACTTCAAGATCTGATAATAGTTTAAGAGGAAACGAAGATGTTGCAGATTATTATCTAAAAGGAAGATTTGGAGGTATTCCTACACCTGATTTATTTAATACTATTTATGGAGTATTAAATGATGAATAGAAAAAGAATTTTAATTCTAGCTGAAGGTTTTGAAGAAAAACCATATATAGAAAAAATAATTCATCTACCTTATATTAGCAGTAATTATTACTTTTCTGATGTTATTAATTTAAAAGGAAATGGACAAATATTATCAAGATATCAATACGAATTTCAAACTAACAAACATGACATGGTCTTAGTTTTTGCGGATGCTGATAATGGTTCTTTACAATTCATTGATATTATAGAAAAGATTGGAGAGAGGATTTTTGGAGATAAAACAAAAGGCAAGTTAGTGTTTATATTTGTTAACCCTGTAACATTACAAGTTGTTTTATCTCATTTTGGAGATGTTGAGTTGAAATCTAAATCAAAAAAGAAGAATTCAGTATTTGTTAAGGAATTAGTTGGAATAGATAATTATGATGCCAAAGAAGAACAAATAAAAGAGATTATTAGTAAAATAAATAGTAATAATTATCTAGATATGAAAAAAAGAATTGAAAAACTATCTAAAGATTATCATATAGTTCCAAGTTCAAATATATTAGAATTCTTGAGTTACTTTGAAAATGATGATACATCATGGATAGACGATATAAATAATCAAATAGCTTATATCTAAGGAGGCAATCTATGTTTAAAAATAATGGAAAAACTAAATTATTAATTATATGTGGTACTAGACCTGAAATAATAAGACTCGCTGCTGTAATGAAAAGATGCAGAGAATATTTAGATACAGTAATATGTTATACTAATCAAAATTATGATAAGAATCTATCTACTGTATTCTGGAAAGATTTTGAACTTGGTGGACCTGATGTATTATTACATGTAGCTGGTAAGAATCTAGGTGAAACATGTGCTAATATAATAAGCCAAACATATGATTTAATGGTAGAACTAAAACCAGATGCTGTTTTAGTTCTAGGTGATACTAATAGCTGCTTATCAGCTATAAATGCTAAGAGATTACATATACCTGTATTCCATATGGAAGCTGGTAATAGATGTAAAGACGAATGTTTACCAGAAGAAACAAATAGAAGAATTGTAGATATTATATCTGATGTTAATTTACCATATAGTGAAGCTGCTAGAAGATATTTAATAGAATGTGGAATGCCTAAAGAAAGAACTTATGTCACAGGTTCACCTATGGCAGAAGTTCTTACTATGAATTTAGATAAGATAAAAAATAGTGATGTATTAAATAGACTAGGATTAAAGAAAGATAATTATATATTACTATCTGCTCATAGAGAAGAAAATCTAGATAGTGAAAAGAACTTTAATAATCTATTTAATGCAATTAATGCTTTAGCAAAAAAATATGATATGCCAATACTATATAGCTGTCATCCTAGAAGCAAAAAGAAGTTAGATGAAAGTGGTTTTAAATTAGATAAAAGAGTTAGAGTAAATGAACCACTTGGATTTAATGATTATAATAATCTTCAAATGAATGCTTTAGCAGTGGTATCAGATTCTGGTACGTTACCAGAAGAATCATCATTCTATCTATCTATAAATAGCCCTATTGCTGCAGTATGCATTAGAACATCTACTGAAAGACCAGAAGCTATAGAAGCTGGTGATTTTATAATTGCTGGTATTACAGAAAAAGAACTATTGCAAGCAACTGATATGGCTATAGAAATGAAAAGAAATGGTGCACTTGGTAAACCATGTCCAGATTATACTGATTTAAATGTTTCTATGAAAGTAGTAAGAATCATTCAATCTTATACTAATATAGTTAATAGAATGGTTTGGAGAAAGGAATAATGAAAATATTAGTAACTGGTGCTAAAGGAATGGTTGGCACTGCTTTAGTAAATAACCTAAAAACAATAATGGATGGTAGAAATAAAACTCGTCCTAATATTAAGATTGATGCCATATACGAATATGACATCAATAACACATTAGACGAGTTAGATGAATATACTAAAGATTGTGATTTTGTTTTTAATCTTGCAGGTGTTAATAGACCAGTTAACCAAGAAGACTTTATGAAAGGTAATTTTGGATTTGCATCTACTTTGCTTGATTATTTAAAGAAACATAATAATAAATCTACTATTATGTTATCTTCATCTATTCAAGCTACCTTATCTGGAAGATTTGGTAATAGTGAATATGGTAGAAGCAAATTAGCTGGAGAAGAACTATTCTTTAAATATGGAATAGAGAATAATGTTAAAGTTGCAGTATATCGTTTTCCTAATCTAATGGGCCATTCTAAACCTAAATATAATAGTGCTGTATCAACATTTTGTTATGCAATAGCGAATGATGAGGAATTTACAGTAAACGATAGATCTACTGAACTTGAATTATTATATATTGATGATTTAGTAGAAGGAATGTTTGATTTACTTGAAGGTAAAGAAAAACATTGTGAATATAATGGAGTAGAATCTATATTAACTGAAGATGGTAAATATTCTATAGTTCCTATTACACATAAAGTAACACTAGGTGAAATAGTTGATTTATTAAATGAGTTTAAAAATCAACCTATATCACTAATGATGCCTAAAATGCCTAATGGTAGTTTTGCTAAAAAGTTATTTAGTCTATATTTATCATATTTACCTAAAGATAAATTTAAATATGCTTTGAAAATGAACTCAGATGAAAGAGGATCATTTACTGAAATGGTCCACACATTAGACTGTGGACAAATTTCAGTAAATATATCTAAACCAGGCATTACTAAAGGCAATCATTGGCATAATTCTAAGTGGGAACAATTTATAGTTGTATCAGGACATGGGTTAATCCAAGAAAGAAATATTAATACTGGAGAATTCGTAGAATTTGAAGTATCAGGAGATAAAATTGAAGCAGTATATATGATTCCAGGATGGACTCATAATATTATCAATTTATCTGATACAGAAAACTTAGTTACTATAATGACTTGTAATGAAATATTTAATAAAGACAAGCCAGATACATTCTTTGAAGTAGTAAAGAAATAAGAGGTAGATACTATCTACTAATTGGAAGTTCAAATATAAAAATAGGCACCATAGTATTGATACTATCTTGGATTGATGAAATTAGTAAACAAATTACATCTATTTGGTAGATATTAATGATATAATCTATTATATAAAAGAGGAGAATAAGCATGGAATACACATTTTATGATAAGACAGGTTCAGCTATAGCTTATACATACAACGATGATATATATTTGTTTGATGGTACTCCTGTAGCGTATATTTATAATAATAGTTATATATATACGATAAGAGGCAAACATATAGGATTCTTTACTGATGGATGGATTATAGATTTAAATGGTAATTATGCATTCTTTACTGATAATGCTTATAGCGGAATGGTAAAACCAAGTAAGAAAGTTGCGCCTTGTAAATCTGTTAGAAAAAATATGCCTATTAAATATACAAGAGAAATAGCAAGAATAAAACCAGTTATTAGATACAACTGGTCAACTGATTCAGGAAGAAGTTTTTTTGAATAATATGAAAAGATATTTCTATGGTCATTATTTTAAGTTACAATCGATATCTAGTACTATCGCAATTATTCCATCATATTCTATAAATAATAAAGAATTTAAAGCATCTTTACAGATAATAACAAATAAAGAATCATTCTTACTTGATTATCCATATAGTGAATATTTAAAATTAGGTGGATATCAAGTAAGAATAGATAAGAATATATTTAATGATGATGGGATAATACTAGATATAAACAAAGATGGAATAGTTATAAAGGGAAAGATTATATTTAATAAGTTTAATAAATTAAAAAGAAATATAATGGGTCCGTTTAAATATATTCCATTTTTAGAATGTGTACATAATGTTGTATCTATTAAACATAGTATTAGTGGATATATAAATATAAATGGATGTGAATATACGTTTAACGATATAGATTCATATGGATATATAGAGGGGGATAAAGGAAGATCATTTCCATCTAAATATATATGGACACATTCATTTATTGATAATGGATCTATTATGTTATCTGTAGGAAGTGTTCCATTTGGATTGTTTAAATTTAGAGGAATAATAGGATTTATTAATTATAATAATAAAACAATTAGAATTGGAACTTATAAGTTCGCTAAGGTGGTTAAAATAGAAAATAATAGTGTTATTATTAAACAAGGAAAATATAAATTATATATTTCTTTAATTAAAAAGAATGAACTTCCACTTAAGGCTCCTATAAGTGGGAAGATGGATAGAATAATAAAAGAAAGTGCTGAGTGCACTGTAAATTATAAATTAACATATTCAAATGATGTTATATTTGATGAGACAGTTAATAACGCATCATTTGAATATGAATATTAATAGTTAGCATGAAAAATAGTAAATATAAAGGGATGCCTGTGGGCTTTCCCTTATATTTTTATAAGCATATTTTTATATGTATTTAATTAACCATTGAACTAGTTATTATTTTCATATTATATTATTATAGTTATATTTAAATAATATAAGTAATCAAATATCAATTGTTACTATACCCTACTATACCCCCTTTACAAACATAATATTTAGGGGTATAATAGGGTATAATAGAAGGTGAAGTAAAATGAATAAATCAGATATGTTATCAAGAATTGAAGAATTAGAAAAAGAGATATCTCTCTTGCCGTCTGGTTCCATTACTAAGAAGAAAATGGATGGGAAGGTGTACTATTATCATCGTATATCTTATGAAGGAAAACGGAAAGAGAAATATATACCTTTAGAAAAACTAAATGATTTATACCAGCAAATTCAGAAACGAAAAGAACTTGAGATAGAGTTAAAAGATTTAAAAAATAATAGTATTACAAAACAAAAACAAGAAAAAAATGTGAATTTAAAATTTAAAACATTTGTTCGAATAGGTGAACAACTAATTAAGATGGCTTCACTTTCTAAGGACTATAGGCGTAGGGAGTGTTATGATACTTTAAGTGATTTTGTATTTGGAAAGCCACAGGATAAAGTTTTTATTCTTTATGGATTAAGACGAACAGGCAAAACAACACTAATGCGACAAGTCATACTAAATATGACTGACGAGCAGTTAAGTAAAACAGCGTTTATGCAAATAACTCAAGGAAATACTTTATCTCAAGTATATTCGGATCTTAAGATTCTTGAAGACTATGGTTACAAATACATATTTATTGATGAAGTAACAATGCTTGAAGATTTTATAGAGGGTGCTGCTGTTTTTTCTGATATTTATGCGGCAAGCGGTATGAAGATAGTGTTGTCTGGCACTGATTCTTTAGGATTTGCTTTTACTTCAAAAAATCAGTTATATGATCGTTGCATTATGCTTCATACAACATTCATTCCATATCGTGAATTTGAAAGAGTTCTCGGAATAAAAGGAATAGATGAATACATAAGATATGGCGGAACAATGAGTTTGGGCGGCTTTAACTACAACGATAGTTCTCCTTTTTCAACTAAAGAAAAAGCGGATGATTATATTGATAGTGCTATTGCTCGAAATATTCAACATTCATTGAAATATTATCAAGATGGTGGCCATTTTCACCAACTATATGACCTATATGCTAAAGATGAATTAACTAGCGCAATTAATCGGGTAGTTGAAAATTTAAATCATCGTTTCACAAAAGATGTGCTTACGCAAGCGTTCAAATCTTCAGATCTGTCTATTACATCTAGAAACATGATGTCAGATCGTAAAAAACCTCTCAATCTTGAAGAAAATATTGATCGTAGTTTTGTTGAAAAAACTTTAAAAACAATGTTTGATATCCTAGAAAAAGATGAACAGACAGTTGAAATCGATGATGTTCATGCTAATCAAATTAAAGAATATTTTTCAATTCTTGACCTTATATCTGATATTGATTTAATTCATCTTCCACGAGAAAAAGAAGTAACTAAAAAAACAATTCTAACTCAACCAGGAATGAGATATGCATTTGCACAAGCGCTCGTTAATTCTTTGCTTATGGATCAAAAGTTTGGTGATTTGGATATTATTGACAGAAATCGAGTTTTGGAAAGAGTTTTGGACACTGTCAAGGGTTTTATCATGGAGGAGATTGTTTTACTTGAAACAAAAATTGCACAACCAAAAATGAAAGTCTTCCAAGTTCAATTCGCTATTGGCGAATTTGATATGGTAGTTCAAAACGAATCAGTTCCTTCCTGCACCATTTACGAAATTAAACACAGTAAGGAAATTGTTTCTGACCAATATCGTCATCTAATTGATGAAGAAAAATGCCAATTGACCGAACGAGCTTTTGGAAAAATCATAGATAAATGTGTAATTTATAGAGGTCCAAGTTCACAAGTCGAAGGCATAAAATATTTGAATGTTGAAGAATATTTGAAAGGGCTTGCTAAATAGTATAACTGATTATCATTTGAATATGAATATGATTCATTATTCTAAAGTATTCCATGTCTTTCTATGCTTAGCTGGTGTATTACCGTAATATTTGCTAAATAGTTTTGTAAAATGAGATAAAGATTGAAAACCAACTTCTATGGAAATATCCATAATAGAATAAGAAGTAGTTTCAATTAATCTTTTTGCGTATTCTAATCTTATTGAAGCGAAGTATTCTGCTAATGTAGTGCCTGTTTCACTTTTAAACAAGCGATTTATGTGAGCGTATGAATAGTTCGCTTTTTTTGATATTTCAGATAAACTTAAAGAAAAATTCTTTTTATCATGAAGAAGTTCCATCATGGTGTTTACTACAATAGAATAGTTTCTAGATACTATCTTATCTTGATAATAATGAAGCACTATAGAAGATAAATCTAAAAATATAGGAGATAGAATTTCTTCTGGATAGTTATTGTTTTGATAGATAGTTGATGTTTTACTTATAAAGTTTGAAAAGTATCTATTCGAAGTATTCGCTATTGGTATTTCAATTAATTCTGATTGATCTAGTCTATCAAACAGTTCTTTATCTATTAGTTCAAAGAAGGAAGTGAAGAATTTTTTAGAAACATTTAAGGTAAATAACTCAAAAGTTTTTTTGTCTTCTTCAACTGTTATATAATGTGAATCTTTAGGTCTTAACAAAAGAAGAGTATTTTCATATACTTTTCTTGTATCACCATTTATATGGTGAATCATCTCGCCTTTTGTTACTATTGAGAATTCATAATAATCATGATCATGTAGTTCCATATATGATTCATTAATATAGTTGAATTCAAATTTCTGTTTTCTTTCTGTGAACTTATATGTTTTCATATTTTCTCTTCCTTTTATCACATTATAGCAAAAAAATAACTAAAATGTTCAAAAATCGCAAAAAATAGTCATTGTAGTATATATTTTTATTTTAATAATGTTTTATAATAAAATTATAAAGGACATGATTTTTTTTGAGGAGGTTTTTGGTTTACCAAAAAGTTTATGAAGAAGAATATAATCATAATAATTTTTATTTTATTATTTACTTTAGTTTTATCATCTTGTAAGAAAACTGTAGTTGATTCAACAATAACTGAGATTGTTGTTGAACTTAAAGATGGTGGAACAGGATATACTTGGCTAGAAGAAGCTGGCGCAAGATTTAGTGAACTTAAAAAGGATTATAGTTACGCTAGTGGAAAGACTGGCGTAAAAGTAATTGTTAATCCAGTAGAAAATCCTTCTTTAAACGCATCTGAAACATCAGGTACATGTATATATGATATATGGAATCTTACTAATTTAGCGAATTATGCAAATACTGGTAAGATTATCTGTATCGATGATATGATGAAGAAGAAGAGCGATACAAGACTTGGACAAGCTATTTCAATTGATGATAAGATTGATGAAGTTAATAAAACAAAATACCAAGTAAATGGAAAATATTATGGCGCTCCTACTTGTGAATACTATCCATCATTATCTTATGATGTAAACTTATTTGATAGATATGGATATTATATCGCAAGTGATGAAAGCGGAAGACCATTTGATTCAACTATTTTAGACGATACTATATATTTTATTAATATTGGAGAAACAAACGAAAAGTCATGTGGACCAGATGGAGAATTTGGAACTAGTGATGATGGACTTCCATCTTCACTTAGAGAACTTATTGCTTTATGTGAGTTTATGAAGAGTGAAGGTGTATCACCATTATCGTTTACAGGTCAATATAGATATTATTCTAACTTCTTACCTACAGCTTTAATGATCGCTTTACAAGGATATGAAAGAAGTTTAGGAATGTATAATTTTAATAGTGAAGCAGTTATAGTAACTGCTGAAAGCAATGAACCATTATATCCAGGCTGCACATATATCAAAAAACCAATTACTGAAACTGTTACACTTACTGAAGAAAGCGGATATTTAACTACATGGGGTGTTGAAAAATATTACGCATTAGCGTTTACTGAAATTGCTTATTCAGAAGGTTGGTTTGGAAGATGCGTTACAACACAAAAGAGCCAATTAGATTCAATTCAAAACTTTATCTTTAGTGATTTTTCAAGCAAATATGAAAAGATTGGTATTCATATTGATGGATCATATTGGTATAACGAAGGTAAGATTCATGACTATTTCAAACAATATGAAAATATGAGCCAATTAACTGGCTTTGAAGAAAGAAAATTAGCCTATATGTCTCTTCCTGTTAATATTGATGAATCAGTAGTTGAGGGAGAAGGAAAAGGACAAACTATCACTGATATGGCATATGGTATGTTTGTTATAAATGGTAACTTAAAGGATAATAGTGAACTATTAAACGCTTCAATGGATTTCCTTGAATTCTTAGAATCTGATGCTGAATTATCTAAATATTCATCTAATACATCTATCAAGAGATCATTAAATTACGAAATAACTACTAGCGATAAAAATGATCTTGCGTATTATGGTAAAGAATTATTTAGCTTATTAAATAAAGAATCAACTCATGTAATATATTTATCAGCTAATAATGAAACATTTAAAGCTAACGCTGATGCGTTCGCACTTGGATGGACTAATGCATTCTTTAGATACGGTTCTCAAGCACAGAGTTATTATGATGCGAGAGAAAGAAGATATGTTGATAATATGTATACTGCATTTAAGGAACAAGCTATTAAGAAATCAGTATGGAAAGGAATGTATAAAGGAAGTAATGCTTCTACATTTGATGATTTAACAAGCACTCTTCCTGAATCACTTAAATAATTATGAACGATACAAAACGAAAACCAATGAGTAGAACTGCGAAAAGAAATCTATTCTTTGTGGCGATGACCATTTATCCGCTACTGGTTTTCGTTTTGTTTTATATTGTAGTAAACTTTAATACAATAATTTTATCTTTTACTGAATATAATACAATCCCAGGACAAATTGGATATACTAGAGCTTTTTCAGGAATCAAAAACTTTAGAGTAGTATTCGATATGCTTAAATATGAAAATAACTATGTAATGATAATCAATTCATTTAAGTTATTCTTCTATAAATTAATAATTGGACTACCAATTTCATTTATATTCGCATACTACATCTATAAAAAATACAGATTCCATAAATTCTATAGGGTAATATGTTTCTTACCAAATATTATTCCTAACTTAATTATGGTTTATCTATTTAGGTTCTTCGTTAATCAAGGATTTATCGCTATCTTTAACGCTGAAAGAGGATTACTACAAAATCCTACAACAGAATTTGGAACTATCATATTCTTTAATTTATGGTTAGGATTTGCGACTCAAACACTCGTTTTCGCATCAGCGATGAGCGGAATAGATAATTCTATAATAGAAGCGGCGTCTATGGATGGCGCAACACCAATTCAAGAATTATGGTATGTGATTCTTCCAGGTGTGTTTAAGACATTTGAGACATACGTTTTAGTTGGAATCGCAACTATGTTTGTTGATCAGATGAGCTTGATGACATTCTATGATAAATTTGATATTCCTGGAAATATGAGAACAGTTGGATACTACCTATATTTCCAATCATATGAATCAGATTATGTTCCTAATACATCTTGGGAAACTAACCATGCATATGGAAAGCTTTCATATAGCCAAATAAGTTCATTCAGTTTAATGATTTCATTAATTGTAATACCTATCACATTAATAACTAGAAAACTATTTAATAGGTTTGGACCATCGGAGGATTAATTATGGAAAAAAATGATAATAGACTAGTTATGAATGTATATAATACTAATAAAAATAGAAAATCCTCTAAATTTAATTTATTTGCGTTTTTAGTATTTATCCTGCTTATGTTTTCATCTGTTTTAATGATTGGATTACTTATTCTTGGAATAATCACATCTTTAAAACAGGAGAGCGATATATCTATAGATTCAAATATATTTGGCCTTCCAAATATGGAATGGTGGAAATGGGATCAGTATTATCCAAATAATATTTTTGGTAACTACTTATACGCATTTAAGAATTTAACTCTTAAAATGAACAATACATATATTGTTGGATTATTCAATCCTACAAGAGTTAAAACTGAAGTAGAAGTAAATCTATTTACCGCATTCTTAAATACGATTCTTTACGCTGGTGTTGGTGGATTCTTCCAAGCTTTTATTCCTCTATTTATGGGATATTTATGCGCAAAATACAAAAATAAATTATCTAGAGTTTTCTATTTAATCGCACTATTCGTTATTGCGATACCTATCGTTGGAAATCAACCATCAGTAATTAATTTAATGCGTAATTTACGTTTGTTCGATACATTAATTGGAGATTGGATTAGAAGAAGCACATTTACTAACGTTTATTTCTTACTATTTTATGCTTATTTCACCACAATCCCTGATGATTATGGTGAATCAGCTGAAATAGATGGCGCAACACAATTTAGCACAATGTTTAGAATATATTTACCACTAGCTTTACCTATGTTCTTTACTATTTATCTATTAGTGTTTGTCGCAGCGTGGAATGATTTTACGACGCCTATGTTATATATGCCAAGCTACCCAACAATTTCATATTTATTATATTTTAAAACTACTGTAAATAGTGGTTCCGCATTCAATAGTGATGTTAGAAGAATGGCGGCGTTAATGTTGTCAGCTATTCCAATCACAGTATTATTTATCGCGTTTAATAAGAGATTAATGACTAATTTAGCTGTTGGTGGTATCAAGGGGTAAACCTATGAACAAAAGAAGCGCTTTATCAGTATTTATTTTAATAGCTTTATTTGTTTTAATATTAGTTAGTGTATCTGATAATCATAAAGCTAACGCTATGGAATTATCTATTACACCTAGTGAAACTAATATACTAAACGAATATCTTTTACATGATAAAATAACTATCAAATCTGATATAAAAGTTGATTATTATGGAGAAAAGACCGCATCTAATCCATTTGTGGAACTTCCAAGTGGAGAATTAATTAAAACAAATGAATTAGAATTCAGTCAAACTGGAACATATAAGATTAAATATAATTTAATCCATAATTCACTACCTATAACATTTACTCAAGAAATTGAGGTTAAAGATAATTATTTCACTATTTCAGTTGATAATGGTAGCTATATTAAAAAATCAGATGATATAGATAGATTAAATTCTTCTAAAGATGGATTGATCGCATCTTTAGCGGAAGATACTACTCTTTACTATAATAAAATAATTAATTTAAATGATGTAGATGAAAATGGGTTATCTAACGTTATTGAAGTAGAACCTATATTAGGTCATTTTACTGATTCTAAATATGTTGCGGATCAATCTAAAATATATGTGACTTTAACAGACTGTTATGATGAGAGAATAACTCTAACATTAAAGATGGGAAGAAGCGAAAACTATACGGGCACATTTTTCCCTGGTGTTTTAACATATATGCAGGTATGTAAAGGATTAGATAAAGGAGATTTACCTAATCTTGGTAGAACTAGACAAATTGTTCTAGATGGTGAAAAATATAGACTTTGGCCTGATGAAGAAGGTTCGATGAATGTTGGAATGTTTAACGCAACTTCATCAATGACAACAGGTGCTAAATGGATGTATGAACCTTCTACAAAAAGAGTATATTTAACATATAACGATAAAGAGAACTTCTTAGTAACTGATTTAGATGAACCTATAATCTATGAAAGTGAAGGATTATTCCCTGGTTTTACAACTGGAGAAGTCAAAGTATCTATCCATGCGTTATCATATTATTCTCCAATTAACGCTAGAATAGAACTAATATCAATTGGTAATGATAATCTATATGAACTATATGATAATAAATATAGTGATAATGTTAAACCAATTATTAATACAAAATATGATAAAGATTCTTTCTATGTTGCGTTAGGTGAAAAAGTTAATATTCCAAATGCAGAAGTAATCGATGTAAATAAAAGAAGCGATGCGATTATTAATGTATATACTGGATATAATACAGATAATAGAGTTAATGTATCTATAGAAAACAATTCATTTATCGCATCTAAACCTGATTTATATACAATTGAATATAAAGCGATTGATAAAGCAGGAAATGAAACAATAAAAACAATAAATGTGATAGTTAAAGAAACTGCCAATTCTAAAACAATCAATTTAGAACTTGAACCATTTGCTTTATCATGTGGATCTATTACTAAATTCAAATATAATGTAACTGAATCACTCAACTCTAATATTGAAGATGTAAAAGTTGTAATAAGCGTATCATCTCCTCATCAAAATCAAATAATTGATAGTACAAATGAATTTATACCATTCTATGATGATGAATATAGAGTTACTGTTGAATATAGTGATAAAGTATCACATTATGTAGATGAATATATAGTTAAATCTCAAAAGACAGATGAAATATTCTTTGTGGATAATTTTAAACTTCCTAAATATTTTATAAAAGGATTTAAATACGCAATTGATAATGTATACGCATATACTTTTATTAATGGATATCCAGAAACTAAAACACCTAATTATTATGCAGTATATGATGGTGAAGAAGTAGAAATTAAAGACTTAAGTAATTTTACTATAGACTCATCAAAAGATAGTGTAAAATTAGTCGCTAGATTAAATGACTATAGCCTTGAATCTAAAGAAATAGAGATTCTTGATTGTTCATATAATGATGATTATAAAAAGATAGATATGACTAAGTTATTCTTAGGCGATTTTACTCCTAACTATATAAATGATAAAGGAAATAGAATAGCTGATATAGTCTATGTATCTAATAAATTAAATGGTTCAAACACATTATCGTTTATTAATAGTGTGCTTGTTGATATGTTTAAGCTTACCTATAGAATAACTGAACAGAATTCTAACTATGAATCATTCACTATCAAATTGACTGATTCAATTGACGAATCATTATATTCAACAATCAAATTCTATAATAAAGAAGATGGCACATATATTTCAATAAATAACGAATCACTACAAAAACTAAATGATTATAGTTTCTATTCAAATAATAAAAATACTATTATGTATAACTACTATTCATCTAGTTTATATGTAGGAACTAATATATTTAAAGTTAAATTTAATTGTCCATCTAATAAATGTTACATAGGTATTACTTTAGATGGTATATATGATAACGCAGGTATTCAAATATCAGAAATTAATAACCAGATCATATCTGGAAACAACTATAATGATAACGCTGCGCCTGAAATAGTATATCAGGATTTCCAGGGACATTATCCACTTGGAGAAGTAATAAACATTTCAAAATTCTATTCAGGTGATGTGTTAAAAGGAATAGATGTAAACACAATTTCATTTAGTGTAGTTGGACCTGATGGATCTACTGTTTATGATAAAGATGATAATGTTATTACTTCACTTGATCCAAATGTATATAATACAATCAAACTCACAAATATAGGAAACTATTATTGTATATATAAAGTTCAAGACTTCAATGGAAGAGTATCTACTGCGCAAGTATGTATATCATGTATAGATACAACTAATCCTGAAATTGTGCTAGATAATATGAATGATGGAGCGACCATAATCGTTAAAGCTGGAAATAAAATTGAAATAGATTTTACAATTAAAGATGATTTATCCATTCCAAAAAATATGAAAGCGTTTATCCATCTATATTGTATAGATCAATATTCTTATGTTCCAAATATCTCTAAAATAGATTATAAGAATATGCCTGAAGATGGTAAATTCAAGGAATCATTCGTTATTAACGTTAGAGGTAATTATGAAGCTCAAATCCATGTTTATGATGAATATGGAAATGAAGCGGTTAAGAGAATAGAAATAATAGTCGAATAGGAGGGAAACATGAAAAGATTAATTATTTTTATAGTTATGATAATGTGTTTAACTTCTATTCTAGGCTGCAAGAACAAGAATGAAAACACAGATAATAATACTAATAATGTAGTAGAAAGATATTCATATACTGATGGGGTTCATGAATTTAAAGTTAATGATGTAGAAAACAAATATATCGTTAAAGATGGAACAACTGATTTTGTAGTAGTTAAACCATCTATAACAGATTCTACTTTAACTTTAGCGGTAAATGAATTAACTACATTCTTTTATAGAGCGACTAACATCAACTTACAAACATATCAGGATTCATCTGACGCTCAAGAATTAAAAAATGATAATGCATATCGTATTTCAGTTGGTGAAACAAGCTTGTTAAAAGAACTTGGAAGTGACTACCTAAAAGAAAACAACTTCACTAAAGATACTTTAGGGCTTGATGGAGCTAGGTTATTTACTAAAGATAATACTATCTATCTAGTTGGTGGATCCAACTTTGGAACGCTATACGCAGTATATGATTTTTTACAGATCTGTTTTAATTATGAATATTATTCTAGAGACTGTATAGTATATGATAAAGATGTAAAAGAATTACCATTTAAGAATCTTGATTGTGTAGATATCCCTGATATCCCATTTAGAAGTCATGGTAATAGTATTTCATATCCAAACAACAAATTAATCTGGGCTAATGAAGCAGAAAGTGGATATATTGAACAATATGATATTTCAAATATCACATATAGATATAGATATCAAACTACTGTTAGAACCTTTATCCCTATCTATGAACAATATGGTGGAACTACATTTAATTATGGATATCATAACTCTAATTATTATGCAGGACCAACTATTAAGGATAAAAACGGAGAACTTAATTTTAGAAGTAACTGGATGAGCTCTGCGGGAAATGAATTATGTTATACAGCTCATGGAAATAAAGAGGATTTAGACGCATTAATTGAAACTTGTGCTGATAAGTTAATATATTCACTATCTATGGAAAAATACATGGATAGAAAAAATGTCGGTTTCACTGTTGTGGATGGTGGATATCAATGTCACTGTGAAGCGTGCGAAGAAGCATATAAAAACGATGGAAATTCATATTGCGGTGCGATTGTAAGATGCGCTAATAGAATAATGGAAATCGCAAGAAAATGGATGGATGAAAATGGACAAAAAGATAGAGAACTGATGATGTTCTTCTTTGCGTATGGTCCAACTGAATCTGCGCCTGTAGTATTTGATGAAGCACAAAATAAATATGTTCCAGCTAACGACTCAGTTATATGTAGAGATGATGTCGCATGTTTCTTGTGTACACATAACGATACTAGAAGCATATATTTCGCTGAAGGTGAAAACGAAGAAGATATAAAAGAATTATATAAATGGAGCGCAGTATCAAAACATATGTTTAACTGGTTCTATCAACAAAGATATCATCTTTATTCAGCGTATTTTGATACCATCAGCATGCTTAATTCTGATTTCTACCAATTTGTTAAGTTAAATAATAGTGAGTTCGCATTCAACCAAGGTCACTATGTAGGCGATAATATGCAGAGCTATGGCGCACTTAATGAATATATCTATTCTAAGCTTATGTGGGACGTTACTAGCGATGTAGAAGAACTCACTAAAAATTTCTTTAAGAATATGTATAAAGATGCATGGAATACAATGTATGAAGCGTTCACTATGGAAAGAGAACATTCAATGACTGTAGCGTGTGATATCGCTGTAGGCGAATACAACTATTCAAATGTAAGAGATCCTAAGAATTATCCATATAGATCTTATCTATTACCATTAATAGAAAAGTATGAAAAAGCTTTATCAGAAATAGAATACTTAAAAGAAACTGATTATGGTGAATATTTATTAGTAAAAGAAAGAATAAACGCTGAACTTGTATCACCTCTCTATTTATCACTTCACTTTTATGGCACAAGCAGTGAATCTCCTTTCAACAATGAAACAAAATTTAAATATGTAAATAAGTTAATTGAAATATGCAGCAATGTTGATTACTATACAGCTGAGAATGGCTCATCAATATTAACTTATGTTAAAGGGTTCTAGAGGTAAAGATTATGAATAAAAGAATACTAATTATCTTTATCCTCTTTGGCTTATTATTTATTACTGGTTGTAATAAGAATATAACAAACGAAAATGAACAGAGAATAATTTATACCAATAATGATTCAATTGTTACACCTGATTTATCTCTTGCGTATACCAATATAAATCTTGTTATTGGGGATGAATATTTCATCAATCCAAAATACAATAAATTAGATGGATATAAATTAAGTTTTGAATCATCTAATAATAATGTATCAGTTAATGAATTAGGAGTAATTAAAGCTAATAAACCAGGAAGCGCAGAAATTATAGTTACTTATTCAAATGGAATTATAAGCTACTCTAAAAATATGACTGTAAATGTTTCATTTGGTGACTACGTTCCAATAATTAAAGTATCAAATGAGAAAGTTACACTAGAATTAAATGATGAATATAATCTAAATCCATATGTAGAATTTAGAAATAAAAAATATAGCGATGCGAAATTCAGTTTTGAATCTTTAGATGAATCTATCGCTACAGTAAGTAGTAACGGAATAATTACCGCAAACAAAAATGGTAAAGCAATTATTCTAGTAAACGCTACATTCAAAGGAAAATCATCATCTTCATATCCATCACTCTCTACATTTATTGAACTTAGTATCGTTGATAGTGTTAGATTTTATAATGGTACAAATGTACTAAGTGATATGACATTTTATACAGTTAGTAGCGCAAATAACCAGGAATTTGATACAGGCACATCACTTGATTTTAAAGTCCAAGTAAATGGATCTAAGTATAATGCAGAATATGAAATATTAGATGATTCTTTAGTTAATATTGTTGATAATCATCTTGAATCAGCTAAGGCTGGATCTACATCTATTAGAGTCTATAAAGATATAGATGGTAAAACATATGAATCAACATATAAACTAAATATAATTAGACCAACTATTACATTAAATGATACTATTCCAATGTTTTCAATTGACGATGGAATGTATTACGATAAAGTAACCAATACAAAAAAGACTTTAATGTCATTTATTGGTAGCGATGAAATAATCACATCCGCTATTCAAGGGAAGACTGAATTAAATGTTATAGATAATAAAGTATTTAGCGTTAAATCATCAACTAATTTAAAAAGAGGAGAAGCTAATATCGCTTTATATACTGATAAGTTCGAATATATATTAAAACTAGAAACAATTGAAAAGGTAATATCTACAAAAGAAGATTTAAAATATTTCGAATTAAAAGATAAAGATATCACTGGATACTTTGAATTATCAAATAATATAGACGCATCAGATATTTCTATTAAACAAAACAGTTCACTACACTATTTTTCTGGAGTATTCAATGGATGTGGATATTCTATATCTAATCTTGATATATCAAATTCATCTTTGTTTGGTTCATTATATACTTCATCTAAAATCATCAACTTAGGTTTAAAGAACTTAAACGCATCAAACGCTAATTATTTTTCTAGTAAAAAATCAGAAAACTCTATCACTATAGAAAATGTGTATATTGAGTTAAGCAGCGATACTTTAAATCCTAGAGGCATGTTTATCACAAGCCCCGCAAATAACGTGATTAAAAATGTGATTATTAGATATTTAGGAGATAACGCTAATAAGGATGTAGATTATTCTTTAGGTGGATGGACTAATCAGTCGCTCCTTACATCTAACCAATATTATACTGCTAGTGATAATCTAACTACCAGAACATCTTCATGGAAAGATGTGCTTGTTATATCGCCATATGTATTAGGATTTAGACCTTTTGAAAAGGTATTAAGAGATAGTGGAGATAATACTGATTACGCAATATATTATTATGGTGTAAATGAAGAATACGATAACTATAATAATCCTATTTCAAATGGAAGAAATACTAGAGAATTAGAAGAATTTAACTGTAACACAGAAGATTATTTTGATTGTGTTTATAATGAAGTTTATCATTTTAAATCACTTGATGAATTATCATCTTATGGATATGATTATTCTACTTTTAATAAGAATTATTGGACTATAGAAAACGGAATTATTACTTGGAAAAATTAAAAAGGAGATGTCATGAATAAAACTATTAGAATCATTTCATACATTTTATTAGTAACTCTATCATTAATAACCTTATCATCTTGTAAGAATAAAACTAAAACGAATACAGTAAAACAATATAAGATTGTATTTCATCAAGATGGTGGAGATTTTGATATGACAGTTAACGCTGGAGATTCATTATCTATTAATGATATTAAAGCTCCAAATCCTAAAGAACACTATACAGTTTCTTGGGATTTATCTAATGTATCACTTAATAATATTGATAGAGATATAACAATCAATGCGAAATATACTCCAGTCAATTATACTGTTAAGTGGTTAGATGAAGATGGATCTGAACTTGAAATAGATTCTACTCCTTATAATAGCGTTCCATCTTTTGATTCTGATACGCCTACTAAGAATAAAGATAGCGAATATGAGTATGCTTTTTCTGGATGGGATAAAAATATAGAATCACCAATCACAGGTGATACTACATTTACCGCTAAATATGATAAAATAAAAAGAAAATACTTAATTTCATTTTCTGATGGTGAAACATCTATCGATACAGTTCAGTTAGAATATGGTGAAACACCTGAATATAATAAAACTATCACTAAAGAAAGTGATATAGAATTCGATTATGAATTCGATGGATGGGATAAAGAATTTATTCCTGTATCGGGGAACACTACTTATACTGTAGTATGGAAGAAAACATTACGTAAATACGTTATTAAATTCGTTGATAAAGATAATAATGATAGTTTAATAACTGAAGAAACTTTATCATATGGCGATAGTATAACTCCTCCATCATTTCCTGAATCAAATGTAGGATATCACTATGAATGGGATAAAGAAATTGATGAAACAGTATCTGGTGATAGAATATACTATAGAAGCTATAAACCAAATACAGATACATTATATAAAGTTAGTGTAATTGTGCCAAAATATACATCACCTAGAGGCGACAATAAGACATTCTTAGAAGATACAAAAGAACTAATAGATATTTCTATGGATTTTAGTGATATATTGGGTTTAAATAGTGATGGATACGCTAAAGGAACTACTGATACTACTCCTGATTTTAGTTATCTAATTAATTTAGGTGGCGCATTTAAGCTAGATACTTTAAATAGTGAATACACTGGAAATATTAGTGGCGATGGCTCGAAAGAATATATCTTTAAATATGATATCAACTGGGAAAATTTAGGTTTTGAATTAGATGATATCGTCACTGGATATATTAATGGTGGATGGAATCATGAATCATCATATCTAACGCTAGGTAGAGCGCATTCATCAAATACTGAAGCTTATGGATTAAAGATACATTTTGATTTTGGTGATTTAAGTGGAAATGGTTCAAATTTCGCAATCACTTTAGATCATCTAGAATTAAGTTTATATAAAGAAATAAACGTTGATTACGCAGCGTTCAACGCTGATATAGAAGGTTCATACTGGGAATCTAAATTAATCGTGATGGGTGAAAATTACACTCTTAACGATTGGCCTACATCATCAACAAAAGTAGAAGACTATAGCGTTAGACATTTTAATGCAATCGACTATTTAGAATATTGTCCTGATGTAAAATACATTGATGGAATCAGATTTGAATATAAGAGATTTGGCACTATTTCATCAATGGGTGAAGCCGGAAATACCGACTATTACATAATGGGTTTAAATATTAAAGAAAGAGATGATTTACTCACTGTTACATATAAAGATGGTGATCTAGTATTAGATAGCATAAAACTGGCTAGTGGATCAAAATTATCTATTCCTTTAACTTCTCCACTTAAAGATGGATACTATTTCATCGGATGGTATAATGATGATTTAACTCAAGAATTTGATTTTGATAAAGAAGTAACTGTTGATACAACTATTAGAGCTAAATATGAAGAAGCGGTAATGTATAAGGTTAAAATTGAAGCTGAATCATATTCTAGAACTGATGGTAAAGGAAAAGCGTTCACTTTCCCAAGCGAAAAAGAATACACTGATATCACTAATGAATTTATGGATTTATTAGGTTTATCATACGATAATGAAAATGATTATTATTACGCTTACGGAAAATTAAATACAGTTCCTGATTTCACTAAGTTAGAAGAATTACCAGAGGTATTCAAACTTGTTGGAACTATTCCAACTGATAAAATCAGTGAAGAAACTGTAACATATAGCTTTAAATACTCTATTAATGAAGAAGTATTTGGATATGATTTAAGTAAATTAAATATTGGTTGGTATGGTGATGAAACTGAATATGTAGTTGGGTTACATAGAGTTGATGATAAAGCAGGATTATTAATAAAAGCTACTTTAGGCTTAGTTAAAGCATATTCAACTCCACTACAAATTGTATTTGATGATATAGATATTGAGTTCTATCAAGAAATAAAATTATCAGTAACTGCAAAATATCAAACAACTGGTAAAAATATAAAATTCTATCTAGCATCTGAAGAATATGATTTAAATGATAATTTAATGGATATTCATTGGTTCAATACAAACTATAGTAGCTACACTGTTGATATGTTAGGATTACTAGCTAATAAGAATCAAAAAACTATTAAGCGTCTTGATGTTCGCCCAGCATCTATCGATTCAGCTCCTAATACATTCTATCTATTTATAGATGAATTAAGCGTTATAGAAAAAGAAAATAACCACATAGTTACGTTTGTAGATAATGAAACAGTTGTTACTAAAAAGGTTGTGGATAACGGCACTGTAACACCTCCTAGTTGGAATAAACAAGGCTACACTCTCTCTTGGGATAAACCTTTAACAAATATTACTGAAGATGTTACTATTAACGCAGTATGGGAAAAAGATTTGACTATTGCGCAATATAAAGTAACTGTTAAGGTTGCGAAATATGAGTTCGTGAAGAATGTTGATAATAAGAGATTCTTTAATATAACAAATAAAACATATGTTGATAATACTAGCGAGTACGTTAATTTATTTGGATTAAATGCGGAATTTAAGAAGGATGGTAAAATTGGTGAAGCACCATCATTTGATTTAAGTAAATTACCATCTACATATAAATTAGATACAACATTATCTAATATAGATGAAGTAATAAAAGAAGATGGTACAAGTGAATATACACTAGTATTTGATATAGATACTGATGCGTTAGGCGTTACTTTGGATAAAATTGTTTTATAT
>OCVV011281390.1_pt1 | contig 24272 bp, 18 predicted proteins | sample 1539721 | NCBI WGS metagenome assembly OCVV01 (sample SAMN02144230, study PRJEB22623) | gut metagenome | biome: sheep rumen | host: Ovis aries | place: New Zealand
AAATTGTGGAAAAACAGTGCAAACCCCACCTCTGCTCCGTCTTCCAGCACAAAAATCACTTCTGCCTTCTGCCGGTCAAAAATCCACTCTTCCAGTGTCTGCTCATCCGCCACTACCTCATCCAGCATACGCTCGTACTCTGCCAGCTGTCGGATAAACTGCAGAATCAGCGCTGTGTCTTCCCGCTTCGCACAGCGGAAGGTAACCTTCTTCTCCATAGACATCCCCTTTTTTCTCTGCTATGTGAACATGCTTCTTTTGTACCCAATGTACCGCACTTTGGTCCCTGTTTCAAGCATTCTCTTCCTGCTGCCACTGCACACACTGCTTCAGATAGTCCCGGACCTCCAGACGCTGGGGGCAGGCCTCCTCGCACTGACCGCAGCCGATACAGAGCTCCGCTCCATGGCCGCCCTGTATGATGGGCGCAATCTCTTTTCGGAAGGCATCCGAATTCCCATTTTCCAGTCTCTGATTCATGGCATGAAAGATTTCCGGAATCATGATCTGTTTCGGACATCCGCCAGTACAGTAATGGCAGGAAGTGCAGGCAATGGACGCGTCCCGGCCCAGGATCTCCTGCGCTCTGCGGATCACCTCCCGCTCCTTCGCATCCAGAGGCCGAAATTCTTTCATAAAGGAAAGATTATCCTTCATCTGCGCGATATCTGACATGCCGGAAAGCACCGTCATGACTCCATCCAGAGACGCCGCATACCGGATTGCCCAGGAAGCAAAGGAAGCATCCGGATTCGCTTCTGTAAGTAATTCTCGGATCTGACGCTTCGGATTTGCCAGACTGCCGCCCTTCACCGGTTCCATCACGATCACCGGTTTTCCATACTTCTGCGCCACTTCATAATTCGCTCTTCCCATAATCCGCGGATTTTCCCAGTCTGCGTAATTGATCTGCAGCTGTACAAAATCCACGTCCGGATGCTCCAAAAGCAGCTGCTCCAGCAGATCCGGCCCCGCATGAAAAGAAAACCCGTAATGACGGATCAGTCCCTGTTCTTTCAGCCTCCTGACATACTCCCAGATATGATATCGGTCATACGACTTATGGTTAATATTCATGAGTGCGTGCAGCAGATAATAGTCAAAATATCCTGCCTTCGTCCGCTTCAGGCTGGTATAAAACTGCTGTTTCGCGGCTTTTTCATTCCGGACCAGCATCCATGCGTTCAGTTTTGTGGCCAGCTGGAAAGACTCCCGGGGATACCGCTCCACCAGCGCTTTGCGGATGGCTTCTTCCGAACCCGGGTAGACATAGGCAGTGTCAAAATAGGAAAATCCTGCCTCCATAAACAAGTCCACCATTTCCTTTACCTGTTCCACATCGATAAACAGGCCCCGTCTGGGCAGACGCATCAGGCCGAATCCCAGTTTTCCTGTCTGTTCCATTTGACTGTCTTCCTTTCTTGTCACGTGTTCTTTTTAAAGCGCTCTGTACTTTTCTGGGTTTTTTATTTTTCCAGATCCTCCACATCCACCACCCGGAACCCGTTCTGAATCAGCAGCTCTGCCGTGACTCCCGGCCCATCTGTCAGTCTGCCGGAAAATGTCCCGTCATACCGCTGCTTCACACCGCAGCTTGGGCTGCGTGACTGCAGAATGATAAGATCCGGCTGCTCCCGCCGGGCAATCTCCAGGCACTGCCGTGCCCCGGCGCGGAACGCGTCATCCACATCTTTTCCGTCTTTGGCCGTCACTCTTCCGTTCCGGAGTTCGGACGGAACCCTTGGTGTCGGCAGCCCGCCCATGACTTCCGGGCAGACTGTGATGACTTCATTTTCGGCGGCAAGGCGAAGAACGGATTCGTTTCGGTTATTGCCGCCGTTGTATTTGCAGTTTTGGCCCATCAGGCAGGCGCTGATCATTAATTTCATGGGGTAGTTTTCCTCTTCAAAGCAAACTGCATGGTCTGAATTTAGTTGTTTTGGTATGTACATGAACAAAAAATTCTACTATTCTTCATCTTTATAACGGATGTGGTATTTTGCAATTTTTCTGGCAACCGACGATTGATTCATTCGCAGAATTTCTGCCGCTTTATAAGTGCTTTTTGTCTCCAGCATAATATCTTTGATAATCGCCGCTTCATACATCTCAATACATTCTTTCAGGGAAAAATGGTCCGGATCTTTGTAATAGGATTTCATATAATTTGTATAGAATTCCTGGCTCATCAAAAAATCACTGCCGGTTTTCTCCCCGCCAAATTCAACAGAACTGGGAATCGAATCAATGTAAAGCTGGTATTCCGGTGTCATAATCACTAATTTCTCCAGGACATTGCGCAATTCCCTGACATTTCCCGGCCAGTCATAATTCAGCAAAATCCGCATCAGCTCTGGTGTGGCCATCTTTACTGTATTATATTTGTTGGACAGTTTTTTCAAAAAATAATGTACCAATGGGATAATATCTTCTTTCCGTTCTCTTAATGGCGGAATCCAAAAAGAAACGATATTAATCCGATAGTACAGGTCACTGCGAAACGTACCGTTTGCGATACAGTCCTTTAAATTCACATTGGTTGCCGCAATAAATCTGCAGTTCAGTGTACGCTCTTTTGTCGAACCAATCCGATAGTACTTTTTCGTCTCCAAAACACGCAGAAGTTTTCCCTGCATAGACAGCGGCATAGAATTAATCTCATCCAGAAAAATAACGCCTCCATCTGCTGCCTCAAACAGCCCTTTTTTCCCGGTTTTTGAGCTTCCTGTAAAACTTCCCGGATCATAACCAAATAATTCTGATTCAAACAGAGCCTCCGGTATAGAGGAACAGTTCAGCGCAATTACTTTTTTCATTCCATCACTGCTCTGGCTGATAATATAGTCCACTAAAACCTGTTTTCCTGTTCCGGTTTCACCGGTAATCAGTATATTCGTATCATAATCCGCTATTTTTCTGGCTGTGGCAAGGAGCGATTTCATATAACTGTTCACACAAATAAATCCCCCTGTCTCACTCCCGGATGCTTCCTTTGACATATCCTGCCTTGTCTCACACAGCTGCTCGCCGCATTCATCCTGCAGATAATCAAAGGTTTTCAGTTCGACGACTACATAATCAACCTCTCCCTCCTCATTCAAAACCGGCGTAGCTGTTCCCATCTGCTTATAGGAATAAAAATTGGTTATTTTTACATCACTGATCCGCGTGATACGCCTTTTTTCCTGAAAAGCAACTGTAGTAATTGGATTTTCCACCTGCACTCCGCCTTTCTGAAATTTAAATACATTTAAGGAAAGCGCGTACTCCAAATTAGCACCCGTCATATCCAACAAGGCCTGATTCGCAAAGATCAGATCGCCAGACGCATTTACAACAAAAATCCCCTCACTTAAGTGATTCAGAAGATCCCTTCCCATGTCTGACTGAAGCAAAGCAATATAATTCTTCTGTACCATATCTTTCGTCTCCCTATTGCCCCTTTCTTTTCTGCGCATAAACAGATGAATCATTTTTATTATATCAATTTTAATGCACATGCGCATTATTATGCTAACAAATTCCGCTATAATGCACAATTGATTGATAACTAGTTTTGTTATTCCCGAAATAATGCATATTTCACTTGCAGAAATACTGGCACCAGTTATGCATATATTTCAATACAAGAAACCAGTTATTTCCAGGAGGTGTGTTTATGAACAATCTGAACAACAAAGTAATCATTACTGCTGCATTAACAGGGGCTCTGACACCTAAGGGTTACAAAATCCCGGAGACCCCCGATGAAATTGCAGAAAGCGCATATCAATGCTGGAAAGAAGGTGCTGCTGTTGTGCACATCCACACGCGGGCCAAAGACGGTCTCGGCGCAATGGTGACGGAAGATTTTCTGGAAATTGTCAAAAAAATCCGTGCTTATCCGGACTGTGATGTAATAATCAACTGCACTTCTTCCGGTTCGACACCGGCGCATATGTGTCCGGACGAAATGCGTTACCGCCATCACGAACTGTGCCCGGAAATAGAAATGGGTTCCGTGGATTCCGGATCCATGAACTTCACACCCATTGCTGTATTCGAAAACAGTCCTCAGTTTCTGGAAAATATCCTGAAGGCATATAACAAGCACGATGTAAAACCGGAATTTGAAATTTTTGATGCTGGCATGATCTCCAACGTGAACTATTACTACAAACAGGGATTGATTCAGAAGCCAATGCATTTTCAGTTCTGCATGGGCGTCACCGGAGGGGTTCCCGCAACCGTAGAACATCTCGCATTTCTCTCTCACCAGCTTCCGGAGGGATCCACCTGGTCTGCATTCGGCATCGGCTCCGGCCATATGCCAATTCTCTACGCTGCCATCGCCCTTGGCGGTCATGTCCGCGTGGGGTTGGAAGATAATGTAATTTACGGCTTTGATGAAAACGGCGAAAAAATCATCGCCACAAATGAAATGCTTGTCAAACGCGCAGCGGAAGCTATCCGTCTGTTTGGAAAGCAGCCAGCAACCTCTGCGGAAGCAAGAGAAATCCTCAGTTTAAAACCGCTGGTTCGTTAACTCTCTACGCAAAGAAAGGACGGTGAATATAGTATGACAATACTTGGAATTATCGGTTTGTTTTTAGGCATTGTTGTTATGATTGTCTTTGCATACAAGGGTCTTTCTGCTGTCCCGTTAAGTCTGCTCTCCGGTGCCGTTGTATGTATTTTTAATGGCATTAACATCTGGACCGGATTTGCAAAAGGGTGGGCCGGCGGCCTTGCCACCATTTTCTCCGCATATTATATCCTGTTTTTTGCTTCTACCTGCTTCGCTAACGTAATGGGCGAAACCGGGGCATGCAGTGCTATTGCATACAAATTCCTGGACTGGTTCGGCAAAAAACACATCCTGACGGTATTATCTCTGTTTTGTTTTGTGCTCTGCTATGGCGGCATCAGTTTCTTTGTATGCATGTTTGCAGTCGGTCCGATCATGTTCAAGTTATTTGAAGAACTTAACATTCCACGGAAACTGACCATATTACCCATTGCAATCGGCGGTGCCTCCTGGTCCATGGCTGCACCCGGAAGCACTCAGCTGCAGAATGTAATTCCCACCAAACTCGGCACCTCACTGATGGCTGCACCTGCCCTTGGTTTTTTCATGACTGCAGTCGGTCTTCTCCTCAGCATTCTTTATACCGAACATGTATATAAAAAGGAAATGGCTCTCGTTCATTCCGGAGCACAAGCCGGCTGGGATCCCACCTGGAAAAGCCCGGTCAAAGGTCAGCTTAAAAACAAAGGCGACCTGCCGTCTCCTCTGGCTTCCTTTTTGCCATTGCTGGTTTTAATTGCCTTTATTGTAATCGGGAGTCTGACCAGTTTTGTCGGCAATGCAACACTTCTTTCCTGCCTGGGAATGGCAATCGCATTCATCCTTTGCTTCTGCATCAATTTCAAATATTTGCCCAAAGGAAAGTTTGAGGTATTAAAAAGCCTCTTTGCTGACAGCGCTTCCTCTGCCGCAAGTTCTGCCCTTGTATTAGGCGCAATCGTTGGTTTTGGAAGTATTGTATCTTCCACCGCAGCATTTCAGAATATCCTGCAGTGGCTGATTGGTCTGAACATTCCGATTTACTGGAAAGGAGTTCTTTCCACGAGCGTTCTGGCCGGTATCACCGCATCTGCTTCTTCCGGTGGACAGCTATGTATGCAGTATCTGGGAGATTATTTTATCAATTCCGGATGCGATCTGAATATTCTGCATCGTCTGATCGCATTTTCATCTATAACTTTTGATTCTCTCCCGCATTCGACCGGCTGCTTCTTAATGTTTGCATACCTGGGTGTAAATCACAAATTGAGCTACAAATACGCATTTTGGATCTGCACCGTATTTACAACCATTATTACATTCGGTACGACTGCCGTCATCAGTCTGATTGGCATCTGATCGGTTTTGATTTGTCTGCCGGCACAGGCAGGGAAACGCTTTCGTTACTCTGCCAGAAACTGCTGAACTGAGTGAATTTTTGAAAGGAACCTTCTTATGAAACAATATCGCGTATTATTTATCGGCACTGGAATGATCGGCATCGGACTTGCTGCAAATGCTCTCATCCATGATTTCGACGTCTCTCTGTATGACGTTGTTCCGGAAGATAAGATTCTGATGAATCTGAAACAGACACTGAAACATTTAACAGCAGCAGGCGTTCTTACGCAAGAAGCTGCAGAGCAGAAAATAAAAAATGCCAAACTGTTTACAGATCTTACCGAAGCTTTAAAAGAAGATCCGGACTTCGTTCAGGAGTCTGTTCCGGAGCGTGAAGATTTAAAACGCTCGATTTACAAAACGATCCAGGATACTCTGGGGAATTCGCCCATTATTCTGAGTACAACCAGTCATTATTTTCCAAGTGTGCTTCAGCAGAATGCCTCATATCCCGACCGCATCTTTGTCACGCATCCGTACAATCCTTCCTATCTGCTGCCTTTAGTTGAAATATGCAATCCAATTGCGTCAGAAGAAACTATGAATCAGGTACTGGATTTCTATACTGCCATGGGAAAAACTCCTATCGTATGCAAAAAGGAAGTCGACGGCTATCTTGTGAATAATATTGCCTGGCAGGTTCTCTTTACCGCTATGGACCTTGTTGAGCAGGGGGTCTGCACTGTGGAAGACGTGGATAGAGCCATCATGTTCGGTCCGGGCATGCGCATGGCAATCCTCGGCCAGATCATGTGCATCAGTCTTGGAATTGACGGTGGTATTGCAAAAGGGCCTGAGAAATACGGTCTTCCCCACAAAGATATTTATGACATCGCCGGCAAAGGGGTCGAAGAGGAAATTTCCCACCGTGATCCGTCTATGGGCAACACGGTGGAAAGTCTGAATCTCTGGCGTGACAAAGCACTGGTGGAAATTCTGAAGATTCAGCATATGATATAAAATCTGAACATTTATTACAGAAGAGATAGGAGGAACTATGCATAAAGGGTTAAATGATGTTGTTATCGTCGGTTACGGCAGATCCGCTGTCGCAAAAAGCGGAAAACACGGAGCTCTTCGTATGATGCATCCGGTTGATCTGGGCGGCCAGATTCTTCGGGGTGTTCTCGACAAAATACCGGCTCTGAAGGACAGTGATATTGATGATGTCATTGTAGGATGTGCACAGCAGGAACTGAGCCAAAGTTTCAATATCGGCCGTTTAGTCGCTCAGCGCGCAGGGCTTCCGGACTCTGTTTCCGGCATGTCCTGCAATCGCTTCTGCTCATCCGGTCTGCAGTCTGTTGCCCTTGCTGCCGCATCGATTCATGCCGGATTTGCTGATGTCATTGCTGCCGGCGGAGTGGAATCCATGTCTTCGATTCCGATTAATTATGACAATATGAAAAAATCCATTAACCCATGGATTTGGACAAATAAACCCGCCAACTACTCTGCCATGGGTATCACAGCGGAAAACGTAGCAAAAAAATACGGCATTACCCGGTTGGATATGGAGGAGTTTACGGTTTCCAGCCATAAAAAGGCAGCTGCCGCTCAGACAGCCGGCCGTTTAGCGCCTTCCATTCTGCCTCTGACCGGAACAGACGATGAGGGTAAGGAAATCGTATTCTGCCAGGATCAGGGAATTCGAAAAAACACAAGTCTGGAATCACTTGCCAGCTTGGAACCCTGCTTCAAAAAAGACGGCCTCGTAACTGCAGGCACATCTTCTCCCACCAGCGATGGTGCAGGATTTGTCGTTTTGATGTCTGAAGAAAAAGCGCAAGACCTGAACATTTCTCCAATCGCAAAATTCACCGGATTTTCCGTTGCCGGACTGGATCCTGCATATATGGGACTCGGTCCCATCTACGCTGTCCCCAAAGTAATGGAAGAAACCGGCCTGACGACAGATGATATGGATGTCATCGAACTGAACGAGGCATTCGCCGTGCAGGCCCTGATGTGTATCCGCAAATTAGGGCTTCCTCCGGATCGAGTCAATCCAAACGGCGGTGCATTAGCTCTCGGCCACCCTCTTGGAGCCACCGGCGCGATTCTCATCTGCAAGGCACTGGATGAACTGCAGCGGATACATGGAACCTATTCGCTCATCACTATGTGCATTGGCGGCGGTATGGGGGCTGCCGGTATCCTGCAGTTAATCTGATATCCCGCAAATAATTGATGAATGGAGGAATTTGTTATGAAAGTATGTATTGTAGGCGCTGGTACCATGGGAAGAGGAATCGCTCAGGTTTTTGCTGCACAGGATTCAAACTCTGTCTATCTGTGTGACCTAACCGAAGAACTGGCTGCAGGCGGGAAAGAGCGAATTCTCCATTCCCTCGCACACCTTGTGAAAAAGGGTACTCTGCCGCAGGAACAGGTTCAGGCCATATCAGACCGGATAATCACCGGAACGATCTCCATTGCTTCTGATGCCGATCTGGTAATCGAAGCGGTAAAAGAAGACTGTACCGTTAAAAAAGAAACCTTCCGACAGCTGGAAGAAATTGTTCCCAAAAACTGTATGTTTGCATCCAACACTTCTTCTCTGTCTGTTACAGAAATCAGCAAGGGACTGGATCGCCCGGTAATCGGCATGCATTTCTTCAATCCCGCCCCGGTTATGAAGCTTGTGGAAATTGTCCGCGGCGAACTGTCCTCCGATTCACAGGTAGAACAGGCGAAACAGATCGCTGTTTCGATCGGGAAGATTCCGATTGAAATCAAAGAATCCGCCGGATTTGCAGTGAACCGAATTCTAGCACCCATGTTAAATGAAGCCGCCTATGAATTATATGAAGGGATTGCCACACGGGAAGATATTGACCAGGCAATGGTACTTGGCACCAATATGCCAATGGGTCCGTTAAGACTCGCTGACTATGTCGGCCTCGATATCTGCCTGGCAGCACTGGAAACCTTACAGTTTGAATTCGGAAATCCGAAATACAGCCCCTGCCCGCTGATTCGGAAACTGGTTCGTGCCGGCAAACTTGGAGTAAAAACAGGGGAAGGCTTTTATAACTACAGGAGTCAGGAATGAAAACAGCTGAAAAAACAAAAACAAACAAAATATGTTCCCCGGAAGAGGCGGTAAAACTGATCCGCGCACATGACCGGGTTTTCATCGGCCTGATCAGCAATACCACGCCTTTGCTGAACCGTGCGCTCTGGGCACGCAGGAACGAATTATCTGATATCACGCTGATCAGCGGTATGTCTCTCGATCCCTCCCCTCTTTTGACAGAAACCTGTGAAAATGACCCGTTTTCACTGCTTTCCATGTATCTGGGTCCCTTTGAACGCCAGGCAATTCAGCTGAAAAAAACACATGGGTACACATCTGTTCACTTAAGCGAAATAGATAAATGGTTCTCGGAAATAGGAAAAATTACGGTTGCTTTTCTTGCTGTATCTGCCCCGGATGCATCCGGCATGATGTCCTTCGGCCCTTCCGGCGGAAGTATATACCGATATATTTTGGAAACAGCCGACCGGGTCATTCTTGAAATCAATCCTGATATGCCCTATGTATACGGAAGCGACACGCTCATAGCGGCAGAAGAAGCGGACGCCATTGTTGTTTCAGAAAGCAGGATGCCGCAGATTCCAGATATCCCGCCTTCTCCCGCCATGGAGAAAATTTCTGAGTATATCAATCCGATGGTGGAAGACGGATCCACCATCCAGCTCGGTATCGGCGGTTTATCGACAGCAATCGGCAACAGCCTTACTTCTAAAAATGACCTGGGTATTTTTTCGGAAATGTTCTGCAGCTCCATGATGCTGCTGATGAAAAACGGAAATGTTACCAATCGTTCCAAGGGGTTCATGAACGGAAAGTCGGTGTTTGCCTTTGCAGCCGGCACCGGTGAACTATACGATTTTATGGATCACAATGAATTACTGTATAATGTTCCGTTTCCCTGCGCAAACGATCCGCGCAATATTATGAAAAACAATCGCATGATTTCCATCAATACTGCCCTGGCATTAAATATTTACGGCGAAACTGCTGCCGATGCCCTTGGATATAAACAGTACAGCGCAATCGGCGGTCAGCTGGACTATGTCCGGGGTGCGCAATGGTCCAAAGGCGGGAAATCTATTATCGCCTTGGAATCCAGTTACATGAAAAACGGTAAACGGCACAGTAAAATTAACTTTAATTTTCCGGAAGGAACGCCTATTTCCACTCCGCGTTCCGATATTGAATATGTCGTAACCGAGTATGGTTATGCTAATTTAAGAGATTTAACCATTTCCGACCGTGCCAGAGCAATTATTGAACTTGCCCATCCGGATTTCAGGGATGAGCTGCGTGATAAGGCAAAACACTCCGGTATTTTCTAACCATCAGCAGCTATATCATCCTGTCCCCGCACTGTTTTCGTACGCAAAAAGGAGGTGTATCAAACCATGATAAAACGAATCGCCATTATGGGATGCGGATCCCTGGGAACAATACTCGGTGCTTATCTCAGCCGTGCCGGCCTGGATGTCACTATGGTTGATATCTGGGAAGAACATGTGAATACCTTAAACACACAGGGCGCCTCTGTCTCCGGCGGTACCGAAATGACTGTTCCGGTCAAAGCCTGCACACCGGATCAAATGACCGGTACTTTTGATCTGTTTTTCTATATGACCAAGCAGACCTTTAATGAAACTGCTATTCCTCAGATGATACAGCATTGCGGCACCGACAGCATTATCTGCACCTGCCAGAACGGTCTTCCGGAACTCGCCGTAGCGGAATACTATCCAAAAGAAAAAATCATGGGTGCTACGGTCGGATGGCCGGCAACCTTCCTTGGGCCCGGGAAATCGAAGCTGACCTGTCCCACGGATTCCCCGCTGTTTGAATTTCATCTCGGACGGCTGACCGGTGAACCGGACGACACCCTGCATGAAGTACAGCAGATTCTGGAAAAAATGTGTCCCGGCCATGTCACAATCACCAGCCATCTGTTAGCTGACCGCTGGTCAAAAATTATGATCAACGCAACCTTTTCCGGCATGTCTACCGTATGCGCAGACACCTTTGCCGCTATCATTAATAATGACCGCTCCATGATCTGTGCTGCGCGTATCGGCCGGGAATGTATCCGGGTATGCCATGCCATGGATATTACTCTTCCGTCGATTTTCGGCATTAACTTTAACCAGCTGTTTCAGTTTACCGATCAGGCAGAAGAACAGCATGCGGTCAAAGTCATCCGCAAGTATTTCGGAACAATTGCCGGCAAAGCTTCCATGCTTCAGGATCTGGAAAAAGGACGCAAATGTGAAATTCGTTTTATCAACGGTGTGGTTAGTCAGTATGCAAAAAAATATAAGATAGAAACCCCATATAACGACTCTGTTGTAAAGATTGTTTCAGAAATAGAATCCGGTACCCGTCCCTTGCAAAACAATCTTGACTTCATGCCGAATTTATCTCTGTAGATCTGCCGCATAAGACGAAAGGAAACAGCGTCTTGGAGTATATCCCCTCTTACTCCAAGACGCTTTCCAGCCCCACCTTTCCAAATCATATCAAATACCTTTTTCTTGCTGCAAATTTCAGTTCTTCGCGAAATTTTGGATGCGCGATATTGATCAGCTGTTCCGTTCTCTGACGAACCGTATTTCCCCGCATTTTCGCTACTCCATACTCCGTCACGATATAGTCTGATTCATTTTTTCCGGTAGTAACTATTGCGCCAGGTGTCAGGATCGGCTTTATGCGGCTGACAGTTCCGTTTTCTGCAGTAGAAGGAAAACAAATAAAGCTTTTCCCCCCTGCCGACGCATTGGCTCCCCGCACAAAATCCAGTTGTCCGCCTGTTCCGGAAATGTGACGAGTACCAATGGATTCCGCGCAAACCTGTCCGAAAAAATCCACCTCCAGTGCAGAATTAATACTCATAAAATTCGGAATTTCTGCAATCACATTTGGTTCGTTCACATAATCCACCGGCAAAAAACGGAAATACGGATTCGAATCCACTGTCTCATACATATGCTGAGAACCTAATGCAAAAGCAGCTACAGAAACACCTGTATCGATCGGTTTCTTCGAATTATCCACTGCTCCCGCTTCCATCAACTCGATCATGCGATTCGTTAACAGTTCTGTATGAATTCCAAGATGCTTTTTATTTTTTAATGCTTTCCCCACTGCATCCGGAATTGCTCCGATTCCAAACTGAACCGTCGCACCGTCTGGTATCCTCTCCGCCACCAGCTCCCCGATTTTCATACTTATCTCATCCCCAGGAAAAGACGGAAGGCTCAGAAGAGGTTCCGTTTTTTCCGCTAATTTTTCAATCTGTGTAATATGAATTCTAGGGGCTCCGCATACTTTCGGTAAATTTTCATTTACCTGCACGTAAATGTGCGGACACTGCTCCAGCAATACCTTTCCAAGCGATCCGTTGCAGGTATTAAAATACCCTTCTTCATCCATCGGCGCCGCCTGCAGAATCCACGCATCGAGCTTAACGTCTTTTCTCAGCAGTTCCGGTCCTTCATGATAATTAAAAGGCATAATATCCCCGCATCCGCGATTAATTCCATCCCTGGCCCCCGCGCCTGAAAACCAGGACACGCCCAATATACGCCCAGCGTCCGGCTCCTGATAGCAGAAATAACGGTAGGCATCTAATAAGATATGGAACGTTATGTTTTCCAGCTTTCTTTGCTTTACTCTTGTTTCAATTGTGCGAATAAGCCCCAGCGGCTGTCCCAAAGGCGCATCCATAAAAATCTTCCATCCTGACTGTATGGATTCTGCCAGATGATCAAGCTCCGTCTTTCGCTCACGATACAATCTGTAAATATCCGCCACGTACTTTCCCCCCTTTCCTTCCGGATAGATCCGCTGATTTTCTGTGCAGGCGACCATCTTCCCATGAGACGGCTGCCTGCACAGATATCTTTCTATACTCCTGAATCCATAATTAGTTCAGGCATTGATAAATGATCGCCATGCCTGGTCCTCCTCCTGCACATAAGGAACCGCACCCGATCTCCTGCCCCCGCCTTTTTAATTCATAATATCCGCTGATCAGAAGACGAACGCCCGTACTGCCAACCGGATGTCCCAGGGAAATACCTGATCCGTTTCTGTTCACGTCTTCCATATCCAGACCTAACTCACGATTACATGCCAAAAACTGTGCCGCAAAAGCTTCATTTATTTCAAAATAATCAATATCCTTGATCTGCAGTCCCGCATACTCCGCCGCCTTAGGAATTTCATATACTGGTCCAATTCCCATGATTCTAGGCGGGACACCAACGGTAGCTGTAGACAAAATCCGGAATAACGGTTTCAGCTGCAGTTCTTCCGCAAGATCCCTGGCCATCAGTACAATCGCTGAGGCGCCATCGTTTAATCCGGATGCGTTCCCGGCGGTAACTGTACCATTCTTACGAAAAGCTGCCTTTAGCCCCTCCAGCTGTTCTATGGTTGTCTCTCTGGGATGCTCATCTACATCAAATACACCTGCTCCTTTCCGGTTTCTGACAGGAACCGGCACTATTTCTTCCTTAAATTTTCCTTCTGCTATCGCCTGTAAAGCCCTCTGCTGTGATAAAAGCGCTAATTCATCCTGCTCTCTGCGGCTGATTCCATACTCTTCTGCAAGATTTTCCGCTGTATTCGCCATATGAACACCGGAAAACACATCCGTCAATGCATCGTGATACAGGCCATCTTCAAATTTTCCATCGCCCAGGCGATATCCTTTTCTGGCGTTCATCACCAAAAACGGAACATTTGTCATGCTCTCCATGCCTATGACCAGCGATGCGTCTGATTTTCCCAGCATAATCTGCTGGAAAGCGATTTCAATCGCCCGCATGCCGGACGCACACTGCTGTTCAACCGTTAACGCACCTGCTGCTTCAGGAATCCCCAGCGCAATTCCGATTTGCCGCGCCGGATTGCCGCCGCATCCGGTCTTATATACCATTCCGACAATTACTTCACCTATTTTTTCCCTTTCGATCCCTGATCGTTTCAGTGCTTCTTCGCCGGCTATTTTGCCCAGATCAACTGCGGAGACATCTTTCAGACTCCCCATAAAATTGCCAATGGCAGTTCGAGCCATTCCCACAGCAACTACTTCTCTTATCCTCATTTTTCCTCCCGCGATATCATTTGCAAAAACAGCGGCTGTAATCCATCGTTTCTGTATTACAGCCGCTGATCCTCCTGTTATGAATATGTTTCTACTGCTTTCCGTCCTTTCTCTGTGATCACATATTTCCGTCGGAAGGTTCCTTTTTCTTTGATAAAGCCGTTACGTGTCAAATGCGAGGATATCGCTGACATCTGCATTGAGCGGATCTCATTTTTGCTGATCCACTCATTTTGCTTATGGGCATCTCCGCTATTTACGGTTTTCAGAAATTCTACATACGCATTCGTCAGACCTTCTTTTGCCATTTTTTCTTCCCGGTCTGTTAATGAATCCAATGCATCCCTTCCCTTCTCTGTAATCACAAAAGTATAAAGTTTTGACATGGCTAATCCTTCCCGCATGATATAGCCGCCTTTATCCAGATGTTCTATCGCCGCATCGGTAACCGTTGAATCCACGCCAAGATAATCCGTAAGATCCGCCATATATTTATGGCCGACACGAATTAACCCAAGAACCTTTTTATCCACAGCATCCAGCTGTACACTTTCACGATTGGTATCTGTAGGAACGCGCTCCCAGTTTTTCTCTCCAAAATATTTGGGTTTGCCAAACAGGCTAGCTATTACAGCTGCAATAAAGGTTACGATCAGTCCGAGCGTTGCCAGATAAATATAACTGCCAATTACAAATATTTTTGTAAGCTCCAGGAACTCAAACACAGCCATAACTACCATACCGCAAAGTGCTCCCCAAAATGCCCCTGCAGAATTGAAACGTTTCCATACCATGCCTAAAAGAAGCAGAATGGACGGCGGTACTAACCAGCAATTTGCAAATGCAAACAAGTAAGTCGGTCCTCCCGGGAACTGACACAATACAAAGGTCACCACTCCTACAATCACCAGGATCCATTTCGAAGCTTTCAGGCGTTTCTTCTGATCCCCGCTCTTGTCAATCAGCCGGATATAAATATCCCGTGTCATTACCGCCGAAGCGCCCAGTGCAGATGTTGCGGATGTAGATACAGACGCAGCAACCGCTCCGATGACTGCCAGCGAACCAAAAATCGGAATCAGCGTAGACGCGATAAATCCATATGCCCCTGTAGGTTCTACGGCTCCTCCGCGCAGAGTAAGCACATCTCCGTGGAAAGCCCCCATATAAACGCCTACAATTCCCAATGGTATGCAGAAAATAACCAGCAAAAGCACTGCGGACCATACGAATGATTTTCTTGCCACTTTTTCTGAACGGCAGTTGGCAATTTTCATCCAATAATAGTTGTTTCCCCATACCAATGCAGAGGCGAACAAAATAACAAAATTCAAAATAGAAGGATATGTCAAGCCAAGGCCGGTGATCGAGCCAGCATACCCACTGTTCACCCAGCTGTCTGTCGGCCATCTCTCAATTACACCGCTGATTGGTCCATACTGATGCAGTACAAGGAACAGTACTAACGGCACAATAATAATTCCCATGATTACCTGCACCAGATCCGTCATAGAAATTGCCCACATACCGGAAATATAAGTGAACGCAATAATCACCGCAAAAATGATCGCAGTAACCACCGGTCTGCTCCAACGGGTATATGCGCAAATATTGTTGATGGCAGACACAATATTATTCGCCATAATTCCCAGCATGCCCACTACTGAAGTAATCGCAATGACCGATCGTGTTTTTCCGTCATAGCGCATCTGCAGAAATTCAGGCAATGTCTGCGCGCCGCAGCGACGAACAAAGTTGGAATACAGCAATCCGTAAAATGCCAATCCGCAAAAGCTGTAAATCGCGCTCCAGAGGAAGGACGCCTTAAACCCATAGAGCACGGAAAACCCTGGTGCCAAAGCCATGGTTGTCCCTGCAAATCCAATTGCAATTACACCAAAAATATTTAACCCGGTAGATATCTGGCGTCCTGCAAGCACATAATCATCCGTTTCCTTTACCCAGTTTTTTGCGACAAAACTGGCGATAAACAAAAATGCGATAAATATAACGAAGACGATAATAAAAACGGTATTTGCCATGATAAACTCCCTTCAAAAATTCAATCATAAACCCCTATTTTTATTCGTAAACTCTCTCCATCAGTCATCAAATATAGCTACCGCCCTCGTCCATCCGGCACTTGCACCTTTTACTTTAATCGGGAAACAGCATACCGTATAACCAGTCAGAGGAAGCGCTGCCAGATTGGTCAGTTTTTCCATATGACAGTATGCCTTTTCCGCGCCGGCCCGATGACCTTCCCAGAGGACACTGGCATCTCCGGTTTCCTGAAACATCTTTGCTTCATAAGGAAGCGGCACGTCCCAGCTCCACCCGTCTGTTCCACAAACATGTACGCCCTGATCAATCATCCAAAGGGTTGCTTCTTTGCTTACCCCGCATCCGGCAGTCAGGTATTCTTTCGTACCCCATCGCTTATCCGCACCTGTCTGCAGCAAAAGAATGTCCCCTTCTTTTAACTGATAGCCGACTTTGGTAAAATACTCTTCAAAATCTTTGGCCATAATGCGGTAACCGTCAGGCTTATCATGAAAGTCCACTTTGACGCCATTGCCAATGCACCACTCCAGAGGAACCTCGTCAATGGTCCATGCTCTTTCCCCGCCATTCATTGTGGGATAATAATGCCATGGCGCATCCAGATGTGTACCGGAGTGTGTACACAGCTGAGCAAAATCAATCGACCATCCATTTCCTCCGGGAAGATCATCTATCGTTGATCCGGGAAAATAATTTTTCATTTCCGGCGCCGTATCCTGATGCGTTCTTCGCTGGATATGAGGGATCTGCACTTCCGGATCGCTGGGGAGATCTTCTTCCAGAACCATACTGATATCAACAATCTTCATAACAACTACCTCTCTTTCTATTGTATTGAATACGTGTTTGATATCCCCATAGAAGCAAATGGCATGCCAAAGCGAAACACGCTGATTTCCCGGAGTTCTGAAACCTTCTTTTTCTTTGTGTGTTCGGTTTTCCTTACACAAAATATTCCAGCGTCCACTACTTTCCATGTACTGCATGAAATACTTGTCTCTATGTCTCTTTTCATTACATGTAAGTTATTCCGTACACTTTTTAACTATTTTGTATATATTTTCAGTCATATTTTCTTGTTACTTGTTTATTTTTCACGATTGTGATAAAGTCAATTTATTAAATCCGGGAAGCGCCATGCCTCTGACTCACACAAATACTCAGGAGAACTACTATGAGACGATTATCCTTAAAAGAATGCATGGAATTTATTGAAGCCTTACACTCCTTTGCTCTGCTGGATGAAAACGCACGCTATGTTTATGTAAGCGAAAACTGGTGCAGAATGACTCATCACACAAAAGAAAATGCACTCGGAAAAAAGGTAGAAGAAATTGTTCCTGATACCCTGGCACACCAGGCATATCTGTCAAAAAGACCTGTGATCGGACATCTTGTCCGTATTGCCGGACAAAATTATTTTACAAATTATTATCCCAGACTCTCTCCTGCCGGAGAAGTAATCGGATGCTTTCTGTTTACGATCATACACAACACACAGGAAGCTCAGGTGGTTTCCGCACAGTTAAAACAGGTCGAAGAGCAATTAAAATACTATAAGAATGCCCTTTCCCGCGAACGCGGCGCAAAATATTCGATCGACAATATTATCGGCGACAGCCCGGTGATGCTTCATCTGAAAGAAGAAATTATTCAGGCCGCCCAATCCTCTTCCACCGTATTAATCGAAGGAGAGACCGGCACCGGAAAAGAACTGATCGCTCATTCTGTACATACATTAAGCCCCAGATGTGACCAGAATTTTGTTCGCGTCAATTGCTCTGCTATACCGGAAGACCTGATGGAATCTGAATTTTTCGGATATTCCGACGGCGCTTTCACCGGCGCGCTGAAGGGTGGAAAAAAAGGACGATTTCTGGTTGCTAATCATGGCTCCATTTTTCTCGATGAAGTAAATCTTCTCCCTATGACCATGCAGCCAAAGTTTCTGCGTGCCTTGCAGGAACATGAAGTAACTCCTGTGGGAAGTTCTGAAAGTCTTCCGTTTGATGTCCGCATTATCTCTGCCACAAATACACCTCTGGAGTCTTTGGTTCAAAATGGAAAGTTCCGAATGGATTTATATTTCCGCCTGAATGTAATAAAAATCACCGCTCCGCCACTGCGCGCGCATAAAGAGGATATTCCTTTGCTTATAAAGAATCTCATTGATCAGCTCAATCTGGAACTTGGAACATTTATTCGCGGTATTGAACCGGATGCACTGGATCTTCTTTCCTCTTACAACTGGCCGGGAAACATACGTGAGCTGAGAAACAGCGTCGAAGTGGCAATCAATCGTGCCGATGGTTTACTGTTAAGCCGGAAAGACTTTTCTCATGTAGGAAAACTGAAGAACCTTACGCTTCCATCCAAAACATTCGAAGGTTCTTATAATCTTCGGGATCTGCGTAATGATTTTGAACGAAATTTAATTCAGGAAGTTTTGAAAATTACCGGTGGAAATAAAAAACGTGCGGCCCAGCTTCTTGGGATCTCCCGCACGGTATTGTATGATAAATTAAATTTACTTGGGATAAGCATCTACCGGTAAATTCCTGGTTGTAATAGTAACAACATCCTGCCCACTACCAGTTAATTCACACCTTCTTGCTTAGTGACGATTTTTCTCCTTCGTCGCCTCAAAACTCATATCCAACAGCATCCTGATCTGATCTTCCGGTACCGTCCCGTCCAGCGCCACCGAGATCCACTTTGTTTTGCTCATATGGTACGCCGGGAAAAATCCCGGTTCCTGGCACAAAGAGGCCACTAGCACTGGATCGCATTTCAGATTTACGATATCCAGCCCTTCTTCGCCCTGCAGACCCAGCTTGTTTTTAGGCACATTCATCAGCAACGCAAACCACTTCTTATTTTTCCTGTGACGAAATACCAGGTAATCCGGATATTTCGCCCAGGGGCGATCCGGCTCTGTCTCATATGACGTCTGAATGAATTCTTCCAGTTCTTTTCGATCCATGCTCTTCTGCCTCCTCAAAGCATCTGCAGTCCCATTGCGATGATCCAGACATACATCAGCGTCTTCGGCATCATCAGCGCGCCCAGCGCAGGCTTCCGGTCCGCAAAAAGCGTAACCGGAAAGTAAAACGCGAAACTCAGCGCAATCGCTATACACATTCTCCAAAGTCCATGTGTGTCCGCACTGCCGGAAAGCGCAAAGAGTACGATCACCAGAATCCCGGTAACCGCAAACGGCACATTGCGGTACAGCGACCAGCGAAGATTTCCTTCCGGCGAAAGCCAGCGGTTCTGCGGGAACATACAGAGTGCGATCCGAAGCAGCGCCGTAATCCAGATCAGCACCGGAATCGCTGCCGGTACTGCCACTGCCGGAAACAGAGTCTTCCAGATTGCATACAGCAGAAGGTAAAATACAGTCATAGTCACGGATGTGATAGCTTTTCCCATTCCCAGCCGCGCGTCCGTCCGTTCATTCCTGCCGCGCAGATGCATCTGCACCCGGGGAATCAGATGAAACGCGTCGCCGCTGCCCAGGAGCAGCGTCAGGACTCCATACAGATAGAATACCGTCCGCCCGTCTGCCTGCATCAAAAATATAATCCCGGCGATCAGATCAAACAGCAGGTACGCGATGTCAAACACGCTCTCGCTGATCCGCACGCCTTTCGGCATTGTTTTATCCTTTTCATTGCTCATAGCAGCTTATTACACCTTGCCTTTCCTGTGATATTCTACTGTCAGTTTATCATTTCCCATCGGTCAGAACTCATCGTATTCTTCCTTTGGACAGCGTATTCTTTCCTTAGACAGATATCCTGGAATCCTCCACCGGCACCATTTTTCCTTGCAATCAGATCGGATCTACCAAAGATCGCATCACTTCATCCACACTGTTACATCAGATTTGCCAGGGATCGCATCACGAGATCCACATCCTGATTTTCCAGTTCCTGAATCACATGCAGATATGTCTTCTGCGTGGTCGTCATGCTGGCATGCCCAAGTCTCCTGGCCACACTGGCCACGGAAACTCCAGCATAAAGAAGAATGGATGCATGCGTATGCCGCAGGCCATGCACCGAGATTACCGGAATCTCCAGCCTTTTACAATACCGTTCCAGTATATCATTCACCGTCGAATTATACACATGTTCCTTCGTCACAAAAATCGGCCGGTCCTGCGGAAGATTTTTCACAAGCAGCGCAAACTGCATGACTACCTGCCAGTCAATCCGAATCTTCCGGACCGAAGACTTGTTCTTTGTTGGCGCGAATCCGCCGCCCTCTTTATAGTTCCAGGTTTTGTTTACTGACAGTGTCTGATGGGCAAAATCAAAATCTGCCGGTGTAATGGCAAGGGCTTCGGAAAACCGCATTCCTGTTTTGGCTACCAGCAGGATAAACCAGTCCCAGCTCACCTGTTCCCCTAAGGTCAGTCCTGTCAAAAGCGTATGCAGTTCAAACTGATTCAGGTATTTTCTCTTCTTTACGGAAGGCGTTTTCCCTTTAATAATCACTTTTCTTGTAGGATCCCGCGGAATCAGGCCTTCGTCCACCGCATCCAGAATCGCTCCCTTTAACTGATGATGAAAATCCATCGTTGTCTGCCGTTCGTGCTCTTTGGCATATTCATTGATGAGCTGCTGATAAGCCACCCTTGTCACTTCACACAGCTTCAAATCCGGCGCCAGCTTTTCAATCCAGGAAAGGCTCATCTGGTATTTTGACAAAGTGACATCACGAATGGCGCCTTCCTTGTACACAGAAATCCAGTTTCGATAATAATCTTTCAGCTGATCGGTCGCCCGAAATTCATTCGGCATAACTGTCTCCTTCCCGTGCCGGTGAAGGGCCAAACCGCCGAAAACTTACGCTTCGCTTTCGTCTTTGTGCTCCGGGTCCGGAATTTCACAACCATCTGACAGAATAAACTTCGTCAGCAGTTCATCCACCCGGTTATTCACGCGAAACGGCGGCAGTTTTCTTCCGTCTGTTTTTGTGAAATATTCCTGTGCTTTCTCCTTCACTACAGTCGCCTTAAGCGCGTCAAACCTGCCATACTCGTTCAGCTTCTCCTTCGTTACATGGGCGTCCATCATGCCGCGCAGCAGCTCTTCCGAACATCCCAGATACTGCACCAGCCGCCGGATCTGCGCAGAGCGCTGATCACTGGCATACTGCACAATATAATCCCGAAACGTCATTCCTTCCTGCAAATGCGCATCCCCGGTCTGCACATCATGCAAAAACAGATTGGCATATTTCTGCTCTTCCTGGGATAAAAATGCAAAGGATCTGTGCAGCTCTTCCAGCGTCGCCTCCAGCTCTTTCGGATCCACATTCGGGTCATGCAGCTGCTTCTTCCATTTTTCAAAGCGGGAATTCATATAATCGTTGTCAATGACACCGGTATTCTGTTCCGTCAGATAGGGATCAATCGGAAACGTAATGATATCCTCATCTCCCGGTTCACCTCCATCTACCGGAGTTTCCGGGCGCAGGTCCTTATAACGCTGAAGCAGAACCGCATACTGCTCTTCGCTGACCTGCAGATGAATCAGCTCCTCTTCCCTGTCATCCTCCGGATCAATCTTCGACGTATATTCGGTCACATCCCATCGGAATCCCTGAATGCGCGCCGCCTGCAGATATGTGGAAAACTCCCGGAACAACTTTGCGAATTTTGCCTTTGAGGGAATATCCTCCGGCAGCTGCGTCATATCCGGAACTCCCGCGCCTGCAAAGATATTCGCCATATCCCGGAATGCCGTATTCATATGCCGTACATTATCCGGCAGATGATCCGCAAAAAGCCCCTGGGGCCGATCCCCGGAATACAATTTCACCGCATTCGCAATGTTTTGCTTCATCGTATGGGGCATCCGATAATACCGGATGGATCCAAACGGCTTCTCATTGATATTAAACAGCCGGTTTGTCCTGGAAAAAGCCTGAATCAGATTCTGATAAACCAGCATTTTGTCCAGATACAGCGTATTGATCCATTTGGAATCGAATCCTGTCAGCATCTGATTTACCACAATCAGAAGATCCAGCTGCTGTTCCGGCTGCAGCCGCTCGTACGGACTCTTGTGTGCAAGTCTCGCAGACACATCTTTCTTGAATTTCGCGTAACTGCCGATATCAAAATTCTGCCCATACTGTTCATTATACGCAGTCAGCATCTCTTTCAGGCCGTCCTCTTTCTCAAGCGTACGATTTCCCCCGCGATTATCAATCGTAGGGTCAAACAGCCCCGTTACCTTCAGATCCGGGTACCGCTCCCGGAATTTTTTGTAATAACGCACTGCCTCCGGAATACTGGACACTGCGAAAATTGCATGAAACTTCCCGTTGCGGCTCATAGTAAGCCAGTTATCCGCAATATCATCCACTACCGCGGTCTGGAACTCATCCGTCTGCCATGCTTCATTTCCAATATAATCTTCGATCCCTTTCTGATAAGATCCATCTTCCCTTTGTCTGCCGGCCATGGGAACTTCCGCCGCCGACAGAAAATGAAAATATTTCTTACTCATCCCCGGATCTGCTACAGCCTCCGCTTCGGAAGCTGCTCCGGATTCCTGCAGCGCCACTTTCTTTCTGAGATCCTTATCCCGGTACACACAGACCATCGTAGGATCAAAGCCCAGCACATTTTTGTCCCGTATTCCGTCCGCTATACTGTAACGGTGCAGTTCATCGCCAAAAATATCCGCCGTCGTGCTCATTACCTTCTCATTCTCTGTAAAAACCGGTGTTCCGGTAAATCCAAAGAAAAGCGCCTTTGGAAAAGTCGCCTTAATAGTAGTCAGCATGTCTCCAAATGTCGAGCGGTGACACTCATCCAGAATAAACACCAGGCGCTTGCTCTGCATATCTTCCAGATCCTTTGCCCGCATTTTTCCAGCTGCATCTTCCTTGATATTGCTCATCTTCTGTATGGAAGAAACAATCAGCGTATCCTTCGGATTCGTACTCTTCAGCTTCGAAATCAGCGTAATCGTGTCTTCTGTCTCCTGCACGTCATCTTCATTATCCGCGAATGCGCGGTACTCTTTCAGAGACTGGGTTCCCAGCTCAATCCGATCCATCAGAAAAACCACCTTGTCCGCATTTCTGGAATTGGCGATCAGCTGCGCAGACTTAAATGAGGTCATAGTCTTGCCGGATCCCGTCGTATGCCAGACATAGCCGCCCAGCTGCTGCCCTTCTCCCCAATCATTTTTTGCCACGCGGTCCGAAATCTTGTTCGCGGCATAATACTGATAGCTGCGCATCACTTTCAGGACTCCGTCCGAATCATCCGCCACCGTATAAAATCCGATCAGCTGATGCGCCATGGGAATAGACAGCAGATGTTCCACTACCTTTTTCCAGTGATTGATCGGCTCATTATTTGTGTCCGCCCAGTGGAAATAAAAATCCGGATTAAACTTTCCGTCCGGACCGGGATTGGCAAAATAAAGCGTCTCCTCCGGATTCATAGCGACAAAGACCTGCACCAGAGAAAACAATCCGGTAAAAATCCCTTCATGGGCATATTTTTCAATCTGATGAACGGCTTCCTGCACCGGAACTCCGGACTTTTTCAGTTCGATATGAAAGACCGGCATCCCGTTAATCAGCAGCATAAGATCCCCCCGACGGTCCTGCAGAACCTTTTCCTGTCTGAGAAAAATCGGCTGTTCCACGATCTGATAACGGCTCTGCCCACCCGCTATTTCCATCCGATCATAAATCTTTAAGCTGACCTCCTTTCCGTAATGAAGCGTATCCTTCGGATTTTTCCTGATGATGGAAACCGTCTTGCCATTGATAAATTCGTTTAAAGCAAGCGGTGTACGGGCTTTTCTGATCTGCTCCATCAGCTCATCCATTTCTTCCGGAATCAGAGGACATTCGTTTAACCGGTCAGCCTCCTGGTTATTTTCGAAAAGAATCTTCGCCCAGTTCCGAATCAGATCCTCCTCTGTCGGATGACAGAGGACTTCCCCCGCCCAGCCTTTCCTTTTCAGTGCCTCGATCAGGGCATGTTCAAAATCCGCTTCTTTGTTAAAATGGTCCATATAGATTGCTCCTGTTTCTGTAATTATTGGTCAAATTCAGCTTACACTGGTGAAGGGTGATAAGGT
>OCVV011292553.1_pt1 | contig 24249 bp, 27 predicted proteins | sample 1539721 | NCBI WGS metagenome assembly OCVV01 (sample SAMN02144230, study PRJEB22623) | gut metagenome | biome: sheep rumen | host: Ovis aries | place: New Zealand
TTGTTTTAAAAAATTTACTTTCGGTAGTTTTACTACCGCTTAGGTTTATTCTCTAAAGGATTTTATTGTTTATTTTTCAATGTACTTTTTGTATTTTATGTTCCTTTTTTGTGTACGGAACGATTTTTATTATACATTAACTTTGAACCTTTGTCAACACTTTTTTTAATTTTTTTTAACCTTTTTTTGTGTTCAATTTTTCAAAAGCAATGAAACCCTTGAAAATTCTAGGGTTTCATTCAATTATTAAATAATATTTTGTTGTTTTTTATATATTTCTATATTTCCATTATAATTGGTATAATCATCGGATTTCTTTTTGTTTTTGTAAAAATATAATCTCTAAGATTTTCACGCGTAATTGACTTTATTGTTGCCCAATCGCGTATGCCCTTTTGTTCACATTTTTTTATCTCATGTCTTACCACAGATTTTACTTCATCCATTAGATTCTCTGATTCTCTAACATAAACAAAACCTCTTGATATTACATCTGGGCCTGCTACCACTTCACCTGTTGATGAATCCATTGTAAGAACTATAACAATCAAACCATCTTGTGACAAATGCTGTCTATCTCTTAATACAATACTTCCCACATCGCCTACTCCTAATCCATCAACTAGTACTCTACCATTTGGTACTGTCCCTGTAAACTCTGCTTTATCTTCTCCTATTTCTAGCACTCTTCCATTAGTCATCATAATTACATTTTCTTTATCTATGCCCATACTTTGAGCAGTTTCACCATGTGCTATTAATTGCCTATATTCACCATGTACAGGAATAAAATATTGCGGTTTAGCTAAAGCAATAATAAGTTTTTGTTCCTCTTGGCACGCATGTCCTGAAACATGAATATCTTCTAACGAACTGTATACAACCTCTGCTCCTATTTGCATTAAATCATCTATTACCTTTGATACATATTTTTCGTTTCCAGGTATAGGTGTTGCGGATATTATAATCAAATCATTTTGTGTAATTTTAACTTTTCTATGTTCTCCTGCTGCCATTCTAGTTAATGCAGACATAGTTTCTCCTTGACTTCCTGTTGTAATTATAACTAGTTGCTCATCAGTATAATTTTTAATCATATCTATATCTATAAATAAGTTTTCTGGGCAATCTATATATCCTAATTCTCTGGCAGTTGTTATCATATTTATCATACTTCTACCACATACAGCAATTTTTCTATTGTTTTTTACAGCAGAATTCACAATTTGTTGTACTCTATGAACATTTGATGCAAATGTCGCAACAACTATTCTTTTTTTGCAATGTAAAAATAACTTATCAAAAACTTCTCCTACTGAAATTTCAGACATTGTAAAGCCTTTTCTTTCGCTGTTTGTACTGTCTGACATTAATGCTAATACTCCTTGATTTCCAATTTCAGCAATTCTTCCAAAATCCATTAATTTTCCATCAATAGGTGTATAGTCAACTTTAAAGTCACCTGTGTGAAGAATTGTGCCAGCTGGCGTAGTAATTGCTATCATTACAGAATCTGGTATACTGTGTGAACTTCTAATAAATTCCACTTTAAAATTTTTACCAAGTTTTATTGTTTCTCCTTGTTTAACTTCTTTTAGTTTTGTACTTCTTACTAATTTATGTTCTTCTAATTTATTTTTAATTAAACCTGCTGTTAGCTTTGTAGCAAAAATGGGTATATTTATTTTTCTTAATAGATATGGTATGGCTCCTATATGATCTTCATGCCCATGTGTAATCACTAATCCTTTTATTTTTTCCACATTTTTTTCTAAGTATGATATATCTGGTATAACCAAGTCAACTCCCAACATATCATCTTCTGGAAACGATAGTCCACAATCTAATACCATTATTTCGTTTTCATATTCAAAAACTGTAATGTTTTTTCCTATTTCATGTAAACCTCCAAGTGGTATTATTTTTAATTTGGATTTTTTGAAAATACTTTCCTTTTTATCATTTGTATTTTCTCTATTTTTATTTACAGTCCTTTTTCTTGGTTTTGAATTTTTTTCAACTTTTTCTACTCTTGATGCTTTTCTTTTCATCTCAGATTTTTGTCTAGTTTGACTATTCATTACTCTGCTTGTATTTTTTCTTTGTTTTTTTTCTATACTTACTTTATTTTCATTTTTTTCAGTCATATAATCTCCTTTCTTAATACACAATAAAAACGAGTTTAAGAATTTCTAGACTAGTAGCAACTGCCAGAAATTCTTAAATCTCTTATAATTTATACTATATGAAATCTTTTCTATAGTTTAAAAATTTATTCAGTATAAAAAATTAATTTCTATTTCAAAACTAATTTTGACCCAATTTACTATTTTTCATTCATTCGTACAAAATTAATAGAATTTTTTGTATGTAGTCCACTTTTTTCTCTTAAACTTCATACCAATTCTATTCAATAAATCCGATCAGCAACATTACTACTGTTAAGTAGTATACTATATTTTTCCCAAAAAGTCAACTTTATTATTTTTTTACATATACTGTTTTTGTATCATATGCAAGTTCAATATTTTCTTCTCTCAAAATCTTCATTATTTTTTTATTAATACTTTCTCTTTCAGCCAAATAGCTTGGATAATCTACAGAATCTGTATAACTACTAATTTGCACATTAAGTCCATTATCATTTATTTCATCGAATTTTACAATTATAGAATCATCATAAATAGCATCTCTTTCTTGTAACATATCTTTTACTCTATTCTGAAACTTTTCTAATTTTTCTAGTGGAGTATCTATTTGAATGCATAAATTTGTTTTATACCTTCTCTTCTCCATTTTGCTCCAGTTTATAATTGAAGAATTTGATATTATTGAATTTGGTATGTTTACAACTGAATTTTCAAACGTTCTAACTCTTGTACTTCTAAAAGTTATATCCTCTACGGTTCCCTCAAATGGTGGCATTTCTATCCAATCGCCTACTATAAATGGTTTATCTAAAAATATAACCAATCCACCAAATAAATTCTTTGCTGTATCTTGAGCTGCCAGTGTTACAATAACGCCTCCAATTCCTAAACCTGCAACTAATCCGCTTAAATTTATCCCTAAAAATGAAATTACAATAAATGTAGCTATTATATATATAACTATTCTTGCAATTTTAAGCATAAAATCGAACATAGAATCCTCTACACTGTCATTTAGCTTTTCCTTCATTCTCTTTACTAATGTTGATTTTGGTGTAAAACTTTCGGCCAAGCCTCTTGAAAATGCAACAAGGCTTATTATTTCAAATATCTTTGTTACAACTGCCATTACTTTATTCGAAATTAATAAAGGGGCTTGCAAAAATAAAATTGATAAGTATATTCCCAATATTCTAAAAAATATTTTTAATGGATTATAAAACGCACTATCTTTTATTTTCTTTTTATTTCTAACTTTTATTTTAAATATTCTAATAACAAAATATGCTATTTTATCACTAAAAATTCTAAAAAGTATACATATACATATTGCAACAATTATATCTATAACTTGTTTTGAAGTCATGTTTTTTATATAATTTACAACACTTTCTAGAACTATTTCTAGTTTGCTTTGATTCATTTCTTACTCCATTCTCCCATATGAATTTGTCACTCGCAAAATTATAACCCTTGAATTAATATTTAGTTCATATAATCTCTTAGTTTTTTAGATCGAGATGGGTGTCTTAATTTTCTTAAAGCTTTTGCTTCTATTTGCCTAATTCTTTCTCTGGTCACTTGAAATTCGCGTCCAACTTCCTCTAACGTCCTTGCTTTTCCGTCCTCTAAGCCAAATCTTAATTTTAAAACCTTCGCCTCTCTTGGAGTTAAAGTTCCCATAACCTCTTCTAATTGTTCTTTTAATAAAGTATATGCCGCTGAATCATGTGGAGCAGGTGAATCGTCGTCTTGTATAAAGTCTCCTAAGTGGCTATCGTCTTCCTCTCCTATAGGTGTTTCCAGTGATACTGGGTCTTGTGCTATTTTTTGAATTGCAACCACTTTTTCTATTGGTATTTCCATCTCTGCTGCAATTTCTTCTTGGGTTGGTTCTCTTCCTAATTGTTGCAATAAGTGTCTTGATGTTCTTATTAATTTATTAATTGTTTCTACCATATGAACTGGAATTCTAATAGTTCTGGCTTGATCTGCTATTGCTCTTGTAATTGCCTGTCTAATCCACCAAGTTGCATAAGTACTAAATTTAAAACCTTTTGTATAGTCAAATTTCTCTACTGCTTTAATTAACCCCATATTTCCTTCTTGAATTAAATCTAAAAATAGCATTCCTCTTCCAACATATTTTTTTGCAATACTCACAACAAGTCTTAAGTTCGATTCAGCCAATTCCTGCTTTGCCTCTTCATCTCCATCTAATATTCTTTTTGCTAGATTTAACTCTTGTTCAAATGTTAAAAGAGGTATTCTTCCTATTTCTCTTAAATACATTCTAACTGGGTCATCTACATTAATTCCTTCATAACTTGTATCTGTTATTTCATCCAGTTTTAAATCTTCAACCTCTTTTAAATCTTCCAAATCTGGTTCTTCTTCTAAATCCAATTCATCTTCTTCGCTTAAATTTACACCTAATTCTTCAAAAACATCAAATACTTTATCTATTTGATCTGGATTCACATCATCTAATTCTTTTGCCAAATCTGCGTAAGTTATTTGACCCTTTTCCTTTGCTTTTTTTAAAATTTTATTCATTTTTTCTTCTTTTATGCTATCATATAGATTTTCAACTTCTTGCTTATCTTCATTTATTGCTATTTGCTCTTCTTTAGGTGTTTCTTTCTTTTTTGCTATCTTTTTTTCTTTATTTTTATTAACTTCTTCTATCTCATCTTTTTTATTTGTCATTTAATTTTCACCCCTATTTTATTTTAGCTAATCTAATAAAAATATTATTTAGCTCTTTGCCTAATTCCTTTTTTCTTTCTTCATTGCTTTCTTTTTCTAAAAGTTCTACAATTTCAAATTTTCTTTTTGTTAGCCTATCTTTTTCATAAGCTTGCATAATGTCATCTATTGCTTTTTCAACATCTTCTATTCCATCATCTTCGGCCAAAATAGCTGTAATGTGACTTTGCTGTTCCTCATCTAAATTGTCTAATATTCCATTAATATTACTATTTCCTTTTTCAAATTCTTCATACAGTTTTTTGGCAATTTGTTTATTTAATTCATCTTTGTAATCTTCAATTGATATATTTTGTTTTATAATTTGAAAAATATTGAGGTCTCCTATTAGTAATATTGAAAGAACTGTATTTTCCCTCTTTCTCAAAGCTTGTGTAACTTCAGTTTTTTCTTGTTTTTTTGGTTTTGCCACAGATGTTGGCTTTTCTAAAACTTTTAAATTTTTATCTTCTGAATATGTTAATTTGTTTACTTCAGCATAAATAGCTTCTTTAGAAATTTCATACTCTTTTGCAATTTTTTCTATATAGACTTCTCTCTCCATTGTATTATCTACTTTTGAAATTAATTTAGCTATTTCATTTAAAAATTTTATTTTATCATTTGTATTATTTAAATCCAAGTGCCTTTTCAATACTTTAACTTTAAATTCTATTATAGATAGTGCCTTTTCTATTAAGTTTTGAAATCTTGCATTGCCGTATTTTATTATATATTCATCTGGGTCTTTTGCACCCTCCATTTGTAAAATTCTAACGTCACATCCCATGTTTTGCAAAATATCTAAAGCTCTTATTTTTGCTGCTAATCCAGCTTCATCTGAGTCAAAACTTAATATAATTTGTTCTGAATTTTTTCTAAGCAACCATCCTTGTTGTTGTGTCATAGCTGTTCCGAAGTGGTGCAACAACGTTAGTAATTCCTCTTTGATGTAAAGATATAACATCCATATATCCTTCTACTATTAAAATTCTTTTTTTAATATCTCCTTTTTTTGCTACATTTAGTCCGAATAAATTTCTACCTTTACTATAAACAATATTTTCTGGAGAATTTATGTACTTTGGCTTTGAATCATCTAGAACTCGTCCTCCAAAGGCTATTACCCTGCCTCTTGCATCACAAATTGGAAACATGAGTCTATTTCTATATCTATCTATATATCTTCCATTTTCATTTTTGTTTACTAAACCAGACTCTAGGATTTCTAAATCTTGAAATCCTTGCTTTTTTAAAGCTTTGTATAATTCGTCAAATCTTCCTGAAAATCCTAATTTAAATGATTTTAAAGTTTCATTGCTAAGTTTTCTTTTTTTTATGTATTCTTGAGCAATTTTTGATTCTGATTTATATAAATTTTGATGATAAAATTCAGCTGTAAATTCATTCACTTTTAATACTTCTGCTTTTAGTTTCTCTTTACTAGAATCTATATTATTATCTAATGTTGGTAACTGTATATTTGAGCGTTCTGCTAGAGTTTGTACTGCTTCTATAAAATTTATTCCTTCTATTTTTGTTAAAAAGGTAAATACATTTCCCCCAACTCCGCAACCAAAGCAATGAAATATTTGCTTATCTGGTGAGACAGAAAAAGAAGGTGACTTTTCATTATGAAATGGACATAACCCAAAGTAATTTCTTCCGCTTCTTTTTAAATGCACATATTGTGATATTATATCTACTATATCATTAGTTTGTCTTACTTCGTCTATAATTTCATCACTATATCTTGGCATTTTTACCCCACTTTCCACAAATAAATTTACATACTTATATTATTCGACGTATTTTACATAAATCCTTCATTTTTATGCAAAAAAGATTGGCATTACACCAATCTTTTTATTTAAATCTTACAATTAATTCTTTTGCTGTAACTGCTTGTTTTTCTCCTGTTTTAGTATTTTCTATTTCTAGATTTTCACCTTCAGTTTTATCTCCTAAAACTATTAAATTTGGAGTTCCAAGTACTTTGCAGTCTTTTATTTTTGCTCCTATATTTATGTTTTCTCTATCATCTAATATTACACCAATTCCTTGTTTTTGTAATGTTTCATACAATTCTTCTGCCATTTTTACTTTTTGTACATCATCCATTTTTGGTATAATTTGAACTTTAAATGGTGCTATATTTTCTGGTAAATAAAATCCGCATGGTCCCCATTTAGGGTCATCTATCAAGTATTTTTCATATATTGCTGCTACTGTTCTACTTACACCTATACCATAGCATCCCATATAGTATAAAGCTTCTTTTCCTTCTTGGTCTGTGTATTTTCCATTCATCATTTCAGAATATCTTGTTCCTAATTGGAAAATGTGTCCTAATTCCATTGTTCTAATTTCTTTAAAGTTAGATATATCTTCAATTCCGTATTCATTTTTTAAATACTCTTCATAATTTTCTCTTTCTAAAATTTCTGTATTTAAACCAATTCCTGTTTTTTCATCATAAAGTATTTTGTCTTCACCTTGGCTTGATATTATCATAAATTCTTCAGATCTTTTTCCTCCCATTGCTCCATTATCAGCAACAATTGGAATTACATCCATTCCTAGTTTTTCAAATATTTCTAAAAATGCATTTCTTAAATTTTCATAAGATTTTGCCATTCCTTCTTCATTTTTATCAAAACTATATGCATCTAACATTGGAAATGCTTTTCCTCTTAGTAGATATCCTCTTGTTCTAATTTCATTTCTGAATTTCTCACCTATTTGATAGTATGTAACGGGCAAGTTTTTATACGATTTTAATTTTTCCCTTGCAAATTCAAGTATTGCTTCTTCTCCTGTTGGTGCTAAACAAAATGTTCCTTTGTTAGATTCTGTAATTAGCATTGTTCCATCATTTACATATTGGTCATATCTTCCTGAATTTTTCCATATTGTATCTGGTTGTAAAGTTGGTAATAATACTTCTATACAAGAATATTTATTTAAAGTTTCAACTATTATTTGCTCTACTTTTCTTCTTACTAGTAATGGCACTGTGTTATATCCAAATAAACCAGCTCCATATTGTACTAATTGACCTGTTTGCATTAATATACTTTGACCTGGGTACATTTTATCTATATTATTTAATTTTACAGTTCCCATCCCTGTTTGTGATAATCTCATTTTTATTCCTCTTCTCTATTTAATTTTTCTGTTTCTTTAATCTTTTCTTCCTCTTCCCTTTCGGGTTCTGGAGCCTCAGTTTTACATTCTTCTACCAAATCATCAATTACAATTTGTTTGTTCTGGTCTAATTTATAACGTGGTAATTCTGGTAATTCCTCTAAAGAAGAATAACCAAATAATTTCAAAAAATTACTTGTTGTTTTATAAGACATTGGTTTTCCTGGTAAATCTATTTTTCCTGCCTCTTCAATTAAGCCATATTCTAATAATTTGTATACACATGCATCTGCCGACACTCCTCTTATATTTTCTATTTCTGCTCTTGTTATTTTAGGGTTATATGCAACTATTGCTAGAGTTTCTAATGCTGCATTAGATAAATTTGGCTTACTTCTTTTATCTAGAACAGGATATATGTATTCATATAAATCCTTTTTAGTACATAGCTGATAAGAGTCTTCTATTTGAATTAGTTCGACTCCTCTTGTTTCGTTTTTATATTCTTCTTGCATATTTTTTACAATACTATCTATATCTTGCTGTGGCATTTCTAGGGCTAACAACAACTCATTTTTTGTAACTGGTCTTCCTGCTGCAAAAAGTATTGCTTCTATTATTGACTTTTTTTCATTTATTTCCATTTATATCCCTCTTGTATTTATGTTTTAATGTATATATTATGTCAAAAAAGTGCTAATATGTCAATATTTTTCTTGCACTTTTGATTTTTATATGATATTATAAAAAAAAGCCAACGGAGGTAATTTTATGGAAGATAAAAAAGATATCGAAGTTGTTTCTGGCGATGGTTCAAATCTAGATATATCTCCCGTTTATGAACATTTAAATACTTCAAAACCAAAAACAACAGATGAAAAACCTAAAAATATTGTTATTCCAAAAGAATCTAAAAAATCTAAAGACGAAGAAAATGAATCTAAAAATGAAGAAGATAAATAGGCAAAGGCTTATTTATCTTTTTTCTTTTCCTCAATATCCTCACTTTCTTTATAATATATTTTTTTTATTTGTTTGTTAAGTTTTTTTAGTAAATGTTGTTTTTGTTACTATTCAGTATAATTAAATTTAAATGTCCGTGCCAGTGATTAATATATAAAAATTCAAGAAATTTAATTTATTTAATTTTGGATTTATTAAGACTTAAAAATTACAACAATTTTTTTCTGCTTGACAATCGAAACTTTTAGTCATATACTAAGCTTATAAAAATTAACGAAAAGGAGGCCATTAAAATATGGAAAATATGATAGAAATTAGATGGCATGGTCGTGGTGGTCAAGGTGCTAAAACAGCGTCTTTGTTACTTGCTGATGCAGCATTCAATACAGGAAAATATATTCAAGGTTTCCCTGAATATGGACCTGAAAGAATGGGTGCTCCAATTACTGCTTATAACAGAATAAGCGAAAATCCAATTACAATTCATAGTAATATCTATGAACCAGATTATGTAGTAGTTGTAGATGACACACTTTTAGAATCTGTTGATGTAACAAGCGGATTAAAAGAAAGTGGCGCAATTGTTATTAACACAACTAAAGACTCTGAATACTTAAAAAGTGTTCTAAAAGGTTACAATGGTGATATCTATACTATTGATGCTAGAACAATATCTGAAAATGCACTTGGCAGATATTTCCCAAATGTACCAATGCTTGCAGCTATTGTTAAAGTAAGCGGAGTAATGTCTGATGAAGAATTAATAAAAGACATGGAAGGTTCTTTTAAACACAAATTTGCTAAAAAGCCTGAGGTTATTGATGGTAATATGAAGGCTTTAGAGGTTGCTTTAAAGGAGGTTAAAAAGATATGACAGATATAAATAAAAATACCCCTATGGAGAAAATGACTCCAGGTGGTGATATATATACTGCTGGTAATGCAAGAGAATTTAAAACTGGTGATTGGAGAAGTGTAAAACCTATTTTTTTAGCAGAAAAGTGTAAACAATGTGGATTATGTTTCCCTGTTTGCCCAGATGATGCAATACCAGTTAATTCTGAATGTAAAAGAGAAGATTTTGATTATGATTATTGCAAGGGATGTGGTGTTTGCGCAAAAGTATGCCCATTTAATGCAATAGAAATGAAGGAGGAATAAACTATGTCAATAAGAGAAAGATTAAGTGGAAACGAAGCAGCAGCTATTGCTATGAAACAAATTAATCCTGACGTTGTAGCAGCCTTCCCTATTACACCATCAACAGAGATACCACAATACTTTTCAACATTTGTAGCTAATGGTCAAGTAGATACTGAATTTGTTGCAGTAGAATCAGAGCATAGTGCAATGTCTGCTTGTATTGGAGCAGAAGCTGCCGGAGCAAGAGCTATGACAGCTACATCTGCCAATGGTTTATCTTTAATGTGGGAAATGATTTACATAGCTTCTAGCTTAAGGTTACCTATTGTTTTATCTTTAGTAAATAGAGCTGTATCAGGACCTTTAAATATTCACAATGACCATTCAGACGCTATGGGAGTTAGAGATGCTGGTTGGATTATGCTATTTTCAGAAAATAACCAAGAAGCTTACGATAACACTTTAATGGCACATAGAATTGCTGAAAATAAGGATGTTATGCTACCTTTAATGGTTTGCCAAGATGGATTTATAACATCTCACTCAATTGAAAATATTGAATTATTAGAAGACGAAAAAGTAAAAGAATTTGTTGGAGAATATCATCCAGAACATTATTTATTAAATCAAAAAGAACCAATTGCAGTAGGTCCATTAGACTTACAAGCATACTTATTTGAACATAAGGCTCAGCAAGGTGAAGCTATGAAAAATGCTAAAAAAGTTATTTTAGAAGTTGCAGAAGATTTCGAAAAAATAACAGGTAGAAAATACGGATTTTTCGAAGAATATAAATTAGATGACGCAGAAGTTGCAATTGTATGTATGAACTCAACTGCAGGTACTACAAAATACGTTGTAGATAATTTAAGAGAAAAAGGCATTAAAGCTGGACTATTAAAAATAAGAGTATTTAGACCTTTCCCTGCTGAAGAAGTAGCAAATACATTATCACATTTAAAAGCAATTGCTATTTTAGACAAAGCCGACTCTTTAAATGCTATAGGTGGTGCTTTATTTGAAGATGTTGTATCTTCTATGTATGTTAACGGAAAAAATGTACCAGCTGTAAACTATGTTTATGGAATTGGTGGTAGAGATACAAAAGCTACTGATATTGAAAAAGTTTATAATGATTTACTAGAAATTGCTGAAAGCGGAAAAGTAGAAAATCCATATAGATACTTAGGTTTAAGAAAGGAAGGTGAATAATATGCCTTATAATGTAAAAGAAGTAGTAGCTAACAAACCTTCAAGATTTACAGCAGGACATAGAATGTGTGCTGGTTGTGGAGCTCCACCAGTTTCAAGAATGGTAATGAGAGCCTTAAAGCCAGAAGACCATGCAGTTGTGGCAAATGCTACTGGATGTATGGAAGTATCTACATTTATATATCCTTATACAGCATGGACAGACTCATTTATTCACACAGCATTTGAATGTGCAGGAGCTACCCTATCAGGTGTAGAAGCTGCATATCAATCAATGAAAAAACAAGGAAAAATAAACAACACAACAAAATTTATTGCATTTGGTGGAGATGGTGGAACTTATGACATAGGACTACAAAGTTTATCAGGAGCAATGGAACGTGGACACGACATGGTATATGTATGTTACGACAATGGAGCATATATGAACACAGGAATACAACGTTCATCAGCAACACCTAAATTTGCAGACACAACAACCTCACCAGCAGGAACAGCAATTCCTCGGAAAAATGCAATCAAGAAAAGACTTAACTAAAGTTATGGCAGGACACCACTTACCATATGTGGCACAAACTTTAGGATACATGAATTTTAAAGACCTATACGAAAAAGCAGAAAAAGCAATATACACAGAAGGACCAACATTCTTAAATGTAATGGCACCATGTCCAAGAGGCTGGGGCTACCCAACAGACATGCTAATGCAAATAAACAAACTAGCAGTAGAAACATGCTACTGGCCATTATACGAAGTAATAGATGGAAAATACAAAATAAACTACAAGCCAGCAAACAAACTACCAATAGAGGAATTCTTAAAACCACAAAAAAGATTTAGACATATGTTTAAACCTGGTAATGAATGGATGATAGAAGAATTCCAAAAAGAAGTAGATAAGAGATGGCAAGAACTTTTAGATTTAGAAGAAATGACAAACAAGGATTAGGTAACGTTCTTTCGTTCCCTAATCCCTCTTTTTAGCTGGAATTAAAAATATTAATCCTACTATTATTGGTAAGTAAAATGTGTATAACCTCCAAAATAGTATTGACATATTTATTGTTCCTTCTTTAAATATTGAATTGAATAGTAGATAAAATCCCCCTTCTGCTCCAAGTCCTGATCCGGGTGTTGGTATAAATGTCATTATTAATAATAAAAATGCTTGTGTTGGTATTATTTGAAAAAATGTTATTCCAGAATTTCCAAATGCTTTATATACTGCATATGTTATTGAGTAGTATGCTAAACATTGTATAGCTCCTACAACGAACATTTTTAAAACCATTTTCTTTTCTGTTTTTATTAGTTTAAATTGCTCATTAAAGTTTTCTATACTTTTATCTAATCTTTCTATTTTTTCTTCAGGGTTTTTAAGTAAATATATTTTTCCTAAAAATCTAAGAATTGGATTTGTTATTATTGTTATTATTTTTTTGTTTATTCCGAGCTAGTATTACGATAACTATCGCAAATATATTAACAGCAACACCCAGTATTGCAACCCACATATAGTCTTTTAGTAATTGTTTTAAAAAGTTAAATTCTATTAGAGCAATAATTAATGTTGTTACTACTAAAGCTATTTGAGTAATTACAAACTTTATTGTTAAAGCTCCCATAGAATCGCTTGCTCTTTTTCCTGTTTTTGTTAATTCATATGCTTGCATTGGCTGACCACCGGATGAAAAAGGTGTAATATTGTTAAATAACAAACCTATCATTGATACTTTTATTGCATTTGTTACTGTTTGGCTTTTATACATTTTTTTCATTGGTAAGTACAAGTTAATTGCTTCACAAATCCAGTTAATAATCAAAAATAATATTCCTATAAATACCCATTTGTAATTAACTTGATTTAATACATTTATTATATTCTCAATTCCATCTACTTTAAACATATAAATTAATAACCCAACAAAAATTACTGTTATTAGTACAAAATTTATAATTGTTACTTTTTTATTTGTTGGGTTATTTGTTACTTCATTTTCCATAAAACTCATCCTTTTAATTGTAACAAAATTGAAATTTTAGTTATCTTACTAATTAAAGTTAATTAAATGAAACGCAAGATAACATAAAAAATCAATTTTGTTTCAATTAATTATTCTTCTTCTGGTGCTTCTACTGGGCAAACACCTGCACATGTACCACAAGAAATACAAGCTGAATTATCTATTACAAATCTTTCATCACCTTGTGAAATACATTGTACTGGACACGCAGCTGCACATGCACCACAAGAAATGCATTTTTCTGTTATTTTATATGCCACTTTACTTCACCTCCTAATTTATTTATTTCTATTTTTCACTTCATCATTTTCTAGTTTTTCTAGTTCTTCTAGTTCTTTTTTATGCTCTTTTTCTTCTTCGTTTTCTTTATCTATTTCTACATTCTTTATTACATTAATGTCTTCAGCTTTATATTTTTTATAAATATAGCCGTCTCCATCTTTAATTTTGACTCTTACCACTTCTTTTAGAGTTTCAATATTATCAATTTCTCCTTCTCCATCTGGTGTTTTTACAATTGCTCCTATTTTGGGAAGTCTTTCAAGTTTTTCTTCATATACATTACTTTCATATTTTAAACAGCACATTAATCTTCCACAATTTCCAGATATTTTTGCAGGATTTAAAGATAAATTTTGTTCTTTAGCCATTTTTATCGATACTGCTTCAAAATCGCTTAGGAATTTACAACAACATAACTCTCTACCGCAAACTCCATTTCCACCTATTTTTTTAACTTCGTCTCTAACGCCTATTTGACGTAATTCAATCCTTGTTTTATAAATTGCTGCTAAATCTTTTACTAAATCTCTAAAATCTATTCTGCCATCTGCTGTGAAGAAAAATAGAATTTTACTTTCATCAAATTTATATTCAACATCTGTTAAAATCATATTTAATTTATGTTCTTTTATTTTTTTTTGACATATTTGAAACGCTTCCTTTTCTTTCTTTAAGCATTCCATATAATGTTTTCTATCATTGTAATTTGCAATTCGTATTATCTTTTTTAAAGGCTCTACAATTTTGTTATCTTGAATCATCCTGTTAGGAATTACAACTTCTCCATATTCTATGCCTTGAGCTGTTTCTACAATTACATTATCACCTTTTTTTACTCTTAATTGTTTTGGATTAAAAAAATAAATTTTTCCTAATTTTTTAAATCTAACTCCTACTATGTTTTTCAATTTACTTCCTCCCACATGTTAAATAGCATATTGTCTATGGACATGTCATAATTTGCATTTTGCTTTAATCTCTTTTTGGTACTTTCCACAATTTTTATACAATTTGTGTATTTATAATTTGTTTTTGCCATCTTAAGTAATACTACATTCAAATATTCTAACATTTCATATATTTCGTCTTTGGTCTTATATAAAATTTCTGACATTTTTGTTATATGCACTAAATCTTTATTTGATAAACTATTTATAATTTCTTCTAATTTTGCATATTGTTCTTGTTTTTCTTTTAATCTAATTGCCTTTCCGTATACTTCCCTGAAATACATCTAACATATTTTGGGTAACTTTAATCTCATAATTTTCTTCTATATATTTTTTTAGTATTGAATCCTCTATTCTGTTAAAATGTAAAATCATGCATCTTGATTTTATTGTAACTAAAAAAGAATTTTCATTAGCCCCTATTAATATAATTGTGGTAAATTTTGGTGGTTCCTCTAATGTTTTTAATAAACAGTTTTGTGCATCTGTTGTCATCAAGTCTGCATTATCTATTATATAAACTTTTTTGTTTGATATAATTGGTTTTTCTTGTATTTTTTTTTGCATGATTCTTATTTGTTCAATTTTTATACTGTTTCCATCCGGTTCTATAACTGTAAAATCTGGATTATTATATTCTACCCCTATAATTGCCTTTGAAAATTCTGTTGCTATTAGTTTTTTTCCTATACCAGATGGTCCTATAAACAAATAACTATGTAACACATTATTATTTTTTATAGATTGTTTTAAGATTTCTTTTACATGTTCATTTCCAATTATATTTTCAAACACTATTTTTCTCCTCTATTGGATTTTTCCCCATTTGCTTAATGGCCATATTCTTATTGCTACGGTACTTTCTATTTTTTCTAATGGAATACATCCAAATGCCCTACAATCTGTACTATGATTTCTGTTATCTCCCATTGCAAAAACACAATTTTCTGGAACATAAAAATCATCAAATCCTACACCCATTATATCTGTGATAATTCCATCTTGTAAATAAGGTTCATCTAGTTCATTTTCATTAATATATACTTTTCCGTTTTTTATTTCTACATGTTCCCCTGGAAGAGCAATTACTCTTTTTATATAGCTTCTCTTTCCTATCTCTAAGAAATTATTTACAAACCATACAATTCCTGTTTTTTGTTCATATTTTGCTACAGGTTTTGTTTTATCTATTTCTGAAGCTGAATAACTTGTTTGTGCTGGTTCTTCAAATGTTATTATTTTCCCCCTTTTTGGCAGTGTTTTTGTTGTTCTTCCCCATCTATTTAACCATAGCCTTTCATTTTCAATTAATGTTGGTTTCATTGATATTTGCTTTACAATCGTTGGCGTTCCTATAAAATATCTAAACAACATTGCAAGTACCAATGCTATTAATATACAATAAATCCATTCTAGAATTTCTTTTGTTTTATCACTCAAATTTATCGCTTCCTTTGTTTTTTATTTTTTACTTTCATATTATACATTAATTTTATAAATTTAGCAATATTTTTTTTGCTCTTTCTACATCTTCTTTTGTTGCTTTCTTTACTTTTTTTAAAGGATATTCCTCTCCAAGCTCCTTCCACTTATATTCACCCATATTGTGATATGGAAGAATTTCGATTTTTTGAACAGTTTTTAAACTATTTATAAATTTTTTTAATTTTAATAAATCTTGCTCATCATCTGTGAATCCAGGAATTAAAACCTGCCTAATCCAAACAGGAATATTATTATTGCTTAAGTATTTTGCAAATTCTATCTCTAATTTATTAGACTGTCCAACTAATTCCTTACATTTCTCATCATCAATATGTTTAATGTCTAATAAAACAAGGTCTGTTAAAGTAAGCATTTTTCTTACATCATCTATTAAAGGAAACATACCTGATGTATCTATACATGTATGAATGTTTTCCTCTTTTAATTTAGAAAACAATTCTATTAAAAATTTAACTTGCAAAAGAGGTTCTCCACCAGTTACAGTAACTCCTCCATTTGGGCAAATATAATTTTTATATTGACGTATTTTTTTTAAAACGTCATCCAAAGACTTATAAATTCCTCCATTTATGTTCCATGTATCTCTGTTGTGGCAATATTTACATTGCAAATGACAGCCCTGAAGGAAAAGGACAAACCTTATCCCCGGACCGTCAACTGTTCCAAATGATTCTATTGAGTGCACTTTTGCATAATACCTTAAATTTTCCATTAAATTTTCCTTCTTTACTGAATACTCTAAATTTGGAAAGAATTTTGATTTTTGCTATGCAAACGAGATGTTAATTTATGATGTGTACGTATTGTACGTTGATTAAATTAACATCGAAGTTTAACAATTACAAAACACAATTACTTTCAAATCCTTTCGTGGATTGTACGATTAATAACATCCAACTGTTGCTCCCTTGTTAATTTTGTGAAGTTTACTGCATATCCTGAAACTCTTATTGTTAATTGTGGATATTTCTCTGGATGTTCCATTGCATCTTCTAATAGGCTTCTATCAAATACATTTACATTTATATGATGACCTGTTTGTTTAAAATATCCATCTAACATGGTTATTAAGTTCGTTATTCTTTCTTCATCTGTTTTTCCAAGTGTTCCCGGCGTTATAGAAAATGTATATGATATTCCGTCTTCAGCTGAATTAAATGGTAATTTTGCAATTGTATTCATTACTGCTAATGCTCCATTTGTATCTCTCCCGTGTAATGGGTTTGCTCCTGGTCCGAATGGTGCTCCTGCTTCTCTTCCATCTGGTGTGTTTCCAGTTGCTTTTCCATAAACCACGTTTGAAGTTATTGTAAGAATTGATAATGTTTGTGTTGCATTTCTATAAGTATGGTGCCTTCTTAGTTTATTCATGAAGTTTTTTACAATTTCTACTGCTATCTGGTCAACTCTATCATCGTCATTTCCGTATTTAGGATAGTCCCCTTCTATTTTATAATCCACTGCTAATCCTGTTTTATCTCTTATAACCTTTACTTTTGCATATTTGATGGCAGATAATGAGTCTGCAACCACCGATAATCCGGCAATTCCACAAGCCATTGTTCTATATATTTCTCTATCATGCAATGCCATTTCAATTGCTTCATATGAATATTTGTCATGCATATAGTGAATTGCATTTAATGCTTTTATATAAATTTTTGCCACATACTCCATCATTTGGTTGAATTTTTCCATTACCTCATCATATTCTAAATATTCAGATGTTATTGGAGCATATTTTGGTGTTATTTGCTTTCCAGATTTTTCATCTCGACCACCATTTATTGCATATAGTAAAGTTTTTGCCAAGTTTGCCCTTGCTCCAAAAAATTGCATTTGCTTTCCTATTCTCATTGGAGATACACAACATGCTATTCCATAATCATCTCCTAAGGTAACTCGCATCAAATCATCATTTTCGTATTGTATAGATGATGTTTTTATTGATAACATACTAGTAAATTTTTTAAATCCTTCTGGTAACCTTGTAGACCATAGAACTGTAAGATTAGGTTCTGGAGCCGGTCCCAAATTTTCCAATGTGTGTAACACTCTAAATGAATTTTTTGTAACTAAGGTTCTTCCATCAATTCCCATACCACCAATACTCTCTGTTACCCATACTGGATCTCCGCTAAATAATTCATTGTATTCTGGTGTTCTTAAAAAACGTACTAACCTTAATTTCATTACAAAATGATCCATGATTTCTTGAGCTTCCTCTTCAGTTATTCTACCATTTTTTAAATCTCTTTCAAAATAAATATCTAAGAATGTTGTATTTCTACCTATACTCATAGCAGCTCCATTTTGGTCTTTTATTGCTCCTAAATAACCAAAATACAACCATTGAACTGCTTCTTTTGCATTTGATGCAGGTTTTGAAATATCAATTCCGTATTTTGATGCCATTACTTTAAGCTCATTTAAGGCTTTTATTTGTTCGCTTATCTCTTCTCTTTCTCTTATTATTTTCTCTGTTAATTCATCTACATTTAATACGTCTAATTCTCCTTTTTTTTCTTCAATTAGAGCGTCTACTCCATATAGTGCAACTCTTCTATAATCTCCAATAATTCTCCCACGACCATATCCATCTGGAAGACCTGTAATTAAATGAGAAGATCTTGCAGCCCTAATATCTGGAGTATATACATCAAAAACACCATCATTATGCGTTTTTCTATATTTATGAAAAATCTCTTCAACTTCATCATCTACTTTTCTTCCGTATGCTTCGCATGATTTTTCAACAATTCTAATTCCTCCAAAAGGCATTATAGCTCTTTTTAATGGTTCATCAGTTTGAAGTCCAACTATATCTTCTAATTCTTTATCAATATATCCAGCATCATGTGATGATATTGTAGAAATTGTTTTGGTATCTATATCTAAGACACCACCTTGTGATTCATGCTCTTTTTTATATAATTCTAATACTTTATTCCATAATTTATTTGTTTTTTCGGTAGGTCCTGCCAGAAATGAACTATCTCCTTCATATGGTTTATAATTCTTTTGTATAAAATCTCTAACATTTATTTCTGTTTTCCAGTCTCCTCCTTCGAAACCTTCCCATTGTTCAAATTTCATAATTATACCTCCTACTCTTATTATTTACATTTTTTCGAATAATATAATAACACAGTTATTATATATTTACAATAAAAAAATCAATACTTTTAATTGCATTGATTTTTTATATTATAATTTTTATTGTTCTGAGTTATTGTCAGATTGTGCAATAACTTGTGCTACATTATAAATAAGCTTTTGTTTTTCTGGAGAACAACTTTTTAATAAATCCGCAAATTCTTCATCTAAGTAATTAGTTGCATTACTTGCTGCTCCATTTAAAATATAACCTTCTGTTACATCTAATAATCCACATAATTGATTTAATCTCTTTAAATTAATGTGTGAATTTCCTCTTTCCACTCTACTTAAAAAAGCTACTGAAATGTCTATTTTCTCTGCTAAATCTTCTTGCGTATAATTTTTAGCAAGTCTAGCTCTTTTTATTCTTTGTCCTATTACATTATAATCTATTGCCACTTTTATCACCTTCCTATTCTTCTTTGTGTATGATAGCATTTTATGGTTTAAATTTACAGAAACTAATTAGTTTAGCTTTTACTTATATATCAATTCAATTCTGCTAGATTTGACAATTTTAATTACTGCTCATATTTAAAATTGTTTTAGCCTTGCTTAGGCAGTGATTAATATAATAAAATTAAATTTCTTACCGGTTAAACTAATCATTAGCGCGTTCATTTCAACGTAATTAGACTAAACAGTAACTAATTTTTTATGATTTTTTATGATTTTAGTATACATAATTTGACTTTTGGAAGAATATATAGTATAATAGAAGCTAATCGCGTTTGAAAAACGAACAAAAAGGAGAGTGTATATTTATTTTAAATAGCAAAAAAATAAAACATTATACTAAAGAATTCTTTAAGTTCTTTAATGTTGCTATAATTGGTTTTAGTTTTATAATCGCGATAATTTTAATTAAATATAAACCAGTTTATAGTGTAAGTATTTCTGGAAAAAGTTTAGGTTATGTAACCAACAAAGAAACATTTGAGGAGCAAATTAAGGACAATATAGCTTCTTCATCTGAAAGTAAAAATGTTGATACAGTGAATTTAAAGGAAACTCCAAAATACGAGTTAAAGCTTGCAGATAGACCACTACCGACAAACGAGAGCCAAATTATAAATAATTTAGAAGAAAATTTAGAAGTAACATATAAATATTTTGACATTGCATTAAATAACGAAACTACTACCTCAGTTGATACTATTGAAGAAGCTGAAGAACTAGTAAATAAGGTTAAAGAAGAAAATTCAAACAGCACAGAAATTGATTTATCTATTTTAGAAAAATATACTCAAAATGAAGGAGAAATAAAAACAGCTGAAATTGAAGTAGCTAAAAAAGCTATTCAAGAAAAAGTAAATGAAAAAGTAGCAGAAGAGAAAAAGCAAGAAGCATTAGAAAAAATGCCAACAGTAAATGGAATTAAGTTAGCTATAAAGCCAATTACAGGAACCATTACTTCAAGGTATGGAGTTAGTAGTAACATTAGGAAATCTACTCATACAGGTATAGATATTGCAACTAGTACAGGAACTCCAATAAAAGTAGTTGCAGATGGTACTGTAACTGGTGCAAATTACAATGGTTCATATGGTAACCTAGTTAAGGTAGACCATGGAAATGGTGTTGAAACCTGGTATGCTCATACAAGTAAAATGTATGTAAAAGTTGGTCAAAAAGTTGCCGCAGGTGATACTATTGCAGCTGTTGGTACAACAGGTAATTCAACAGGACCACATTTACATTTTGAAATAAGAATTAACGGAAAACACGTAAATCCACAAAATTATTTGTATAAATAAGAGAAATTGCCAAAGGAGACACCCTCTTTTTGGCAGTTTTTTATTATTACTTCTCCTTCTGTATTTAACTCTCCATAAATAAATATTTTCTCATTTCTTTTTAATTTACTATAACAAAAATCTGCCACATCATTATACCCTTTTACTCTTATAATGCTTTTATTTGACAATTCAACCTCAAAACTAGCAATTAAAATGTTTTTACTATATTATTTTTTTGTTATTTTCTTCATTATTATTTGAAGATCAAAAGTACAATTATATTGTGTACCAATTAGAAAAATAATAGTATGTCTTACCGGATTCTATTAAATCCGTAACAGTAATTTCACTATCATCAGATCCTCTAACCGAAGGATTCTGTCCAGTTATTACATATTCGTAATACATAAAGCCACCAGATACTGTCTGAAAGTTTCCTTTTAATTTATTGTTATATTGATAACCACTCTTATAAACACCATATTTCAATTGCTCAATAACATCTCCATTATACCTAAAAGTAGGAATACCATGTTGATCTTTATCAATTTCGAAAGCCCAGTCAGACCATGTAGCACCTTTTTCTACTTCGACTTCTAAAGGATCACTTGTTCCTCCTGATGCTTGCAGATAAAATTTTATAGTTTTAGTTGTATCACTTGCTGTATATAGTTCAGAATAAGGTATTTCATATTCACCTTTGACTGTTATAAAACTTGCATCTTTTGCTTCTTTTACATATGATTTTTTATCTAAAATTCCTTTCACAATGTTATCATCTAAAGATGCATCTTCATGATTAGCTGTTTTATCTGTAATCCATGCTATAATATCGATTCGTGCTTGTTCTTTTGTTTCTGCTTTTTCTGATGAAATTTTTGCATCCGTTGCTTTCTTTAATATAGAATTATCTCCAGATAGCATTTATATTGATATTCCTGCCAATATCAAAAGGACGATTATGTTTAGTATGTTATCGATGGTTAGGCTGCAAAAAAATCCGACTAGCACAAATTATTAGACCAGCCTGACCATCTATAACATGCATCGTAGTAAATTGCGGAAATTTATTTATACTTGCTATGGAGTTTCTATTTTTTTCTATCATTCAAAATTCACCACTTTCTTAAACTTTTCGTGCAAAAAATATTGCACTTTTGTCTTTTTCATTGTAAAATAGATATAGTTTTCCCCTACCCCAAGACTGAACGGGCTTTCGGAAGAATATTCAGTTACTTAAAGTTAGCTAGTATTTGGCATAACCATGTGACCTTTTTTGCAACACGGACACAGGTTAAAGTCCTTTCCTAGTACTTTCTTTAGTAGCTCTGGTATGGGGAGCTTTTCCTTTTTGTATATTTTTGTTCTTGTTAGTATTTTACATTTTAATAATTTCTTTTTTTTATTTCTGTTTCCTAATATTCCATAATATCTTATCTTCATAAAATGTAGTGGCAGTATATGTAACAAAAATCTCCTTATAAATTCTTCTATTGTTACTGTCATTTCTTTCATTTTATTATTATCTTTATAGTCTCTCCATTTAAATGTTACTGTTTTATCTGTTACTTCTTGTATTCTCTCATTTGATATTGCTACTCTATGTGTATATCTTCCTAAATATTGGATCACACAGTTTGCATTATTAAATGGCTCTTTGCAATATACTATCCATTCTTTATTATATAATTTTTGTATTAAGTCATTATAACTTGCTGGATTTTCTAAATATTCATTCTTTCCATAAAAATCTAATTTTTCTTGTTTTAGATAATACAAAAATTTTCCTCTAAATACTTTTGACATGACTTTCACAGGTATAAAAAAGTCTTCGTCTTTTTCTATCCATTTATTAAGCTCTGTTAAGCCTCCACCTGTTGTTACAATATGTACATGTGGATGATACATCATATTTTGTCCCCATGTATGTAATATACTGAAAAATCCTAGTTCTCCACCTAAATATTTTTTATCTTCTGCAAGTTCTTGCAATGTTTCTGCTGATGCTTTAAACAATACTTTATATACTTTACTTTGATTTTGTAGTGTTATTAAATTTAATTCATCTGGTATTGTAAATACTACATGATAGTATTTTATATTTAATACTTCTTCTTTTCTTGCTTCTATCCATTGTAGTTTCTTTCCTGCCTGACAATTAGGACAATGCCTATTTCTACATGAGTTATATGCAATCTCTTCATATCCACATTCATCACATACATATTTATGTGCTCCTATAGCTCCTGTTTTGCAATCAGCTATTGCTGTTATTGCTTTTTTCTTATGTGCTACCACTTTATGTTTTTGATTATATAAATTCCAACCTTTATTTAGTATTTCTTGAATCTTTTCCATTTCCTGCTCCTCTCATTAATACATCTAATGGACTTTCTAGTCCTAAATCTATATTTGCAACATGCACATATTCCATCGTTGAACGTATATTGCTATGCCCGCATTAGCTCTTTTACTTGAATTAATGTTGCTCCATTTTCTATTAAATTTGTTGCAAAGCAATGTCTCAAAGTATGCATTGTTACCTTTTCACTTAATTTAGCTTTTCTCCTATATTTTCTAAAGTGCTCTCTCATTACTCCTACTGTTATTGCTGCTCCTGATTCGCTTAGAAATATTCTTCCTCGTCTTCTGTTTTGTCTATATTTTGACCAATATATTCTTAGCATTTTTAAAGTTTCTTCTGGCAATATTGTGTATCTTTCTTTGTTTCCTTTTCCTTCTCTAACAAATATTCTCATTGTTTTGCTATCTATATCTTCAACTCTTAAATTCGCTATTTCTCCAATTCTTAGTCCTGCTCCATATGCTAACATAAATATTGTTTTAAATTTAAAATCATCTACACAATTAAAAAAGGATCCTAACTCTTCTCTTGTTAGAACCTTATACACCGCTCTTTTCTTCTTACGCATTGGTAATTGTTTCTTATTCAAAACTCTATCTAATGTTACTTCATACACAAATCTAATTATGGAATTGTAGTAATTTATGCTTCTGTCTGCTAGTTTTCTTTCTATCAGCAAATGTTGATACAAAAAATATCTTAATTCTTCCATAGTAACTTTTTCCATTGGTTTGTTAAAATATCTTATCATTTCTCGTGTTTTTCCCATGTATGCATCATATGTGTAGTGAGAAAAATTTCTCATTTTCATGTCTTCACTTAACTTTTTGAGTAATTGATTATTAGTCATGAAAAAACCT
>OCVV012832725.1_pt1 | contig 24241 bp, 25 predicted proteins | sample 1539721 | NCBI WGS metagenome assembly OCVV01 (sample SAMN02144230, study PRJEB22623) | gut metagenome | biome: sheep rumen | host: Ovis aries | place: New Zealand
CAATTCGTTCGCAGATGAATGCATCGCAAAACTTCTGCTTGAAATGTCGCTGGATGAATTGAAGGCAAAAACCACATTTACAGGTCTCACTCCAATGACAGAGCGTAGCATTCTGACGGCCTTGAAGCGCCGACAAATACAGATTTTACAAAATCAGTAAAGCAACAACAGGCCGCGCTAAAGCGGCCTGTTTCTAATAGAACTTGGCACGAATCTGTTCCAGGTCCGTCTTGAGCCAGAAGGGCCAGGAACGAAAAGGCCCTTATTTGTTCCTGGCCCGTATTTTTTTTCGCGGACCTGGAACATTTACAATTGTGATCGGATTTGAGGCAATTGTGTTGGATATATGGTTATTTTTACTAATTTTGCCGGAAAACACAAGCACTATGAAACATATAATCAGTACTTTAGCCCTGTTGGCGGTATGCCTGTATGCCTCTGCTCAAAGCCAGGAAAGCAGGGCGTCAATATATGTAAAAGCAGGATTGGGTACCCGTTTGGGACAGGCAAGTGGAAACACTGAGCTTGATCGGCAGCATGCGCAAAAATTGTCCAAGGGCTATTCTGCGCAGTTTGAGCTGGTGCTGAACAGGCCTTCGATTATTACGGCAGGGTTTATTGTAAATGATTTTCATTCATCTGCTACTGACAGAGTTGTAGTTACTTATACGGATGGCAGTAAGAAGACCGGTGATATGACCGATGTGGCCGATATATGGTCATTCACTCCGGCAACGTACATTCGCGGAACCATTCTGGACGGCCGTCTAGGCTACTCCTTGGCTGTTGGTGCGGGAATAATGGGACTTCGTGACAAGGGAGTCCTCTTGGATTATTCGGTCCTGAAGACCGGATGGTGCATGGGAGGCGTGACAGAAGTCTGTTTTGAGTATTACTTAACCCCCACTCTCGCTATAGGTTTCAACACGGAACTACTTGTTGGAAACCTCACATCCTACAAGACCAAGGAACTCTCCACCGGAAACGTTCAGACAACATCCAAAATCAGCGAACCAATCAGCCACGTGGATGCTTTGTTGTCGATAGCTTTCGCTTTCTGATTTACTTAAACAGAGCCCTCACCAGTGCCGGAATATCGGCAACCTTGACCACTTCTATGCCGTCGGGCTTTTTGTCAAAGTGGGTGTACTTCTCTCCGGGCAACCTGTACCTACAGGTCCACCCGGCTGCACCCCTAAGCACAAAAACGGCCGATTTTGAGCCTACCGGTCCATAATAATGGCAGGGTAGGCACAGTGCATGGCAATCTGGGAGGGCGATGAGCGGATTATCATACGCCAGATTAACCTGGCAGGGTTACAGGGTGATAACCAGCTCTTCGAGGGGTTTGCGTTCGGAGTGGAGCTTAGTGGGGTCGCCGGCGCCGGCGGCAGGGTGGCCGATGGCGAGCAGGCCGTAGATTCCGTGTTCCCTGGTCTCAGGAAGGGCTTCCCTAATCTTTGAAGGGTCGAAATCCCAAATCCACATATTGGCAAGGCCGGCGTCCGTTGCCGTGAGCATCAGGTGTGTCAGGACGATGGCGGCATCGGTTTTGGCGGCGTTAATGCCGTCACTTTCGCGAACCCATGCCTCCTCGTTGCGGCAGCCTACGATGAGCACGACAGGCGCATTGTAGCAGGGATGCACAGTCCTGAGTTTTGCAAGGGCTTCTTCGCTCTTCACCACCCAGATGCGCGTGGGCTGCATGTTCATTGCCGACGGTGCCATGCGCCCGGCGTCCAGAATCATTTCGAGTTTTGAATCCTGGACAGGAGTGGAGTCAAAACTATGACATGAATAGCGGCTTTCCAGAATGCGCATAAAGGCATCGGAACCATACTTGTACTTGGTGATTTTCTGATGTACATCGGAAAAGTTGGCACGGTGGGAGACCTTGGTAATGTCGCTTATGCGACTGAGGAAGCTTTTTTTCATCTGTATTAATTATTGGTTTGTGATTCTATTTGAATACGGCGCGCACCAGGGCGGGGATATCGGCAACTTTGACTACCTCGATGCCTTCGGGCTTTTTGTCGAAGTGGGTGTAGGAGCTGACGTAAATCTTTTTGAACCCGAGGCGGGCGGCTTCCACGGCGCGCCTTGCGGCCTGCGACACCGGACGGATTTCACCGCTGAGGCCGATTTCGCCGGCGAAGCACACATCGGCAGGGATGCTGAAATCGAAGTTGGAGGACAGTACGGAGCAGACTACGGCAAGGTCGCAGGCGGGGTCTGTGATGCGGAGGCCGCCGGCCATGTTGAGGAAGACGTCCTTCTGGCCAAGCTTGAAGCCGGCGCGGCGCTCCAGCACTGCCAGGAGCATGTTCAGACGCCTGACGTCAAAGCCCGTGGCGCTCCTTTGCGCCGTCCCGTAAACTGCCGATGCCACAAGCGCCTGAACCTCGAACATAAGCGGACGGTTCCCATCCAGCATAGCGCTGATTGCGGCGCCGGAAAGGCCCTCCTGGTGCATTGGGATGAGCATTTCGGACGGGTTCTCCACCTCCCTGAGGCCTGCTCCCGTCATCTCGAAAACGGCCAGTTCCGACGTTGACCCGAAACGGTTCTTTATGGAACGAAGCACCCTGTATGCCCCGCGGTTCTCGCCTTCGAACTGCAGCACCACGTCTACGATATGTTCCAGAATCTTAGGCCCCGCAATGGTTCCCTCCTTGGTAATATGGCCGATAAGAATCACCGGTACGCCCGAAGCCTTTGCAAAGCGAAGAAGCGTTGCCGCGACTTCCTTTATCTGGCTCACGCTGCCGGCGGTGGATTCCACCTGAGGGCAGTACATGGTCTGTACGGAGTCTACGATGAGAAGGTCCGGGGCAGTCTCTTCCGCTTCCTTCACTATCTCGGACATGTCAGTTTCGCTGTAGATGAGGCAGTTCGAGGCATCGCCGCCGAGGCGGTCGGCCCGCATTTTCACCTGCTTTACGCTTTCCTCGCCGGTGACGTACAGCGTCTTCAGCTCCGGCCTCAGAAGCGGCAGCTGCAGCGAAAGGGTACTCTTGCCGATACCCGGTTCGCCGCCCATGAGCACCAGCGACCCCTTTACGATGCCGCCCCCAAGAAGGCGGTCCACCTCTGCCGATCCAAGGCTCACCCTGTCTTCAGCCGTGGTCGCGACATCCTTCAGCGGCATGGGCTTCCGGCCCGCTCCGGGCACGGAAACGGCCACCTGGCGCTTGCCGGTGACAACTTCCTTCTCTACAAGTGTATTCCACTCCCCGCAGGAAGGGCATTTGCCCATCCATTTGGAGTACTCGTTCCCGCAGTGTGTGCAGAAGAACACGGTTTTGGACTTTGTGGCCATATACAAAACTATTTATGCACAAATATAAAAAAAGTCCCCCGGAAAACCGAGGGACTCTTGTCTTGAAAGTAATCGTTATTACTTCTTGATAGCCTCGACAGCCTTGTCACCGGCGGCGTTGATAGCCTCAACTGCCTTCTCGGTAGCGGCGTCCTTAACAGCGGATGCTGCATCCTGGGCGGCCTGCTCTACTGCGCTCTGTTCAGCAGCCTGCTCTACCTGTGCAGGTTCAGCGGCCTTTTCTGCCTTCTTGGAGTTGTTGTTGCCACAAGAAGCTGCGAGTACCATCATGGCTACTACAGCAGCGGACATAAATACTTTCTTCATGATACTATAAATTTAAAATTGAGTTAATTGCCTTATTTGCTGCAAATGTAGCCCTTATTTTTGAGAGAGACAAGACTTTTTTAAATTTTTTATTACGGATTGTAAGAACTACTTCAAATCGCCAAGTTCTCCGTCTTCAACGGAGCCGAACCATCTGGTCAGACGGGCCTTGGCCCTGGCTTTTATTTCAGGCGTCACAGCCTTTGCAACATATACCACTGCGGCAAGAAGGGCGGCCCAGTCATCGGCATAACCGATGGCGGGGAGAAGGTCCGGGAGGATGTCGGCAGGGAGGATGAAGTAGCCCAGTGCGCCGGCGATGACGGCCCTGTACTTGGCCGGCGTGGCCTTGTCTACGAGGACTTCATACAGCACGAGCGAGTAGTAAACCATCTTTACACCCACTTTGCGAGCTATTTTGCCGAGTTTCTTCCAGTAGTTGTCCTCGTTGTAGTGCTGCCGATACTCTGTAAGATTGTCTGAAGAGAAGTCGTTTTTCATAATGACAAAATTACCTGTTTTTAGCTATCTTTGCAAAAACTGTACTTATATGGATATAAGAACCGGAAACGGCTTTGATGTTCACGCTTTGGCCCCCGGCCTGCCAATGTGGCTGGGCGGAATAAGAATCCCCTCCGAAAACGGCTTTGTAGCCCACTCGGACGGGGATGTCGCAATCCACGCCCTCTGCGATGCGCTTCTCGGATGCCTTGCACTTGGGGATATCGGCCATCTGTTTCCCGACACTTCAGACGAGTGGAAGGGGGTCGACAGCAAGATCCTCCTTGCAAAGGTGGTGGCCCTGGTGCATGAAAAAGGCTACAAAGTGGGCAACGTGGATATTACCATTGCGCTCCAAAAGCCCAAGCTGGCGCCGCATATTGCCGCAATGCGCGAATGCCTCGCCGGGATTCTGGGCGTCGCTTTGGACCGCGTTTCCGTGAAGGCCACAACAACCGAGCGCCTTGGCTTCGTGGGCAGGGAAGAGGGCTGCGCCGTATGGGCCAATGCTATTATTTTTTATTAACTTTGCACTATGGCAGGATTCAATTTCGGGTTCTTCGGGAACCAGGAGCACAGGGTGTTCAATTACAAGCCCCGGTACTATGACCCGGAGGAGGAAAAGCGCCGGCAGATGTTCGGTGACGTCGACGGCACAAATGAGGAAGCCGCCAAAAACGGCACGTATACCCCCGGGAGCAGCCTGAGGGGCGCTTTCCGCAATGGCAATTACCAGAAAACCCGCTCCTCCATGGGCAAGATCCATGGCATCATCACCATCATCACGCTGCTTCTGATTGCCGCGGTGCTGGTGTTTTTCACGAAGTTTTTTGAACTGCTGTAGAGATTTCTCGACTTCGCTCGAAATGACAAAAGGGCGCTCGAAATGACAAAAGGGTGCTCGAAATGACAGGAAAATGGAATTAAGGATACTTCCAAAGAATATTGCCGACATGATTGCCGCCGGTGAGGTGGTGCAGAGGCCGGCTTCGGTGGTGAAGGAGCTTATGGAGAATGCCGTGGACGCCGGCGCAACCGACGTCAAGGTCATTATCCTGGACGCCGGGCGTACGCTCATACAGGTTATCGACAACGGCTGCGGCATGACCCCGGATGACGCCGTCCTTTGCTTCGAGCGCCATGCAACCTCAAAGCTTGCAAGCGTCGAAGACCTTCACAACATCACCAACTTCGGTTTCCGCGGAGAGGCCCTCGCCTCAATCGCCGCCGTTGCCGATGTCACCCTGCGCACCCGCCGTCAGGACGCCGAACTCGGCGTGGAAGTGACATTCTCCGGAAGCGAGCACACTGGGACAAAGGAAGTATCGGCACCTGCGGGAAGCAATTTCGCGGTGAGAAACCTGTTCTACAACATCCCCGCAAGGCGAAAGTTCCTGAAGAGCGACACGGTTGAATTCCGCCATATCGTGGAGGAGTTCCAGAGGGTGGCGCTCACCCGTCCGGACGTTGCCTTCACCCTCACCCACAACGGCAAGGACATCCACGTGGTGAAGCCGGGCCGCTCGCACAAGTTCCGCATCCAGGACCTTCTGGGCGCATCGGTGGTGGGTGAAATCATGGACATATCGGCAGAAACGTCCATCGGCACGCTTAACGGATATGTGGGAAGACCGGAAAGCGCGAAGAAAACGCTGGGGAACCAGTTCTTCTTCGTGAACGGCAGGTATTTCCGCAGCCCTTACCTGCACAAGGCGGTGATGAAGGCCTATGAGAACCTGGTTCCGGAAGGCGTCACCCCGTCGTACTTCATCTTCCTGGAAGTGGACCCTGCAACGCTTGACGTGAACATCCACCCCACCAAGACGGAAATAAAGTTCATGGAAGAGCAGATGCTGTTCCAGACCATATACGGCGCTGTGCGCGAGGCCCTTGGCCGTGCAGGCGCAGGCGGTGGCATCGACTTCGACAACCCCGAGGCCCGCGAGATGCCGCTGCCGGGAAGGAGCTTCCAGGAGTATCGGCCCGCAAGCATCCCTTCAGAGGGGGCCGATTTCACCTACAATCCCTTTGACCCGGTAGAGGACTTCGTTCCACAGGCGCAGCCATTCAAGGACTACGCCTCCCATGTGGACAAGCACGAAAACTACGGAGCCCTGTTCGAGGAAAGGACTCTTCCCGCAACGCAGATACTCGTCGTCCAGGGTAAATATATCATTACGCAAAGCGCCTCCGGACTCATGCTGGTGCATATCAGAAGGGCGCAGGAGAGGCTCCTCTACCAGCGTTTCTACAAGGCGCTTACGGCAGAGGCGCACGTAACCCAGACCGCCCTCTTCCCCGTTCAGGTGAACGTGGGAACCACGGGCAGGCTGGTGTTTGACGAGAACGCCCTCCTTCTGGAGAAGCTGGGCTTTGACATCGCCCCTTTCGGCAACGATGTCGTTGTGGTAAACGGCGTGCCGGAGGGCTTTTCGGCCGAACCCGGCAAGGCGGAAGAAACCGTACGGGAGATTCTCCGCGTGCTGTCCGAGGACAAGACCGCCCTTCCCGGCATCATGGAACAGACTATGGCAGAGAAGTTTGCGGCAGTGGGGGCGGCATCGGCACCGAAGATAAGTTCGCCCATCGAAGCGCAGAGGCTGCTGGACGCGCTCTTGCAGGGGGAGAACCCCGAATTCACCCCCTCCGGAAGGAAAATCATAAGCATAGTCCCGCTGGAGGATGTAGAAACACGTTTTTAAATGGCTAATTTTCTGGACAATATCCCGGTTGTAACCCGCAACCTCCTATATCTGAACGTAATCATGTTCGTGGCGTCCCTCATCAATCCGGACTTCATGAACAGCACCTTTGCGATGGCGTTTCCGCTTGCCGACGGCTTCCGCTGGTGGCAGCCTGTGACGCACATGTTCATGCATGCCAACTTCATGCATATCTTCTTCAACATGTACTCGCTGGTGATGTTCGGAATGGTGGTAGAAAGGGCGCTGGGAACGCGTGATTTCATTATTTTCTACCTCATTACGGGCTTCGGCGCGGTGCTTCTGCACTTTGGGGTGGAGTATCTTCAGGCACAGGCGCTCCTCCAGGCAAATCCCGGGGTGCCTGCACAGGCCATCTACAATTACATGCCCAGCGTGATGGGAGCCTCCGGCGCGGTCTACGGCGTACTGGTGGGCTTTGCAATGCTCTATCCAAGCGCCAGGCTCACCCTCATTTTCCCGCCCATAACGCTGGATGCAAAGTGGTGGGTGATAATCTTCATCGGCATAGAACTTCTGACCGGAATTACGGGCACGCAGATGGGTGTGGCGCATTTCGCACACCTTGGAGGAGCGCTCTTCGGCTGGCTTCTCATCAAGCGCTGGAAAAGGAAAGGTTCGCTTTAAATGGCAGAGAGGAAAAAGAGGCACTGGCTGTCAAGGCTGTCGTTCGGAAGTGTGGCGTTCACGGTTTCGGTACTGCTCTTCCTGGGATATCTGTCCGTCATAGTGGACCCTGCCAAGGCCTGGTTCTTCACGCTGTTCGGACTGCTTTATCCGGTGGTCTTCCCTATAGCGGCCATCCTGTTTATATGGGCCCTCATGAGGCGCTCCCACACAAGGGGGCTGCTGCTGGCGGCGCTTCTGCCGTCCCTTCTCTTCTTCGGCCGGTTCTACCAGTTCAAAGGCCCCTCGGACGAGGCCGAGCCCACCCTTAAAGTGGTATCCTACAACGTCGGCGTTTTTGCCCACGGGCATCTGAAAGACCGACTCGCCCTTGCCGATTCCACCGCCCGCTACCTCCGCACCCTCGATGCCGACATAATCTGCCTCCAGGAGTTCTGGCTGCCCAATTCCGAATCTCCCGACAAGTGGATCCGGAAGCATTTCCCCGGATACGGCTTCGAGTATTACGTTTATACCGGGAAGAGCGGACGCTTCGGCAATCTAACCCTGAGCCGGCTTCCCCTGGTCGGAAAGGGAAAGAACACCTTCGAACATTCCACAAATCTGGCCCTGTATACCGATGTCGGCCTGCCGAGCGGCGTCCTGCGCCTGTACAACTGCCATTTTGAAAGCTACAACATCTCCGTCGCCGGACTCGTGAAAAAGGACGGCGCCGTGGAAGAGGCCGAGGCTAAGATGAAGCGCTCCATAACGGAAAGGCCCCGCCAGGTGGCCGAAGTCCTTCGGGGGATGGACGCCGCGCCCATGCACTCTATAGCGCTCGGAGACTTCAACGACACACCCCTTTCGTATACATACACCCGCCTTCACCGTGGACGCAGGGACTCCTTCGTACAGGCCGGAAAAGGCTTTGGAGCAACCTACAGCACGCTTTGGCCACTGCTTCGCATCGATTACATCCTGTGTCCTCCGGAGCTTGAGGCCGTGTCCTACAAGGTGGAAAAAGTACCATATTCAGACCATTATCCAGTAATTGCAGAATACCATGAGAGACATTCTGAGTGAAGCACTTGAAGTGCTGCGCAGTGGCGGCACCATCCTATATCCCACAGACACCGTATGGGGCCTTGGCTGCGACGCCACCAATCCCGCCGCAGTGGCACGCATCTATGAAATCAAACAGCGCTCGGACTCCAAGTCGCTGGTGCTCCTGGCATCAGACCTGGACATGGTTGCAAAGTATGTCAAGGAAGTGCCGTCCATAGCTGTAGACCTCGTGGAGGTGAATGACGCGCCGATGACCATCATCTATCCCGGCGCCATTGCCGGTGAGCCGGAATCCGCCGGAGACCGCTGGCACCTGGCACACAACACCGTGGCGGAAGATGGCTCGGTGGGTATGCGCATTCCCATGATGCAGTGGTGCAAGGACCTCGTATTCAAGCTCGGAAGGCCCATTGTGAGCACATCGGCAAACATTTCGGGCGAGCCCACGCCGAAGCGTTTTTCGGAGATTCCGCAGGCTATAAAGGATGCGGTAGACTTCGTGGTTCCGCCGTCGGTAGACAAAGACTCCACCGGAAAGGCCTCGCAGATTCTCAAGGTTGGCCTCCGGGGAGAGATTGAAATTATCCGGAAGTAGTTACTTCGCCATTGCGGCTTCTACGTCGTCCGGGGCGATGGGAAGACGTTTGTGGCCAAGACGGCGGGCTCCGTTTTCCGTGACAAGGACGTCATCCTCAAGGCGGATGCCGCCAAAGTCATAGTACTCTTCCAGCTTGGCGTAGTTCACGAAGTCCTTGCCAAGGCCTTCCTTCTTGAACTTTTCGATGAGTGCCGGGATGAAGTAGATGCCGGGTTCGTCGGTGATGACGTGGCCGGGGCGCAGGCGGCGTGCCATGCGCAGGGAGCCAAGGCCCAGCTGCTTTGCACGCTTCTGGTCCGGATCGTAACCAACGAGGTTTTCTCCGAGGTCTTCCATGTCGTGAACGTCAAGGCCCATGTTGTGGCCGAGGCCGTGGGGCTGGAAGAGACCGGCGATGCCTTCTGCCACCATTTCGTCAAGGTCTCCCTTCACGATTCCAAGGGCGGAAAGGCCTTCCAGCATCTTGCGGGCCGTAGCCAGGTGGACTTCACGGTAGGTGATGCCGGGCTTGGTAAGGGAGAAGGCGTGCTCGTTGCACTCGTAGACTATCCGGTAGATTTCACGCTGCTTTGCAGTGAACTTTCCGGCGGTGGGATATGTACGTGTAAAGTCTGAAGCATAGTGGCTGTTCGCCTCCACGCCGGCGTCGATTACCATGAGCTTTCCGGGCTCTACAATCTTGTCGTGCAGATGGTTGTGAAGCGTTTCTCCGTGCTGGGTGAGGATGGTGGGGAAGGATACGCCCCAGCCCTTTGCAAGGGCCACGGCTTCCATCTTGCCCACTATTTCCTGCTCCACGATGCCTGGAACTATGGAATCCCTTGCTACGGAATGCATCTCGTAGCCAAGGTCGCAGGCGGCGTCAATGGCCTCTATTTCAATTGCTTCCTTTATGAGCCTCTGGGAGATGACAACCTCTGTGAGCGGCTTTGAAACGTACTTGTCTATGCGGGCGCGGTGCATGAGCTCCATGAGCTTTAGCGTGTTGTAATAACGCGAAGGAGCAAGGTAGTGGATGTCCCTTCCGGCCTTGAATGCGGCTGTTACGGCTGCGTCCAATGCGCCATATGGAGCTGTCTTTTTGACACCCGCCTTGAGAGCGAGGGAGGCGATGGTGGGCTGGGGGCCCATCCAGATGATATCGTCGATTTCGACGTCATCGGCAAAGATGGTCTCCTCTCCTGTGTCTATGTCAAGGATGGCGGCGTAAAGCGGTGCGTCCAGGCCGAAATAATACAGCCAGGTGCTGTCCTGACGCCATTTATAGCAATTGTCCTTATACTGGGCGGGAGCCTCTGCGTTGCCTATGAATAGGATGATTCCGCTCTGTGATGCTTCTCTCATTTTCTGCAGCAGCGTGCTGCGCCTTCTCGAATATACTTCCTGAGCAAACATATGTGGTACGTGTTTTGTTTTCCCAAATATAATGAATATTTTTGGCCTATGGAAACTTTTATCGCAGTAGTTGCCATCATACTTGGCATAGTTGGAATAATTGGAAGTGTGGCGCCCGGCCTGCCCGGACCGCCCCTCAGCTGGCTTGCCATGCTGTTTATCTACGCTTGGGGCGCCGGAACCAACGGCGCCGGAGAGCCCCTCAGCCTTACCTTGCTGCTTGTATGGCTCGGCATAGTGATAGTTGTGTCTGTCCTTGACTACGTGGTCCCTGCATATTTCACAAAGCTCACCGGAGGTTCAAAGTACGGCAGCTGGGGAGCAATCGCCGGCCTGTTCGTGGGCCTTCTGGTTCCTCCAATCGGAATGATAGTGGGCTCCCTCCTTGGTGCCTTCATCGGCGAACTCATCTTCGCTTCCAAACCGCCGGCAGACTCCGTGAAATCGGCTTTCGGAGCCTTTATCGGTTTCATGTTCGGAACCGGACTCAAACTCATTACAGCAGCGGTAATGATGTTCTACATAGTCATTTACGCTTTCTAAATGCTAAGGGAAGCGGCAGACTTACTGATGCCCAGGGAATGCCTGGTGTGCGGCAGGGAACTCTCCTCAAAAGAAGAGTTCCTTTGCATTTGGTGCGCCTCCGACATGCCCCTTACCTACTACTGGGAACAGCCCCACAACCCCATGGCCGACAAGCTAAACGCCGCCCTGGAGAAGCTGGACCCTTCCACCGTGCAGTACTCCTATGCCGCCGCCCTCATGTTCTACCACGAGGACAACCCGTACAAGAGAATTCCCCAGGCCCTGAAATACCAATACAATATTCCGGCAGGCCGATATTTCGCACACAACCTTGGCGAAAGGCTGGCAAAAGCGCCACAGTTCAAGAACGTGGACGCTGTCATTCCTATCCCTCTTCACTGGATGCGGAAAATCCGCCGCGGCTACAACCAGGCAGAAATACTGGCTTCCGAAATTGCGAAGTCCCTTGGTGCCAGGCTGCTTCCGAAAGCCGTTTCACGCCGCCGCAGCACCGTTTCCCAGACCACCCTCGCCGCCGATGACCGCTTGAAGAACGTCTCCGGAGTATTCCAGGTACGCGAGAGGCTTGAGGGCTTCAGCCACCTTGCAATCGTCGACGACACCTTCACCACCGGCGCCACCCTTGCCGCATGCATAACGGCAATCCGGGCCACAGTGGGCCCGGATGTGCGGATTTCAGCTGTTACGCTTTCCGTCGTGGACGATTAGAGATCAACCCCGCAGGGCCCTCATGGCGTTGAGAACGGCGAGGACGGTGACGCCTACGTCGGCAAAGACGGCCATCCACATGGTTGCAAGGCCGAAAGTGGCCAGGACAAGCACCAGTACCTTTATGCCGATGGCGAAGATGATGTTCTCCCTCGCAATGCGAAGGGTGCGGCGGGCGATCCTGACGGCCTGGGCAATCTTGGAGGGCTTGTCGTCCATGAGGACAACGTCGGCAGCCTCGATTGCGGCGTCGGAGCCCAGGGCGCCCATGGCGATGCCTACATCGGCACGGGAAAGGACGGGGGCGTCGTTGATGCCGTCACCCACGAAGGCGAGGCGTCCTTCCCCAAGGAGGCTCTCCACTTTTTCCACCTTCCCTGCCGGCAGCAGCTCCGCATGGAATTCATCCAGGCCGATTATTCCGGCCACCGCCTCGGCCACCTTGGCGCTGTCTCCGGTGAGCATGACCGTACGCTTGATTCCCTGCTCCCTGAGGGCGGCCACCGCATCGGCAGCGTCTTCCTTTATGCGGTCCGATATCACGATATGCCCGGCATATTCTCCGTCGATGGCAACATGGACGACGGTCCCTTCGTGATGGCAGGGACGCCAGGCCGCGCCGATTCCCGTCATGAGCTTGTCATTGCCCACGGCCACCTTGCGGCCGTTCACGCTTGCGATTATTCCGTGGCCGGCGGTCTCCTGAACGTCCTCAACGGTGCAGTCGTCCTGTTCGTCGGGATAGGCGTTTTTGAGCGCCATGGCAATGGGATGGGTGGAGTGGCGCTCCACATGGGCGGCAAGGTGCAGAAGTTCTTTCCGGTCCAGTTTCTCTGGATGGACTGCCGTTACTTCGAAAACGCCTTCCGTGAGGGTGCCGGTCTTGTCAAAGACCACGGTTTCCAGTTTGGACAGGGTGTCCAGAAGGTTGGATCCCTTGATGAGGATACCCTTTCTGGAGGCTCCGCCAAGGCCTCCGAAGAAGGTCAGCGGCACGGAGATGACAAGTGCGCAGGGGCATGATACCACAAGGAAAAGAAGGCCTCTGTATATCCAGGTGGCCCATTCGCCGGTGATGAGGCCGGGGATTATGGCAACCACCAGGGCCAGCGCTACTACTATAGGGGTATAAATCCTCGCAAAGCGTGTGATGAAGCTTTCGCTGCGGGATTTTCTCTCTGCCGCATGCTCTACAAGCTCCAGTATCTTTGCGGCGGTGGATTCGCCGAAAGCCTTGGACGTCTTCACCCTCAGGACTCCGCTCAGGTTTACGCAGCCGGAAAGGATCTCGTCTCCCTCGCGGATGCTGCGGGGAACGCTTTCTCCCGTCAGCGCAACCGTATCCAGACTGGATGTGCCTTCGATCACGGTTCCGTCCATGGGAACCTTGTCTCCGGGACGTATGACGATGATTTCCCCAACCTCAACGTCTTCAGGATGTACAGACAGGATTTCCCCGTTCCTCTCTACGTTCGCGACGTCCGGACGGATGTCCATAAGGTGCGAAATGGACTTCCTGGAGCGTCCCTCGGCAACTTCTTCGAAGAGTTCTCCCACCTGGAAGAACAGCATGACGAAGACCGCCTCCGGGAACTGAGTCTCTGCGCCGGGCATGAAACCTATGCCCAGGGCTCCCAGTGTGGCGATGCTCATGAGGAAATCCTCACTGAGGGCTTCACCCTCCAGAAGGCCCTCTGCGGCCTCCTTGAGCGTATCCCAGCCCACAATAAGATAAGGTACCAGGAACAGCAGCAGATACTGCCAGGTTTCCCAGCTGGTATTCTTCTCTACGATTATCGCTGCAACCAGAAGTACGGCTGCAACTATTATTTTGACAAGCCTTCCGTGCCCCTCTTCCTCCTCGTGATGATGGTGATGGTGCCCGTGCTCTTCATGGCAATGCTCGCAGTGTGCGTGTTCTTCCATAGCTTTACAGTTTTTTTCTTCTGCAAAGCTAACGCACTTTTTCTGCAACCGGGTTGCAAAAAGCTATTCCGTTACCTTCATGAGGGATTTTACGGGAGCGATATCCTCGATGGCCTCACGGCCGCCAAGGCCTTCAATCTCCACCAGGAACACGAAGTCCGTGACCTTGATGCCGTATTCCTTGCCGTTTACGACGATTTTCTGTTTCTCAATGCCTTCAGCAATGCCGCGGGCGGTGCCGCCGGTGGCGAGGATATCGTCAAAGAAAGTAACCTTGAACACATCGCCGTCGGGGACGCCTGCGGCAACGTCGGAAAGGCGGAAGTAAATCTGGTCCTTGCCATATTCTTTGGTGATGTCGATTCCTACGAGGTCTCCCTGGGCATAGGGCAGCTTGCCTTTCTTCCTGAAAGGAATGATGTTCTGAACCTTTTCACACTCCGTGAGCATGGGGGCGGCAAAGAGGAAGCCGCGCGCCTCGGGGGCTACGATGTTGGGACTTTCGGAAATACTTCCCAGGTCTTTTACGAGACAGCGGAATACTTCCTTGTTCTGTACAAACGGGATGATGTCCACGAAATTCACACCGGCGATGGGAAAATCGGGATAGAATTTAAGGTACTTTGTGTAGTCCATTACTCTACGGAATTAATATCGATAAGATTGTTCAGAAGCGCGTAAACCGTGAGGCCGGCCACGGTCTTTATGCCGGTCTTGCGGGTGATGTTCTTGCGGTGCGTGATCACGGTGTGGATGGAGATGTTCATCTCGTCGGCAATCTCCTTGTTGAGCATGCCCTTGGCGACGCAGACAAGGATTTCCTTTTCTCTGGGCGACAGGAGGGTGTCGTCGTCCTCTCCTTTGCCGCCTTCCTCGCCGTGGCGGCCTTCCAGGGCCGTTTCTTCAAGGAGGATGTGGCGGCGGATGTCGGCCTCCAGGATGCTTATGCCGCTGAGTACGCGGAAGGCTTCCTGCTGGTCTGCATTCTTGGGAAGGTGCGTCATGACCAGGCTCTTGAGGTCTTCCAGCGTCTCCTCGACACCGGAGTGGTCTTCTTCATAAGAGCCGATTGCAAGCTTTCCGGAAGGGTCGTTCACATAAGGGAAGACCTCCGTTTCTTCGTAGTTGAAGTGCTTGGTGAGCTCGTCCCTGAAGTTGGTGAAGAACTTCCAGATGACCTTCTGATGAGGGTCTTCGCAGGGGAACATCATACGGCCGATGCTTGCGGCCAGGTCCCTGAGGGCAACGTTGATGTAGTATTCGTGGGAACGGGACAGATAGGAGACGATGTCTGAAAGGTTGGCCTTTTCAAGGTCCTCCGGACCGGGGCGGTAGTCGGCATTCAAGTATACCTTGCAGATGAGAAGGAAGGTATATGCGTCGATTCCCTGGGAGCGGCAGACATCCTCTACCGTGGCGTCTCCATATCCGAACTTGAGACCCATTCTGGTGAACACGCCTATGAGAACGGGGTCCTGTTCAAGGAGTTCCGCCATTTTCATCGATGGAGAAAATGATGCTTCGCTTGCCATAGGGTGCGAATTTACTAAAAATACCGTATATTTGCAACCCTAAACGACTTGACAGATGGCACTCCAGAAACATTTTTCCACGGACGATATCACCGCCCCTCGCAAGAAGGGTGGCTTTTTTGCGCTTACTCCGCTCCTTGTTTTCCTGCTTGTGTACGTGGTTACGTCCATATTGGCGAAGGACTTCTACAAGGTGCCGGTTACTGCGGCGTTTCTCGTGGCGTCTGTATACGCAATGTTCATCACCCCGCTTGAAAAGACAGACGACAAGATTGCGGTATTCTCCAGAGGCGCAAGCAACGGAAACGTGCTTCTGATGATCTGGATCTTCGTTTTGGCGGGGGCGTTCGCAGCAACGGCAAAGGACATCGGCGCAATAGAGGCCACGGTCAACGGAGCCCTCAGGATCCTGCCCGGGAAGCTCATTTACGCGGGGCTGTTCCTGGCTTCCTGCTTCATCTCGATGGCCATCGGCACGTCTGTGGGGACTATTGTGGCCCTGGTGCCGATTGCAAGCGGCATCGCGGCGGAAACAGGGATGGGCGTCCCTTTCGTTACGGCAATAGTGGTTGGAGGCGCTTTCTTCGGCGATAATCTTTCCTTCATTTCGGACACCACCGTTGCGGCCACAAAGACGCAGGGATGCTCCATGAAGGACAAGTTCAAGGTGAACTTGTGGATAGCGGCACCGGCGGCGCTGGTGGTAACTGCGCTGTACGTGGTGCTGGGGCTTTCCGTCGAAGCCGCCCCGGCCGCAGAGAGCGTGAACCCGCTGCTGGTCCTTCCGTATCTTCTCGTCATCGGCCTGGCGCTTTGCGGGATGAATGTCGTCACTGTCCTTGCAACGGGGATAGTGGTGAACGGAATCATCGGCTGGTGCACGGGAGCCTACGATTTTGTGGGCTGGATGGCCTCTGTTGGCAGTGGCATCGGCTCTATGGGCGAACTGATAATAGTGTCCCTGCTTGCGGGCGGCATGCTGGAGCTCATACGGTTCAACGGGGGCCTGGATTATATCATCGGCAGCCTTACAAAGCACATTTCCGGCCGAAGGACAGCCGGTTTCACTATTGCCGCGCTGGTCTCCCTGGTGAACGTGTGTACGGCCAACAACACCATCGCAATCATCACCACGGGCCCTCTGGCGAAGGACATCACAGACCGGTTCGGCATGGATCCAAGGAAGACCGCGTCCATCCTGGACACCTTCTCCTGCTTCGTCCAGGGCATACTCCCCTACGGAGCGCAGATGCTAATGGCAGCCGGACTCTCCGGAGCCGGGACCCTGGCCATTATCGGCAATCTGTACTATCCTTTTGTGCTGGGTATCTTTGCGGTGCTGTCAATCCTTCTGCGCTTCCCCCGCAAGTATTCCTAGATAAACGGCCTCCACGGCTGTAACCGCGGCGGTTTCCGTCCTAAGGCGCGACGGGCCCAGATGGATGGGGACATAGCCGCTGCGGAGGGCAAGGGCGGCCTCTTCCGGAGAAAAATCCCCTTCCGGGCCGATGAGGACGGTAACTTCGTCCTGACCTTTTACCGCCTCTGCAATGCTCTGCCGGGGCGTTTCCCCTTCGAAACAGTATGCGATAAGCTTGCAGCCTCCGCGCTCCGTGCTGATGAACTCCTTCACGCTTACGGGCTCCTCAATCTCCGGAATGCGGGCCTTGAGGGACTGCTTGGTGGCCGACAGCGCTATACGCCGGGCCCTGTCCGTCTTGTAGACCTTGCGCTCTGAACGCTCGCCGATGAGAGGGACGATGGTGTCTACGCCCAGTTCGGTGGCCTTTTCGACAAACCATTCGAAGCGGTCGTTGTTCTTGGTGGGACAGCAGCCGACAGTGAGCCTGTAGGGGTGCGAGTGCCAGTTTTCTTCTTTGGAAAGGACCGCCGCCTCTGCGCCTTTGGGACTGTCGTCCGTGAGTCGGCAGCGGTAGAGTGTTCCAAGGCCGTCGATGACGTCGATTTCGTCTCCGGTGCGGTGGCGGAGCACCCTCACGCAGTGCGTGCTTTCTTCGGCGTCCAGCCGGCATGTGCGGCCGTCGGCCTCGTATGCATAAAAGAGTTCCATACTTTGCAAAGATATGCAAATATTTGCTATATTTAAGGCATGAAACGCATTATTATTCCTTTCCTGATGGCAGCAATCCTTTTTGACGCCTGCGCGCCCAAGACTCCCGTGACGCGCAAAGACAGCACCGTAGACAATTACTTCGGCACCGAAGTGCCCGACCCTTACCGCTGGCTGGAGGACGACGCCTCCGCCGAAACCGCCGCCTGGGTCAAGGCTCAGAACAAGGTGACGGACCATTATCTGAAAGGGATTCCTTTCCGTGCCAAACTCCTTGAACGCCTGAAGCAGGTGAGCAACTACGAGAAGGTGGGCGCTCCTGCAAAGCGCAAGAACGGCAAGTGGTACTTCTACCGCAACGACGGACTCCAGAACCAGAGCGTCCTCTATGAGATGGACTCTCCGGATGCCGAGGCCCGCGTTTTCCTGGACCCCAACACCCTGAGCGAGGACGGCACCGTGGCCCTCAAGGGCGTTTATTTCTCCAATGACGGGAAGTATGCCGCCTACACCATTTCCCGCAGCGGAAGCGACTGGGAAGAGATTTACGTGATGGATGCCGGAACGCGCGAACTCCTTGAAGACCACATCGTGTGGGCGAAGTTCACCGGGGCGGCCTGGTACAAGGACGGCTTCTACTACAGCGCCTACGACGCCCCCGCCGGCGACGGCCACGAGTTCAGCGGCAAGAACGAAGTCCACAAGGTCTATTACCACAAGATAGGAACGCCCCAGAGCGAGGACGAACTCTTCTACTCCAATCCGGCAGAGCCACTGCGCTTCTACCAGGTGAGCGTGAACGACGAAGAGACCATGGCCTTCCTGTATGAGGACGGGGCCGATATCGGCAACAACCTCTACGTCATGGACCTCCGCAAGCCCGGCGCCAAGTGGGTGCAGATTACCCGCGACATGAAGAACTCCTGCACCACGGCAGAGACCGACGGCGACAAGATCTACCTGTTCACCAACCTTGACGCCCCCATGAACAAGCTGGTGGTAACCGACATCAAGAATCCCAGGGTGTGGAAAGACGTCATTCCCGAAGGGAAAAGCGTTCTGGATGATGTTTCTTTCATCTCCGACCTCATAATCGCAAGCTACAGCGAGGACGCCTCCACGCATGCATACCTGTATGACCTTACAGGCCGCCGCGTAGAGGAAATCCGCCTTCCGGGCGTCGGCAGCGCCGGATTCTCCTGCCGCAAGGGCGAGCCCTGGTGCTATTACACCTATGCATCCTTCACAACTCCCGGAACCGTTTACAGCTGGAACATCGAGACCGGGGAAAGCAAGGTTTACAAGCAGCCCGAAACGGCCTTCGACCTTTCCGGCCTCGTAACCGAGCAGGTATTCTTCCAGTCCAAGGACGGCACCAGGATTCCAATGTTCATCACCCACAAGAAGGATATCAAACTGGACGGCAGCAACCCTGTATACCTCTATGGTTACGGCGGATTCAACATCTCCCTGCCTCCTTCATTCTCTGCCTCAAGGGTGCCCTGGCTCGAAAACGGCGGCATCTATGCGCAGGTTAACCTCCGCGGCGGCGGTGAGTATGGCGAAGCCTGGCACCTTGCCGGAACCAAGATGCAGAAGCAGAACGTATTCGACGATTTCATCGGCGCGGCAGAGTGGCTCATCGCAAAGGGCTATACCTCTCCTCAGAAGCTTGCCATCGTTGGCGGCAGCAACGGCGGCCTTCTTGTTGGTGCCTGCATGACCCAGAGGCCGGAGCTCTACGCCGTTGCCATCCCCCAGGTGGGCGTCATGGACATGCTCCGCTACCACAAGTTCACCATCGGCTGGAACTGGGCCCCCGACTACGGCACCAGCGAGGATTCCCCGGAAATGTTCGCATACCTGAAAGGCTACTCCCCGCTTCACAACCTCAAGCCCGGAACGAAATATCCCGCCACACTTGTCACCACTGCCGACCACGACGACCGCGTTGTCCCCGCCCATTCATTCAAGTTCGCTGCAACCCTGCAGGAATGCAATGCCGGAGACAGGCCGCAGCTTATCCGTATCGACTCCAAGGCCGGTCACGGCGGCGGAAAACCCCTTGCCAAGGTCCTGGAGGAGCAGGCCGACATCTACTCCTTCATTCTCAAGAACATGGGGCTGAAATACTGACAACAAAAAAATCCGGGTGATTCTTCCCGGATTTTTTTTGTATTTTGGGAAAAGTGTTATATTTTTGCAAAAAGTGTTATCATTATGAGAACTTCAGAAGCAAGAGTACAGACAGCTTTCAGGCTGAGACCGTCCCTGATAGCAAAGCTCAAAAGGGAGGCGGAAAAACAGCACGATTCCCTCAACGGTTACGTAGAAAACATCTTGGAAAGGCACGTGGAGCTGGAATGGCCCCGGATTCCGGCAGATTTCAAGGTATCGGATATTGTCCTGAGCATGAACGGCTCCATCCCCATGCCTTCCAAAGAAGAACTGGAAGACGATCCCCGAATGGCTCATATATTAGGTTATGCGTATGAAGATTAAGGTTTTTTTCGACACCAATATCCTGATAGACGTCCTGATGGAGGACCGCCCAATGACAGAGATTTCAAACAAGATCTTTCAGACGGTACTCTCAAACAAAGCAGAAGGAGTACTCGTCGCACAAAGCTTTGTTGACGCATCCTATATGTACCTGAGGAAAAATCCCGGAGGGTATGACAAATTCCGGGACTTTGTGGCAAAGCTCTGCAACTTCTTCAACATACACTATATCGATACTTTCGCCATCAATTATGCCTGCCGCCAGGACTCCGGCGACTTTGAAGACGACGCAATGTACTACGTTGCACGGTCATCTTTCTGTGACGTTATCGTCACGTCGGACAAGCACTTCAAGGAACGGCATCAGGGAGAGGATCCAAATATCCAGATAATGACGCCGGAGGAGTTTGTGGCAAAGATTACCGTCTCTTGACAAGTAGGGCAAGGCCGGCCATCGTGAAGAGGGCGTTCAGCAGAAGTATTTCGTAACTGAAATGATAACCGCCGAACCAGGCCTCTGAATTGAGGTCAAGGACAAGGCATAGTACTGGCGCCAGAATGGCAACTACGGGCACCCAGCGGTCGCGCACGGGCGTTTTGAACAGTATCCCAAATGCAAACAGGCCGAGGATGGGACCGTAGGTATAACTCGCAAGGCGGTACACGGCGTCAATTACGCTGGTGGAATTGAGGGCGGCAAATACAAGTATGCACACGGCCATAAGGACTGCCATCGCCGTGTGAACCCACACGCGGGACTTATCCTTTCCTCCAAGGATATCAATCGTAAACGATGTTGTGAGGGCCGTCAGGGCCGATCCCCCTGCAGGGAAGCCGGCCATTACAAGGCCTATTACAAAGAGGACACCCAAAAACTTGGGAATCGCACCGGACCAGGTGACGGCCGGGAACAGGGCGTCACCCTTGGCGTCTATTCCGTGCATGGCCGCAAATTGGTACATATATACTCCAAGCAGCAGGAATATGGCTATGAACACTATCTGAAGCAGGCTGGAAACGATGAGATTCTTCTGGGAATCCTTCACGTTTTTGCACTCGAGCGTCCGCTGCATGAGATCCTGGTCAAGGCCGGTCGCGGCCACTACGGTGAACATGCCGCCAAGAAGCTGCTTGAAGAAAAACTGCGGATGATTCACGTCGTCAAAATAGAAGACTCTCATCATGGACGTGTCCGGCGCACCAACCTGGGCGGCAATGAGTACGAGGGTGAGTACAACCGTGACCAGCATGCACACGGTCTTGATCATATCCACTCCTATCACCGCCTTCACTCCCCCGCGCACCGTGTATGCCCACTCCAGTAGGACGGTCACGACGACGCATACCCAAAGGGGAATCCTGAGAAGAAGCGTGAGCGTTGCGCACATGAGGAACAGCCTCACGGACGCCCCAAGCATCTTTGAAATGAAGAAAAACCAGGCTCCCGTCTTGTATGAAGACATGCCGAACCGCTGCTCCAGATACTGGTATACAGACACTACCCCAAGCTTGAAATACAGCGGGGTGAGTACGAATGCTATCACCAGATAGCCCAGGAAGAAACCGAGGCACATCTGAAGATACCCGAATCCGGCAACGCTCACCATGCCGGGGACTGAAACAAAAGTGACTCCTGAGAAACAGGAGCCTATCATTGCAATTGCAACCTTCCACCAGGCGGTGGAACGTGACGCGTAGAACTTGTCAGCCATTCTTGAGATTGTCTTTATATGCCCGGCCAACGGGAAGAGGCTCGTCTACACCAAGTATCGACACCTGTGTCATGCTGCGTTTCTCTATCCTCCATACCGGCACCACATATGAGCGGTGAATTCTCATGTATTTCCCTTCCGGAAGCATCTCCAGCACCGTTTTGAGAGGCATCTGGGTCACTACGTCATCCCCGTGGTCAAGATGGAAACAGGCATAGTTGTTCCTGGACTCCACATACTGGATAGTCGCAAGCGGTACGTGCACCGTATTGTAGCCGGACTTGAGAAGGATTTCTGCGTCACCAACGGCCTCTGACGCCCGGCGCTGTATGGACGTCATCTCGTCCATGACGGCGTTTTCCCGAGTGAGATGGGCGCTCAGAACCTTGATCTGCGCATCCAGCATGCCTATCGGCAGTCCCATTCCGAGCACGGCAAAAAGCATGATCCACATTGCCCTCACATGAGGGGATATAGTCTGGCCCGGATCTATGGGTATTTCTACCGGGGAGAGCGTCATAAGGAAATTGACGGCGATTATCACGAAAACGGCGCCGGCAACGGTCAGGATGCCGCGGCGGCCTCCCCAGAGGAGGCGTCCAAGGACAAGACGGCACAGGAAATATACGGCGTAGAGCCAGATGATGAACACCAGCACATGGCCGGAATTCCACTGGGCCCACTCGCCAAGAGGGAAAAAGAACATCATCCCCGGCAGCACAACTGCCGCAAGGATGATGTCTATGATGTTAACCCCTTTCACGAGAAGGGATTAAAACTCGTAACCAGCAAACTCGACGTCGCGTGCTGCGCGCTCCTTGAAGCTCTCATTCTGGAAAGCGCGGCCAAGGAAGGACTTGACGCTGTCGGAATCTCCCTGGCGGGCAGCCACGATGGCCTTGAGGTACCACACCTTGGGATCTCCGCAGTGGGCCGATGACATGGCCTTCTCAAGCTGGTCGGTAAGGATGTAGGAGAGAACGGTGTTGTGGCAGCAGCCGGGAACATCGGCAAGGACGCGGGCGGCTTCTTCATAGCGGCCGGTCTCGATGAGGAGAGCGCCCAGGTTGATCATCGAATTGTCGTTTGCAGCGCGGCGGAAGCAGTCTTCTGCAGTGCTGTAGTCTCCCTTGCGAAGGGCGATAAGGCCCATGGCGTTGATGACGTCGGCATCGCCGGATTTAACCTTGGCGAGCTGGGCTTCGGCTTTTTCGTTCTTGCCCTGGAGTAGGTAGAGGGCTGCAAGGTTGTAGGTTGCACGGTCGCTTCCGAACTTGTTCACGGCCTTGTTCCAGATGCTTTCCTTCTGCTTGAGGTCCTTGGAGACAGTCGCAGCACGAAGGAGGGCTTCCTCGTCAAGGACGTCTTCGTTGGAGTCAAGGACGGAGAGGAGTTCCTCGTTGGAGTAGTTCTTGTACTCGATATTGGCGATGAGGCGTGCACGGCGGAGTTCGGGAAGGACTTCTCCCTTGAGGGCCGTATATACCTGGGACATGTTCTTGATTTCGTTCTCGCGGACTGCGGGGTCGGAATACATGGAAAGGACGCGAAGGATGAGGTCCTTGTCTTCAAGGTCGCTCTCGGAAACGAGCTGCTGGAAGCCTTCCCAGTCTTCACCCACGCTGCGGATGTTGGGGTCGGAATTGACGATGCCCTTGGTGACGTTCTTCCAGGCCTTGTCGGCAGAGGTGGAACGGTTGGTGGAGAGCTTGTCATTGAGCTCTACGGAGCCGTCAGGGGAAGCGTAGGCGACGATTTCGGTATTCTTGAGGACGGCACGTTCGTCTGCGGTGGCGTCTTTGAGGGCCTGCTGGAATTCCTTCACGGAAGCGCTCTTGAGCTCTGAATTGCGCACCTCGGAAGAGTTGACGTCATACTTTATCTGGCCTTCGAGGGTAACGGGGACCATTTCAAGATAGTCGCCGTCCTTGAAGGACACGCTGGCTGCGGGCTTTGCAAGCATGTAGGTGGTGTTGGCACCCTCGGCAATCTTCTGTGTGGGAAGGGCGATGGTCTTGCCCTTTGCCTTTACGCTGGAACGGAGCTCGAGGAAGCACTTCTCCATGCCTTCAACATAGTCGAAGTGGAGGTTTTCGGTAACGGTCTGGCCGGCGGAAGATACCACCTTGTAGTTGGCACGTACGTTTTCTCCCTGATATTTGAAGGGCTTCATGGCTGCTTCGCCGCCTTCGTAAACGATGACGGGGACCACCTCCATCACCACGCTGGGATTGAAGTAATCCTTGGGATAGGTAACGGAAACCGTGGCGTCGATGGTGCCGTTAATCACCTCGAGCACGGGGGGAACGCATTCTATCTTTACGTTTTCTGCCAGTTTGGCCATTTTTTCCGGAGACGAGCAGGACGCTGCTGCAAGAAGCAGGGCCGCCGAGAAAAATACAGAGAGTCTTTTCATATTCAGGTGTTATACTTGTTCGAATTACAAATATAAGGAATTTTTTAGTAAATTTGCGTTTGCTATGGATTTGCAGGCGTTAAAAAACAAGTACGACATTATCGGCAACGATCCGGCTCTGGGGGAGGCCCTGGAGACGGCTGTAAAGTTTGCCCCTACAGGACTGAGCGTCCTCATTCAAGGGGAGAGCGGCGTGGGAAAGGAGAACTTTGCCAGGATAATTCACCAGTACAGCCAGCGCAGGCAGAATTCCTTCTTCGTGGTAAACTGCGGCGCCCTTCCGAAGGAACT
>OCVV012870948.1_pt1 | contig 24210 bp, 20 predicted proteins | sample 1539721 | NCBI WGS metagenome assembly OCVV01 (sample SAMN02144230, study PRJEB22623) | gut metagenome | biome: sheep rumen | host: Ovis aries | place: New Zealand
GTTCGTTGATCCAACCGTCTGCTTGTCGGAACGACCCCTCATCCGTCTCGCTGCGCTCGACACCTTCTCCCCAAAGGGGCGAAGGCTCTGCCGGAGCCCCGGCAAGCTGTCCGCCTTACGAGCTGGGGGCTGAACTGTTACCGCGGACGGGCCGCTCCCCTGTCCGTATCGGAATTTGCGCTTGACTTTTCCGCCGTTTTGCGCTATATTGGTTGTATAAAATTAAATTTGGAGGAATCAGAATGGATTATTCCTATCGTACCCGCGGGGTCTGCTCGATGCAGATCGATTTTCATCTGGACGGAGACGTTGTGCATGACGTGCGCTTCACCGGCGGCTGCAACGGCAATCTCAAGGCCATCTCCAAGCTGGTCGAGGGCATGACCGTGGATCAGATCGAGGGCTATCTCAAGGGCAATACCTGCGGGCGGAACACCACCTCCTGCGCCGATCAGCTTGCCATTGCCGTCCGTCAGGCCTGGAACCAGGCGCAGGCGGGCTGATCCGATGGAGGACAAATACGCACCCCTGCGGCTGGAAAACCAGCTTTGCTTCCCGCTCTACGCAGCCGCCAGGGAGATCATCAAGCAATACCGTCCCTTTCTGGACGAACTGGACCTGACCTATACCCAGTATATCACGATGATGGTGCTCTGGGCCGAGGGCGAGATCAGCGTCAAGCTGCTCGGAAAACGCCTTCATCTGGACAGCGGCACCCTGACCCCGCTGCTCAAGGCGCTGGAGCAGAAGGGCTGCGTCACCCGCTGCCGCTCCGCCGAGGACGAGCGCGTGCTGCTGGTCCGCCTGACCGAAGCCGGAAAGGCGCTGGAGGACGCGGCTCTGCGCGTCCCGGAGCAGATGCGCGCCTGCGTCCGCCTCTCCCCCGAGGAAGCCGCCACCCTCTACCGCCTGCTCTACAAGCTGCTCGATCCGACTCTGTCCGTCCCCGCGGACGGCGGCGCGGAAGCGCAGGAGGCGTAAGAAGCCGAACCGGGAGAAAGGATTCTTCCCGCGCAAACCCGCCGTTTCAGCCGTCCGGCATCCCCGCAAGGATCCCGGTTCCACGCGGATTGCCTGGGAAAACCGTCGATCGGGCTGACCAGAACGCGTCTGGTCAGCCCCTTCTTTCAGGTCTGCCCCTTCGGGCGCCTGCTCGCAGATCGGAAGGAAGAAAAACAGCGATCCGAGTGAAAAATATTGCGCCGCAACAGGAAATTGTGACGATTCCGTACGGTTGCTATGGTATGATAAGAGAAAAAACACGAGCATAAAACAAACAGGAGGACCGAATATGCTGAACGTAACAAAAACCGTTGAAAACGGACAGGGAACGATTTCTCTGGAGGGACGGCTGGACACGATGTCCGCCCCGGAGCTGGAGCTGATCGTGCGGGATACGATTCCCGGCCTGACCGCGCTTACGCTGGACTTTGAGAAGCTGGACTACATCTCCTCCGCCGGACTTCGCGTCCTGCTCAGCGCCCAGAAGCAGATGAATCATCAGGGCAGCATGACGCTGACGAACGTCAATCCTGCCATCCTGGAGATCTTGGAGGTCACCGGCTTCACGGATATTCTGACGATCGCCTGAGACCGCGCTCTGCCTGAAATGCAAGGGATCGGAGGCTAATCCATGATCAAGAAACTTTTTCGGCAGATGCTGGTCACGCAGATCGTCTCCTCCATGACCGTAACGCTGTGTATGCTGATCGACAGCATCATGATCGGCCGCTTCCTCGGCGTTGAGGCCATGACGGCCTACGGTCTGGCGAGTCCCCTGCTGCTGGTTTTTGCCGCGCTCGGCAGTATGATCTCCTCCGGGGTTCAGGTCTATTGCGGCAAGACGATGGGACGCGGCGACCGGGAGGGAACGAACGCCTGCTATACCGTCTCCGTCTTTCTGGCGGCGGCGATCTCGGCTGCAGGCCTGGCGCTGGTGCTGAGCTTCCTCGGCCCGCTGACGACGCTTCTCGGCGCCGGGCAGCCCGGACCGGACAACGCCGTCTACGGTCTGACAAAGGATTATCTCTTCGGCTTCATTCTCGGTGCGCCTGCCTTCCTGTGCGCACAGATCATGGTGCCGTATATGCAGCTCTCCGGAAGCCGGGTCCGCCTGGTGGCGGCGGTGGCCGCCATGACGGTGTCCGACGTTGCCTTCGACCTGCTGAACGTCTTCGTTTTCCGGGGCGGCACGCTGGGCATGGGCCTGGCCTCCAGCCTGAGCTACTATCTCGCGTTTTTCATCGGCGCGAGCTATTTCGTGCGCAAGAGCTGTATGTTCCGCCTGCGTCCGCGTCTGATCCGCTGCAGCGTCATGCGGGAGCTGATCTCCAGCGGCGTCCCCACGGTCGTCAACCAGATCAGTATGGTCCTTCTGGTCTTTTTGCTCAACCGGCTGCTTCTGTCGGTGGAGGGCAATCTGGCCGTTGCGGCCTATTCCGTCATTTCCACGGTGGGCAACATCTGCTACTGCTTCGGCTCCGGCGTCGGCTCCGTCGCCATGATGCTCGGCGCCATCTTCTATGCCGACCGGGACCGCACATCGATCCGCGAGCTGATCCGGGTCATGACGAAAAACGCCGTCGTGCTGGATCTCGCCGTGACGGCTGTCGTCGTTCTGGCAGCGGCGCCGCTGGTCACGCTGTTTTTGGGCGACAACTTGGAGGCAAAGTCCCTGGCCGTCACCGGCCTTCGGCTGTTCGTGCTCTCCATGCTGCCCTCGTCTCTCAACTCCTCGTTCAAAAACTACTATCAGGGCGTAAACCGCCTGCGGCTGACCGAGCTGATCTCGGTGCTCCAGAACTTCGGATTCCCGATCCTCTTTGCCTATGCGCTCAGCCGTTTTCTGGGCGTCAACGGCGTATGGCTGGGCTTCCTGTGCGGCGAGACGGCAGCGCTTCTTGCCTTCTCCTGCCTGGTCTGGCGGCACTACGGCAGCGTGAGCCTCTCCGCCGACGCCTACAGTATGCTTCCGGCGAACTTCGGCACCGACCCGGCGAGCTGCTACGAACGGGCCGTGCGTTCGGTCCGGGAGGCGACCGACACCTCCGAGGAGCTGTGCGCCTTCTGCCTGGACAAGGGGATGGATCGCAGAACCGCGATGCTGATCGGTCTGTGCGTTGAGGAAATGACCGTGAACATCATTGAACACGGCTTTACCGGCGACCGTCACGACCACAACGTGGACGTGCGCGTGGTGCTCTCAGACGAGAGCAGCGTCATCCGCATCCGCGACAACTGCATCCACTTTGACCCCACCAACTACCTCAAGCTCCACCAATCCGACGATCCCGCAGCCCACATCGGTCTGCGCATGGTCATGGGCATGGTGAAGCAGGCCAACTACGTCAATTCCGTGGGGCTGAACAATCTGACCCTGGTGCTTTGACGAAGGGCCGCTCAAATGCTTCTGACAGCAACGAAAGGAACCGAACATGATACTACCCATCAAAGGCCGGATTGACTCCGCCAACGCCGCGCAGGTGGAGCAGACGCTCCAATCGCAGATCGCGGGACAGACGGATCTCGTACTCGACGCGCAGGACCTGGAATATATCTCCTCCGCCGGGCTGCGGGTGATCCTGCGCATTCGAAAGGAGCATCCGGAGCTGCGGATCGTCAACGTCAATTCCGAGGTCTACGAGATCCTCGATATGACCGGCTTCACGGAAATGATGACCGTGGAGAAGGCCTATCGCGTCGTATCCATTGACGGCGCAGAGGAGATCGGCCACGGCGCAAACGGCACGATCTACCGCATCGACAAGGACAGCGTGGTCAAGGTCTACAACAACCCCGAGGCGCTCAAGGATATTCAGCATGAGCGCGAGGTGGCAAAGCTCGCTCTGATCCTCGGCATCCCCACCGCCATTTCCTACGACGTGGTGAAGGTGGGCGACAGCTACGGCTCCGTCTTCGAGCTGCTCAACGCCCGCTCCTTCGCAAAGATCCTCGCCAATGAGCCGGAGAAGCTGGACTGGTGCGTGGCGGAGTTTGCCAAGATGCTCCGGCTGATCCACGGCACTGAGGTCCCGGCGGGAAAGCTCCCGGATATGCGGGAGCGGGCGCTGGACTGGGCTTCGTTTATGAAGGACTATCTGCCGGAGGATGCAGCGCAAAAGCTGTACGCCCTCGTTGCGGCGGTTCCCCATGACGACCACATGCTCCACGGCGACTACCACACGAGAAATCTGGAGCTCCAGAACGACGAGGTCCTGCTGATCGACATGGACACACTGTCTGTCGGCAACCCGATCTTTGAGCTTGGCTCCATGTACAACGCGTTTCTTGGCTTTTCCGAGCTGGACCACAGCATTGTCCGGAAATATCAGGGCTTTGACCGGGAGCTTTCGGCGACCTTCTGGCGGAGGTCGCTGGCGGCCTATCTCGGAACGAACTGCCCGACGAAGATCCGGGAGGTGGAGGACAAGGCGCGCGTCGTCGGCTATACCCGCATGATCCGCCGCGCCATCCGCCGGGACGGTCTGCAAACCGAGACCGGACGCGCCGAGATCGCGCACTGGAAGGGCGAGCTGCTGGAGCTGCTGCGCAGCACCGACACGCTGCTGTTCGACCGGAACGAGCTGGAGATCGAGGCCGTGCGGGAGAATCTGGAGGAGGTGCTTGCATTCCTGGGCGAGCGCCTGGATGCGGCGGACTGCACGCCGAAGGCAAGGATGCAGCTCGAGCTCGCCGTGGAGGAGATCTTCATCAATATTGCCAGCTATGCCTATAACCCGGAGACGGGCAAGGCAACGGTGCGGATCGAGGTTTCCGGCGATCCGCTGCACGTAACAATCACCTTCATCGACCGCGGGGTACCCTACGACCCGCTTGCAAAGGCCGATCCCGATCTTTCCGCCTCCGCGCAGGAACGGACCGTCGGCGGTCTGGGTATCTTCTTGACCAAAAAGCTCATGGACGACGTGGTCTACGAGTATCGCGGCGGCCGCAACGTCCTGACGCTGAAGAAAAATCTTGAATAAGGTCGGTTTTCCATGAAGCTGCCATATCTGATCGATTTTCATATGCACTCTACGGTCTCTGACGGCACGGATCCGCCGGAGGCGCTGCTGCAGCGCGTCCGGGCGGCCGGGATCGGGCATTTTTCGCTGACCGACCACGACGCTGTTCAGGGCTGCGCGCGGATCCTGGCCGTGCGCAAGCCGGACGACCCGGCTTTTCTGCCGGGCGTGGAGTTCTCCTGCCGGGACGAGGCGGGAAAATACCATATCCTCGGTTACGGCTACGACCCGGAATCAAAGCCGATCCAAAGCGTCGTGGCGTTTGGACACGACCTGCGCATGAAAAAGGTTCGGATGCGTCTGGAGCATTTGCAGGAGCGGTTCGGCTTTTCCTTCCCGGAGCAGGAGATCCAATCCCTGCTTTCGCAGGACAACCCCGGCAAGCCCCACATCGGCAATCTGATGACGAAGCTGGGCTATGCCGACTCCAAGGAGAAGGCCATCAAGGAGTATATCGACCGGCTTCGGATCCGCTCGGATGCCGTCCGCCCGGAGCAGGCGATCCAGGGCATTCTCGCAAGCGGCGGCATCCCCGTGCTGGCGCACCCCTGCTACGGCAGCGGCGACGAGCTGATCCTGGGGGATGATCTGGATCGGCGGGTCCGCAAGCTGATGGACCTCGGCCTGCAGGGCGTGGAGGCCTTCTATTCCGGCTTTTCCGAAAAGCTCCGGCAGCAGGTGCTCTCGCTTGCGGAGAAGTACAGGCTCTGCGTCACCGCCGGAAGCGACTACCACGGAACAAACAAGCTGGTCAAGCTCGGCAGCACGGGTCTGACGGAAACTGCGGACGTCCCTGACGGGCTGATCCGCTTTTTACAGATGATTGGATGCAAGGACGTGTCGCCATGAAACGAGCCATTTCTGTTTTGCTTGCGGCTCTGCTTTCGGTCAGTCTCCTCTCCCCTGTCTATGCGCTCCGGAGACCGGCGGATCAAGGGCCGGATTCCTGGGCGGCGATCGAACGGATCGAGCGGCAGGCCGGTGCGGAAGCCGACCTGCAGAGCCTTGCTGCGCGGGAGGCGGCCTACGCCGGAAGCGTGGACCGGATGATCCGGGCGGTGGAGGCCGCTCCGGATTACGTGGACGGCAGCCTGATCCGCCACGGGGATTTCTTCTTTTGGGAAACCGCCGACGGCAGAGTGAACGGCTATTCCCCTTCCCTCCGGGCGGAGATCAGCCTGCAAAGCCGCAGCGAACCTGCGGACGCAGCCGCTCCGACGGACGGAGCGGCGGATGGACAAGCGGAACCCAACGTCCCCGACGCGCGTGACGTGGGCGTGATGGTTCCCTATTCCGGCTCCTATTATTTCTGCGTGGACAAAGCCGTTGCCGAGGGTCAGGCGCTGGCCCGGAGCACCGGCGGATCGCTGCACGTCTGCACGGCGGAAAACAGCAGCGTGGACACGCTTGCACAGCTCCTGCAGACCTGCGGGATCGTGCTGATCAACTCCCACGGCAGAACGGACTATGAGGTCGGTGAGGATCACACCTCCAAGGCCAATTCCTCGTATATCTGCCTGCCCACAGACGCAGGCTTCACCGCGCAGGATCGGCAGCGCGTCACAGGACCCTACGGCGCCTATTATCATGCGTTCTACGCAGGCGCATCCGAGGATTTTGACGAGGAATACTACTGTGTGGACGGAACCTGCATCGCCAATCACATGGAGGGCAGCGCGCCGCACAGCATGGTCTGGATGGGCCTCTGCCTGGGAATGGCAACCGAGGGTCTGGAGGCTCCCCTGCGCGAAAAGGGCGTGGAGGCGATGATCGGCTTCTCCGAGCGGGTGGTTTCCACCACCGACCAGGACTATCGGCTGTACTTCGGACAGGCCCTGCTGGAGGATCGCACTGCAGCAGAGGCAGCCGCCTATATGAAGCAGAAGGTGGGCTGCCCGGACCCGATCGACGTGGGTCACGAGCCCGCCTGGCCCATTGCCGTCTCCTCGCAGGACCCCTATCCCGGACGGGATCATCTCACCGAAGGGCAGGAGGTCCTCTCCACCTGGAAGCTGCATCCGGCCTATCCCATTGCCGTAACAGTGGAGCCTGCCGGGACGGCGGACGTGAAGGTCGTTCGCACGACCGTCGAGGTCACGCCGCACCGGGGCTACAAATTCTCCGACTGGGAGATCACCGAGGGCGAGGGCTCCGCGGTCCGGACGAACGATACGCTCTCGTTCGACCTCTCCGGCCCAGCTGCCGTCACCCTTCGCATGACGGCGCGCACGCCCGCCCGGGTGCAGTTCAGTGCCGGTCCCGGGCAGACCGCCGCTTTGATCAACGAATTTATCGGCGACACCGTGGAGCTCCCGGCGCCGGAGGGCAGCCTGGATGCGGACGCCTATCTATACCATTTCCTGGGCTGGAGCACGGCGGAACTGCCGGAGGACAGCCCGGACGCCCCGTCTCTGCTTCCCGCCGGTCACAGGCTGAAGCTGACCCGGACGGAGACCGACCTGTATGCCGTCTACGGATACTTTGCCGCCGAGGACGGAGTGAGCCGGGGTCAATTCCGCCGGGTCACGGAAGCGCCCCTGGATTGGGCGGGTACTTACGTGCTGACCTATCAGTCTGTGAAGGCCCTGCGGGCCAGCAGCCGCGTCACCGGGCAGAATATCATCAGCACGAGCGCCTCGGCGGATCTCGCAAAGTCCGGCTGCTTCGTGGACGGAGACTGGCTCAACGAGGTGCCGGAGGAGCTGGTCTACGAATTTCTGCCCGACGAAACCGGGGCAGGGCTGCTGAAGATGAAGACCAGCGAGAATTATCTTGCTGTGACCGCCTCCAACGTGCTGCTCACCACCGTGACCGACCCCGAAACCAGGGGCGCGCTCTGGCGCATGAGCTGGACGGACGGGACGCCGATCATCACCAATACCCGCTTCACCTCCCGCATCCTCCAGTTCAGCCCCACCTCCGCCGGCTTCTGTACGCTCAAGGAGCTTCGTTGGCCTCTGACCATCTATGCCGGCGTCCCGGGGCAGCACCTGTATACGACGAAGCCGGTCCAAAAGCAGGCGGGTCTTCCCTGCACCGGCGGGGACGACTGCCCCGGCAGCCTCTTTTCGGATATGCCGGAAAAGGGCCATTGGGCCCACGATCCCATCGACTGGGCGGTTGCCTCCGGCGTGACCAACGGCACCGGACTGCATACCTTCAGCCCTGACAAGACCTGCACCAGAGCGCAGATCGTGACCTTCCTGTGGCGGACTGCAGGCTCGCCGGAGCCCGAAGCGACGAACAATCCGTTCTCCGATGTGAAGCCCGACGCATATTATTACAAGCCTGTCCTCTGGGCAGCGGAGACCGGCGTAGCCGCCGGCACTGCCCATTCGACCTTCAGCCCCGACGCCGGCTGCACCCGCGCACAGGTCGTCACCTTCCTTTGGCGCTTTGCCGGATGCCCGGAGCCGACCGCCGCGACAAATCCGTTTACGGACGTGCCGTCCGGGACGTACTACACGAAAGCAGCTCTCTGGGCAGCAGAAAACGGCGTCACCGCAGGAACCGGCAAAACCACCTTCAGCCCCGATCGGACCTGCACCCGCGGCCAGATCGTGACCTTTCTGTATCGATATCAAAAGGAGAAGCTTTGAACGTGAAAAAACTGATTCAAAAACTGTTCGGCGGGATTGATCTGACCTGGCCGAAGCTGATTCTGTTCGCCATAATCGCCGGTGTATTGACCGCCGTCATAGCGATCATCCCGGCGCTGCTCTATACTTCCTTCCATGCGATCACGGTGACCTTTGAGGTGTGGATTCTGTTCGGCATCCTCATCATCCTGAACAGCAAGTCGAACCTCGATTCCGCATTGAAATGCTTCGTTTTCTTCCTGATCAGCCAGCCGCTGGTCTATCTGATCCAGGTACCCTTCAGCTGGCAGGGCTGGGGTTTGTTCCAGTACTATCGGTATTGGTTTATCTGGACGGTTCTTTGCCTGCCGATGGGCTATATCGGCTACTATATGAAACAGGACAAATGGTGGGGGTATCTGATCCTTTTGCCCATGATCGCCCTCACCGCCGGATCCTACTCGACGTACTTTTCGGATTTCCAGTTCTACCTGCCAAAGTACGTTCTGATCACGCTGTTCTGCGCCTGCGCGATCATCCTCTATCCCGTGCTGATCTTCCGAAACAAGAAGATACGGGCAGCGGGAGCGGCCATCGGCACGGTGATCGTAATTGCCTTGACGGTGATCGGTCTGCTGAATCCCCCCGTTTACAGCACGGAGATCATGGGCAATAACGAGCAGCACCCGTTTGACGATTCCTACACGGTCTCCCTTGCGGACGCAAAGTACGGCGACGTTTCCATCTATTATGATGAAGCTCTGGAGGACTTTATGCTCCATGCCGATTTCAAGAGAGGCGGCGACACGGTATTGACGATAATCTCCCCCACCGGGGAGCGGACGGATTACGATCTGCACGTCGAGCGCGATACGTACAAGGTGACGAAGAAAGCGCCGTAAAGCCGGCGCCGACCCGGACGGCCTGCTGCACGTTTGGAGGGATATCGTTTGTTTCATTTGAAGATCGACACGCTGGACAAAAAGCCCAAGGTCTACAACGTCGCAATCCTGACCGCTGCGGTTCTGGCGCTGCTGGCCGTCGTATTTCTGCTGCAAAGGGCGTGGATGCTCCGGTTCAGCTGCCTGCTGCTGGCGCTGTATTTTCTGGCGGTCGCCGTCCTGCTGCTTCGGGGCTTCTTCCGGCAGATCCGCTACAACCTGTACTCCTACAACACGATCATCTACTTCGGCTTTGCGCTGTTTTCGGCCTTTCTTGCGCTGACCTATGCCCTGGCGTTTGCGCGCATCCGGGCGCTGCCGGTCGAGAGCATTCTGCCGAACCTGCTCGGCTGGCTTCTCAGCTCCGCAAAAACCTATACGCTGATCACTTCCCCGTTTCTTCTGCTGTTCTCCCTTGCGCTGGCGATTTCCAATCTCTCGCTGATCCGGCACGAGGGCTTTCGTCCGGTGAATCTGCTGGGCGTCGCGCTGGCGGTCTGTCTGGTGGGCGGAGCGGCGCTCATCTATCTCCGGGACTACGCGGTTTCCGGCTCTGAACAGGAGGTCATGCGCCACGATCTGCTGACCAATCTGCTCGCTGCCGTCTATCTCTATTTTGAGTGCATGATGATCGGGACCATCACAGCCAATGCCATCGCCGCCCGGTACGAGCCGAAGAAGGACAAGGATTATCTCATCGTCCTCGGCTGCGCCATCCGAGCCGACGGAACGCCCACGCCGCTGCTGCGCGGCAGGCTTGACCGGGCGCTGGACTTTGCCAAGGCCCAGCAGGCCGAGACCGGGAAGGAGGCCGTCTTCGTTCTCTCCGGCGGCAAGGGCGCGGACGAATGTATCTCCGAGGCGGAGTGCATGCGCCGGTACTTATCCGCGCAGGGCATCCCGGAGGAGCGGATGATCCTGGAGGATCAGTCCGCAGACACGGCGGAAAACATGACCTTCTCGAAGCGGCTGATCCTGGATCGGGTCCGCCCCGGGAAGGAGGCTCCGCAGGGCTATTGGCCCACGCTGGACGCCCCGGAGGCGAAGATCGCCTTTTCCACAAATAAATACCACGTCTTCCGCTCCGGCCTCAAGGCGAGGCGCGTCAAGCTGCGCGCACAGGGAATGGGCTGCAGATCCAAATGGTATTTCTGGCCCAACGCAAGCGTGCGCGAGTTTATCGGCCTTCTGACCCAGCACCGGATCAAGCAGGGCCTCATTCTGCTCGGCATGATCGCTTCCTACGTGGCCATGACCCTGATCTATTATTCCTGATAAAAGCGCGGTCGCGGGCGAACGCAGCGGCCCCGCTTCAGATCCGTACCTTGCAGGACGCAGCGTCCTGAAAGAATATTGAAAAAGAGAAAGGAAGGACAAAAAACGATGGAAAACAAACTTGCAAGATTTATGCGAAACTCCGGCCCGGCGCGGTTTTTCGTGCCCCTTGGCATCATCCTCATCGCTGTCGGCATCTTTCTGATGACCCACAATACCAACAGTTATCTGGAGACCGTCGGCAAGGTCACGCAGGTGCAGGAGGATCTGGACACGGAGAACAAGGAGGTTTACGACGTCGTCTTCACCTACACCGTGAACGGAAAGGAGTATACCGGTACGTTTGAGGATCTGCCGGATCCATACAAGGCGGGCGACGAGATCGCCGTGTTCTACAATCCCGAAAACCCGGATGAGATCACAAACGGAAGGCTGGGCGGAATCGTCGCCCCGATCATGATCGGCGTCGGCATCCTGGCTATGGTCTTCGGCGTGTTCCGAACCGTAAAGGCCTTCCGAAAGAGCAAAGAGCTGGATCAGGTCCCGCGGGCATCCGCCGCCGCCTTTGATGGCTTCAAGCAGACGCCCGGCGTGACGGAATACTACTGCAGGTATGACGGCGCGACCCTGAAGCCGGGCTATATTCTGGAGGACGCCGCCAGAAAGGTCCTCTTTGAGGGCAAGATGACCAAGCAGGCCATGATCGGCGCCCGCACCTATTCCTTCATCGACCACACCACAGGCAGGACTGTCGAGCACGAGGTGGGTCATACCGTGACCCAGACCTACAACGACAACGGCTGGTCCGCCAGCTCCTGGTTCAAGTTCGACGGTCAGAACGTCTGGGAGCTTCTGCACGCGCGCGGTCTCCGTCTGCAAACCAACGTGAGAAGCAAATTCCCGAACGTGACCTATGAGATCAGCAGCAGCGGCCTTCCCTTTGCCGTGATCGAGACCAGCGGCAAGTACGTCCACGAGGACGAGGCGGCCGAGCACAAGCTGAACCTTCCGGTCGGTCGGTTCTATTACCGGGTCTGGACGAACACCCGTGATTTTGAGACCCTCTTCCTCACGATCTTTGCCATTTCCGAAACCGAACAGATGATCGTGGAGTAAGCGCCGCAGCCGAGAGACGAACAGGAGGTACGATGAACGGACGCATCAATGATCTGACCATGGACCCCTCCGGCTTTGTTCTGCTGGCAGATTTCGTGCCGCAGATCGTGCAGGAGATCCGCTACTATTCCACCTATAACTTCATCGGCGATCGAATCGACGGCTATGAGGAGCCCGTCGCGCTGCTGACCAAGGAGGCAGCCCGGGCGCTTAAATCCGTCGCCGGCGAGATGCTGGTGCAGGGGTACCGGCTCAAGGTGTTCGACGCCTACCGTCCTGCCTGCGCGGTCAAGCAGTTCGTGCTCTGGGGCATCGAGGATCAGGACGTCCGCATGAAGCCCTATTTCTATCCTGCGCTGGAAAAACAGGCTTTGTTCGCGGAGGGCTATATCGCCAAGCAGTCCAGCCACAGCCGGGGCAGCGCGGTGGATCTGACCCTGCTGGACATGAAGACCGGCAAGGAGCTGGACATGGGCAGCCCCTTCGACCTGTTCAGCGAGGCCTCCCACCCGGATTATCGCGGCATCACCGAGGAGCAGTACGAAAACCGCATGCTGCTTCGTCGGGTCATGCTCCGCAACGGCTTCGCCCCGATCGACTGCGAATGGTGGCACTTTGCCCTGAAAAACGAGCCCTACCCGGACACCTATTTCAATTTTCCCGTTTCATCGGAATATTTGAGAAGATAGGGCGTCCGACTGATTGAACTTGAAAAGGAGAATGCATATGAAACAAGTATCCGCGATCTGGCGCACCGTCGCCATCCTTGCCATCTGCCTGTGCCTGGTCGTCAGCGCGCTTTGGATCACCGGCGTCGGCACGAAGAACGATTCCCCGGCCGAAACGCCGGTCGCCGGCACGGACACCCTTTCCCTGTGGACGGAGAACGCCGAAGCCAGAACCGCGCTGATTTCCTATATTGAAACCGTCACCGACGAAAAAAGCCCGGATTTCATCCCGGTGGATCACCGCATCGCCGTGTTTGATCTGGACGGCACCCTGTTCTGCGAGACCGACCCCAACTACTTCGACTATACCCTGCTGGTTCACCGCGTGCTGGAGGACCCGGATTACAAGGACAAGGCCAGCGACTTCGAGCGGGAGACCGCGCTGAAAATCGTGGAGCAGAACAATACCGGCGCTTCCTTTACCGGCCTGGAGGTGGATCACGGCGAATGCATCGCCTCCAGCTTTGCCGGTATGACGCCGGACGAATTCAACGCCTACGTTCAGGAATTCAAGCAGCTTCCCATGCCCGGCTACGACGGCATGAAGCGCGGCGAGGGCTGGTATCGGCCCATGCTGCAGGTGGTGGAATATTTGCAGGACAACGATTTCACCGTCTACGTCGTCAGCGGCACCGACCGCTTCATCGTCCGCGGCATCGTATACGATTCCCCGCTGCAGATTCCGATGGGACAGGTGATCGGCTCAGACGAGACGCTGGTCTCCTCCAATCAGGGGGATGCGGACGGTCTGAACTACGTCTTTGATGAGAACGATCAGCTTGTGCTCGGCGGCGAGTTCCTCATCAAGAATCTGAAAATGAACAAGGTCGCCGTAATTGCCCAGGAGATCGGCGTGCAGCCGGTGCTCTCCTTCGGCAACAGCACGGGCGACAGCAGCATGGCCGAGTACGTCACCAGCAACAACCCCTACAAGAGTCTGGCCTTCATGCTCTGCTGCGACGATCTGGAGCGGGAGAACGGCAACACCGAAAAAGCAAATAAGATGCTTGCCCTGTGTGAGGAGTACGACTGGGTTCCGATCTCCATGAAAAACGACTGGACCACGATCTACGGACCAGGCGTTACGAAAAAATAAGGAGACCGTGCGCTTCGCGTAACACCTTTTTCCAACAAGATGGGTAGGAGGAGTGATATTTGACTTCCATCATCCGACTTGTCTACCCCCCTTCCCTTCTCGGTGATTTTCCGCTTCTTCGGTACGAGCATTTTGACGATCATTTCGCTGAGGTGAACAATCGTATATGGTTTCTTTATTGGTTTCCTTTGCGGTCCTGCTGGTTGGCTATCTGATCTACAGCAGGGTCGCGGAAAAGATTTTTGCGCCGGACGACAGGAAAACCCCCGCCATTGCCATCCATGACGGGGTGGACTGCGTCCCCATGAAGCCCTGGAAGGCCTTTCTGGTGCAGCTTTTGAATATCGCCGGTACGGGGCCGATCTTCGGCGCTTTGATGGGTGCGGTGTTTGGGCCGGTGGTGTTCCTGTGGATCGTGTTCGGTTCCATCCTGGGCGGCGCGGTGCACGACTACATGAGCGGCATGATCAGCTCCCGACATAATGGTGCGTCGATCGCAGAGCTGTCGGGTACGTACCTCGGAAAAGCGGCAAAGTGGGTCATGCGCATCTTCTCGGTGGTGCTGCTGGTGCTCTGCGGCACGGTGTTTGTCACGAGCCCTGCCGGCCTTCTCGACAAGCTGACCCCGGACTGGATGAACGGCACCTTCTGGGCCGTCGTGATCCTCGTCTATTACCTGCTGGCAACGCTGCTTCCCATCGATCAGCTGATCGGCAAGCTGTATCCCGTCTTCGGCGTACTGCTGATCGTCATGGCAGCCGCAGTCATGGGCGGCATCCTGTTTTCCGGCGGGAAGTTCACCATCCCGGAGATCTCGCTGCGAAACCTGCATCCCGAGGGCGTGCCGGTCTGGCCCTATATGTTCATCACGGTCGCCTGCGGCGCAATCTCCGGCTTCCATGCCACCCAGTCCCCCATGATCGCCAAGTGTATCCGCTCGGAAAAAGAGGGCCGGGCCATCTTCTACGGCGCGATGATCAGCGAATCGGTCATTGCTCTGGCCTGGGCGGCAGCGGGCGTGGCCTTCTACGGCACGACCGGGCTGCTGAACGAAGCGCTGGCAAACGGCGCGTCGAACGTGGTCTATGAGATTTCGACCGGCGTCCTCGGCGTGGTCGGCGGCGCGCTGGCCGTGGCGGGCGTCATCGTCTGCCCCATCACCTCCGGCGACACGGCCTTCCGCAGCGCCCGGCTGATCCTGGCGGAGGTGTTCCATCTGGAGCAAAAGAGCATCCGAAACCGTCTGCTGCTGACGATCCCGCTGCTGGCCGTCGGCGGCCTGCTGACCTGGTTTGCCATTGTGAACGACAACGGCTTCCAGACCATCTGGCGCTATTTCTCCTGGAGCAATCAGACCCTTGCCATGATCGCCCTGTGGGTGTCCACGGCGTATCTGCTGAAAAAGGGCAAGTACCGCTTCGGCTCCCTCCTGACCGCCTTCCCGGCAGCCTTCATGACAGCCGTCAGCCTGACCTATATTCTGATGGCGAAAGAGGGTTTGCAGCTTGACCAAACCGTCTCTTACGCCGTCGGCGCAGCGGCTGCGGCGATCCTGTTCGCAGTCTATGCCGTCATCCTGCTCCGGCGGAAGCAGCGCTCCCGTTCCCGTGCAAAAGGCTCCGACTGAACGCCGCACCATCCGACGTTTTCCACAACGTGGGGTTTCATATGACAAAAACGCCGTATTTCGTGTGAAATACGGCGTTTTGGCACCCACGAGGGGATTCGAACCTCCGACCTGCCGCTTAGGAGGAAAACGCTCACTTAAAAAACGTAGAAAGGACAAGCGTTTTCGAGACCACCACAAGCGTTTTCACTCAAATTGTCACTCAATGGAAAGAAAGGGGGAGCCGGGGCCATTGGTCCCGGCTCAATTCATCACTTATAAATCATGTCCTAATTAGAATTTTGGAAGCGTTATCTGGATTCCACCCATGCCGAGTGTTGTTTTGATTCCGATTCCGGAATATGGAGCAAACCTGGCTAGCATATCCCAGACTTGCTTCAGCGGTGCAGGAAGCCGTTCTTGCAAAACCAATTCGCCGGAAAAGGCTGGTATCCGCTTTCCCTTTAGCAGATAGCGAGCTGTACGAAGGTTGTAGTCCACTATATGAATGTTTTGCGCAAGCATCGTAAGTGCGTCTTCATCAGAGACAGAATAATCCTGAAATGCTGCATTCCATTGCATCGAAAGGCTCTGAAGAATCAGCTTTTCTGAAGGAAAAATGTGATAACGCCCGGATACTTTAAATGCCGTAGGGGTGAGAAACGTGATCTTGTAAAATGATTGAGAATACGCTTCATCCGGCAGCCTATGCGAAAACTCTGCCGCACATTGCATCGCGTTTCGCTCAATCAGTTCAAGATCAATGAGATCCTCATCAATCTGCAGGCTGGTGGTGTGTGCGAAAACGGAATCTGTCTGAATTGCAAGCTCCGAGTCAAGCACATTCAGAACCCAAACGTAGTGATGCAAGGCGCGATCATAATAGAGATACTGTGAGATTGGGTGGAACGCATCCCCATGCAGCAGCTCAGCGACAGAATCCGGCAGTTGTTCCAGCAGCCAGGCATAGAAATGATACGCCGAGGATGGGAATAACCGTTCTTTCTTTGGGCGGCACAGAAACCGGTACTGGACAATCACGCAAATATCACCTCACAAACGCCGAACGGGTACAGCTTCTTTTGATATTCTGTATACTTCAGCTTCCGGGGCGAAATCCCGGCGTCATGTTCCTTTGCCCTCGCACGGGCCGGAAATTTTCGATCAAGCGTCTCTGTTACATATGCAAAGCCTTTTTCTTTTCCAAGATAGGGATAGACCAGTGTTTTGGAGAAGAAGCCGGCACCGCCGCCAAGCACGATGCAGTTTTTGTACGTTTCACCGGAATCATCCAATGGACGTTCAAAGCTTGACACATAGGTTTGTCTGTAGTAATGACCATATTCTGCAATGGCATTCCGCAGTGTGTCAATTGTGATTGATTCGTGGAGCACGGATTGATCCAGCGTAATCCGAAAATGAATCTCCGTGTCGGGAGCTACACACTCTCTGCAAAGGTTAATGTCGTTTTCCCCGCCATGATATCCGGTATCTATTTTTGTGGAGATCGTGAACTTGGAGTCGGGGATATATTCGCTGTCGGAAATCGAAATTCCACGCATGATGCTGTTGACAGGGTCATCTTTTGGGGTGTTGCTCTCTCTGTCGAGTTTGCAGCGGAGCGTGTGCAGATACCTTCCCTCGGGAATGCTCCCACGTTGGAGATAAGGGGAGCGTCTTTCGTCTTTCATAATCATTTGCTGAAGGAGTACTGTCCTTAATGCCCCTTTCAGGCTGCTTCCAGGGATATACGCCTTTCCGGATTCATCTCTGTGAAAGCTGTAAAGCTCTTTTAATGAATGGTTCTCGTCCAAAGCATACTTTCCTGAAATGGTATATCTAACAATTCTCGCGATATCCTTCCTGGAAAGCCGAAGGTCGTTGAGTAAAAATCGGGAAAGGGATTTATTGGAACCGCGGGAGAGCATAAACGCCTCATACAGATCAACAAAATCGCGATCAATGAGCAGCTGGAATAATTTGTGCTGATCCACGACAGACACATCAAAAGTATCCGGATCAAACAAATACTCAAGCTTTGTATAACTTTTCCCGTTTCCGATAAAAAGCGGGGATTTTGTTCTCAAACAAAGATCATAGACCTTCAGATGCCCCTGTTCAGTCATAGCGGCAACCCCCAGAAGATTGGAATACTGTAGCGATATACGGGGTGTGCGCCAGATGCGCCAACTTGATAAACACCCCCGGAAAACATCTTGGATACGACAGAACCGGCGGAGAGGAAATACTGCGTTTTTTTCTTTAGCGGCTCGTCGTGGAATGTCTCTGACTGTACGAAACCGCCTCTTCGAGAGATTTGAAAGCTTGCGTTCTCAAGCGCAGCCTCAAGCTCTTCGTCAGACGGAAGAGCAGTCGTGAGCATCATCTGTTTCTGAGCCCCGGAATCCATCAGCCCGTGCAGCAGCGCTTCGGTCTGAGCGTCAAAGGGTTCATTCAGGTAGATGATGTCATCAATCTCGAATTTGCCAAAACCAGAGGATACCCTTCCGCCGATTCCGGTAAGGCCAATGTGCTTCAGAAGGGTTGTAAGCATTGCTTCCTGTTCAAGGCTTGACAATGCTGCCACAAAGTACAGCCCGCAATCCCGTGCGAAACCGAAAAGGCCGATATCATACGGAACGGTATCGCAATTGGAAGGAATGTTCGCTTGAGTCCTGGTGAAGACAGAGCCAAAATGAATCTGTTGATCATAGGTCAGCAAAAAGTCGTCGGCTGGGATCCATTTGATATTCTTCAGAAGTTTTCTCCGCTCTGCAGGGACATCCTGCTCTGACTCTACGCGCAGGATAGGCTTTGGAAGGAAAAAACGTTCTCCGATATATGGCATGCTGTCTGTCAGCAACAGTCCGCGTTTTTGAACCATTTCAACGAAGCTGTCCAGCTCTCTGCCGCTCCGGGCGAGCTCCAGGCATATAGCGGAAAACAATGTATCTGCTCGAAAATGATCCTCTGAAGCCAGCAGACCGAGCGCAGAATCCGAAGCGCCGAAATGGACCGCAGTAGAAAATTTTAGTTTATACAGGAAGTAATTCATAATCCGCCACCTCCTGGAACAGAGATGAAAGGTGGTTGATGTCAACATCCAGATCGAAGGGAGTCAACGTGAAATCCACAAGACTGACGCGGCCGCTGCCTCTCGTTCCGTGGCCTCCGAGATAGTCCAGCTGGAGCAATTTCATCCCCTTTGCCAGAAGCGCAAGATCGTCCTCAATCTGAGCCGGGTCTACGGCGTCGTAGACAATGCGGACGTCAAATTTTGTTCCCGCGGTCACACGCTCGATCTGGCGCGGTTTTGCATCGGCGGTTTTGCGGTTGATCGTATTTTCAAACTTGATCTCTGTCACGCCGGTTTCCCCGGTGGCATTGTCCTTTGCCAGGAAGCAGTCGGCAAACTGAAGCCTTGCGGCACGAACCGGTTTGGCGGAGCCAAAGAGACGCAGAATCGGCTCCGGGTCGTTGCTGAATTCAGGCATATGCTGAATATCTCCGCTGCTGCTCCGGACCAAAAGGGTGCGCAGCTTTCCCTTCAGGCTGCTACCCGGAACGATCGGCTGATTGGTGAACAGGTCACGAATCACCGGGCTGTCTGCGGCCCCGATGGCGGAGAACGCGTCAGACCCGCCAATATGCAGGCCGGTTCTGACGATCAGTTTACAAGCAATTTGTATTTTTCCGTACATTGCCATCACTCCTTAATCCCAATGTCGTAATAGCGGTGATACGCGACCAGCGCTTCCATGTAGTGCGCGAACTGGATGCACGCCTTCCGATCACTGCCGATTCCCTTCAGGTACTCCAACAGCTTCGCTTTCTTTACGAATTCTCCAACCTTGACCGAATCCCGCCCGGAGTCGTATAGGATACGGACCCGCATCATACGCAGTTTTGTGACGCTCTCCGGTAGAAGCGATTCTTCCTTCCGAAGACGTTCTACATCATAGATCTCGGAAATAAGCGAAAGAAGGCTCCTGATTTTACTAGTAGTAATTTGATCTTTTTTTGTACTGTTTTCGCGGTAAGACTTCATCACCTGCTCCGCGGCATCCACATATTCCTCCGGAATCGGCTCTGCGATGATCTCTTGGGGGGGCTGAGGCTTATTCTGCCCGAGTCGGCCGCTGCCCCCCTGCCGATTGTCCCAGCTCCGCTGGTTGTTGTTAAATTTCGGCTTGCTGTTGCCCTGCTGGTAATAATCATTCATCATGTTTCCCTCGATTCAGATAAACAAAAATGGTGATTGCAGTGATCAACTGCCCTCTGGTATGTTCTTGAAGCGCCCACTGGTAGACGTCGTTGGAGAATTTACTGTAAGCAGAACGGTTCCGACTGTTCGGAGCGGGTTCCTCTCTTGCCAACAGATAAGCCAGTCGTGCAAGATTGATTTTGTTCCGGGATTCCCGCAGGAGGTTCAAAATGTGATACAGGAACGCCATGCCCTTCCCGGTATCTTCATTGCCGAAGAAGTCCCAAAGTGTCTTCAGCATCTGGCTGTATACTGTGCCAAGGAATTCGTCCCAGGGATAGACGTCGTTGTCAAAGAGGGCCACGCCGTCTTTTCCGGGCAGTGCTTTTGCCTTTTCCTCCAGCTCTGCGGTATGTTCTGCGGCAATACGGATCGGGAAATGGTCGTGGAACACGCCGACGCCCGCGCTGAGCGTCAGCGAACCGCAGGTATACTCGGAAAATGCGCTCCGAACGCGGATCGCTGCCTCCAGCAGATCGTTCCACGCGCCGACAAGAAACACGTCGTCGCCTCCGGAATACACAATAGATACATTCAGTTTGCTTTTTCTGCCAAACACACCGGAAAGGATCGGATTCAGATAAGACCGGAAGAACAGCGACATTTGACGAGAGAAAGAAGACGTTCTGGATATGGTAACGTATTTTTGACGCTCCACAGGATCAGATGCGTGTTTCTGCTCCAAACCCGATACAAAGGCTGCGCCAAGGTTGTCCACGTCCATCCGGCAAACGCCGATGCGCGGGATTCCCACAGCGGCGGAAGAAAATTCCTCCATGCTGTTCGTGGCGGCGTAATCTCCCACAAATAGCCTTGCGCTGCATTTCAGACCGGTATAGAGGGAGTTTTTTGTATAGATCCGAAGCAACTGTGAATCTTGTTGGATGCGCGCTCTTGCTGTTTTTTCATCGGTGAAGGAATAGCAGACGCCAGGAGGAAGCACAAAGTCATGGACGATGGAGCTGTCCTTAGTGACATAGATAATATCGGATGTTTGAATTTTCCGGGAAAGCGTTTCAAACAGCTTGCACCAGCTGCAGAGCTGCTCCTCGCCCAGGCGTTCGGTCATGCCGCAGATGCGGCATTCTCTGCCGTCTCGTCTGGCTTCTCCCTGATTCAGACGCATGAGCTGTCCTGCGCTGTATCTGTGAAGCTTCTTTTGGGCAACGGCTGCGGATACCCGACGGAAAAGTGCCTGATACGGCGCGTCTTCCGCCGGCGTGTTGGTCAGATCGTTCCCGCAGCATGGAGCCCAACCGTCCGCAAGATACAGCCTTGCTCCAAACTGATCAATCAGCCAGTCATTGATCCGGCTGCTCGCCTCTGCAATGGCGACTCTCGTTTGCTCCGTATTGGGCAGAAGCAGATAACAGTGTCCGCCGCCGCTGTAGAGCAGATTCGCCCTGGAAAGCTGGCAGGCAGAGAGCAGCTCATCGATATAGTGCTCCATGACCAGGTCCAGGAAGAAGGAGCGGCTGCGAAGAGATCGAAGCGCGTTGGCGGTAGCGACGGTGTAGATAAACTTCTGGATACCGGAGAAATCCGCGGAATAGAGCAGATATACCTGCTTCTTTCGGAAGGCGTCCTCATGCAGCAGCAACTCATCTCGGTAATTGATAATCCCTTGCTCCAACAGATATTCGCTGATGCAGGCGCCGACAGCCGCCGTGATTTTCAGATGGTCAAAGAGCGAAATATCTGGGCTTTCACCAAGGCTTGTACTGGAGGGAACGGTGCTCGTCCATGCCTCCAGCAAAGAAACCAGGGAGTTGGCCCACGCATCCCCCACAGAGATTGCAGAGATGCCCTCTTTCAATCCCTGAAGAAGCGCCTGATAATCCCCGGCGCACAGCCGTAGTTCTTCACTCACCGGCATTCGCAGCTCGCCGTCCAGCGGCTTGGGAAGCAGCGCGTGGCCGGTATGTGACCCGTTCATATGCCGAAAGACCGGAGAGAGCGGCAGATTTCGGTCAAATCGCTTAGCCTCCGCGTCCTGGCTCCGCCGGTCGGCCGCTGCGGCAATGTTATCGGCATGGTACGCGATGTAGGCAATGTCGTTCTGCGGGATCTGCGTGTGCCGCAGAGAATCCGCATGGTGGTACAGGAGGGAACTCAACAGAGGCGCCGCCTCCTGCTTCCAAACGGATCTCAGCCAGTCACATCCCGCTTCGCTGTGGGTGGCGTCGGTTCCCCCTGCCCGAAAAACAATCTTTCCAATGTCGTGCAAAAGGCAGCCGAAGGTCGTCAGCAGGGTCTGTTCTTTGATAAAATCACCCTCCTCCTATAACTTTGACAGGATATATTCGTTGCATGTTTCGTATATCTTGGCCCAGGTTTGATTCCATTCCGGATACACCTGCGTCAGGAGAGCGGAAAGCCTGTTGACGATCTGTGCGCTTTCCATCCCGGAGCTGCGCTTGATATCCGCCTCCAGCGTCTCAGAGAGCCGGTGCGCGGAATCGTTCCGCTGTTCCGCGTTGAGCCGTTCCAGACGGTCAAAGAAGTCCAGCATTTCCCGCGGAGCGTTCAGAGCCTCCAGAAACGCGTTGCAGATCACCATGCTGACGGGCCGGTTTTCCAGTTGGCTGATCCCGCGGTTTTGCGCGCAGGCTGACACCTGGGCAAACAGGGCGGGCATTCTCTGCTGAAAAGCCACAGGGTCCAAACAATTTCGAAAAATGCTCCTGCCGGAAAGAACGTCTCGGAAGGAGCAGCCTTGGGGCATCATTCTGTCGATCAGGCATTCCTGCAGCGAGATAACAAAGGGGTTCAGCCGAAGAACGAAGCCGGTGGTATCGCCCACGCGCTGCAGATTCCGGAGCATCAGATAATAATCCGTCATTTCCACCGCGTCCTTCAGTTGGGGCGCCCTGCCGAAGGCTGGATACAGACCCGGCAGCTCCGGATTGTCGCGTTTTGCCTGCCTTGCGGTGTTTTGGGCATCCGCTCCCCGCAGATGGTTGCGCTCATCCAGATGCTGCACAAGGGATGACAAATGTCCCGGCAGGATATCCCTGAGGTTCTGAAGGGCGGCGTAGTCACGCCGGTCCAGCAGCGCGCCGATTCGTTCCTTCTGCTGCTGCCGCTGTGTCACCAGCAGCTTCGGTTCAAGGCAGCGGTTCTCGCTCCCTGGCTGCTCGTCCTCGTTCAGCTCCAGTTCCAGGGCAATATCGTACTCCTTATCGTTGGTTCTCGTTGAGGTCCCTGCCGCCTTTCCGGGGATAAGCACCTGAATTCCTCTTGCGCGATAGCGGGTGCTTACGGCGGCCTGCGCCAGAATCATTTTCATCTGCGGCGTACCGGAGCTGAGATTCAGGAGCAGCTCCTGCCCCGGGTGCTTGGCGCTCAGTGCGTCCAGTCGGCTCAGTATCTCCTCGCCCACCGCGTCAAAATCCGCCGGATCACGGTCCGAACTGTAATGCAGGACTTCGGGCCTGTAGTCCCAATGATCCCGGAAATAATCGAAGCATCGCTCAAATCGCTGATCTGTTCGACTTAATTCTTCCATTTCGGGAGAGAAGAACAGCTCTATAATTTCCGGACGATAGTGCCGCAGAATGTGCAGCATGCTTCCGTCCCGGAGATTACGGACAGGGTCTGTGGTACCGATGCAGGAAAAGAAGACAGACAACGTTCATTACCCCCTTGAAGTGAATTGGAAGACAAGCTTCTGCCCGTGAGTGCAAGCACCAGACAGAATTTGATATCGTTATTTTACCATATCTGTCTGCCGACTGCAAGGATATTTTGTGCGAAGCTGTCAGTATTCGGTGCGAAGCTGTCATTTCACGGAGTAAAAATCAGCCGAGCTTTACCCGCTTCGCACCGGAGAATTCCGATGCTTTCGCCATGATGCTCTGTAAAAGGATGAAATTCTGGCAAATACTTGCAATCGGAGGAAGGATCTGTTATCATACGATACAGAAGGAACGCCAAGTTTTTCCTTTCCTTCGTACAGAATTGCCGAAACAATCTACACCCCGCAAGGGGACGAATACTTGCCGGATCAAATCGAGTTGCATCTCGTTCAACGAAACAATCTACACCCCGCAAGGGGACGAATACCCACATTGTTTTTTACTTCCTTTCTGATTTTTGGAAACAATCTACACCCCGCAAGGGGACGAATACTGATAGTCGATGGACAGCAGGCCGTAGTGTGTGGAAACAATCTACACCCCGCAAGGGGACGAATACACATGACGGAAAAGTTTTGCGCTTGTTTTGTAGGAAACAATCTACACCCCGCAAGGGGACGAATACGATTCCGGCATTCCGTAAAGAATCTCTTTCACGGAAACAATCTACACCCCGCAAGGGGACGAATACTTGAGCGCATCTTCGTCGCACTTGTAGGTACGCGGAAACTGTCAAGAGAAACATAGGTAACACATAGGGAATAGACATGGGTTACAGTTTTCGGATGGTGCGGTTGCAAATAGAACCCGTCTGAGCGTCAACGGCTGCAATCTGGAAATTACGGTAAATAACTGCAAAGCTCGTTTCATCCAACTGCCGGACAGCAACCCTGGTATCGGCCATGGTCTCGCTCAGAAAGACCTGCACTGGGCCGAAGCGGAGA
>OCVV011089264.1_pt1 | contig 24188 bp, 38 predicted proteins | sample 1539721 | NCBI WGS metagenome assembly OCVV01 (sample SAMN02144230, study PRJEB22623) | gut metagenome | biome: sheep rumen | host: Ovis aries | place: New Zealand
AGTTTGGTCTACCGCGTCTGTTTAGGGAACAGAAGAGCATTGGTTCGAATCCAATATTCCCGACCATGCCTTGGTAGCTCAGAGGCAGAGCAAACGGCTGTTAACCGTTAGGTCAAGATTTCGAAATTCTTCCGGGGCGCCATACTACTCTCTTAGTTCAACAGGAGAATGTCTGTTTTACACGCAGAAGACAGGGGCGCGACTCCTCTAGAGAGTACCACACAATATTGAATTGGAGGCCGAGGTGATTCCTGCAAGCTGTAGTCCTCCGTTAAGCAGCCGTTTGTGAGTGAGATGGCGTAATCAGCCATCCGTGCAGTACACGTTAAAACTCTCTGGTGTATGTAATCCACCATAAAAGATTGCAAGCCATGCAAGTGGGCCTAGTACATTTGTAGGGGTGTAGTTGCAACTGCACCCCATCATTATTCAAAAACTTCTTGCCAAAGCCAAAACAACCTTATATAATAATTATATAATAAGAAAAGGAGAAATTGACTATGGGTTTAGATATGTATTTAATGAAAAGAAGTGAATTAATTCGAGATGAAAATGGTGAGTATATAAAACCAGATGACATAGAAGTAGGTTATTTTCAAAAGTTTAACGCACTTCATAATTACATCACTACTGTTTTAACTGACCACGCAGGTACTAATTGCGAAGAAATTAATTTAAGCACTGAACAATTAGTTGACATTTTAGAAACACTAGAAAAGGCGGCCGCCATCTTAGAAAAAGGTGTATACGACGCTGAAGCAAATTCTTACGATGAAGATACTTGCGAACAAATTAAAGAATTTTTCCCACCAACATCTGGATTTTTCTTCGGTAGCACTGAAATTGACGATTGGTTTAGAGATGATGTTAATGACGCCATTCCAGTTATTCGTACAGCATTAGATATGTCTAAAAATGGAGACAAAATATATTACTATTCTTGGTGGTAATTTTGTTGACATAACCCCACAAACTTAATATAATATTTATATAAAGGAGAAAGAAGAAAATATGAAATTAGGCAAGATTTATACTCTTATCGGTATTAAAGAAATTCACGTTAACAGAGTCGATGGTATTGAAATTGGTTATGATGGCTTAGCAGTCACCAATACTGACGAACTCGATGATATGGTTATTGATGATTTAAGTAGCGGCGACCTCAACGTCTATGATGTCGTTGATGGTGTTGGTGCTGTTGCTGAAATTAGTTTAACAGAAGATAACGAATTCCAAGTTGACAATGTCGATGGTTATGACGGCATTGAACCAGATGACGATGAAGAAGACAATGATGAAGGCGACGATTACGACGAAGCCGCAGATCATGACAGCATCGCATCTGACGAAGAAGACGAATAGTTAAACCTTAATAGCCTCACGATAACGTGGGGCTTCATTATGGGGGTATAGCTCAGCTGGGAGAGCGCCTGCCCTGCAAGCAGGAGGCCAAGGGTTCGATCCCCTTTACTTCCACCATTTAGTGAAAAATATTCTGGACAAAGTTGACAGAATATTCTATAATATATATAGTTAAAATGAATAACTCGTTTTAACTCCTTTCCTTCCTCAACATTAATAGTGCCTTGTCGTGGCGTTGAGGCTTAGTAGGATACTTCCGAAAACCAAACTATTAGACTAGTTCTTTGACAAATTTTATTTTGCAGCGTGGTGAAGATGGTCTTGCGGACCGCCACGTGTCAACTCAGGAATGAAAGCAATATGGGATACTGTATTGTAAGTAAGAAACCAATCGGGAAACTTATTGGTAAACCTTTCAAAGGATTGAGTTGAATGAGCATAACGTTAGTGAGTATATAAGCAATCTCGAAACTCAGCGGTGACAAGAGGCAACGTAGAAATACGCCCCACCAAGAGATAATTGCGTGAGAAACAGTTATTTCGGTTCTCAAAGGAAGCCGGTGTCTTGAAGTCTAGTAATAGACTATAACTGAGGAAGAGAGTATGAGTAGCTGAAAGACAAGATACAATGATGTAAAATTGTTGGCCGTCTTGAAACCGGCCCTTGGTTTTAGAAGAACAAATTCAATTCTGAAGCTCGGTGAAAGTTGAAGGAGACCGATTCCTTCCGTTGTTACGCTAATGCCATTAGAGAAGTGCAAGAGTCGCTATCTTGCCCTCAGACTCTAGTGAACGTGTGTGAAGAATGTATGCTAATAAGTTGTGTATGGCGAAGGCCGGCTAAAATAAAATTTATCAAAGAACTAGTGAAACAACTTTTTCTTGACAAAGTGCAAGATTAAGTATATACTATTTATAGTTAAAGATGAGAAATCATTTTTAACAAACCCCTTCTTTCCTTATAAACTTTGGCAATAGGAAACATAATATCCTCCTATTGTCTCTTTCTCATAATTGATGCCTCTACGCGGCGAGAAAGACGAAGAGTGCCATGCACTTAACTAAATCAATTCTAAAGGAGTACGCAGATGACAAACATGATATCAAAATTACAACTTAAACAAAGATTTTGTGTCAACACATGTCATTTTCGTATGCCAAACTAAACCCAAAGATAATTCATTCTAACATAATACATTATCTTTCCTTCCTTCCTTTCTGAAACCTAGTGGCATACGCCTACTAGGTTTTTATTTTGGTTGTGTACCCAAGCGGCCTAAGGGGACGAGCTGCAACCTCGTTATTCGTCAGTTCGAATCTGACCGCAATCTCCATTTTTATCCGCATAGCTCAACGGACTAGAGCAAAAGATTTCTAATCTTTAGGTTGAGGGTTCGAATCCTTCTGCGGATGCCAATTAATATAGCCGTGTCGCCAAGCTGGCTTAAGGCACCAGACTTTGACTCTGGCATTCGTAGGTTCAAATCCTACCACGGCTGCCAATCATATGCACCCATAGCTCAGTTGGTAGAGCATTTGACTTTTAATCAAGGGGTCGAGAGTTCGAGTCTCTCTGGGCGCACCATTTACCTTCATAGCACAATGGTAATGCAACTGACTCTTAATCAGTGGATTCAAGGTTCGAGTCCTTGTGGAGGTACCAAACAGTCTAAATCAGAAGGAAAACTGTAAACCAAACACATTCGCGATGTGTTAAGGAAAAGCAAACGGTGTAGTAGATACAATCCCTGCGGTGGTGAAACAGGAGTCTACGAGAATTGGGAGAACCTCAGCTTAGTTTGCCGCCCAAGTGGTGATATAACGGAAGTGGGATAGGTACTGAAAAGCCTATACAGACAGGGAGTGGAAACCTGACCTGTCAACCTGGCCTTGTAGCTCAGTTGGTAGAGCAATGGACTGAAAATCCATGTGTCCCCAGTTCAACTCTGGGCGTGGCCACCATCGCCGTATGGTTCGATAGCCAAATGCGTCTCATAAGCGCGTTGACTTGGTTTGACTCCAAGTGCGGCGACCATCTTCTATTCAAAAAATACAATTGTTTTAATTTTCTCCTGTAGCTCAATAGTAGAGCGGACGCCTTATAAGCGTTAGATCAGTGTGCAATTCACTGCGGGAGGACCATATCTCCTTAGCCCAACTGGTAGAGGCAATAAGCTCAAACCTTATAAAGTAAGAGTTCGAATCTCTTAGGGGATACCAGAAATATTTATGGACATAGTCCACTATCTATGCTATAATATTATTAGTAAGATAAGAAAAAGATTTTACTGCCCGAATGGTGTAATTGGTAGCCACGTTAGTCTAAGAAGCTAATGCCGCAAGGCGTATCGGTTCGAGTCCGATTTTGGGCACCATGGTCAAATGTTGGAACGGGTAGACAATTCAGACTTAAAATCTGATGTCCGAAAGGACGTGAGGGTTCGAGTCCCTCTTTGACCACCATCTGCCCGGTTGCTGGAATGGTATACAATGCTCGCTTAGAACGAGTAGTTTAAAGGTTCGAATCCTTTACCGGGTACCACTGCCTCATTAGCTCAGTAGACAGAGCGCCTCGCTACGAACGAGAAGGTCATGGGTGCAACTCCTATATGGGGCTCCAATTAGTAAAGAAAGGAATTAACTATGGCTAAACATAAATTACCTCCTATTGAAATAGATACTTCGTTTCGTGATTTATCATACGAAGAACAAGTTAAAGCAGCCCTTGATGTATTGCATACCGCAGTATGTAAATATAAGCGACTTCCAGAAGACGATACTGTTGTTGAAGAAATCGAATTGATTAGACAAGCATTACAAGAATGGGCTGATGATAGGAAATTGTTTAGCACATTTCCTTATGCCGAAAGCACCGCGCGAGAAATGCTGATTATTCTTACGAATAGCGGCATTAAAAATGGCAAAGAGTTAATGAAAAGGTTAAAAGACCAGAAAGACATATAGAGGTATTATATGGAAATTAAAGATAAAATGGAAAAATTAGGATATGAACAATCTAGATTAAATCCGTGGGAATATTATAAAAGATACAATGGTTATATTTCTCAAGTTATTGATTTCAGTACATTAAATGAAACGGAAAACATATATGAAATAGATAGCGCATATATTGAAGTTAATGATACTATTAGTGCTCAACAATGTATAGATAGTATCCAAGACGCATTTAATATATTGCAAGAAGATTTAAAAGTAATAACAAGATTATTACCAGAGATTAAATGGAAGATATGGGAGAATTAAATATGGCTAAAACATTAATTATTATTGATATGCAAAATGATTTTATTACAGGTGGACTAGGAAGCGAAGCAGCTCAAAACATCGTCGAACCATTATGTGATTATATTACAAATTTTAATAGTAATGAAAATATAATTTGCACAAGAGATACACATGATTGGAATTACCTTAATACGCTAGAAGGTCAAAATTTACCAATTGAACATTGCATTCAAGATACTGCCGGATGGTGTATTGATGATAGAATCTTAAAAGCATTAAGAGAAAAAAGATATAACATAATTAATAAAAATCATTTTGGAACATTAGAATGGAAGAGTATATCATATATGATAACAAGTGAGATTGAAATCTGTGGTGTTTGTACTGACATCTGTGTTATTTCCAATGCAATTATTCTTAGAACAATTTTCCCAGAAGCCAAAATTACTGTTCTTTCAGATTTATGTGCTGGTACAAGTGAAGAACATCATAAGCAAGCACTTGAAATTATGTATCAATGTGATATTGAGGTAAGATAATTTATGCAAAAGTGTATAAATTGTAAACATCTATTTAGCAGGGACATCTGTTATTTTTGTGATACAAATGGTCAAGAAATAACGCACCCATTATTTAGGGGTGGTAAAAAATGTCCTTGTTATGAAAAATATAAAAAAGCAAAAGAAAAATTTAACTATCCACAAAGAAATAATATTGAGGTAAGATAATATGAGAACAATGGGAGATTTATTAAGTTTTTATGGAGTTGAACTTGGGCAAAGATATAAAATTACACAAACAAGTTTAAAATTATCAGGGTCAAGCATATTCACCGTTGAACAAACGAGAGAATATTGCGGTGGACTTGGATTAAGATTTGAGAATAACGATAGACTTAACTCTATAACAGTATTAAACGATTGTGTTTATGAAAAAATTAAACCATCATCAATTCTCGATGATACAGAAAGAAGATATTTACAACATTATGTTATAGATAATCCTGCGTTTAGAGGAAAAGTGATGGAAATCGCAAAATTTTCAGAGATTGATAACGAGAGAGGATTTTTAGTAATTTACTTACTCGATGGAGACCTTGAAGGTTTACCTTATTTTCCTTTAGACACTATGTATAAAGGTATGGAATTAGAAAAACATTACAGCTGTCAAGAACTAGGCTTAAAAGGATAGGAGGAAACAACGGAAGGTTGGCCGAGTGGGTGATGGCACTGGTCTAGAAAACCAGCATATAGCAATATATCTAGGGTTCGAATCCCTAACCTTCCGCCAAATATAAATATGAAACATTTAAGAAAGATATTAATGGTCGGCATAGTAGTCAAGCTAATTGTCCTATTCCTTGCGGTCGCTGCGCTATTGACATGCTTTCCAGTAGTAGTCGCAACGGATTGGGTGGCTGTTGTAGGTATCGGCTACGTATTATTATTGTTTGCTGTTATCGGCATTTTCTGGTATCTTAATCGCTTTTACCCAGATGGAGAATAACCTGGCGCGGCCGCCAGTCCTGTTTTGAAAACAGTGAGTACGGCAACGTATGGGGATCGACACCTCTATTCTCCGCCAAGTAAAGAAAGTCATGACTTAGCCAAATTTATATTGACTAAGTCTTTTTTATTTTTTATAATATAAATATACAAGGAGAGTAGCAAAAGATATGATTTATTTAATTAGCGATACACATTTCAACCACAAGAATATTATTGCCTATGAAAATAGACCTTTTTCATCTGTTCAAGAAATGAACGAAGCTTTAATCCGCAATTGGAATGAAATTGTTAAAGATGACGATGTTGTTATTCACCTTGGTGACGTTGGCTTAGGTCAGGAATCTCAACTTAAAACTATTGTGCCACAACTCAAGGGACATAAAATATTAATCCTTGGTAATCACGATAATAAATCTAAGGCATTTTATTTAGACTGCGGCTTTCAATACGTCACGCGCACTTTTAAATTTAAGTATAAAGGAATTGAACTTTATCTTTCACATGAACCAGTTTCTCGTCCAGGCGATGGCTCTCATTATGACCTGCACTTCTATGGGCATGTTCATACAAAAGGTATCAATGACAATTATCCAACTATTTCACACAATGGCGCTTGTCTTTGTGTTGAACGCTGGAACTACCTGCCTGTTAACCTTGACAGCGTGATTGAGTTATGTGAAAAGGAAAAGGAGGTCAATAATGCGATTTAGATATATTGTGCAGTATTCTACACCAGACGGAAAGGTTAAGCAAAGCGATTGCGGAGAGTTCCCACTCGTAGCAATCAACATGGCCCGTATAGGTTTGGAAGAAGGTAGATATGTAGAAGCGAGCGTTTTTGTAGTGAAGGAGAGTGATTAGTATGATAACCTTTTATTACATTTTTGAAGAGGCTTATAGAGATGAAAACTTTGATGGCATAACGGTAGATTATGAATTTACACCAAGTGAAGCCCTATTAAGAGAGGCAGTAAAAGATTTCTGCCACGATTGTAATGTAGTTATCGCTTGTGATTTAAGCATAGATGAGTTAGAAACTTTTATTCAATCACAATCTTTATGCTTGAGTTATTGTCAAGACTGGTTATTTAGCGACGCGCTCGAAGAATGTACTAGTAATCCTGATACTTGGGAATTGTATAAAGAAGCACTTGAAGACGAATACGATAGCGCGCATCCATTACGTGCGGTCGGCATGAGTGAAAGAGATTTTATGTAAAGGAGAACATTATGTGTAAACGTTATTCTAAAGATTATTACGATATGATGAAGAAATATCAAAAGAAACTTAACAAGATAAGCAAAGAGACTACACCATGGGATTACGGACATATTGAAAAATTTGTCGTTACTTCTTTAGAGTTCATGCGTGAATATTATAATAACGGTGAAAATGTACATGGACTTGATAATCCTAAAGATCCAAAACGTATTGCCATTTTAAGAGAGCTTATAATGTTATGGAGGAGATATATTTATTTTGATGCTAAACACAACTACGAGCTTGCAGAAAAATACTATAAAGACTTCTGGACTAAACTAGGAGAAAATCTTCACTATCTTTGGGACTAATTTCTTGACAAGAGATTAGTCTTTTTATATAATATATTATACGGGCTAGAATTGGTTTCGATTATGATAATTGCTTATGAAATACAGCAAGCTGATAACTTACTATCAACAAGCAATAAATGCAAAACAAAGCAAAGTCAGAGTAAATGCTTTTTCTACTAGAAGAAGCGCAGGTAGAGCTTTCGCTCTTAACTATTAATTAATAGATAACCGCTCAGGAGTTCCTTGACGCCGAGACAAGGTCGACTCCTTCATAAATCGGCTGTACCGCGGCTGTGTGCAACGGCAGACGCAAGTGAAAAATTTCGTTGCGGCGGCATAAAGAAGTACGGAGACTATTTATGCTGGTTATGCTCCGTTAAAGCTGTAAGTAATTTTTATAAGGAAGTGTTATAAGACCTGAGTTCGATCCTCAGCTAGTCCACCAGCTGCGTGTGTAATACAATGGCTAGTATGCTACCTTGCCAAGGTAGATATACGGGTTCGATTCCCGTTACGCGCTCCAAACTAAATTTCCATAGTTGCAATAAAATTAATTGTGAAAGCAAAAGGAGGCATTTACATGAAATATTATAGCGACAAATTAGATAAACTCTTCGAATCAGCCGAAGAATGTAGTCAAGCAGAGAAAGACTACGACACACAAATTGCTGAGAAAAAACAACACGAACTTAAATTAAAAGAAGAAAGAAGTACAAGAGCCAAAGAAATTGATGAGGCTAGAAAGGCTTTAGAGGCCGCTTCAAAACATTATCATGAGTTAATTCATGCTTTTGTAAAGGACTTTGGTTCATATCATCATTCTATTATCAAACACGATTTACAAGATGATCCAGATCTTTTGGACTTCTTCGATAACTGGCTTATCTGGTAGTTAGCGGCGTTCGCAACTATGGAATGCCTATAACGCCAGGCAAGAGGAAGATTTGCTATCTTCCTTTTATTTTACTATATTAATATTGACCGAAAAGGGTGGGGCTATTATGTGTGGTAGCATGGATAGAAACGACGCCCGCGGTGAGTGCTTACTTGCGCCCAGGGTGGACAAGCAAGACATTCTAAAGAAATACAGATGGCACAACATTTGTTATATTGCTTTGCGGCCTGCAAGCGGCTGCTCGGTCATTTTTCTGACAATAAGAGATTTAGGTTGACTAAGTCTTTTTTATTTACTATAATATATATGATAGAAAGGAGCACTATCATTATGACGTTCCAAGAAGTATTAAATGGATATTTAGCAACTGTTTCATGGTATAAAAACATGATAGACAGAGCTATAGAAAGAGATGATGAAGAATGGGTACAAACGACGCAATCAAAATTAGCTACTACGGTTCATAATTTTAACCGCCTGTTATATTATATTAAAAATAAAGACGAAATTTACTCTCGCCGCGAATGCACACCTAAAGAGATTAAGAAATATCAAAAGGAACTTACTGTAGAAGGTGATTTAGTTGGTATGCTTGATTATCGTGGTATTTCTTGCCCTATTTTTGTTGATGATTGCGGTCAACAAGAATATATAGAGGTTTATCGTAAAGGTAAAGATGTTTATACAATACCTGGCGGTGCATATAATTTTAACCCAGAGCTTGATTGGGTTGCGCAAATTAATATTTTACTTGATTTGGAGGATTAATAGTTATGTATACAATTGATGACTTCGCGATGTTAACGCCAATGAAATATTATAATAATGAAACTGACTGTCCTAAACGTGACGATATGATTTATAATAAGAACAATGAATACATTGCATCAATCAAGAAAGATGGCGATTGGGCAATGTTAATCCATTGGGAGAAAGGACACAACTTAATTCGTAGCCGCAGTATCAGTAAGGTAACCGGAGTTTATGGAAACTATACCGAAAAAGTTCCACATATTGTCAGTCTTATGGACACTTTGCCTGACAATACAGTTTTGTTAGCAGAGTTATGCTGGGACGAGCCAGGCACTAATGCCAATACAGTTGGCACAATTTTAAGATGTTTACCTGCAAAAGCCGTTGAACGTCAAAAGGAACATAAGTTAAAAGCCATCTGCTTTGATATGTTAATGTGGAATGGCATTGATTATTGCAATACAGATTATTATACTCGTGTCTGTGTTTTATGTGATTGGTTTATCAACCATTGGAATGAATATTTACATCCAACAATATTTTATATAGATTCTGCAGACTTTTTGTCAATAGCAGATGAAATTATAAGTGGAGGCGGAGAAGGTCTCGTAATACAAAGAAAAGATAATCCATATATGCCAGGCACTCGTACGGCATGGAAAACTTTAAAGCTTAAACAATCACTTCCTGAAATGGAATTGAAGGTAATTGGCACACTTAATCCTAATAAACAATATGAAGGAGACTTTGTTGACAATTGGCCTTATTGGGAAGTCTTTAGCGGCGAAAATCGCACAGATCCAGATACAGGTGAAGTAGAAGCAATTTATAATTTAGTCGAATTGCCTGCGGACGCCGATAGAAATATGGTACCTGGTATTCCAGTCACTAAACCATATTTCTATGGTTGGAAGAATGGCATTACAGTAGAATATAATAATACCACCTGCGATGTCGCTAGTGGACTTACCGATGAAGATCGCGAATGGCTTGCTACGAAAGAGGCGGCCGCCATGATAGCCAATGGCGAATTATATGCCGTAGTGAAAGCTATGCAAACCAATGATAAGGGCCGTTTGAGACACCCTTACGTAGTTAGACTTAGAAACGATATTGTCAAGGATTAACAATTTCTAAAATGGTTATGCAATTTTCCTTGACAAAGCCCCAAAGCATTAGTAAAGTATTAATACAAATAAGATAAGTAAACTTTATGACTAACAAAGAATTAATCAAAATTTTAAAGCGCTTTGATAAAGCGGCGACCATTTATATTGATGGTCAAGAAAATTTTCTTCCGCAGTTTTATTTAACTAAGGAAGGTCATTGGGTTATCGAACTTAATAGTGCAAAAACTCTTGACGAAACCCAAAAAGATTAATATAATAATTATAGTTAAGTAAGGTAATAATAATTATCTTATTTGCTAGACGAGGACCCGTCTTAAAAAAACGATCGAGCCTAGCTAGCTCGTCCTGTCTTGAGGAGAGATAGACTGTGCCGGAAAACTATGTTTCAAAGCCCCGGCGAGAATATAAATAAAGGAAACAAGGACGTCCACCTAAACACCACCTTTAATTAAGACGCGCACTTAATTAAACCATGACTTCAACACATCTGCCTTCTCGAGGCGAAGTCGTAGAAACTAAAGATGGAGTAGAATGATTCATACGGTTCTACGAAAATAATATCAGTATGATTGGAATCACGCAAGGATGTGATGGCTTAGCCTTGAAGCGATAAAGGCATTATATTGAAAGGATAAATTATCATGAAAGCAACAGAAATCAGCTACACAGAAAATGAATTAAAAGCAATCGAAGTTTTAAGACAATGCAAAGGTCAAAACCTTTCCGCAAAAGAATTAGGAATTCCAACAGCAGTTCTCGAATCCTTAATTAAGAAAGCAAACGATGAAAGACCAATGGCAGCCGGTGTTGACAGAATCCATGTCGTTAAAGGTTCAAAAATCGTTCCAGTCACAGTCGAAAAAGAATATAAAACTTACGACTTAAAAGACTAATTTTAAATAATTAGTATTAATATTCATTTACATAAGTTCCTAGCTTAGTTAGGAACTTTTTTGTTGCCTTAATGAAGAATATGTAGTATAATGATTTATAAGGAGAATAAGAATTATGATGAAGAAGATAAGCGAAGTAGTTAAACGCAGTATCGTGACTTGTTCTAGTGGCTATGTTATAATTAGTACTGTTGTAATAAAAGTATCTAAAACAAGACCTTATTATGAAACCGCAATTCTAGATAATAAGAAAGTTATTGTAGTAGATGAGACTTTTTCAAAACGTGAAGCAACAGCTAATCATTGGTATTGGGAAAAATTTATGGTAACACAAAATCCTGTGACTATAAAGGCTTATGGAGAAGAAACATCAATTGACTATATTATAGATGAAGAAAAGGTAGAGGAGATATATCAAACATGCTGAGAATAGATATTGAAAGCCGCATGAAACAGCAAGGCATAACTCAAATTGATTTAGTCTATCATGAAAATGATAAGTTGGCGGTTTATTGCGAACTTAAAAGTGGATACCTTACCGATTACACCAACCATCGTGTTAACCGCAAAACGGACATCTGGGGTTATTTAAAGTGGGAAAATGGTCAAAGCACTAGAGTAAAATTTGATGCGGCCCAACAACTTTAATAAACTATATTATTATGGGATACATTTATTTTATACAACCAAAGAGTAATAAGGGTAAAATTTACGTAGGTCAAACCACGCGTGAAGATACTTCACGTCTTGTTGAACACGCCGAAGTTGCATATGGATTAAGAACAGGCAAATTTTACGGCAGTGAAGAATTAATACAAGAGTATAGTTTAAGTGGTATTAATACTTATGTCATACAAAATGGTGGTATCCCTCAAGAGATAATAAATGGTTTTCATCAAATGTGAGAGCCACTTAAAGGGGACGATACTATTGATTTCGCCGAATTAATATGGACATTGTGATGCCAAGACCATTATAACAGCGGCTTCACTAACCGCATTCCAGGTGGTGAAAATGGCTGACAATGAAAAGGTGGAGATATAAATTTAGACCCTATTATTGCTGCCTTTAAAACAAAATTGAGCGCAGATGCCATTAAAGTAAATTTAGAAAAAGTCAAGATTAAAAAAGAACTCAAGATTGTAAAATTTAACAGCTATGAAAATATTGAAGTTAAATTAATACAACCTTATCTCTATTATCTTTCTCGTATAATTGCAAAAGTTATTGAGCAATGTATATTAACTGGAGAGCCTAGCTTTTTTCAAGGCGTCTTTCATGAAGAAGATGGAAAATATACTCCTTTCATGAGCGATTTAATTGCTTCTTTATCTAAATCATTAGGGTCTAACCAAATTGATGCAGTTTATTCAAATGCTATGCAAGAAAAAGTTTCTGACTTGATACAAAAAAGATTTACTACATATGTAGGTTATATGCAAGAAGCAATTATTGAAATAACTGGTGATACCGATATGGCTGATCAACTTAAAAATTTAAGACTTAACTTAAAAAGAGAGAAGGTTAGACACAAGATGCACCAATATGCCGAAGTAATTATTGGAAGAATTATTAAAAGATTGAGACGTGAACTTGAAATTACTGCGGCGAAATTATGAAATCGTTTAACTCCTACAGGTGAAAAAGACGTTACTATTAAATTAAACTTTAACTTCCCTGCTGAACTATGGGAGTCTTCATTAAATATTAAAGATGATTTTAAACCATCATGGTATAAAAAAGCACTTAAACTACCAAATCCTTTAGATACTGCCGTGTTAAATCCACCAGAAGTTATTGACGCATATCAAGAGGTCTCTTATAAATTGTTTGATAAAGTTATGCAAGATGTAAAGACACCATTACAGGATTTATATTCTAAAGGATTTGCCCTTGAAGGCGCGCAAGGTGAAGACAACATTCACTTTACTTTCATACAAGACAGCATTATATACTTCCGTCCTAATGCTACCTTAAATGACCATACAACTAGAGCAATCACACCTTCATTATATGAAAAGGTGCATGATGTATATTTAACATTACCTGCCGCTGAATGGATTATTAAAGAAAACCACTGGGAAGCTTTCTATAGACCTATGGTTGCCAGATGGCGTAAAAGACATAATGGTGAGCCTTTTACATTACTCGACCGTGAAACAGGCAACAATAATTCTAACTACTACATTTATTCGGTAGCACCATTTACCAATCAAGTTTACGTCGCTTATAAAGGTATGCTCATTACGAACGACGACACACTTACTTATTATTAGAAAGGAGTATTTATGTTTACAGAAAATGGCCTTACTATTTTTTGGCACAGAGAAGATGAAAACGCTATAATTCCAACTAAGCGTGATGAAGATGCCGGCTTTGACATCTACACCATTGAAGACGAAGTATTATTAAAACCAGGTGCAAAGTACAGTTTTGACACTGGCTTAGCAGTAGCCCTTAATCGTTCTGACTACTGGTTAATGGTTTTCGACCGCGGCAGTACTGGCAGCATTGGTCTTCATGTCCACTGCGGCGTGATCGATAATGGCTACCGTGGTAGAATTTTTATTTGTTTATGTAATGATAATCCTTATCCAGTTTTAGTTACTAATAAAGTAGAAAAAGCAGGAATGGGAACAAAAAATGGACAAGACGTCTTCCTTTATCCAACTAGAAAAGCAATTGCTCAAATTATTCCAGTGCAGATGCCAAAAGTATCTTCCTTAGAAATAGTAGATACCTTATGGAACGAGACCTTTAAGAATAATAGTGCACGTGGCACCGGCAAGTTAGGAGCAAGTGGTAAGTAATTATGAGCACCTACTATGATAAAAGTGGTACTGCACCAACTTCTGCTTATATTGGGGAATTATACTCCACGCCAGTATTAAAAGTTAATCTTACTGAAGAAGGTGCGAATAAATTAGCAAAGATGCTTGAAGAGGACGATCTCTTTTATACGCGGCCTAGTCAAGTTGTAATGACAGGGGTCAGTCCGATCGAGGCAGAGACGGCAATTTCAGCTTGGAAGATTATTCAAGAGAAGAAAGTAGATGTTTTCTTTGATATTCTTAAAAGAGATAGTTATGAAGACTATTGTGAATATTTTGGCCGCCTGCGTTCAAAAGGCGATCCTGATATCTGTGTTTACAAACAATTGTTAACTAGAGAAGAATTTGAACTCTTGCATAATAGCATATCGAATCCCTATATAACGATATAATGACAATCAAAATCGATTCTCTAGAAAGGAGAAAATAATAAATTATGATGATAGCCGCAATAATTATTGCTAGTATAACTATAATTCTTGCAATCATTGCAGTAATAATTATGATATGTTATTATGTAAGGTTTCAAAGAATAAACCCTTGTAAAATATTTAATTATACTGACTTTAAGGCTTATAAAGAAGCGGTAAAGAATATAAAAAAGAGTAGTGAATAACTACTCTTTTGTTTTTATTTTATTCGGCATTATCATAAAATCCTACAACATTTGGATAGAATTCTAAATAAGAATCGGTTGGTTCTGGGTCTCCTTCTGTGGTTTTATAAATAGTATGATTTTGTTCAATATTCCATACAACATAATATGTTCCATTATCTATATTAATAATAGAAAATACTTTTGTTTCAATAGGTGAGTAATCTTCTGTTATTTCTTGGTAAGTTACTCTTAATAACATATAATTTTCATCGACTTCAAATTGTTGAAAATGAATATTATTAGGACCAGGAAAATTACCTACAGTTCCAACGACGGTACTTATAACTTGATAATTTGGTCCACCTGAACTTGCACCACTATTTAATGCATTTTGGATAAATAATTCTTTTGCACTGCCGTCAAAATCAAAATATACTACACCAAAATGTGAGGATACTCCAGATTGAAGAGGTTCTAAGTAATCGCCACTAGCAAATTCAAATTTATCAGGATTGGTATAAAAAGAGAAAGGTGTAAGATATGTATTACCATTCGCATCATCAGTCCAAAAACACAATTTATTGCCTTCTAGATATGATTTAAGTTTACTCTCATCGTCTGACTCTATAATTGATCGTGGTATAAAGATTGAAAATCTAAAGTGAGAACTAACAGAATCGCCACCAGTTTTGCCTGAACTAGTCATTCCAGTTCCTGCAATTAATTTAATAGGTTCATCAGTAATGGCATCTCCAGAACCACTTTGAATAAGACTATTTGCTTTTAAAGCATTTTCTAAAAAATTAAAATCTAATTCATTATAAAGATGGGCCACAAGAGTGTTTTGTTCTGGTATTTCTACTGAACTAAAAGATATAGGAGATGATTGACCTAGTACTTGTATCTTATATATATAACCACCAGTTTCCGAATCATTATCTGGAATAGAAAATAAAAGTACTGGTGTTAATACGGCTTCTCCATTATTAAGATGATGTAATAACAAATAGGATTTTTCTTCATCACCATCGCCCCAATAATCTTCTGCTCCTTCAATAGGACTATCAGATGCAATCATAAAATCATATGTGGTTGGTAATTCTGAACCATCATTTATATAAGTCCCTGTCATTAATACTGTAATTCCTTTATAACTAGAGCCATCGCCACCACCAATACCATTTTCTTCAATCCATTCATTAATCATTTGTAACCATTTGGTTTGTGGTAGTTTTAAATCGACGGTGCCGCCGGATATGTTGTTAAATAATCTATTTAATTCTTTTGTTTCAGTTGACATATGTTTCCCTCCATAGTTGCAACAATATACTATAATATTATCTCTCTATTTAGCATAATCTATATTAGTGCTAGACGTCAAATTAACGTTTGCAATATTTATATAGCTCGTCATTGGTAACTTCCATAGAGCCTTCATTTTCACCATCACCAAAAGTAAGGGTGTATTTAATAGGTTTATCAATTTCACCCAATAAATTGTCGAGTTCAACGCACCAATCAGATCTCATAGATTTAGTGAGTTCTACAAACCCGACATAAGGCAAGTCACTAATCTTGTCAATAACCTTTTGAAAATCACATTTGTCTTGTTTACGTTGTCTTCAATCATCAATTTGGTTCATTGAACCTAGTAAAATTACTTTACTATAATCTCCAACACGAGTAAGAATAGTCTTTAATTCCGTAAGGCTAAGGTTTTGTGCTTCATCAATAATTAAGACAGTGTTTTCAAAACTGCGGCCCCTCAAGAAGGCAATAGGCTCAACTTCAATCTTCGCGGCCATATCATTCACATTAAGCTTATCTTCACTTACACGCGCAATACTTTCCAAGTTGTCATAAAGCGGCGCCAAATAAGGACTATACTTCTCATCAAGTCCACCTGGCAAACTGCCCATATCATAGCCCATTGGAATAGGGTTACGAGCATAAACTATATTCTTATATTTTTTCTCCTGTTTCAATTGCAGTGCCGCCGCAATAGTGGTAAAGGTTTTACCTGTTCCCGCATTGCCGATGCAAATTACTATAGGACGATTATTCTCATTAATTAATCGTACTAGCTCTTGTTGTTCTTTATTGTTTTTTAAAGAAATACCTAAAATTGCCAAAACGAATCCTCCGTTAGTTATAATAACTACTTAATTAATATAACGGATTTTGCATAAAAACACAATTATAATAATTGGGCTTTAAAAATTTTATTGACAAACCGCTGGTGATAAGATATAATAATAGCAATAAGGAGAATAATATAAATGAAATACACAGATATTAAAGAATATGTTGACGCTCGTAGCGATAATCTAACTAAATTTGAATGTACTTTAGAATGTGACCCAGACGAAGTTTGCAGCTATTGGGTTACTAAAACCAAAGAAACTTATACCTTCTCAAGTGAAGAAGAAGCTGACGCTTGTATTAATGACGCCCGCAATGATGCTGGTTTCGCTGGCTGTGATAAAAAATTCAAAGCCGGCAAGGTAAATAAAAAGGGCGAAGAAACTAGACCAGATGCTTGGATAGTTGTTCTTAAACTTAATCATTAATTATGACGCTTCCTGCTAGCGGCATTTATAAAATTACTAATCTAAATAATAATAAGGTTTACGTTGGTCAATCCCAGAATGTCTTTGAACGCCGCAAAGAGCACTTTTCGGCACTTTACTCCGGCAAGCACCCTAACGCGGCGCTACAGGCCGACTGGGACAAAACTGGCGGCCACGGCTTTAGATGAGACGTGGTGGAATTTTGCGCGCTCAGTCAACTCAATGAACGTGAGAAGTACTGAATTGACCATCTGAATACGATGGCGCCACATGGTTATAATTTGGAGTGGGTGCCTTATAAACGTAAGGCGGCCGTCACCAAGCGCCGCAAGGGTGGTTATCATAGAACAGTGAAGAGACGTAAATAATGCGGGCTTAGTGTAATTGGCAGCACAGCGGTCTTTAAGGAGATAAAATGGATACAATAGCAAAAGGAAAATTAGGATACAATATTTTTGAAAAACAAATGTTAAAAAGAGAATGAGATTTATACGTACCAATATTAGAAAATACTAAAATTGATTGTATTGCAATCAAAGGGCCAGTTTTAGTTAGAATACAAATTAAAATTTTAAATAAAGCTAAACAATTGCCTGTTCGTAAAATTAGTCATAATCAAGGTCAATATAAAATTTTTAGATATGATGGCTCTGTAATTGATTTCTTTGTTGGAGTAGATATTGAAACTGAAGATGTTTATATCGTTCCTGTAGAATTTTCTAATAAATATTCTAGTTCGATTGGTTATACAACATTACAACCTTATAAAAATGCATTTGATCTCATGGAGCCTATTATTGGAAACGATAATAGTGGAGAGGATGATATCGGTGAATCCTTAACTGGTAACACCGAGGGAAGATAAGTTCACCCGTAGAGACTAGATAATCCTCTACCTAAACAGAAATGCAAGGTAAAGATATAGTCCAGACCACAAACAGAAGTGGCGATGAAAATCGTAGTGGTAAGCAAAACCGTAAAGATTCCGTGTCCAAAACGGTAGGTGTGGGTTCGAGTCCTACAGCCCGTGCCAATAAAAATAACTAGTGGATTTGTTCTTGACAAATCCCTTTTTATATTTTATATTATCTATAACTAGTGATAAGATTTCCTTATCTCCGCATCGCAAGATGAAGTCCCTCATTAGGGTGGAAACTAGCCATTTTGTTTAATCGGAGGTAAGTACACATATGAAATTAAGAAACAAAATCTCTGCCATCACTGCCGCAGCTACTTTAGCATTCGCAGGTGTTGGTTTTGCAGCATGGACTTTTACAAAAACAGTTCAAGATTCTGCAGTCGTTGAAAGCAAAGTTACTTGTGGTATTGAAGCCAACAACTTAAAAGTTTATAATGGTTCTCAAGAAATTGAAAAGGTTTATGTTGTTTTTGACGCACCAACTACTGCTACTGCTACAAGAAAAGCCGGTGAAGGTATTTTTTATTGCACAGACCTTGACAATATCTCTAGTAGTAAAGTTACTACTTTAAAACTTGTTGGTCAAATCGATCACATTGAAAATGATTTACATTATAATGATGAAAATGAAAAGGTCGAATTTAAAGTAGTTGAAGACAATCATCTTCCTGTTGCTCAAATTAGCTTCTCTGCTGGTTCAATCGCAGATGCAGAACAAGCCATTGTTGCTAATGATAACGAATATGAAGCAGTTTATACTTTACCAACTTTAGACTATGTTACAGCACCAACTACTTTAGCTGAATTAACTGCTTTTGATGCTGCAGTTAGCGGCAAAACAATCGATTTAGCTTTCACTTTTGGTATTAAAGCCTAAGGAGTAGTTTTATGTCTACAATTACGATTATTACAATAGTCGTAATTGCACTTTTGACGGTAATTATTTTTGGTTTAGCATGGTTGGGCTATAGTTCATGTTTAAAAACATATCAGCTTGAAGTTAGAACTGGCAAATACGACCGCATGATTTTCCAAGAATATCATATTAAACAGAAGAGAAAAGGAGTAGTAAGCACAGTACTTTCTTACTCCTTATTAACCCTTCTACTTAGTTTATTTATCGCCGGGCTGGTTTACAAAACACGCGGCGACAATTTGACTATTGGAGACCAAACGGTCTTGGTAATTAAAACAGATTCTATGTCAGATTTTTTTGATGATACCACTGCGGAATCACTTAATCACGACCGTCATCTGCAATTTGATGCGGGTGATATTTGTTTCTTTGAAGAAAGAACAGACCTCGTCAAAGGTGAAGTTTACGGCTATAAGTATAAAGACATAATTATTACTCACAGATTGATTGAAATTTATGAAGACACTGGCTATTGCAAATTTAAGGGCGATAATTGCGGCCTTGCTGATAGTTTAGTGCAGATGGATAATATAGTATATCACTATACAGGTCATAAAATCCCAGGACTTGGCGCTTTTGTTTTATATGCACAATCTTTATTTGGGTTGTGGTCTTTGAGCGGCATTATTGGGGTTATGATTAGCACTGAAGTGGTATATTATAAAATTAATGGCATCAATAAAAAACGCGACTTAGAACTAAAAGGAGTGTATTATGAAATGTAAATGGTGCATTCCTATTATCGGACTCTTAGCAAGTGCTTTACTTATTGGTTCAACTTATGCGGCGTGGACTTTTAATCATACCTACCAAACCAATACACCAATTACAATTGTAGTTCCATCTTGGCAATTTAATTTGCCAAACTTACAACCTGGCGATATTGTTATTATCAATAATGACGGCACCGTTACTGTTAACGGCGAAGAAGTGCCCGCAACGGTGGATTACGGCGAAGGCGGAGACGATGGTTATAGTGGTTCTAGCGGCGCAACGACTGAACTTCAGATTGTTGTTAATGCAGATGGTAGTTTATCAATTACTACTTATGACTTAAAACCTAATGCGGCGCTCTTTGGCACTAATGATGGCACTGCATACTTTCCTCAATATGTTTATATTGGTGAGGAACAAAGCCCAGTGACCGCCATCGCGGAACCAGTTAATTTTGAATCAACCAGGGTATGGTTTGTTGATTCTCAAGTTAATCAAGTCGTAATACCAGAAGGATACTTAAGCATTTGCAATCGAGCCTTTTATGATTGTAGCTTACCAAACAATATGATTTTTAATTTTCCTTCTACTTTGACTCAAATTGGAAGCCAAATTATCAATGTTCCAAGAAATAATACGTGGACAATAAATTATAATGGCACTACGCAATCATGGAATAGTGTCACTAAACCTAACAACTGGAAAGCCGGACAAGGAACTCTCAGGGTAGTTTGTTCTAACGGCACATTAACTTACTAGGAACTGCTTACGATATCGGGTCAAGTACCTTGACCCTCGCGGCGCTCCATAATAAAAAGACCTCCTCGGAGGTCTTTTTTAGTTGCCTTGTTTTAAGTAACTTTGAATGAGTTCGCAGTTTTTGCGGAGTCGCTCATCATTGGTGCTGAGGGCAAGTGCTAACTTGGCATAATGGTAGGCCGCGTCGATGGCGCCGCTATAGAAGTAGGCTTGGCTGAGCAAGTCATAAGGATATCAAGTCCATGTGTTGTCCCATTCGAGCCAACTGTAGTAGTGACGTGTTTTAATGAGCGCCTCGTTAATGATATTAATAGCATCTGTCCAACGTTGTTGCTTGTTGTAGATGTTAGCAAGTTGAATATAATTTTCTCTAAAGGTAGGTGCGATGGCAATACCCATGCGGAATTCAACTTCGGCTTCGTCAAGTTGATTGAGGCCGGCGTACATGAGGCCGCAGAACATATGTGCGTCGCTTTCTAAAAGCGAATCGTCTTTATGATTCTTGACGAGGGCGAGCAGATGTGAATGAATGAAGTCAATGCCGTTGGCATATTCACTTGGACCTTGATAGTAATATTCGTGCGCCAAGTATGAACAGCCGTATAGGTCGTTCCATTCTTCTTGCGCGCGCAACTTGAGAAGTGGGAAGTAATTGGAACGTCCTTCTTTCTGAGTTGGGTAGTGGTGTAACATAATCTTATTGCTGATGTTAATACGCTTAACGTTAGCTGGGTCGCGGCCGTCGGTTGGCCATAAGTTTTCGTGAACTGGACTGCGCCATTCCCAATTGCGGTCGTGCATTTTATTATACCAGAAGACACGTGCAGGTGTGCCATCAGAATTATGTGACCATGCGTAAAGATACCAACCTTGCGCGGTGTCATCAGTCCACGCGGCTTGAGTGGCTTCATACCAACCTGGGACTAAACGTTCATCGAGGTCGGTGCTGAAGAGGATGTCGGCGTCGGCGGGGATATCTTTCATGCCTTCGTTACGTGCCACATCGAAACGCCAAGGATTGATGATGGCTTGTCGAATAATTAGCTTACCCGAGTAACTGCCGGCCGCGAAAGATTGAAGTTGTTCCCAAGTGCCGTCAGTAGAGCCGGTGTCAAGGACGCAAATGTAGTCGGCATCCTTCATGGATTCTAACCATGCGGCGACGTTATGGATTTCGTTTTTACAAATGGTATAAATGGCTATTTTATATTTTTTCTTTTCATCTGACATATTAATCGTTCCTTTCATATAGAGATGGGTCGTCTAACCAGTGATGCGTATAAGTAATGGATTTATATTCTTGTAATACCTTTTCTGCTTCATCTGTTTTATTAAGAGACATGAGTGCTTGATAATAAAGTTTATGAATATAGCGGAGAGCAGGATTGTAAGGTGGTCGGCTGATATTATAAAGCTGTGTCAGTCATGCGAATTGCTCATTACCATAACTGCAATTATATAAATATCATAGAGCTTGTTGTATAATATCATAGCTTAAATAAAACTCTGAGTCTTTTTGCGAATAAGCAAGATAAATAAAAGAGAGTGCATGTTTATAGCAGGCACTTACATCCTTATCTAAAAAGTCTTCCCACATTAAATAACGCAAGGTATGTATATTTAAAGGTTCTATTTTGTCTGCGTATCTTAAATGCTTCCCATATCGATGATTTGACGAAGTAAAATCTTGTTCGTGTAAATAATAAATTTCATTTGGTAAAAAGACACGATTGTTAACATAGTTACTATGATGATGATTGTAAAGGAATAAGTCCTCATGAACAGGATAACGCCATTCAAATGGCAAATTGTTATGAACTTTTGTAGCAACTGCGCCTGTACTACCATTTGCTTCAAAGGTAATGTGAACTTGTTCAGAGTTATCATTAATCCATACTTGGTCTAAAACGTCATAAGCTGGTATAGCAAGACGGGTTTGAATAAATTCGTCCATATCTCAACAACAGAAGATAACAGGCTTATGATAAACATTGTATTGAGGGGTTAATTCTTCTGCTTTATGTAATGCTTGATTACGTGCATGGCTAAAAGAAAACATATCATAGTTTGGAAGCTCTTGATATTGTATAACATGGAATTTATTTGGCTCAAGAGTATGAAGACCACAAAGTATTTCATAAGTGCCATCTGTTGAACCGCTATCACAGAAGACAATTAAATCTGCTCCGCTGTGACTGTTCAATCACTTAGTTAAATTAGCTCTTTCATTTTTGCAAATGGTGTAGATAACTATAAAATGTTTACGTTCCATATTAATGCTCCTGATCCATTGCGGCTTTACAGACCTTTACGTTGTGTTGTAGGTAGGTGTCTTCAGGTTTACCTAAGTCTCTTGCGGTTAGCGCGGCGAAATAGGCTTGCATATATTGTTTAGTCATGTAATAGGCTTGAGTGAGAAGAATAAATGGTTTAGCACTTCAATCATCTTCATGCTCTTGCCAGTTTAAACGACGATAACTTTTTTCTAAGCCTTGTAAAATTGTTCGAATAGTTACGTCTGGCTTTTGGTCTTGTAGGGCGTACTCGGCCTTTACAAGATAAGATGGTAGTGAAGTTGGGTCCGATTCGATGCTGCGATCGATTGCTATGTAGCATTCAAAATTTTTTCCGAGTTGGCGATAAGCCAATGCTAGATAACGATAGGCATTTTGTAGGCATTCTTCTCTACCAATGCCGGAAAATTCACAGGTGTCGCTATTGATAATTGGAATAAGACGATTAGTAATTACATCGACCATTTCTCTTCACATGCAGCGGTTTGTATATTCAATCAGTAAGAATTGTAAACCGTATGGGTCATTAGGTTCTTCATCTGCACGCATTAAAATGAGATTTATGTATTGGTCACGATTGCCTGGGTTTGGTGTTTGATAGTGATAAACTAATGGCTCTTCTGTATTTAAACTCTTTGCTTTAAATGGATCGGTGCCATTATAAATGCGGCGTTCGTGAATTGGACTCTTTCAGTACCATTCCTTTTTAGCATTTGAAGTGATTTTATCATACCAAATTACTGAAGCAGGTGTGCCATCTTCTTTTAAACTAAAAGCGAATTTATAATTAAGTTGTTTGCAATCATCTGTTCAAGCATTACGAATTAATTCTGCCCAATTGGCGACTACTGGCCTTTCGTCTATATCTAGACACCAACAAATATCGGCATCGTCTGGAATTAATTGTCTTGCAGCATTACGAGCCACATCAAAACGGAAGGGGTTGAATGTTTGTTGTGCCAAAATAATCGGAGTGGTATATGTTGGATTAGTTTGAAAATCTTTGATGATATTGATTGTTTGATCGGTGGAACCTGTATCTAAAATACATATATAGTCTGCGTCTGCTAAACTTGATAGCCAATCAAAAATATGCTGTTCTTCATTTTTACAAATAGCGTAAATACATATTTTATAAGGATGTTGAGACATGGTAACATCTCCTTTCTTTAGTTAGTAACAGTATATTAAAGTTTTTTGGGTTTCACGAAATTTGAAAAAGAAAAACCCTAGAGTTGACTAGGGT